>Ga0209123_1001089_pt1 | contig 29011 bp, 23 predicted proteins | sample BarGraIncu00431A_FD_184500 | JGI IMG/M metagenome (GOLD analysis project Ga0209123, IMG submission 184500) | Arctic peat soil microbial communities from Barrow, Alaska, USA - Barrow Graham LP Incubations 004-31A (SPAdes) (version 2) | ecosystem: Environmental > Terrestrial > Soil > Wetlands >...
TCATTACATCAAGTAGGATCAGGTCCGGTAGTTCTTCGCTTTTCACAAGGAGTTCTATTGCCTTTTCCCCGCTCAGGGCTACCTGGCACTTGCAGTTATTAGGGAGAACACTTGAAAGGATCTCGATAGCCTCTGGACTGTCATCAACTATCAGTATTTTTACTAATACATTTTTGTCCTTATGCATCTTTTGACACCTCCCCAATACTGTCGAGTATTTCATGAAGAATGCCTAGCGCATCTTCAAAATTGTACTGATTGATATAGTCTTTCATCTTTTCTGCCTTTTCTGCATAGATTGTGTTTCCCGTCTGTTTGATAAACTCTTCCACATAGCCGATAGAATCGATGTCATTTTCAGACAGTAATTTTTCCAATTTATCTATTACTGGTTTCAGTACGGGGAGATCTGCCTCGTTCGAGTTATGACTTTCTTCTTCAATATTTTGATCTAAAAGTGATATCGAAGCAAATGCCTGCTCAAGTGCCTGTTCAAGTTTCTTTAGCAGCGTCTCAGCATTATCGAGCCTCTTGCTCCGAAATGCATCAGTTAGTTCGCTGGTGGCTAGATAAACAGCCTGGGCCCCTAAGTTCCCTGCCGCTCCTTTGATGGTATGAGCCACCATTTCGGCTGTTTTTAGGTCATCTTGATCTAAGGCTTGCCTTATATCTTCTATTGTATTTTTGTGATATTTGTAGAATTTCACCAGTAGCTTGCGATAAAGCATCTGGTTGCCACCTAGACGGCTAAGTCCTGCCTGTACATCAATACCAGCAAGTTCTTGGGGCAAATTTTCGTTTTCTCCAAAGTTCTTTTCTGAAGATGCAGGTTTGCCAGATATCACTATTACCGGCGTTACGTCTTGTTCCTTCTTGACCCATCGCCCTATTTTTTGAAACAGTTCTTCTATATCAACAGGTTTAGTGATGTGATCATTCATGCCCGCCTGAAAGCATTTTTCTTTTTCACTTTGTAAAGCGTTGGCAGTCATGGCGATAATAGGCATCTCTGCAAAGGCCGGGTCTTTTCTCATTTCTCTTGTTGCCTCATACCCATCCATTATTGGCATCTGTACATCCATGAGCACAATGTCGTATGTGTCTGTCTTCACCATGTCAAGAGCTTCTCGGCCGTTGTTTGATATACTTACGGTCATCCCCTCTCCCGTTAGGATTTCCATGGCCACTTCCTGATTGATTTCATTGTCCTCCACGACTAAAACACGGATGCCGTGAAGCTTATGAACGAACTTCATATCTTCTTTTTTGTCGTGACTTATGCTGATTTGTTTAGTGCACTTCCTGCAACAGACATCCTCGATTGCATTGAGTAGCAATGATGGAGTCACCGGCTTGTCTAGAACAATCCCAATCCCGATCTTCTCCGCCTTTTCTTTAATTTCAGAACTTCCATAGGCTGTAAGCATGATAATATTGGGTGCCTCGCCAAATGCGTACAGTCTCTTGATGCGCTCTGAAGTCTCCATTCCATCCATCCCCGGCATCTTCCAATCTATAATAACCAAATCATAGCTATTTTCATGCTTTGTCTTTTCTAGCAATGCCAGGGCCTCTTCTCCCGAAGGGCTCGTTGTCACATCAAAAGATATTCCAGTCAAGAGACTTTTTATAATCTCTCTGCTTTCTTCCTTATCATCTACTACTAGTACCTTCAGGTTTCGGATATCAAACATATTCTTGTAGTTGCAGAATCGTTCTTTACCGGCAAGATTAAACCTGGCCTTGAAGTAAAAGGTGCTGCCTTTACCCTCTTCGCTCTCAACCCATATATCCCCATTCATCAACCTGCCCAATTTTCGGGAAATGGCAAGACCAAGGCCAGTGCCTCCATACCTGCGAGTTGTCGATGTTTCGGCCTGTGTGAAAGGCTGGAACAGATTTTTTATTTGTTCCTCTGTCAAACCGATACCTGTGTCTTTTACTGAAAACTGAATCAAGGCACTGTCTCCACCATTTTGCACTAATTTTGCACTAATGGTAATCTCTCCTTCATTAGTGAACTTGATAGCATTGTCAAGGAGATTCGTTAGAATCTGTCCTACACGCAGTGAGTCGCCAATTATTTTTACTGGTACATTATCGTCAATTGATACCAGTATCTCTAATCCTTTTTCACGGCTTTTAGGGTTTGCTTGGCTTACAACACCCTCCATCATTTCTTCAATGCTAAAAGGTTTGGCCTCCAGTTCCAGTTTATTGGCTTCAATTTTAGATAAGTCCAAAATATCATTTATGATAACAAGTAGTGTTTTGGAAGATGCTACTATTTTGCTTAAATAATTATGTTGCTTTTCAGTTAGGTTTGTTTTTAGTGCTAGTTCCGAAAAACCTACAATTGCGTTTAGTGGTGTGCGAATTTCATGACTCATATTTGACAGAAAATCACTTTTTGCGGCGTTAGCCTTTTCAGCAATTCTTTTCAGCTCTTCTAACTGCTTTTTCTGTTCCATAAGAATTATTTGTTTTTGAGCTAACGCACTTTCCGCCATTTTGCGTTCGGTCACATCTCTTGCAGTGGCATAAATCAAATTGCCATATGGCTGAGAGTTCCATTCGATATCCTTGTATGTACCATCCTTACATAAATACCGATTTGCGAATGTAACAACTTGCTGCTTTTGACCGAGCAGAAACATTGCCCCAATGGTTTTTTCGATATCTTCAGGATGTATAAATTCTAAAAATTTTCTCTTTTCCAATTCAGCTACAGGATAACCGAGTATGCTTTCCCACGCTCTATTTACTTTAAGTAAATTGCCATCCATATCTGCTATACATATCAAATCCAAGCTTAAAGAGAAAAATCTTTCAATTTCTTCAGATTTAATTTTTAATTCGCGTTGAAAGGCCAGCTCTTTGTTGGCAATGAGTAACTCTGCTGCTCGTTTTTCCTTCTCCTCATTTTGAAAGGCCAGCTCTTTATTAGCAATGATCAACTCTGCTGCTCGTTTTTCCTTCTCGTCGTTTTGAAAGACAAGCTCTTCATTAGCAATGATTAACTCTGCTGCTCGTTTTTCTTTCTCCTCGTTTTGAAAGACAAGCTCTTCATTAGCAATGATTAACTTTTGTTGAGTTGCAATTAAACGGTCTTCGCTTGTTTGAATAATAGTTTGCGTCTTTTTCATTTTCATATTTTTATTAAAAATTATATAAGAGGCAAATAATGCCAAAAATATTGAAAATACCATAGCACCAGCTTTCACGGTTTTAGATACTGCTTCATTGTTCCAAGTTTCTGCTGGATAATCCATTCCAAACACAGCTATCGTTTTACCTGTTTCGTTATCTCTCATCGGGACAAGCATGCTAACCCAAGTCCCCCACCGATCTGTTGTTGGTTGTGTAATTAGAGGTTTCCCATCTTCAAAGGGTTTTTTAGTTTGATCGTCAGCTTCCGAGTACTCTTGCCCTGGTGGTGAATAGTCCTTTGAATCAACTGGTTCGGAATCTGCAATAAAATAAATTTTGCCCTCTTTTTGTATGTAAATATAAGCAAAGCGTACTCTGCTATTTACCTCAACTAATTTTTCCAGATTGCTTTTTATAGACTCATATGTTGGATTTCCGATATCTTTTGGAGAAACAGTAAACTTACTTAATGCTTCTTTTTGAAAGGAGGCTTCTGCTGTTCTTGCCGTGTTCATTGCTTGTTTTGAGGTTTCATCCAAAGATGTAGTCCATGTATTAACTATATATAGAAATCCTAAAACTGCCAACGCAATTACTATTAGAATTAGAAAGATATTCGGTTTACTAATACTTTTTACCCGCTTGATAATGGATTTATATATATTTTTCACAATACTACTTCCTGCTTAACCTGTACTGGCAAATCAGAAACAGAGGGGATATACAAATATTCCTTTAGATATGCCTGATTAACATACGTTTTTTTATCGCCTCGACTAATTGCAATGGCAACTGGAGATTTGTCAAATATTGATTTCTCATGCAAAATATATTCGTCAGGTTGATCGGTTACGAGCCATTCCAACAAGGATTGAATGCATTTTGATGTGTCTAATTTATCTTCATCATTTAATCGTGAGAGAATAATCGTATCAAAGAACACTTTCTGATATTCATTAAGTCCAATTTTTACAAAAAAATTGGCAAACTTATAAAGATGCGGGGAATTTGAAGAAATTTTCCGCTGTCCATGTTTCCAACGTCTAATTATAGATTCATCACTATTGATCCCTTGAGCTAAATCCGAATCGTTGATCTTGCAGACATTCATAATTGTCTTTAGATTATCCTTAAACGACATCGTATATCTCCTTGCTCTCTTCACAATTGTTTTCAAATTAATCAATATATGATCATAATAGCAGACAAACATATCCGAAATCATTTCTAATTTGTGAATTAAACCTGAAAAGGCATACGCCCTAGTCAATTACCTGGTGCGAGCACTAACGGGTTCATACCGAGAAAATCAATTTCAATGAATTTTGTAAAAGGTTTGCCGACGAAAGCGCATGTAAAAATATCTGTATAATCTTCGCTGGCCTGAGGGCTTTTCTTGTCCCCAATGTGGATGTCATGAATTTTCATTTGTCAAAAGCCGTGAGATATTTCAATGCAAGCAATGCCGCCACCAAACATCATTGACAACCGGTACTGTAATGCATAGGACACATCTTCCGCTGACGATCTGGTTTTGTGCAATCTAAACGGTGTGAGAATTCAAATCAACAAACTTATATTCATTGGTCATACGCCATTTCATATTTTCTCAGAATTGGCAAATAGACGACGTTTTTTACCCAAATTCATACAAATTATGCTCGAAAAGTACATTTTTCGCACAAAATGCCTCTAATAAAGTTCCGATTTTGCCTGGTAGATGCAGCAAAAAGAGTTGGTTGCAGATTAGAGGATTTAATATCACGAAAAAAGCACAAAAATGATGGCACAAAAAAACCTAGAAACCTAACAGTCTCTAGATCGTTGGTGGTGCGCCCGACAGAAATCGAATCCACAACCTTCTGACCCGTAGTCAAAAGGAGAGCGGAAATACCAGTACTTTGACGTGTTTTCCCGTCATTATCCGTATTTTTATCACTTTTTTGTCGTATTTTACGGCTCTTTACGTGTCAGTCCTCAGCGCGTTGCAGATTTTGTTGCAGAATTTGTTATAGAATACTATAAATCATTTTTGTTTAATCCTTTGATGTATCACATAGCGCAACGCATCCAATTTGATTACTAAATCAAACAGTTCATAATTAAATTAATCATAGTTTCTTTCTCATGAGACCTATGTCAACGCCGGATTATTTTTGACCCCCTGGCTCAATTTTTCTCCGGTGGTCACAATATGGTATCTTAGTTCCTTTTCTATAACTTTCTTCATGGGCTATTGCAGCAAAATTTTAGCTCTTTCAAATGCTTCCAATTCGTTCTTTTCCATAATTACATCAGTATGTCGTATCGTCCTGAAGCACATTGGTTAGAAAAGAATAACCGGTGGCAATTGAATGCGCATAACGAAGCCGACGCAAAGAATACTTTACATCTAACTCACCTGGCAGAGTCGGTAAACGAATATGTCAGGATAAGACGGATGATTGGATCCAATTAGTAAATATATCTATGTAAGAAAGATAATATGCAAACTTGAATTATGTTAATTTTTATTAAAGAATATATAAGCCGAAATAAATCCAATAAACAAGGGGATACGAATAATTTCGGAAAAAGCCTGACAATAAACTACATGATATGTTGCGCACTCATATGCAGATCAAGTCAACACATGAGTGCTTCATTTACACGCATAGTTAACAAGATAATTCTAAAGTGCCACATTCCAGGTTATGTGTGCGACCTGCAAGAAACTTACAATCTCAGATATCATATAGTCCTACACCAATTTATGAAATATTTAAGTCATTCGATAAGATTTGTTCTTATAAGGACTATTTAACCGAGCGCCGAGTGAAATCTATTTGTATTATAATAAATCTCAATGTAACGGATGATATTTTGTCTCCTTTCAATAAAAAAAATCAGACAAGGCTGTAAACTCGAAAAGGATTATCTATTTTTTTGTTTATTAATATAGTTAAGGATATGTTCAAATGCATGTACGATCCCTCCATCAGAAGGATCCGGAATAACAAAATCGGCCATCTCACGAATATTTTCAGGTGCAGATTCGGGGGCAAAGAACATTTCAGCATTCTTCATCATACTAAGATCTGTTACTGCGTCACCTGCAGCAAAAAAGTGATTGTCAGGCAAATTCATCAGCTCTGCAAGTTTTATCATAGAACTTCCTTTATTAACACCTTTAGGTGTTATTTCGTAGAAATTTTTACCTGAAGCAGCATATTCAAAAGTATTTGGACAAATTATGTTTACTCTAAAGCCTTCTAAAACAGCCGTATCATCACATGTAAGTAGAACCTTTAGAATATCTCCTCCAATCTCTGAAAGCCGGCAAAAAGGTGCTGTTCGATCTTCATATACACCATGTTTTCTCATTATTTTATTTGTGCGAATCATATGAATACCGGTATCGTTGTAAATCGTAATACTGACGGATTCTTCAATCCGATAAATAATATCCAGCACATCTAAAATTTCAATATTGAGAACTTGTTTCCAGAGTATTGTCCTCGTGGAAAAATCGTAAATCAGCCCTCCGCCATACAATATACATGGCGCATTTATAGGTAGCAAATTTACAATTGCCTCAACTGAAGATATATCACGACCTGTAGATAATGTTAATCTTCCACCCCCATCAACGAAAGATATCGCTGCATCTACAACTCGTTGATGCAGCGGCAAATTCGTCTTAATGAGAGTTCCATCAATATCTGAAATAAACGTATAATTCATTATTTCACCGTAAAATTAAATTTTCAATTATGAGTTTCCAACTTCAATTAATTTCAATATTTTTATACAGACATCAATAATGATATTTTTTTATGCAGATCGGGATTGGATGCAATGATTTCACCGCCAAACAGAAAATTGCAGCCATTAGAATAATCTGTCACAAGACCGCCCGCTTCCCGAACGATGACTGACCCCGCTGCAACATCCCACGGTGATAAACCCTTTTCCCAGTAACCATCAAATTGACCTGCGGCAACGCGGCAAAGATCAAGTGCTGCCGAACCGTCGCAGCGAAGTGAGATACATTCTCTTATCATTTTACTCCATTGCATCGTATTATTATTAGGATTATCCCAGGCATCGTAAGGAAAGCCTGATGCAAGAACTGAAGATTTGAGTTGGGATATCTCAGAAACATGAATTAGTTTACCGTTGCAGTAAGCACCCTTTCCATTTTCAGCAGTATACATCTCATTTAAAATTGGATTATACACAAGCCCGAGAACCAATTCATCCTCTTTTTCAAGAGCGATTGATATGGCAACCGATGGATAGTGTCGAATAAAATTGGTTGTTCCATCCAGTGGATCAATGATCCAACGGGTGTTTACACTACCTTTTATTTCGCGGCTCTCTTCGGCAAGAATACCGTATTGAGGAAAAGAATGTTTAAGCATACTTGAAACAAATTCTTCCACTTTTTTATCAATTTTCGTAACAGGATTTATATCTCCCTTAAATGATACTTCTAGGCAATTCATTGTCCAGGCATCACAGATAATTTGTCCCGCCTGTTTTGCAATATCCATAACTATACTCATTTCATTCATATGATTAACCTACTGTGAGTATATACGATGCCTTTTTCTTTTTTTCATCGATTGTCACTATTGCTCCTCTTAGGATGCCATCGTTATACTCACTGCCCGGATTTACACAAATAGTTTTTCCGATTTTAGCAGCACCAGCACCTTCATGCACATGTCCGTGCAGACCTATTGTCGGCTGATACTTTTCAATGGCAGCGCGGACAGCCTTACTGCCGCATCCCGCCATAGCTACTTGACCGCCCTGTACAATTGGTTTTAAAGTACTGTCCAACTTCGGCGCCTGGTCAATTATTGTATCATAAGGAGGAACATGAAAGTTAAAAATTGTTACGCCTTGATACGACATTTGTTCTGCAAGAGGATTTATCTTTAGAGCAAGTTCTGCTTCCGATAATTCACGAGGGCTATCCCATGGAGTAGGATTTGAATAACCACAGGAAATCATTTGAATTCCCGGTGCAAGTTCAACAACTTTATCTTCCGGATTTATAGCGAATGATGAGGCCTTTAGGACTTCATCTACAATTTCATCATCATCATTCCCAGGTGAAATATACATTTTAACACCCTGTGGCTTTAGTCTTTCTTCTGCAAGCGCAAACCAGCTTTCAAGGCTCTCTTTTATAGCAGTCCGGAAAAGTTTCTTCTTACCATCCGGATCTTTTTCAAGTTCAGCAAGTTCGTCCATAGTTGTAATATATGGATAGTATCCATTAAAACGAATTTCCTTGAGAAGATCCGATAAATCAACATCTGCTATTGTCCGGGATGTATTGGTTATTGTTGCAGTATATGTTCCCTTAGCGCCCTTTATAATTGGAATTATTGCTTTTCCCGTTATGTCTCCCCCAAGTATTATTGTTTGTACCTCGTAAAATTTAGCAGCATTTATGAATTTTCGAAAACAACGCTCAGATCCATGTATGTCAGTTGTAAAAAAGAATTTAAATGCCATAATTGTGCTCCTTTATCGATTTACTTCTTCAGGCAATTCATACCATTGTATTTTGCGTCCAAGGTAACTACGCATTGTCCATTTAATAGATTTTTGTGAGGATTCTATAGAAGTACGTATCCAATTGAGCGTATTATGAATCCGTTGTTGGTTGTCACCTTGTACAAACTCGTCCAACATTCCGTCAACTACATCTAAATTATCATGGACTGTTGTGTACCAGCCCCAATCATCTCTTGTAATTTTCATTATGTATTCCAGATCCTTTGTTTCATCTTTGTTTTCACAACCAAAATTATGATCATAAAGCAACATAACAATATCCAAAATATCTTTTCTGTTCAATTGGTGTATTTCGAGTTTCGTCAGCAGCAAATCAGCAATAGGAATGGTGAGTGAGTCGAGCAATAGTCTTTTTTCAAATTTTAGTGTATGACATTGTTCAAATATACTTACGAAAATATCCACCTGCAGATCATACTCTTCACCGTAGTAGAAAAGCATACGGGTTGCTCCATGAAGAGCGTTAAACTGCTGATCATCCGTCCATCCATACTTCTTAAACGCATTTGTGACTGCACTTGTTCCTTTAGAATTTACAACAAAGTCCAAATCTTTGTAAACTCGTTTGAACTGTGGGAGATTCCTCGCAATAGGAGCATTTAGATAGTAAGCAAGCCCACCGAGCAATCGCAGCTTTGCACCGTTTTTCTCAGATTCCTGAATAATATCCATTCCGAGGGATAGAAGTTCTTCTGTTGAATAACTCATATAAGCCTCATTTCCAGATCATATTTATTATTTAATTAGAGTTCGATCAAAGTGAGCAGATGATCCTACTATCTCAAAGTTGCAAGGCAGCGTCTCATTTTTGACGCTGCCTTACATTAGGAAATATACATTCTATTCTGGTGGAATTTCCGAAAATACTTTTTTCATATCAAGACCCTGATGCTTTCTGACTTTGACCGCAATAAAATACCAGATACTTGCCAATACAGGAACGGCAAATGCTTCTGCCATAGCTATGAATGTAATCTTCATACCAAATTGCGTAGCGGAAAAAGCTGCAATTAGAACAAAAATCCAGCTAACCATTGTCCAGACACCCGCAATTGTCATTAGTGGCACTCCAAATATTCTCTTTCTAACAATTTCCGGAGCATTTTCAAACAGGTCTTTTCTCTTATATGGAAATACAATTGCGGCGAGTCCAACAACAGCAAAAGCTAAAGACATAACAGCAATAATATTGACCAGGTAATTTCCCAATCCGCCATAAATATTCAGGACGTTAAGAATTTCAATATATACAGCCATAACGATAGTTGCCTTAACAGGTGTATGCAGCTTAGGATGTACATCTGACAATCCACTTGGTGCCAAATGATCAAAAGACCATGCAAACAGATTACGTGTACCAAGCATAAATCCCACAGGTGTCCACCAGAATATACTCAGCAAAAATGCTATAACAACAAATGCTTTCAAAAACTCTGGGATTGCCAGAAATTTTGTTAGAGCAGGCAAAACAAATGTTACTCCAGCTGGTAAGCTACCGGCGGCGTTGACTCCTAGGTAGGAAAGATTTGAGAACAGGTTAAATCCAACCGTTTTGTAAACCAGGACTGAACCAATCGCATAAAGAATGGCGCCGACTATCAGTCCTCCCCCAACGGATATCACGACAGTTTTACGGACACTTTTAAGTTCTCCAGCGAAATAACCTGTGAATTCAAATCCTGTCAGATTCTGAAAAGCCCATAGCATTGCAAGGAGTGTCATTCCCCAATTAATTCCCGATGGTACCGTGTAGCCGGCTGTGGTGGCTAAATCAGCGATTGCGGATGTTTTAATATGAGTAAATGCTTCAAAATTGCTTACAAACTGACCATTAGATGTAATCATAAGACCAATAAACCATACTGCCATGCCAGCCCATACGATAATAAACAAAGCTCTTAATAATTTGGATACAAATTTTGTGCCGCGCATCATAATAAGTGCAAAAACGGCGGTACAGATTGTAGCAACAAGTAATTGATTTCCTTTCACTGTAAACCAAGTACTTACATTGTCAGGCCATCCCATGACATAACCTGCAGCGGGGACAAACATAGTCATCATATTTGTGAAATTGAAGGCAACCCAGTTCACAAATACAAAAGTCAATGTTACATTAACGACAAATCCCAGATAAGGTGAAAGCGACCGACTTACCCACACATAGTCACCACCTGAGCGAGGCATAGCGATGGTAAAGAGGATATATACGGTAGCAAATCCCAACAAAAAAATCGCTCCTAATAGAAAGGCGAGAGCAATATTTGCGCCGGGGAAAGAGGCGGCGCCAAAATTCAAAGCCTGAGTCATTCCAACAGGTATCAAGATGGCCGCAAAAACCATGTTGAAAGCATCGAATGGTGTCAGTTCTCGAACCAGGCCGGTTGCATTTCGAACAAACATATTCTGTTTTGTTTTGTTTGTACTTGACATTTTTTCACACTCCTTACGTTATTTTTTGAATATTTCTTTTTATATAAAGGCAAAGTAGATCCTTTAACTACGCCTGAAGCAGAAAGTATTTATTTGCCTTCGTATCGAATTTGATTAATGCATGCATGCTCCACCTGTTACATTAATTGCCTGTCCTGTCATAAAATCAGCATCATCAGATGAAAGGAAGGAGACTACTTTTGCAACATCAGTCGGATAACAAAGCCTGCCCAAAGGTGTCTGTCTAATGTAGTCTTTAACTATTTCTTTCTCATTTTCAACGCCCTTCAACTTTGCTTCCCAAGTTACTTCACGATCCTGCATAGACGTTTTAACGAATCCAGGACATACGCAATTGACATTAATACCATATGGGGCTAGTTCCAGGGCTGCTGCCTGCGAGAAACCAATTACACCGAATTTTGATGCAGCATAGTGAGACTCAAGAGCTGCGCCCATCTTTCCTGCCATGGATGCTGTATTAACAATTTTTCCTTTTTTCTTCGCAATCATAATCGGTGCGATGTATTTACAAGTTAGCCATATGCCTTTAAGGTTGATGTTTATATTAAAATCCCATTCTTTTTCTGTAAGGTTCCAGAAGTAATTCATCGTAGAAACACCTGCGTTATTCATGAGAATATCAATCGTTCCAAAATCGGAAACTGCCCTTTCAACAGTCTCCTTAACCATCATTTCATTGGATACATCGAGCTTATATGCTTTCATTTTTCCTGCTGAACCATTAAGTTCTTCGACAACAATGTCCAGTGCCTTATCATCTAAGTCACATAGGGCAATGGAAGCACCTTCATCTGCAAAAATCTGTGCAATAGCACGTCCGATTCCTCTTGCACATCCTGTTAAAAATACAACCTTATTATCAAATTTCATCTTGATTCTCCTTTATTTCATACAACTCTTCAAATAATGGTTTGAGTGTTTCATATAGTTTGCGATAAAGATGGTAATACTTCTCATATTGCAGATAATTCACTTCATCAAACGGAACTATCTCGGAATGAGTAAGAAATCTATCAATCTCATCCCAATCAGTAAAAAGCCCTACAGAAATACCTGCTATAAATGCGGCTCCTAATGATGATCCTGGATTATTCGAGATGTATTTTACATCTACTCCAACCGCATCTGCCGTGATTTTTCTCCAAAGGGGATCCTTAGCTCCTCCATCTGAAATAAATACTCGCTTTATCTCAAATCCACGTTCGTTAAGAACTTCTATATGATGCTTAAACCCAAAGACGACGCTTTCCATGATGGAACGAAAAATATCACCGCGATTATGATGGAGATCGAGCCCAAAGATAGTACCACGTGCTTTTGTGTTGAAAATGGGTGTCTTTTCACCGAGAAAATATGGAAGCGTAATAAGTCCCTGTGAGCCAATTCCACTTTTCACTGCAAGGTCATCGAGTTCACCATAATGATCCTCCCGCAGAAGGTTCATATACCATTTAATAAGTGATCCGCTTGAAGCCATACAGCCATTAAGGACGTACTTCGAAGGAACATCATGATAGTCAAGAAACAGTCGTTTATCCATTTCCAACGAATTCGTTACAAACATGATATCTCCGGCACCGCCGAATTTCAGAAGGAGATCGCCCTCATCCCTTAGCCCAACTGCAAGGGATGACGCAATATGATCTGCCGAGCCGGCCACAACCGGAATTCCTGCAGGGAATCCAGTCTCCTTATGCAAATTTTCTGTTGTCTCTCCAACGATTTCTGCTGACTGATAGACCTGGGGAAGAATATCTTCAGGTATACCAACAGAGGAAAGAATATTGCTATGCCATTTTCTTTCCTTAACAAACCACATTCCACTTTCAAGTGCCCAATTGATTTCTGTATGAGGGTTTCCTGTCAACTTCGTGGAAATAAAGTCATAAGATCCCATTATCCAACGTGCTTTTTGTACATTTTGCGGCTCGTTTTTTTTAAGCCACATATACTTCGGAAAAATAATTTGCTGATTTAGGGTATTAGCTGTTTCAGTAAAGTATTGCTCTTCTTCAATTATTTTTTTGAGTTCTTCAATTTCTGTGATTGAGCGCGCATCATTCTGTTGAATAGAATTTCGAATCGGATTTAATTCCTGATCTACAAGTATGAGTGTCGGTACCATACCCGTTACGCCAATTGCAGATATTTGTTCAGCCAGACCACATTCAACAAGTTCCTTTAAAATGGATTTAACACTTTCCCACCATTTTGAAGGGTCTTCTTCCGCAAAACCTGGCAGCAGTGACACCAGGTCATGCGGTTTAGATATCTCCGAGATAAGTTCTCCATCTTTATTAATTAGAACTACTTTTACACTTGTAGTTCCAATATCAATACCTAAAGCGAGATTCTTCATACAAGAAATTTACCTCCTGAGCTACATTGATTATGTGGAGATTTTCAAGTCAAATTGCTTCCGGAATTTCTTAGCATGATCCATAAACTCTTTTACGCGATTTACATCAACAGGGTTCTCAAAAACCCCATCTTTCTTAAAAGTAGTAGCAACAATAGCTCCATCTGAAACAGACAGCTGTGCCTCAAGAGTATCGTTATTAACACCAGTATTAGCAAATACAACCGTATCGGGTATAGCCTGTTTCACAATTTTGATTTTTTGGGTGTCTGTTCCAGTTCCGGCAACGAGACCGGATACACAAACGGCATTTGGCTTTGTATTAAATACTGTGGATCTAGCTACTTCCCGAATATCTCTGTCTCCAAGATACTTAGCTGCTTCAGGTAGAATATTGAAGATCAGTTTGACGCCTTCTGCGCCAATTGCATGCTGATGACGAATTGTCTCTCCGCAATTTGTATTCCATATACCGAAATCACTGCCATAAACACCTGTAAATATTTCACGGACAAACTTTGCATCAGTAGCGACGGCCAAATCAAGGGACGCAGTTGGATCCCAAAGTACATTTACCCCAAACGGAATCGTTATTTCGCGTTTTAGTTCACCAATGATACGAGCCATGGCCGCAACTGTTTCAGCATGAACTTTTGTAAGATAAGGCAGGCTGAACTCATTGGAAAACATGACGCCGTCCACACCGCCTTCCTGTAAAGCAAGAAGGTCAAAACGGGCAGCATCTAAAACTTTTTGCATTCCGCCCACATTATCATAATTGGGATCACCTGGTAATGGCTGAAGATGGCACATTGCAATAATCGGCTTTACGGTACCAAATAATTCTTGTGTCCAATACATAAATTTCTCCTTTTCATTGATTAGTGAATATGCTAAATCCAAAAACATGGATGACAGCCGGAAAACAGTTGGTTACTGAGCCAAAATTATTTTTAGACCCTTTTCGTGGAAAGCTTTTTTGTACTCCTCATCAATAGAGTCGATAACTACCGTATCAATCTTTTCAATCTTGCAGACATTAGAAAATGCTTTCCTATGTAATTTGCTATGATCTACTACCAATACGACCCTTTCTGCTGCCTTGATCATTGTCTGCTTTATTACGGATTCTTCCATAGTCCGATTGGTTATACCATCTTCCAGGTTTACGGCATCAGCACCTAGAAAAACTATATTTGCATGGATTTGACTAAGGAAGTTCTCTGTCTGAAAACTTGTGATGGCATATAAATTTTTTTGAACAACGCCGCCAGTAATAATCAGGTTGATATTGGATTTGGAAGCTAATTCAAACGCAATTTTTACATCATTTGTAATAACTGTGACATTTATATTTTTAAGATTATGAGCAACCTCATACGTAGTAGAACCAGTATCAAGAATAACAACATCACCCTCACGAATTAATGCTGCACCGGCTTTCCCAATTTTTTGCTTTTCCGAACTATGAAGTTCTTGTTTACTCGAATATGGAATTTCATAATTGAGTTCACTATCAGCTGATAGCACACCACCGTACGTTTTGAACACAAGTCCTTTGCTTTCCAACTCATTTAGGTATTTTCGAATAGTTACCTTGGAAACATCTAGCAAGTCGCAAAGTTCATTTACAGTTGCTTTTTTAACTTGATTTACGTGATCAAGCAATATCTTCTGCTTTTCAATTTGGAATAAGTTGTTATCTCCCATTTCTACTTTGCCTCAATTCTAAGTTATTATTTGATTATTTATTGTTTCTTTTGATTTTTTTTACTTTCTTTTAATCGAATTATATGAGTTCTTTGCACAAGTGTCAATACATTATCTGCATTTAATTTGTGATCTTTCACAGATTTAATAATTTCCTGAAGAAATAGTGAGAAGAATTATGTATGTGTATTAAATGATTACTTGGCACATTAATTTTTTTTTCAACACTCGTCATTATATGTCTTGCATTTCAATAATTATTTTTCGCAAAGGAGCGTGTCAAGCCTTATTCTTAATGGCTTTTATGTGCATTTATTACAAATAACCGTCTAACACACGGGTTTTTCATTTTTTTATAAACAATAAATTAACATGTTGATCATCGGTCATAAATATTAGAATAAGTAGTAGTGTTTCTTGATATCAAAATCATTAAGAATAATCAATTCTGCAAATTTCTTAATGATTAAAACAACAAGTGATATCGAGCAGGTTCGATTCCTGTTCGAAGCGCCAACATGAAAACCGCTCATACGAGCGGTTTTTCCTTTGTTTGCAGACCTTTCCGGGTTTTTATAAGTGTAAAATTTCGCCCTAAAAACGCCCAAATTTACACTAAAATGTATCCTTTTTCCAATAAATTCAACACGAAATTCAACACGAAATATCAGTTGCTGTGTGTTGTGGCTCCGCCAAAACATTTTGCACCTAGAGAGTCAAATTGCGAATCGCGGCAAACCGGAGCCATCGAGCTAGTTAAGCGCCATTAATTCAAACATCCTGAAAGGTCAAATTACTGCCATAAGGCAGAATACATCATACGGAGTGTTCGAAAATGCAGACTATCTAATTATTGTAAGGGCTATGTACAGCGGCCTTAGCCAGTGAGAAGTGGCCAAATACACCAGGTATCCAGAAATACCGTGGCACTGCTTCACCGGCACGCCAAGTCACAGGGATGACTTATCCTTGTGAGTCTGATTCAGCGTCCAATAACTCCAGTGAACTGGAAATAAAATACGGGTGGTCTTCTCGATTAACTTCGTGGCTCTATTGGATTAACATGGCGGCTCAAACTCATTAACATCGTTGTTCAAAATGCGGTAATATATTCAATAAAGTTATGTGAGCAAATATGCCCTTATTATATGACTCCACAACCTTCTGATCCGTAGTCAAAGGGAGAGCGGAAATACCAGTATTTTGACGTGTTTTCCCGTCATTATCCGCATTTAATATCACTTTTTTGTCGTAATTTACGGCTCTTTACGTGTCATTCCTCAGCGCGTTGCAGATTTTGTTATAGAATATTATAAATCATTTTTTGTTTAATCCTTTGATGTATCACATAACGCAACGCGTCCAATTTGATTACTAAATCAAACAGTTCATCACTAAATTAATCATTGTTTCTTTCTCCTGGGATCTACTTTCAGCAATCATTATTGTTAATGAAACCAAAGTATCATCTGCGATACTCTTTTCATGATTGGTCGTATATAAAGAATTATTTTTATCAAGAAAGATAAGAAACAGTCGCTGCAATTCGCTTGTTTCCATCAACAAAGGAGTGGTTCTTTGTTATCAGGTTTGTTTGTTTTCATATTGCCCCTCAAAAAGAAAGTGTCCCTATAATGGGTGTAAATTGATAAAAAAATGATGTATAATATCACTTAATAATTTCTATCTCTCTTTGGCATCTTTTCAACCTTGGCAACAATATCATCCACGGTTTTTTCACCTTTCAAAATTCCATTCAAAATATCATTGAAATCCTTGTCATATGAACTATTGTTGATAGGGTTATTATGTGCACAAATCAGAAAATTATATGGCGCTAAATATCTTGATCTTAGTTGTTCACTCCCATTAGTCTTTATTAGTATCCCGTTTTCTTCATATGCACCATCATCATATTCATTGAGAGTCAATTTGTTTTTTCCATGAATTCCAAATTCTTCATAATAGTTTCCAAACTCATTAATTTGTATTCCCTCAATTTTTTTATTATTTTTATATAAGCCCGTGGGTTTATCCGGTTTCGTTATAACATATAAAAAATCTCTCCAATATGTTCCACTTATATATACATATATTTTATCAATTATTAATTCATGGTAATCCATCAAACATTTTTTTCTATCAATAATACTAAAATTGCCAATTGGCATATTGGAGCTACCTCTAAACCACCAAAAACAGTTGCTATCAACCTTGTCGGAAGTTTTTGACAATAATTCAAACAATCGTTCTCCGATTTTTTTATTGTAACTAAAACATTTAACTCCTCTTACTCCAGGAAATTGATTTCTTATTTTATAATCAAACAACACTGTTGATGACATTTCTGCCTCTCTATCACCTTCGTGCAAATCAGTTTCTTGAATAACTAGTTTCTCTTCTTTAGTTTTTTTCTCTTTTAATTTCTTGATAAATAATCCGCTGATGCTAAAAGACGGATTTTTTTGTACGCATACTTTTTTGTCTGAATTTTTTTTAATAAAATAGTGAATAAGTTTTGCTAACGCGCCTATCACGCCTAACAGAAAAACACCAATGCCACTAAATATCCATTCCTTATTTTCTAAGATCCAACTCACTTCTTTCATTTTATTCCATCCTTATATTATTTGGGCTGGTAAAAGATCGGTTAACACTGCATCATAAACACCTGGCAAACTCAGTAACCTTGTGGCAAAAATTACTGATGGGGCACATAGAACTCCAATATATATGGATGAAGGAATTCCAATGGGGTTAAGTTGGACGTGCAATAAGAAAATTACACATTATTATAAATATCCTTATAACACGAAAACTCATTGATAAAACGATGATGTGTCAATATCATATTGAAAATCAGAAATATCAAATCCATGATCCATTTTTAGTGAATACGTCATCGAAAATGAGTCATTTTCCTCAAGTCCAATATCACGGTTGCAATCACCATCAGACCCATATTGTAAGCTAACGCTTATTGTCGCTTCACCACCTATTGAAATCTCGTCTCTGGTAATATTTATATTCGTAATTTCCCCAGCGTACACATCTTTAATCCTGGTATGTGAAGACAATGTGTCCAATTCTGTTGGTATTCCATCTTGAATAATTCGATTAAAAAGCAGAGTACTTAATTCCTCGAACTCTATATTTTTTTCTACTATAGGGTTGATAAAAACCATTTTTAGTTCAGCCCCGTTATTAGCTGCTTCTAATTTCAGATTTGATATATGCGTAAGATCAAACTCTTTTTTCCCGATTATTTTAAACTCGTAAAATATTTTTTTATTTTCTTTAGTAGCAACAAGATCCGGATGTACGACTTTAAAATCAGCAAAATAGTCGGTCCGTGAATTATCAATTTCGTAGCCTTGCTTTATTAGTAGGTCTTGATATTGCAAGATAGCCGCATCATGATAACATTTTACGAGATATTTCTTTTCAAGTTTCATTGTCTTCACCTCCAATAAAAACCATTTTAGGAGTAAACGCACCTACTTCATAATATACAATATGCTTACTATTATTTTCCGAATACTCAATATATTTGTCAGCTATTACATCAGGCAATAATCCAATATTCAATTCAAATATTTCAAGTTCATCCAAAGAAATCTTAGAACAGATTCTGTGATTTATTATTCCATCATCTGGATATATTGCCCCCCTAAACGCATCCACAAATGGCTTGCTCATGTTGTCGACATCAATATCTGCTCTTTCTGAATGGATATAAATTATTTTCGAATACAAACTTTCATCAAGAGGTAAATTTTTATAAAGATATTTATATTCATTAAATTCTTCGAGTAGCTTTTTCTTATATTTTTCATGATTATGAGACTGTATTGACAAAGGTTTTAATTGTGAAACAAAGCAAACCATCGAAATTGACCTCCTTATAAATGATATATTATGTTACAAGATTGATTTTCCTCCATTTCTGAGAACAAAATTGGCTACTCTTTATATTACAAACCCACATCTGTTTATCGACCGGGACTAGAATTTTAATAATTGAATTCATTGTCTGGTTATTCACGGATATTCCAGCAAGTCTTTCAACTATTTTCCATGTTACTTTATGTCATTCTTGTTTTATGAACATATTAACTATTATACTAACTATCTGTCAATCCACACAGAAGCGTGAAATTTATTAATTGACTTATATAGTTGATGATTAATTCGAGATTAACTAAAGGAGGTCAATTGTGCAGTTTTTTCACGTTATTAAATTTGTACTGGAGTATAATTAAATGATCATTTTTCTACATTGAGGTGCTTATGTACAATCTGGCATGCCTAAACAGCTATGAATTCGAATTATTGTGTAAAGATATTTTTGAAGTTAAATTAAACACAACTTTACACTGCTTTGCAAGTGGCAGAGATGGTGGCATTGATATTTGCGATTCTGGAATTATGCCTAAAGTCATCATTCAGTGCAAGCACTATCCTCACAGTAAATACTCCGATTTATTATCGAAACTAAAAAAAGAAACTGTAACAATTAACAAAAAAAAACCATCAGAATACTACATCTGCACAAGCTTGGAATTAACCAAAAAAAACAAAGATGAAGTGTATGCTCTTTTTGCAGATTACATGTCGGACAATTCAAATATAATCGATCAAATTGAAATTAACACTTTCCTTGAGCTAGATATTAACCAAGATATTGTAAAAAGGCATTTCAAGCTCTGGTTATCTGGGAGCAACATATTATCGATGGTTCTTGATCGGAATATTTTTCTCGATTGTGAAGAACTATTATATGATATTCGAGATAGCGCTAATCTGTTCGTTGAGACACAGGCTTATCATGATGCTCTAAAAATAATTAAAAATGAAGGAGTAATCTTAATTACAGGTGGACCGGGTGTTGGCAAAAGCACTCTTTCAAAAATGCTTATTCTATATTTTGCATTTCATAAATATTCTGTACGATATTCTACTGATAATGAAATCGGAAATATTAAGAGAGTATTGTCCCAAGATCCTGAAAAGAAAGAAATTATTTTGCTTGATGATTTTTTAGGCCAACATTATTTGAATATTAAGAATACTATACCGGCTGAAATAAAAACTCTACTTTCTGTTGTAAAAAGAAATCCCAATAAGAAATTAATTTTAAATAGTCGAGTTACTATTCTTCATGAAGCCCAGCAGAAGTTTATTTCTTTTAATCAGCTAATCGAGAACCATGATACAAATGTATATTTAATTAATTTAGATAATATGAGCAATCTCGAAAAAGCAAAAATATTGTACAACCATATTTATTTTAATAGTCTTCCTGAAGCATATTTCTTTTGCATTAAATCTAACAGAAATTTCCTCACCATTGTAAAACACACAAACTATAATCCTCGTATTATTGAATTTGTAACGAAGAATAGAAACTATTTAACTGTTTCTCCCGATGGATACTTACAATATATTTTGAATATATTGGCTGATCCAGAAAAAGTATGGCGCGATGAATTCCAGAACAGAATTAGTAGCGAGGATAGAATTCTTGTTGAAACGCTATACTCTCTCACCAATACTTCTATCGATGTTGAAATACTAGATAGAGCATTTACTGAAAGAATTCGTTGTACTACACTTGATAAATCCAATAATATTTTTAGAATTACTTTGACTCGATTAAATGGTTCACTGATTAAAAGTATCGATGAAAATGGAATACATAGGTTTTCCGTTGCCAACCCTTCTATTAATGATTATCTTCGTACAGAAATTGGTTCAAATGTTAGCGAGCAAATTGAAGTAATAAAAAACGCATTATTTATTGAACAAATCCTGAAAGTTGCAGTGTCCGAAGCTGCAAATATTACAGCTGAGGATATTCTTGTTGCGGGTAAATTCTTAAAGATGAAAGTACTAAAAAATTCTTCCTTTTATTACTATATAGGGTTTATTGTAAAAAATAAAACTTACAATTCAAGCCTCATTCGCGATACAAATTTAGCTTTTGAACATATATATGAAAATTTATCAGCATTTGAAAAAGACAATTATTGTGAATTAGTATTTCAATTCATAAATGATGGATTTTCAAATTTCTATAATTGTGTAGAAGTTTTACTTGATCCAGATAAATTGAGACCTATTTTGATGCCTATGTACGTTGATTCAATTAATGATCTATTTGAGTTGTTGATTACACGCGAAATATTAAATGAAACGGATTACCATCAAATTAGTAGCTTTGAATCCATGCTTAAGGAACTCCTTATTGAAAAAATATTGGATGATGTTGTAGATGATTTTGAGGACAAATTATTGAAAATTGTATCAGATGTTATCTACAACAATCCTGATACTACATCTGATTACATGAATGATATATCATCTTGTCTTGAAGATGATATATGGGATCGTGCGTCTGATAAAATTTATGATGAAATATCATATAAAACAGACAAACTTCATGAATTAATTGCAATTTCAACTGATGATTTTGATATTAGTGATGCTAAGTATAGAATATATATAGATAATGCAATTCATTCATGTTTAGCTGAAGAAGAAAACGATCGTGATGATGATAGCTATCAGAGAATTTATGGCAATTCCGAAGACACAGAAATTGCCTTGATTTTTGAAAGATAGTTAATATTATTTGTTTTTTTAGAATGTAATGTACCAACTCTCTACTGTTTATCTGATTTTTACGCTCCTTTTGATTATGAGAAAACAAATATGTACTCAATTTCGCATTTTTCAAAACTAATATTCTGTCCATAATTTGTCCATAAATTGCGAAAAAAGATCCTAAACAAGCAAATAAATGAACTTCAAAATAGAGTGTAAAGAATTGCAATCGACCCAACATTTACCCTGTATAAGTCAGCACAGCATCAAAACATTTTTAGAGAGTAAGAATACATTATATATGACTGAATTGAGCTGATGACATCATCCTTACCATGGATAATGCAACTGCTTCTAATACGGAATAACTCCGAATAACCCGGAATAACGGGCATTTACCCGGAATATCCTTTTCTAATTCCGAGTTATTCGGAGTTATTCCGCGTGCCGTTGCAAACGCTACTGCAAACGGGGCCGTTTTTTGCGGTTTTTCGCAGGCTAGGCATCCTCGTGGTTTCACGCCAAACTGCTTGGCGTTTTGCTCTACTTTTGTATGCATATGACTTACTCTTTTATACTCAACAAAAGTCGACTCAATCCAAAAAGTCAAACCATTACCAATATCATTGCCGAATGTCTTGCATAGTCTATTGAACCAATATTGTTGTGGCACACTAAAGTTGTAACACCTTGTCCTAGTATGTACAATAAAAAATACTAGGAAACGAGGTAAGGAAGCATGTACAGATACGACAAGGAAGTTCGAAAAAGGATCGTTCGAATGCATTTGGAGGAAGGAAGAACCATCCTTTCACTTTCGGAGGAATACGAAGTCTCCAAAGCCAGCATTTCGAATTGGGTCAAAGAATACCGCGAAGAGTGCCAGAAGGACCACACCACAAAAGAAGAATACGACTACATGTTGGAAAATAAGAAACTGCGTCGACAACTTGAGGAACAGGAAAAGGAGATTCGCTTTCTAAAAAAAGCAGCGGCATTCTTTGCGAAGGAAATCGATTAGTGGTTTATCGATTTATTCAAGCCAATCATCCGGAGTTCGGCCTGCGCTGGCTCCTGCGGAAATTCAATACTTGTCCAAACGCCTATTACAATTATTTGCGGCATCGCAAGAAGGGCTACCGGATTCGAAAGGAGGAAATTTGCGCCGAGATTTTAAAGACATATCACGATAACAACGGAAATTATGGATCCCGGTTCATCCGCGTGTTGCTTGCCCGGAAAGGTATATACCGCTGCAGAAGCACCGTCCGGAAGTATCTGAATGTGGATTTGGGGCTCAAAGCCATCGTTCGTCGTAAGAAAATGAAGTATGCCTTCTTTGGAGAACCCCACGTGGTGTTCGAAAATCTGGTAAATCGGAAATTCGAAGCAGAAGATATCAACCAGGTCTGGTGTACCGATTTTACATACATCAAGCTGACAGCAGGTATGGCCCGATATAATTGTACGATCATCGATCTGTTTGATCGCTCGGTGATTGCGACACTCAACAGCCGGCATATTGACAGTCAGTTGGCTATCGATACTCTGAAGAAAGCATTGACCGCTCAGCGGATTCCGCCAAGAAAGCTCATTCTACACAGTGACCAGGGATCTCAATTCACTTCATTGGATTTCACTGAATTCTGTAAAAACCACGATATCCGACAAAGTATGAGCCGTGCCGGTTGCCCTTATGACAACGCTCCTATGGAAAGATTCTATAATACTCTGAAACACGAACTGATCCACCTGTATCACTTTCATGACGACAAAACACTGGATGAAGCAATCTACAAATACTCGTATGTTACGTACAATCATCACCGGCCGCACACTTATAACAACTGGCGGACACCGTTCGAGGCTCGATCAACACGAATTAGGACATAGTGTTACAACAAAGGTTGACCACAACACAATATATTTATCAACAGCACTTGTATCACCGCTTTGGTATTTTCGAAAAACTCTAATGCGATCGAATATAGGCGATTGATTTTTAAAAAACAAAAACGCAATGATTTGTACGAAAAATATGGTAAAATTGAAAAAAATGATGAGCTGAATGGTAAGATGACAAAATATTAAACTATGACACGAAATAATAATTTCAATGGAGGCTTCACATAAAATGAATAGCTGCATGAATATTCGCGAATCCAATGATACAGATCCCCTGAAAAAAAACGAACGTGATCGGTCTAATTTCGTCCGAGAATTGGTACAATCCCACCACAATAAGCCAGTTCCAGCGTCCGCCATTCACATGGTGGCACCACCCAAACAAATTGTGCAATTCTGGGATGACCTTGATCGATTACCCATGGATGTTAAGGAGTGCATGGCATCATGGAAGATACTCGAACAGTCAGGATTCGAACTTCAGGTTTTCGACGAAAACTCATCTAGGGAATTTATACGAGTTCATTTGGGTTCAAGATATGAAAAAGCTTTTAACAAGTGCTATCACCCTTCTATGAAGTCAGATTATTTCCGTTACAGTTACATTTATATAATGGGTGGCTTTTATATTGATGCAGACGACGTCTACCACGGCGAGAGAATAGATAACCTCTTCATTGATGGAAGGTTGAAACTTCAACCGTTCTGCTACGACATTGCAACGGCTCAGATGGTTCCACCTTCAGTTTTTGTCAATATAGGTGCAGACAACCTAAACTGGGTTTATTACTTCAATACCACGCCTATGATCGCAGGTCCCAATCATCCTATAATAGAGCGTGCACTACGGAACGCGACGGAAGCCCTTGAACAAGAATCAAACGGCGAATTACCTGAAGTCCAAGCAACCACAGGCCCAGGTAATCTCACAAGGTCTATATTTGAGGTAATCACCGAGGGAAGTTGCCCTGAGGAAACGATAGTGGTTGTGCACGATTGGGAGAAAACTTCTACGAGTAAATGGCCACTCAGTTATCGGAATGATAAGAGAAACTGGAGACTGTCAAATCAGCAAACCTATCGAGCGTCACAGGATACGGAGGAGCAATGAACCTAACGCACCCATCAATAGCAATAGTCAGAAATATTTTCCGATTCTGGTTGACACTTCGCCGATTGCTGCCCAATCGAAAGTGTAAAGCATTTTCTGTTCATAATTCGAGTAAATTCCCCACAATTGACAAAATCTTTGTCATCAACCTTGATCGTGAACAGGCCCGCTGGTCCAAAATGAAGCAAGAGCTTAGGTACATTTTGGACTCATCGGGAGCTGAAGTTCTAAGACTCACAGAGCGTTATAGTGCAGTCGATGCCAATCAATTCTCTCATGAGCGAGAGAAGGACGCCGAAATTGATCCGTTTTATATGCTTGGAGATCAACTTTTTGTAGAACCCCAACCCTTAGTTCTCCCAACCCATCTCGAGTTAAATACCCCAATTCGAATGAGCCGAGCGGAGATTGCAGTCGCCCAGTCACACATCAATGTTTGGAAGAAGGTTGCTGCAGGTAATAATGAGAACGTACTTATCCTAGAAGACGATACTTGGTTTCATTCCAGTTTTGCCAAACATATGGATCAGGTATGGACGGAAATCGTAGCAGAAAATAATGTGAAAGGTGGATTCGACGTTCTTTATGTGTCGTATCTTGAAGTTAAGCACGGTGCTCCAAAAAGTTTCCTCTCAAATTATTTATTTCGACCAGTGCGTGGGCTCTGGTATTTGTCCGGATATGTTCTATCGCGAAAAGGTGCAGAGAAGCTCCTTCACCTGCTTCCTTGTCGTGGTCCTATCGACCTCTGGATAAATCATCATTTCGATGTTTTAGATGTATTTGCGTCAAAAAACGCCCTTATAAGCCAACGACGTGACGTAACATCTTCAAATTCATATTCTATCCTTCCTGCACTCACTAAAATCGGTGCCATTACTAGCGAAGGAGCATCCTTATTCAATATTCGCCCAATTGAGCATCCTGTGTTTGCATTTGGTCCGGAAGGTTCCGGACAAACATCGCTTGCGATGGCTTTGTCCATGCTAGGATACAGATGCTGCAGTGATTTTAATAATTTACCCGCTCCTGAGATGGAACGGCTTCTTGCAGGAAAAAAAGATCGGGTTTTTAACGCGTACGTAAACATTGGATCTTTGAAGGCAAAGGTCAAGATACTCCGAAGTCGTTACCCCAAGTCCAAGTTTATTATTACCGCTACAAAAGATACTACTGTAGATCACGCAGTCCATTGTCTTGATGACGATCTTAATGGTGCCGATATCGCTGTACTTCACTTGGATGAATTAAATAAGTGGCATGTCGTTTGCCAGCATCTTAGATGTGCTCCACCTACATGCTCTTTCCCAGAGCTGAAGGACCTTAGTCAAAGACCAATTCTTGCTGAAATTACCGAACTAGATCATGTTAAAAAATTCAAAATATCCAGACATGATAATTCACCATGGTTAGTTGAATCTCGGAGTTGGTGGAATGGCATTTATGTTGTCCAGCCAAAAGGTGAGCAGAGAGAAAATGAAATTTTAGTTAAGATCTCCGACCATTTAGAACATCTTGACACCCAGCGCTGGCTTTTGAGGAGCGATACTTTCACTGACAATTTAGCTTTATTTTGCCCATCAAACGTTGAGTTCCGTCCAGGAATCGGGGCTGTATTTTCAGTTAAAAAGGAATCACTTGGGGTTCGAGACTATTCCGCTGCATCCATGTGCAGTCTTGATCAATATTTGTTCGGAAAATACGAAGCAACCATTCAAGCCTCAAATGTGCCGGGTGTAGTCACTGGAGTATTCTTACACCGTAATTCACCGCGACAAGAAATAGATATGGAGATTGCGGGTAATCGATCAAATCGCCTTTTAGTCAATGTTTTCTATAACCCAGGTGACGAAGGAGCAAATTTTGATTACGGTTATAGAGGTGCGCCAACCTATATAGAACTTGGATTTGACGCATCTAAAGAATGCCATCGCTTCACAATTGAATGGAGTCCATGCGAGATCCGATGGTTAGTTGACGATAAGCTTGTACATAGACGTGGTATCTGGGATCCGACACCAATTCCGAATCTTCCAATGACGTTCCATATTAACAGTTGGCTAACTCGTTCGATTCAACTTGCTGGGCGAATTAATGACGGACGGCTTCCTGCAATGACAATAGTCGGTAGCATCTCTTTGGAGGCAAATTCCGTTGTTGTTTCTTCCAGACCTGATGAACAACAACAATTACAACTTAGGTAGAGAAATATTAATTCAAGCGAGGTAGAATAATGAAAATATTGTCATTCAATCTGGGCCATGATGGAGCTGTGTACACTTTATTGTATTCACACTTCTTCCAAGTACCTTAGCTTCCTCTTTACTAATTTCAAACCATTAATATCTCCCATAATAATCGAAATGGGCAGTTGTCTTGAGGTATCTAGTCGTTTTTTTTCCTCTTCAAAAAACATTCTATTATAAAGTCCTGTTAAAAAATCGTGGTAGCTAATATATAAAATCTCTTCATTTTGCTTTTTCTGTTTTATTGTCTTTAGAGCTGATTCACCAATCATATTTATTAATTCACTGAAAAAATCTAAGTACCTTAATATGGTTTCCTTGTTATACACTTGACATTCTTCCAGTGCCTTCATGTATTTTCCATTATCAAAGCCCAACTCTTCTGCTTGTTTGATAAAAAAGCCCGTATCAGGTGTTTCAAAGAAGAACTGTCCAATGAATAAGTTGGCAACGTGGACTCCATCTATAATGATGGGAGTTGCGACATCCACCATACCATTCTGACAAATATAAATTGCATATTTTTCGTTTTTCTTTAGTTTATTAGCTAAAATTGTGTCGCTTACTAAGCATCTCTCTGAAGAGGTTTTGTGTTTTCTATGAAACTCCGTGCAAATACTTTTCCAACCCACCCCATGCAGTACATTCCCTTTAAGATCCACGATAGAATTGGATAATCCAGTGGCATTATAAAATCGCTCCAAAAGTTTGGATAGTTTTTCAATTTCCAGAATTTCTTTTAAATCTTTAATGTCATCTGAATTGATTAAAGAAGATTTTGTCATTGAATTGTTATCTTCATTCTTCAAATAACCACACATCCAATCTGAGTTATTTTTTTCATTCTAGATTTCATCTGTTGAGCTATTACCATCTTCAAAGTATGATCAGACCATCACTGCTTCTATCGTTTTAATAATTTCTTATAAAATATAATATATCACATATCTTTAGAACTCTTATATCCATTTAAATTGATCCCTCACGCTTTTCACAAATTTCGCTTTAAACGGCCATAAAATCATCCGAATTCACATTATTCGGGTGGAGATTTTATGTAAAAGTCACATTTTCAGTTGCAAAAAACATAGAAAACGGATATCCGCCTAAATGTACCTGATTCACCTGATATTTGTTATAAACGTATCAGTATGTTTGATTTGATTTAATCATTCAGGCAGACACTGATGTCTATTTATTTTTCAAATTTTCATCAAATACAACCACCTGATTTTTCCCATTCTTTTTTGCCTGCAGCAGCGCTAAGTCACTTACCCTGATGAGTTGGTCAAAAGAATGAACATCTTCGGGTATTGCTGCAACACCAGCTGATATAGTCATTGATGGGTATGGGCTGATATCATTTCCACTTATATTTTTGACAATATTTTGCGCTATCTTTTCTGCTTCCTTTTTACTGCAGCCGGATAAAAGCACAACGAATTCCTCACCGCCATAACGATATGCAAAATCAACAACTCTAATGCTGCTCTTTATAATGCCTGCACAATCTACAAGTATTTTATCCCCTGCCTGATGACCGTAAATATTATTGTAATCTTTGAAATTATCTGCATCTAAAAAAATCATTGAGTGTACTTCTTCCGGGTTTAGACACCTTATATCGTTATCAAAAGCATGTCTATTATATAATCCGGTTAATTTGTCTTTTCGTATTTCACTATCCAGTTTTTGATTTCTAAATTTCTCATCCATATACTTTCTTAAAACAAACAGTGTAATACACGAATAGATCAGACCGAGAACGCCGCCCATTATTACACAGGGCACAAACGAATTTCCGGTTAATGACATGGTGACCCAGCAAAATATGACTCCCCAAAAGGCTCCCAGTGCTGTCATAAATACAAATATGATAGTCACAGATTTTTT
>Ga0209123_1001090_pt1 | contig 28997 bp, 55 predicted proteins | sample BarGraIncu00431A_FD_184500 | JGI IMG/M metagenome (GOLD analysis project Ga0209123, IMG submission 184500) | Arctic peat soil microbial communities from Barrow, Alaska, USA - Barrow Graham LP Incubations 004-31A (SPAdes) (version 2) | ecosystem: Environmental > Terrestrial > Soil > Wetlands >...
TTCGGTAAGAGCGCAGGGCTCTCCGGTACGGCGCTGGCGACGTTCTCAACCGAAATGACCCAGCTCGCCGGCGACATGGCGTCGTTCAGGGGCACCACCCCGGAGCAGGCGATCCAGGCCGTCGGTGCCGCACTGCGCGGCGAGACTGAGCCGATTCGCCAGTACGGCGTCCTGATCGACGACGCCAGCACCAAGCAGCAGGCCCTCAAGATGGGCCTCATCTCGACCACCAGCGACGCCCTCACTCCCCAGAACCGGGTCCTCGCGGTCCAGCAGCTCATCCTCAAGCAGACCAGTGATGCGCAGGGCGACTTTGCCCGGACGGCGGACTCGACGGCGAACGTACAGAAGCGGCTCACGGCCGAGTGGGAGAACGCCCAGGCCACGCTTGGCGGGAAGCTTGCCCCGTACATCACGAGCGCCGAGCAGGGGCTCCTGGGGCTCCTGAGCGGCTTCGAGCGCAACTCCGCCGTCCTGGTCCCGCTGATCCAGCTGGTTGGCGGACTCGCGATCGGGCTCGGCGGGCTGGTGGTCGCGCTGAAGGTGTCCGCCGTAGTGTCGTCGTTCGCCGGTGGCATGCAGGCGATGCAGGCGAGTGTCGCCGCATTCGCCCTCACGCTACAGACGCAGGGCGGGGTTGCGACCGCGGGCATGATGCGGCTCGGTAACGTGGTGTCTGGGATCGGCCGGGCGCTCCCCCTCATCGGGGTCGCGGCGGTGGTTGCCGGTGCTGCGTTCACCTACTTCGGTGCGAAGGCTGAGGAGTCGCGGACGCGCGTTGCCGCCCTGACGTCGGCGATCATCGCCGACAACGGCGTCATCGGCACGAACACGCGGCTCACGGTCGCGAATGAGCTCGCGAAGCAGGGCCTCATTTCGGAGCTGAACGCGGCGGGTGTCGATATCGCTCGGTACACGGACGCATTGCTCGGCGACCCTGCCGCCATGCAGGAGATGAACGGGCAACTCAAGGCGCTTGTCGTCGGGAGCAAGGAATACGCCGACGCGACGGCTGGAATGTCCGGCGATCAGATCACCGAGTACGTGCTGCGCCAGAAACTGCTCAGGGACGCACTGTCCGGCACGAACAGCGAGATGCAGAAGGCGGCTGTTGACGCGAAGGGCGTCGCGGCGGCAACGACGACAGCCGCGTCAGCGTCAGCGACACAGGCCGTCTCGGCTGAGGATGCGGCCAAGGCGATCCAGGCGCAGGCGACTGCCGCGAAGAGTGCCGCTGACGCGATCGGGGCTGAGACCGCCGCCTTGTGGGGCCAGATCGACGCGAACCTGGCCGCGTCTGGTTCGACCCGTGGCCTGTATGCGGCGTACGACGCTGCCACCGCATCGGTGAAGGAGAACGGCAGGACTCTCGACGTACACAGCGAGAAGGGCCGCGCCAACGCCGATGCGCTTGAGAAGATCGTTGTAGCGACTGAGTCGGCGATCCAGAAGAACGCCGCGATCGGCGCCGGTCAGGTCGAACTCAACGGGATTCTGCAGCTGGGCCATGACCAGTTCGTCGCGGCGGCCACCGCGATCACGGGCAACGCGGCTGAGGCACAAAGGCTCTGGGACACATACAAGCTCAACCCTGGTGTCGTGGCGACCCTGGTGCAGCAGTACGGCGCAGAGGCGGCACAGCTCGAGGTCAAAAACTTCCTCGACCTGCTCGCGAAGACACCGCCGGACAAGCGCACCGACCTGATCACCCAGTTCAACGCCACCGGCTCCAATGCAGCCAAGGCGGCACTGGCCTCCATCACCGACAAGACGGTCACGGTCACCTTGCAGGCCGCGTACAGCGCGGCAGCTGCGACCTCGCTTGCCGCGGCTCGAGCGATCCTAAATGCCGGCGTCAGGAACGCCGACGGAAACATCCTCCGCTACTACAGCGGCGGTGGCTTCGAGAACCACATTGCCCAGATCGCACCCAAGGGGACTACCCGGATATGGGCTGAGCCCGAGACTGAGGGCGAGTCGTACATCCCGCTGGCTCGTAGCAAGCGCGCCCGGTCGGTCCAGATTTGGAAGCAGACCGGCCGCGAGCTCGGTGTGTTCGCCGATGGTGGCATGGTCGCCGCCAACGGACTGGCGTCGAGCATCCAGCAGTGGGCCCCGTCCGTGAACGTGGCCGCCCCGAACGTCTACGTCCAGGCCATCCCGGACGGTGAGTACGTCCGCACTGAGGCCCGTGTCGTGTTCGGCCAGGAGTCGACCATCCTCAAGCGGCAGAAGGACAGGGCGGGGCGATGAGCAGCACGATGACGGCCACGCTCGACTACACCCCGGGCCCGTCGGCACGCATCACGATTACCGGCATCGTCGGCGCCGCGTCCGTCCAGATCTGGCGCGGCGACGGGACGGCCGAGGTTCGGGTTGCTGGCGACGATCTACAGATCCCGGCAGGCGCGGTCTACATCACCGACTACCGCCTCCCGCCGGGCCGCACCGTCACGTACCGGGCCGTCCTGTACTCGTCGCTGGGTGTCATCACGGAGACGATCTCCGCGCCCGCGCTCGCGGTGCCTGCGCTCGCCTCGAGCATGGCGTGGGTCATGGATCCCGAAGATCCGACCAACGCCATGTTGCTGCCGCTCATGGTGGGCACGGATGACCAGGTGGGCCACGAGTCCGCAGGCGTCGCCGTGCCCCCGCTGATGGGGCTTCCGATCTGGCTCGGCGGTCCCCGGAATCGGCGGCCGCGGATCTTCATCGTGAAGACGCCGACCCTGGCCGAGACGACCCAGTTCGCGCAGATCATCGAGCCCGGCGGGCAACTGCTGATCCGCCCGAGTGCTGCGATCCGTCACGACACGGGCCTGATCTACATGGGCGCGCCCGCGATCCCTGAAGGCCCGCGGCATCCGTTCGAGGGTCCGGCGCGGTGGACGATCGACGGCACTGAGGTCGCTGATGACGCGTGGCCGACTGTGGTCGCCGAGCGGACCTGGCTCGACCTGGAGGCCGAGTGCGCGACATGGCTGGATGTCGAGGCCATGTATGCGACATGGCTGGCCGTCGAGGCGGGCTGATGTATCCCGTCTCGGCCGTGTTCGCGCGCGGTCTGGGTTCGCGCGCGTCGACGATCGTCTCGACGCTCGGCGGGCTGTCGCTCGGCCAGGTCCACGCCGAATCCGGCAAGCTCTCGTGGGCCTCAGACGGGCGCAAGGTGACCGGCAAGCTCGACCTGTCCGTCCCTGACCCACGGGGCACGCTCGCAGCGCCGGACGGGCCTCTCGGCTGGATCGGCCAGCAGCTGGTACTCCGGTCCGGGGTGTCGCGGAGGTCGTACGAGGAGCAGATCCCGTGCGGCTCGTACCGGATCGACGACTCCGGGGCCGTCGAGCAGGCGTGGTCGGTGCACCGCACCACCGTGCTCACCCTCACCGGCGACTATTTCAGCGACATCTGGTCAGACATCTGGCCGGGCGCCATGGTCCCTGACTGGACCGTGCCCGGCAAGGTTGTGCGCCGCGGTGGGAAACTCTCGCCGTCCGCGGTTGACCTGCTGTCCATCCTCGAAGAGGACGAGTTCATCGGCCTGGAGCAGCCGCTCCCCGGCGCCACGATCCGCTCCGAAGTGCTGCGCCTCGTCGGTGACCGGATGCCTGTCGCGTCATCGTGGCCCGGCGTCGCTGACCCGGCCGTGCCCGCGTCGGTGACGTACGACGCGAACCGGCTGACCGCACTCTGCTCACTCGCCGCAGTAGTTAACGCGGTCGTGTGGGCCGGCCGTTCGGGAGAGTTGCAGTTCATCCCGCAGCCCGCCGCCAACGCCGCCCCAGTGTGGACGGCGGACGCGACCCGCGCTGTGAAGATCATCATCGCCGGAAACCGAACCGGCCTATACAACCGGTTCATCGTCGAGGGTACAGACGCGGGCGGGGCCGCGCTGCGTGGCGTCGCCGATGTTCTCAGCGGTCCGCTGGCTGTCGGCTCGTCGCCGTTCGGGACGGTCACCTATCGCCACAACGACCCGCTCTCGAAGACGCAAGCCGCGATCGCCACGTCGGCCGAGACGTACCGTGACCGGATAGTCGCCGACCGGACCGTGCGGGTCAGGATCACCGTGCCCGCCGATCCGTCGCTCGACCCGCTCGACGTGGTCGCTGTGACCGACCCTGAGGGCCGCGTGTGGACTGGTCCGGTCGTGTCGTGCTCCATGCCTCTCGAGCCGGGCGTGATGGTCATCGAGATCCCGGTGCCACTGTCGGAGGTGCTGTCGTGACCGAGTTGTACGTGGGCCATGCGGCCACACTGCCGGACACGCTCGACCTCGACCTGATCCCGATGCGTGTCGTTCAGGCAGCCCCCCTGCTGGTCCGTGAAGAGTCTGGGGTCCGCGACCTGGCCGCCTACAACGGTGTGCCGTCCTGGGTCCACGTCCCTGGCGACCCGGTCCTGGTCCGCACATCGACGATGACGATCATCGCGACCCTTGCGTCTCGGCCGCAGTCGGCGACCGTTACGGGCGTCTCCGGGACGCTCATCACGGCCACCGCCGCAGGGCTCACCTGGTCTGCGCGGGCGACCACAGCCCCCACGATGGGCGATGTCGTGGCGCTCTCCTGGGGCTCTGAGGGCGCCGTCGTCATCGGCACCATCACTGGCACCATCCCGACACCTACCGGAACAGCCGCCCAATCCTTGCCGAGCGGCGGCGCCCCAGTGACCTTGTCGTTCAGGCCGACCCAGTCGGGCACCTACCGGAGCGGAACGCGGCGCGGCGACGCGGGCAGCAACCTCTACCAGGGCCACTGGACCCCGCCGAACTCGTCGGCCGACAACACCGGCATCTGGTGCTACGGCGGGCCGTGGGGCGCGGTCCGGGGCAAGACGGTCGTTGCCGCGACGATCACCGTCCAGCGCGGGCCGCTCGGCTCCGGCGTCAACGGGGCCGTACCGGTGCATCTCAAGCTCCACAACGTCGACAGCCTCCCGGCGAGCACTCCGGGCCTGAACGCGTCGGCGAACAGTTCCCTATCCCTGTCGCCGAACCAGGCCGGATCGGTCGATGTCACGTCGATGGCCCAAGAGATCGCCAACAACACCGCAGCCGGGTTCGCCGTCACCTACGCCGGCACCTCTCACTACGCCATGTTCCTCGGCGCCGGGCCCTCAAACTCCGGCGTCCTATCCGTCACCGTCCAATGAGGAGACCATCGTGACCGCTGATCCGATTGCCAACATCGTCTACCCCGTACGATCCGTGGCGCCTGACGTTACGGCCACGATGAAGGACACGATCGATGCGATTGGGGTCCTATTCGGCAAAGGGACTACCCGCACGCGCGAAATCCCCGTGACGATGTCGGGGGCCCTTTCAACCGCGCTCGACATTGCCACCCCGCAAACCATCGCCGCATCCCCGTTCGGCGCTGGCTCGTACCTGCTGCAGATTAGAGCATCAATGCAGGCGACGTGCCCGGCTGGAGCCGGTCTGCAGATGGACATCATGCTCGACGGCGTGGTAATCGCCACGAACAAGGGGACCAACGCCAGTGCGTCGGGCAACACCATAACGGCGTTCGCGGCACGGACTGTGAAAATCTCCGACACCGCGGCGCACATCATTCGCGCCGTCATCAGCCCCCTGGCGTACGACGTGACGCTGGTCGCCGATGCGACTCGGTACTTCGAGATTCAGGCGACCGCCTGCTGGCCTACGGCGCTCTGACGTGGCCGCACTCGACGACGTTCTGGCGTCCATCACCCCGGCGAACCTCGACGCCGTCACAGCCGCACTCCTCGGCCGGGTCACCGAGGTACGCAAGGCCGCTGAAGTCGACGACACGGCCCTAAGGGCGGCGATCGGCACACGGGTTGCCAGCCTCCGCTCATCCGCTGCAGTCGCCACGACCGACCAAGCCACAGCCTCCGCTGCTGCAATCTCAGAGACAACCGCAGCCACCACAGTCAAAGCATCGGCTCCGGCTGCGACCATCGCCTACCTGACCCTCGTCCGTGACCAGATCGCCGCGATCCACACCACGCTCGCCGGCCTCGAGACGTGGCGGGCGCAGATGGACTCCGGGTTCGTACTCGCCACGACAGCCACCGCCGACCTTGCCACCGTCGTCGCAACGAAACCCTGAGGAGCGCCATGTCCTCCATCGTCCCCACCTCGTTCCGGCCCCGTTTCGTCGGCGGCCCCAAACTCGGCGCCGGCATCAACCCGTCCCTGATCCGCAAGACACAGCTCGTCCAGTTCTGGCTCGACCAGCAGTACGCGGGCGTCGAGATCCGGCTGTTCCAGGGCAGCCCGTCCGGGTCGTCCGCATCGGGCGGGACTCACCTGGGTCCTGGCGACGCGGCCGACTTCATCCTTGTCGACTACCTCGGCCGGTCGCCTAGCATCCGCGTGTGGACCGCGGCCTCGGCCATGATGCGGCTGCTCGACTGCCTCTCGTACGTACGTGGCAGCGACGTGAACCAGGACGGCCGCAAGGACGACACGTTCGATCAGCACTTCCACGTCATCGACCGGGAGGGCGACTGGCTCAAGAAGGCTTCGGCTGCCAGGTCCCAGATCAACCAGTTCCTCGCCCACCAGAACGGGCTGCTCGGCGGCCGCCGCGACCTCGAGGCGACCGTGAACAACCCGCTCACGTTGGCGCAGTACACGGACGCCGGGTTCATGCTGCGGTACCAGTCCCTCAGCGGCACCGCATTCAAGCTCGACGTACACACCGAACCCATACAGGAGGACGAACACATGTCGACATTCATGCAGGTGAAGGGTGACCCGACGGTCTACCTCACCGACGGCATCACGGCCCGCAAGGTACCCGACGAGAAGACGCTGCGAGACCTGTACTACCTCGGTGCGCTGTACGGCATCAAGACGCTGCCGCAGGGCACGCCTGACACGATCCTCGTCGCAACCGATGTCGTGGTGCGTGTCGTCGCCAACGGCGCCGTGATCGGGAAGGTGCTCTGACATGACCATCGCCGAGAAGCTCAACGCCTGGCTGACCCCCACGGTGCGAAAGTACATCCACGCCGCGGTCGCGCTCATCGCAGCCGTGGCCGCCATCTGGGGCCTGTCCACCGACACCGTCAACGTGTGGGTCGCGCTCGTGATCGCTGTCGGCGGCCTCGGCTCGGCAGTCCTGTCGGCCATCGTGACCAAGCGTGCAGACATGACGCTGCTCTACTCGTTCGCGGCGGCCATCGTCGTGGGACTGGTGGCGCTCCGGTTCGTGAACCCTGCCCTCGCCGAACAGATCGACAACACCCTGTCGGCCGTCGTCGCGTTCTCCAGCATCTTCGCCTTCACGCGTACCGACGTCAACACCTCGACCGGCTCACCTGCCGCTGAGGTCGTTCCGGCACCCGTCGTGCGTGACCCTGGTGTGCCGATGCCATCCGACATGGCCGTCGCTGATCCCGTACCGAGTGTGCCGGCTGACGGTACGCCCCCGATCACGACCCTGAGCTGACAGGAACGGGGGGACGATCGTGAGCAAGCCACCAGGCGATGCCAGGGTCCGCGGATGGACCATCGAGACCTACGCTGCCCATAACGAGGCCATGCGCCTAGCGGATCGGGAACTGATCGCCGAGCGCGACCGGCGCTACGCCGAAGTGAACGTTGAGAAAGAGAAGGCGCTGAAGATCAAGGAGACCGCCGACCTTGCAGCGTTGGAGTTGGCCAGAGAGTCCCAAACCTACAAAGAGCAGCAGAACGACGTGATCCGCGACAAGTCGCTGGCTGACAGTGGTGTGTACGCCACAAACTCATCTGTGGCCGCTGCCATCGGCTTACTACGCACAGACCTCCAGCCCCTGTTCGACTTCGTGTCTGGGCAGAAGGGCGCGACGAGCGGCTCCGATCGGATCTCGGGCCGCATCCTCGCGCTCGCCGCGATCGTCGCCACCCTGCTCGGCGGAACGATCGCCGTGGTAGTCACCATGCTGCTGACCTGACCGATGACGAACCGGGCCAAAGTCCGCCGCTGGACGCTCGCTAGCCATCCGAACCCGTGGGAGTACGTCGCCCCGACGGCTCACGGGACGGTCCGCGGACACACGGCCACCTGGCGCCACGCGTACGACCGCACGATGCAACTCATCGCCGACCAGACCCGCCACCCGCATACTGAGGAGAACTGACATGCTCCACCCAGCCGCAGGACAGCCCGGCACGACCGCGTGGGGCGACAGTGTCGACGCTGCCCTCGTAGCGGTCCCCGCCACCTATGCCCGCAAGGACGGCCGCAGGGTCTCGGTCTGGGACTACGGCGTAGTCGGTGACGGTGTGGCCAACGACTCCGCAGCGCTACAGGCTGCGATCACGGCGGCAGGGGTCGGCGGGTATATCGACGCGGGCAAGGGCACTCACGCTGCGGCGGTGTTCAAGTGCCTGACCGGGCTGACCATGCTCAACTTCCAGACCCTCGACGGCTCTTCGTTCCAGGTCGGCGTCGGCACCACGGGCACCGCCGAGATCCGGTTCCCGTCCTTCACCGCGGCCGAGGTCGGACTCACCCTTGGCGACGCCTGCGTGGTCAAGCACCTATGCCTTCGCGGTCCCGGCTCGGCGGTCGGCACGTGCAAGGGTGTCGTCAACACAGGAGCTCCCCAATTCCACGGCGTGTCGATCATCCACTGGGCCACGGGCGCATGGATGACTGGCGCCTACTACACCTCGTTCTGGCATTGCGAGTTCTCCCGCAACGGCACTGGTCTGATTCTGTCGGGCTGCTACAACCTGTCTTTGTTCGGGACTCGGTTTGAGTGCAGGTCCAGTAGCGGCACCCCCGGCGGCCTCGGGATCGATGCCGGGACCGTACGTGGCCTCAACATCTCCGGCGGCTCCATCGAGAGTTACGGCACAGCTATCCATGTTGGAAATGCGTCCATCATCAACCTCGATAATGTCTACTTCGAGTCGGCATGTACGGGCGCCTACGGAATCACCTCTGGTGCCACCATGGACCAGGTCGTATTGAACCTGTCCGGTTGCATGGTCTACCTCACCGACCACAACCGTTGGGTGAACTTCAGTGATGCGACGAACAGCGTGCTGAACTCTCACGGAAACAAGTTTACGTGTCCTACTACGTCCTCCACTTCCCCGTTCGGCTTTACCCTCGGAACCCCGCAAGCGACTACCGAGGTGAACCTGAGTGGAGACTCCTGGGCCGAGGTGGCGAAGGTCCCCAGCTACTACACGGACATATCCTCCTACTCGACACCCGGGCGGAACACTCTCCAGGGCGGCCCCTGGGAAGTCGTCACCCCAACGGTGTCCGGGATCACCCAAGGTAACGGCACTGTCACTGGCCGCGTTAGGACGCAAGGCAAGACGGTAACGGGCTTCATTGCCTTCACGGTCGGCTCCACAACCGTAATGACCGGCAGGGCTATTTTTAGCTTGCCCTACAACGCGCACGACAATAACGGCCATGGGGCGTCCGTCATGCTTAGAGAGGCTGGCAACGGGTATTTTATTGCAGCGGCCGTCATCGAAGTCAATGTTGTGTTGGTAGGCCCCTCAACGAGTGGGCTTCTCGGGGGGTTTACCACGACCACCCCCTTTACGTGGGCCACAGGCGATCAGATCGTCGTCGACTACAACTACGAGCGCGTCTGATCCCATCTCACCGCATCGTCGTCGAGGCCCAACGCGCCCACTCTGCTCCGGCAGGGTGGGCGCGCTTTGCTGTGTCCGGGGTCAGATGACGAACGGTTCGCCCGCCATCGGCAGGGTGTCGGCTGGCATATCGCTCTCGGAGAGCAACGGCTCGAGCAGCGTGGTAATCCGCTCATCGCTCATCGTGAAGACGTAGGTGATACGCCCAGCGACGACCAGCCAATAGGTGGCGTCAGTTCGGTAGAGGGCGCCGTCAGCCGGAAGCGAGGCGGTCCCTTCCTTGGTATTGATGATCAAACCGCGGCCGTCTGCCGCAGCTCTCATGTGGACCTTCATGCGTCTGCCTTTCCTAGTTCGAGTGCTGCGCCGTACTGGGTGATCGCGTCGAGCCGCTGCGCCTCGTCGCTGTGCATGTACCAGTCCGCCGTCGTGGAGACCTGCGAGTGGCCGAGAATGTCGGCGATGACCGGCAGCGGCACGCCCAGGGACATGAGCACGCTCCCCGCCGTGGCCCGTCCACCGTGCGGAGTGAAGTCCTCGATCCCGACCCGCCACGTCACCGCCCGCCACGCCCGCCCGTCACGCTCCGGCGCCTCAGGGAAGCCCGGCCCGCGGAACCCGTGGAACACCCACCCGTCGCCGCCCGACTCGGCCCGCCACTGGTACAGCGCGGCGGCAGTCATGGGCAGCAGCGGGATCGTACGCACGCTGCTGACCGTCTTCGGCTCCGTGCGCACGAGTGCCCCCTCAACCCGTGCCAGGGTCGCAGCGACGCGCACAGCCCCGGACACGACCCCTTCCCGCTCCGTCAGATCCACGTCGGACCAGCGCAGGCCGCGGATCTCGCCCGGCCGCAAGCCCGTCGTCAGCCCGACCGTGATCCGGGCCAGTTCGCGCGGCGTCTCGCACATGGCGAACATGCCCGTCACCAGCTCGAGGCCCAACGCCCGGTGACTGGTGGCTGTCACCTTGGACCGGCGCGGGGCGGCCTCGACCTCGGCCGGGTTGTACGTGATCCGCCGATCAGCCATCGCCCGCCGCAGCGCCGCACGTAGCGTCGTGTGGACGTTGCGCTGCGTCTGCGCCGCCAGCCCGGCCTTGTTCAGCGACCGCTTCAGCTGGCGCACATGCTCCGGCGTCAGGTCCTGCACCCGGACCCGGCCGAGCAGCGGCTTCAGCCAGTTCGTGATGTGGCTGCGGTTGGCCTGTAGCGCCGTCCACTTCAGCTCGCCCGCCTCGTACTCCTCGAGGCGGATCGTCAGCCACGCCGCGAGCCACTCGCCCAACGTCACGTTGTCGGGGATGATGCCCTGCTGCAACTTCAGCCGCATCCGGTTGAGCTCGTCGAGGGCCTCGGTCTTGGTGGCACACCTCGCGGTGATGCGCCGGCGCGTGTCCCCGGTGCCGATGCTCATGGACGCGACCCACTGCGCCCGGCAGCGGTGGGCGGGGCGGACCCCAGCGACGACCGGGGGACAGCCATAGCCGGGGCCACAGTTGCGGTAGGTCGACCCAGCGCCACGGCGGCCACGAGTCACGGCCGCGCCTCGTCGTAGTCAGGGTGATCTTGGGCGTATTTGCCGCACGTCCCGCACCGGCCCCCGAATACGGCCCCGAACTCGTGCGGGTCATCGGCGACGTAGTAGGCGTCGCTGCCGACGAGTCGGTGGCTCTCGATCTTCTGGATGGCCAGGTCAGCGCGCTTGTCCGCGTCCGAGTCGTGCTCGAGGGCGCGGGCCACTTCGAGATCACGCAGGATCTCGCGCTTTTCGGCGTCCGGGTCGCCGATGGACCTGCCATCAGTCCACCCGGCGTCGTAGGCGCTGGCGAGGTTCTGCCGCTGGTCCTCGTACCCGTAGACGATGCCGAGGTGCGTACGCGCCCACTCGTTGGCGGCGTCTGAGTTGAAGATCATGCGTACCAGAACCCGCCACAACGCACCTCAGCGCGGCGCCAAGCGTCGGCGGCGGCCTTCGGGATGAGGCCTAGGAGGATCTTGTCCGCATCGCCATGGGCGGCTTCTGGGTCACCTGCCGGGATGGCATCCAACGCCTCAATGGCCTCCTGGAGGCCGCTGGACCTGCCAGCGGTCCAGCCGTGATCGTAGGCGCTGGCGAGAGCCTGCCGAAGGTCCCCGAACTGGCGGTCGACGAACCCGATGTGAGTACGTGCGTACTCGTTGGCGGCGTCTGAGTTGAAGATCATCTGCTCTCCATTTCCCTGCTAGCCTAACTGCTAGCCTATGAACCCCCGCGCTTACGCCGTATTGACCTCGGTTCGCCGCCCCCACTAGGGGTTATACGGCGGCCCTGGGGGGAATCGGACCCCCGACACATGGTTTAGGAAACCTTGGCTTCTGAGCGTAGAACGGTGTCCCTGCTAGCCAAGTTGCTAGCCTTACTAGCCAAGGTACACCCTCACAGGGAGGGACGCCATGCCCGGATCGTCTCGGGTCGCCACCACGGCGTGCGGCCCGTCTGCCCGTCCGGAGCAGGCATCTCGCGGCGGCTGCGGTACGCGCGGACAGTGGAACGCTCGACGCTCAGGTAGGCGGCGACGTCGGGGATCGTCCAGCGGGTAGTCACCCGCCGACCGTGGGATTATGCGTGCGCATACCATCCACGAGCTGCCACAGGTGCGCCACAAAGTCATCCGGGGCGTCGACCTTAACGGGGGCAGTATCGACCTCGACGACTTCAATGAGGTTCAGCTTCGGAGCGTCGCTGAGGACGGACAGTGCCTTCGTGAAGGCGTCGGCCTCGGTGTCCGCGTACACGGCCACGCGAGAATCGGGCGTGCCATAGATGGCAAAGGTGAACATGAAGGTGCTCACAGCGCACGCACCAGCGGCATACGGCCACCGAAGATCGGGTGGTGCGCCTCGGCCACGGCAGCGTGCGCCTTGCCCTTGAGAGCCGCGAGGAACGCGGGGGTGACCTCGGCGCGCAACGGGAGGGACTTGCCCAACTTCGCGGCGTTGGCCTTGCAGATGCTGCAGGAGCACTCGACCTGAACCATGTTCGTCATGGCTCTACAGTACAGCCTGAGGTTGTAGGCGTCAAGGGGGATGCGGGCACTCGAAGGCTGATTGTGAGGGCCAGATTAGGAAATCCTTAGAGACCGCCCCTGGCTAGTTGAATGTCCGACTAGGGGGTGTAGACCTTTCGACGTGCCCCAAGCCCTGATGAACGCCGCACTGCTAGACATCGTCGGCGTACGGATGTTCCGCGTTCCAGAGTTCGGGGGCGCGCTGATCCTACTCAAACGCAAGCAGGTCCTCGTCGATGATGCGCTCGACGAGGACCAGATTGCTTTGGTGGTGGATCAGGTACTCAGCGCGGCCGCCGCGGCTTTGTCTGCGGCCTGAGAGCAGCAGCAACCGGGCCAGGGCTGGTCGGCTGTCGCGCGGTGAAATCTACTTCCACTGCTTCGTCATCGTCCCCCACGACGACGCCTATCTTCTTCTCGTGTTCATGATCCCTCCGGGCCTCACGGGTGGCCAACCTTTGGATCTCATCGAGCACCTCGGCGGACTCGATGTCAAGCAACTGAAAAACAGCGACCAGCTCGTCGATACTGAACGGCGTCTCGCCCTTCAGCCGACGTGAGACCGCCTGCTGATTTGCCAAGCCCAGCGCCTCGGCGAGCTGGACCTGCGTGACGCCGGCGACAGCGACCTGACCCCGGATGTACCGGGCGATCAACTCACTAGGCTTCATGTCCTCACACCCTACGCGCGTACATCCGCCCTGTAAAGACCCCTGCCCAGAGACTTCCGTGAAAACACTCACGGTCCTTGCGCAGACACACGTTCTGTGTGTACTTTGGAGCCATGACCCCGAGAAGCACCGCCCAGCAGGTAGCGGCGAACGTCCGAGCGGAGATGGCCCGTAGCGGCCTCCCGCAACAGAAACTGGCCGAGGCGCTCGGTCTCAAGCAGCAGGGCCTGAGTCGGCGGCTCCTCGGCAAGACCCCCTTCAGCATCGAAGAGGCGTTCGCCATCGCCGACATCCTCGGCGTCCCGGTGTCGGAGATCCTGCCCAGAGCGAGCGCAGCATGAACAGACGACATACCGACCCGTTCACAGTGGAGGCCCTCGCCGTCCCCGGATGGTATGAGCGGCGCGTTCTCCCGAAGATCGTGAAGGCTGGAGGGTGCCGGATCTGGACGGGCGCAAGAGCGACTGGCTACGGGATGATCCGTCTCCCGAACGTTGTCACCCCGGTTGGACCACAGATCAACGTCTGCGTGCACCGCGTGGTCTGGATGAAAGAACGCGGTCCCATCGAAGTGGGTCTCGTCCTCGACCATGACGGCCCGAACGGTTGCCATCGCCGCGCCTGCTGCGACCCTGACCATCTCCAAGCGGTCACGCAGCGGCACAACTTGGTCATCTCCGGAACTGGCCCCGCCGCCCGGAACGCCCGTAAGGCAACCTGCCCTAAGGGGCATCCGCTCGCAGGCGAGAACCTGCTGCCCGCTCAGATTGCGCGGGGACATCGTGACTGCGCCACGTGCTACGCGGATCGTTACGCGCTGAGGATGGCGGCGGCGCGCATGTTGGGGCTGAGCGAGCGCGTCTATCACGCCGTCCATGGCTACACCACGGCGACCGCGCTGCGCATCCTCGCCGAAATCGAGGTGGCAGCGTGAGCATCCGCCAGCTTCCTGACCCGGCGTACTCGACCAAAGAGGCTGCGCACGTTCTCGGAATCAGCCAGGACACCGTCCTCAGCATGATCCATGACGGCCGCCTCAGGGGCTTCCGCGCCGGTTCGAAACTCTTCAGGGTCCAAGCCGTTGACCTTGAGGCCTACATCGAGCGCCAGGCACTGATAGCCGCCCCCTGATCGTCTCGGTCTCGTCTTGGGGGCGAGATCGGGCCCACCGAACTGCCGGTGGGGCGAGCTGCAGGGGAAGGCGCTCGCCTCACTGGCACCTACAAGCAGCACCAACGCAAGACCCCGATCCCAACGAGGGGACCGGATAGAAGAAGGAAGCCGAACATGACCACACCGTTCCAGTTCCAGCCTCAGCCAGTGTTCCAGCCCCTCCCGCCACGCACCCAGAAGCACACCGGGCTCAAGGTCGGCGCGGGCGTGCTCGGTGGCCTCATGCTCCTCGGAGTGGGCGCCACGGTCGGCAAGTCGCCCGCTGCCGTCCTCGCTCCGGCCACGACGGTAACGGCGACCGCGACCACCACGGTCGCCAAGACCAGCGTCCCGGCTATCTGCCTCACGGCGCTCAACGACGCTGACGCGATGATCGTGATCTTCCACGACACGGTCGTCATCTTCGTCGACGTCCTCGACGCGGTGGGCCGGTACGACGTGAAGGCGCTCAACGCAGACACGGACAAGATCACCGCGCAGACCGCGAAGATCCAGGCGAACCCGTACGCCACCGACAGCGCAGCGTGCCGTGCGGCGGCCCGGTCATGACCGCCCCGTACACGTCTGTCTCCGTGCAGCTCCCGGCCCCGAGCAGTCCCTACGGCGACGAGCGCGTGTCCGTGAACTGGAGCGCCACCCGGTTCTCCTCGGGCCTCACTGAGGTCATCGTCGGCGTTTTCGCGGGCGGGCGCTACACGCGGCTCGGCAGCAGCGACGCCCTCACGCTCCCCGTGGTGGCCGACTGGGTGCCGCGTCCGCCGGCAGGCTGGCTCGCGTCGCTGCGGATGACGGCCGAGCCCGACCAGGCCGAGCCTGACCTGATCGCCCAAGCGTCCGCCGCCATGGACATCCCGGCCGACCCTGCTGTGGTCGCTCGGATTCGCGCCATCCTCGATCGCGAGGGCCGGAAATGAGCTCCGTCACGTCCGGCAACCGGCTGCCCAAGGCCAATCTCATCGACCGCGAGGCCCCGGATCACAGCTGGAGCGCGTACGTCCTCTCCGGAGCCCTGCTGACCATCGCCCTGTGCCTGGCTGCGAAGTACGGCCTGGCTGCGCTGATGGTGCTGTCTGACGCGCTGCGCGGATGGGCGGGGCTGTCATGAGCCGCGGCGCGCGAGACCTGCTCCGCGAGGCAGATGCCCTCCGAGCCCGAGCCGACGAACTGAAGAAGTTCGCCGAGTACGCCGAACCCGCTGTCGGCTTGACGATCAAGGTCGGAACGTGGTCGCTCCACAACCGGGACAACATCCGGGTGCTGATCGAGGCCGCCAAGGCCGAATCCGCCGCGCTTCGTGGCAACGCTGCCTCCCTTGAGGCTCACGTGGTGGTGGCGCCATGACCGGCCTGCTGCTCTGGCTCGTCGTCATCGTCGTCTGGCTCGCCATCTCGACCCTGTGCGTTGCGCTCATAGCTGGCGTCGAGCGGGTCTGGCAGCGGGCAGCGGCACGCATCTGGAGGCAGTCATGACCTGGCCGGATGCCCTAGTGATCATCGCAGTCATCGCGCTATTCGCCCTCTGGGCATGGATCGACCGATGACACCCCGCCGCCGTTTGCTCATTGCCGCCGCAGTCGTCGGCGCGCTCGCCCTTCTCACGCTCGCACTCCTCGCGGGCGCCACCTACGCAGGACTGGAGAACCTCAATGACTGACTACTCGCCCGCCGCGATTGCGTACGCGAAGAGGGAACACCCGACCCATGGAACCGGCTGCATCTGCGTGGCCTGTGAGAACGACTGCAAGGCCTACGCCGCGGGCCATGCTGCCGCCCTCGCCTCGGTGGCCACAGTCGAGCCCGCACGGGTTGGGCTCGTGGAGTGCGGCGACTGTGGACATCGCTGCGAAGGTGCCACGACCGAGCCCGTACGGCTGACCGACCCGGACGACCCGCGCATCAAGCCGGGGGCACGGGTGCGGACCTGCATCGATTACGTGCTGGCCGAACGATCCGACGGCCCGATCTTTGGCCGCCACCTCCGCGGCATCTACCCCGACGAGACGACCTACCTGCTCGCCGAGGCTCCCGACCCGGACGATGACGAGCCGATCCTCGACGCCCTGCGCGTCGGCGGCTTCGTGGATGCCCAACTGGCGAGCCTCCGCGCCGCTGGCTATGACGTCGTGAAGCGGGCCGACGCATGACCCCCATCGCCACCTGCACCCACCGCGTTCAGCACGTCCACGGCGACCGGAACGGGTACCGCTGCGGCTGTCGCTGCGACCCGTGCGCAAGAGCCAAGCGCGGCTTCGACAAGGCCCGGCAGAGGCGCATGGGCGGCCGGGTCACCACGCTCCCCGTCGGCCCCGTACGCGCCCACATCCTCGACCTCATCGCAGCTGGCATGACCCGCAACCAGATCACCCGCGCCGTGGGTATGTCGCTGCACAGCATCGAGTACATCCTCACCCGTGACGTCCGCGTCTACCCCGAGACTGCGGCCAAGATCATGCGGCTCAGTCTCGGCGTGACCCCGGTCGGCGTCCGGCGCCGGCTGCAGGCCCTGTCCGTCATCGGCTGGACCCAGCGCGAACTCGGCGCCCGAATCGGCGTGAGCGCATCCTGCCTGTCGCAGACGACCGCGACCGCGCGGACGTTCATCAAGCCCGGCTCGGCGGAGGGGATCGTCAGGCTCTACAACGAACTGTGGGCAGGCTGTCCGACCCCGAACCGGCGCGTCGTCCGCGACGGTCGCCGCAAGGGCTGGGCGCCGCCACTCGCCTGGGACGACGACACGATCGACGACGCGCGCGTCAAGCCTCGCGGCGTGCATCCGATCCCGATCACGATTGACGAGCTGATCGAGGACCTGATGGACATGGCCGACGCGGGCCGGTCGTGGCCTGAGGCTGCGGCTCGCTGCGGCTATGCGGAGACGACGAGCCTGGCACGGCGGCTGGAGCGTCATCACCGCCTGGTTGATGTGCGTGCCGCATACGGCGTCAGTCTGTGGCGTGCGGCGTGAACGTCCCGTACTACTCCGACGAGCACGTGACCCTGTACCACGGCGACTGCCTCAAGATGACCGAGTGGTGGATCGAGGGTGACGTGCTCGTCACGGATCCTCCCTACGGGCGTGGCTGGCAGTCGGGCCAGGGGCTCACTAACTCATCCGGCGATGGGCGCGGGAGTAAGCCTCACGGGGGCATCGCCAACGATGACAGCGTGGCGACACGTGACGCCGCACTGGATCTCTGGGGAGATCGACCGGCGGTCGTGTTCGGAGACCTGCTGTGCCCCCAGCCATCTGGGGCCGTGCAAGCGCTGATCTACGCCAAGGCGGCCGACGCTGGGGTGAAGGGTGCTCGCGGTGGCTACCGCCGCGACGCCGAAGCGATCTACCTTGTGGGACCGTGGCCCGTCGCTATCGGCGGTCGCTCAAGCGTCCTCCGTTCATCCTCCTGGGTCGCCGGTCCGACGAGCCCAGCGTTCCGTTACGGACACCCGCACGCCAAGCCGCTGGACATCCTCGAACAACTGATCGCCGAGTGTCCTCCCGGTATGATCTCCGACCCGTTCGCCGGATCTGGGTCAACCTTGATCGCCGCGAAAGCGCTCAAGCGGCACGCGATCGGCGTAGAGATCAGTGAGCGCTACTGCAAGATCGCCGCCCGGCGACTCGCCCAGGACGTCCTCGACTTCACCGGGGAGGCGTCATGAACGTCCCCTGGCTCGACTCCCACGCCGAGGATGACCTCCGCGAAGTCGTACGCCGCAGCAAGACCAACACCGCCCACATCAGCGCGGACTCGTGCGAAGCGTGCGGCGGCTACGGGTGCGACCGCTGCCGCAACTGCCCGTGCCCACGCTGCGACCCATACGTGCCCGAATACGTAAGAACGTCCGAGAAGAAGTGGAGACCCGCCTCATGACCACCGAACCCGAGTACCTCCTGTGGCTCGACTTCGAGACGCCCGGACTGAAAGACACCGGACCCATCGAGGTCGCCGCCGTCCTCACGAAGGCTGACGACTTCACCCAGATTGCGGGGTATGAGGCGCTGCTCGACACGGACTCCCTGCCGTGGACGTGGGAGGCGCTGGAGATGCACGCCGCGAGCGGGCTACTCAACGACTGGACGCTCGCCCGACAGCACCGGAAGCTCGAGACGTCAGCGCAACACAGGATCGCGGACATGCTTACCCATGCGGGTATCTCCACAGCCACCCTCGCCGGGTCTGGGGTCGGAACGTTCGACCTGCCGATCATCAAGCGCGAGTGGCCCGTACTCGCCCGGATGCTCACCTACCACGTCCACGACGTCGGGGTGATGCGCAGGGCCTATCGACGGGCCACAGGAACCGACCTCACGCCGCGCTCCGAACCCGCGCACCGGGCCATGGCTGACGTGCAGCAGTCGCTCGACGAGGGCCGCGCGTTCGCCGACCTGTTCCGTTCGGCGGCAAAGCCATGCTGACGACCGAGCAAGCCGCCCGTCTCGTCATGGCGTCCGCCGTCCGCGACGCCATCGGCGACCGGGTTGAGGATATCCGCCAGGAGCTGCGGCCCGAACTGAACCCCACCGACCGTGTCGGCGCCTACGTGGATGACGTCCTGATCGGGACCGTGTCCCTGACCCAGACCAAACCCGCCGCCAAGGTCATCGACTACGCCGCGCTGATGGTGTGGGCGATGGTCCACGCACCCGCCGCGATCATCACCCCCGCGCCCACCCTCAACAGCGCGTGGGTCGCCACCCTGCTCAAGGGCGGGGGCGAGTGGACCGACCCGACCACGGGCGAAGTGCTCGAGGTCCCCGGACTCGGCATGTCGCAGGCCGGCGCGCAGCTGCGCGTGGTCCCCAACGACGCCGCCAAGGCGTGGGCGCTGACCGCGCTCGACGCCACCATGCACAGCCCGCTCGAACTCACAGGAGGCACCGATGCCTGACACCCAGAGAACACCGCTCGAGAGACTGCGGGAGAAGTTCCCGAAGGAGTCTGTCGGCATCCTGCCGAAGCCGTACAAGGCAGATTCCCCGAAGGGCAAGTGTGACGTGTGCGGAGGCTTCCACGGCCTGCCCGCCGTCCACCTCGACTTTGTCGGCCACGCCGCTGTCACCGACCGGCTGCTCAGCATCGATCCCGCGTGGTCGTGGGAGCCGATGGGCATCGACCCGACCGGCCTGCCCGCTGTAGACAAGTCCGGCAACCTGTGGATCAAACTCACGGTCTGCGGTGTGACCCGCATCGGCGTCGGCGACGGCAAGTCGGCGAAGGAGTGCATCGGCGACGCGATCCGCAACGCCGCGATGAGGTTCGGCGTTGCCCTCGACCTGTGGACGAAGGACGAGCTTGAGTCGGCCGCTGAGCATGGCTCGAACGTGAAGCCAACCCGCGCAAAGTCTCAACCTGCACCTGAGAGTGCAAAGTCTCAACCTGCCTCCGACAAGGGGCTCCGCACCGAGGCGCAGTCCAAGGCGCTGTGGACGCTCGCGGGCAAGGTCATGCCCGACAAGGACGAGTTCCGCCGCTGGCTGTCTGAGGGGCTGGGCCGTGTGGTCGAGTCCACGAAGGCGCTGACGAAGACCGAGTGCGCTGAGGCCATCGATGCGCTGACACAGCTCCTTCCTGCTGACGGCGCGATGATCCCGGAGGCAACCCGATGATCCGCTGGGCGAAGGCCGTGCAGTGTGACGTCTGCGGGTTCGCGAGTAAGCAGTTCTCGCTCTTCACTCGCGAATTCGACGACTACCTGCGCGAAGGTCCGGACGGCAGGTGGCTGGCGTTTGAAACCCAAGGCGAGCGCCACATCTGCCGTGGCTGCATCATCGACCGCGCCTGCCGCATCTTCGGCCACTCGTACGTGCGGCCACTCGCCGAACGATCCCTATGCACCCGCTGCCAGGCGTTCCGGGTGGTGGCGTCATGAGTGAAGAGATGCTCCTGTCGTCCTATGTCGGCCCCGGTGGTGTTAGGTCCCCGCGCATGTACACCCGCGCTGAGATCGCTGCTGCCCGTCGTCGCAACCTCGCACGAGGAACGGAGATCCACGACTCCTTGACTGGGGCGATCTTCTGGGCAGGTGGCGACTGCACCCCCGCCGAGATTCGGCAGGCCCTAGCCGACTACCAACTCCTCGCCGCAGCCGTCGAGCGCGAGTGGGACAAGCCATGGGAAGAGGCGTCCCGATGATCCTCTCTCACACCACCACCGATGCCCGCCACGAGTCCTGGACGCTCTCCTGTGACGTTTGCGGCGACATCCTGGACCCTGGCGCCCTGGACGCGCCCATGGGTGGCTACGGCACGCAGCGTGCGGCTGTGGACGCGGGCGAGACTCACGGCTGGGACACGGAGCCCGAGTTCGCCGCGTGCCCAGAGTGCCTCGCTGGGCTCCGCTCGCTGATCGTGGGCCTGTCATGACCTGGCGCGAATGGATCACGGCCCGCACCCTCGATCACGGCGCCGGTGACTGCCCGTGCGCAACGGGTGGCGAATGCCCCGGAGCATTGTTCACGGAACTGCTCGGACGCATCTTCTACCTGCTGTACGGGCGCGACGCTGACGGGGTCGACCGTGGCAACCGTGGGGCGGTGGCGTCATGACCACGGCTAAGTGGAAGACCGAGCACCGAGAGTTCGCAGTCAGGATCCTCGATACGTACCGGACGACCGAGGGATTCAAGTACCTGAGACTCCACGACGACCCCAGCGAGTTCGACCTAGCGACCCTCACGCCAGAAGGCACCGCAATCCTCGCGCACATCATCGAACAGCACCGATGCGGCCCAGTGTGCAAGCCGTCCTGCTCCGTCCTCTACCTCGTGTGGGTCATCGAAGGATGCCCCAACGGCCACGAGTCTGTAGAGGAAGCGCTACTGCACAACAGCGTCGAGATCATCCCCAGCGAGGCCCGCCCATGACCACGCTCACAATCGAGGTCCCGCGCGCGCTGCTCATCAGCGCCAACGACCGGATGCACTGGCGCGAGAAGGCCCGCAGGACGGCCGCACTCCGCATCTTTGGACGACATGCCGCATCCCGGACGTTCTGGATCTGGGAGCGGCCCGTGCGGCCCGTCACGCTCACGGTCACCGTCACCTATCCGCCACTCGCACGACGCCGCGACGCCAGCAACCTCGCTCCGACGGTCAAGGGGCTGCTCGACGGGATCGTGGACGCCGGGCTACTGCCTGACGACAACGACCGGGTCATCGTCGCCACCACGTACCAGGCGAGCGCCGACAAGGGAACGCCGGGCGTGTGGCGCTTCATGCTCGAGTTCAGCGAGGTCACGCCATGACCGCCGACCTTCTCCCACTGCCGCTGCCCACGTTGCCCGGGATGATCCTTGGGGTAGTCGCACTGGACGGTCAGATCACGACCGTCCAGTGCTCGCGCTGCTACGCCACGAAGACGGGCACCCCGATCGTTGCGTGCGGGTTCGCGCTGTTCCCCGCAGGCCCCGAGCACCAACAGTACGACTCGCGCGGCAACTGGGTCAGCGGTGAACGCCTATGCCGTGACTGCCGCAAGGCGTGCGGCTGCCGGGCGTGCAAATCAATGTGGTCAACATGAGCCCCCTAACGCCCGTGGATGCGCGTGTCGCCGCGTCCGTCTTCGCCAACTGGCGCAACCACCCGGGCGGCGTCCCCACCTGGGCTGGCATCGCACAGCGGCTCAGCGCATGGGCCGACCAGCAGCCACACACCGAGCACGAGACCGAGGACGAGCATGACCTGGCTCAAGACTGACGACAAGTTTCCGGAGCACCGCAAAGTGCGGCGTCTCAGCGACAGCGCGTACCGGCTGCACCACACGGCCATGTGCGCCTGCGCGAAAGACGAGACCGACGGGTTCGTGACCGAGACCGACATCACCGACATGGAGCACGGGACGCGACTCCGCAAACACCTTCCCGCCCTAGTCACAGCGAGATTATGGGAGGTCGTTCCGGGTGGCTGGCTGATCCACGACTACCTCGACTACAACCCGTCGCACGCCGCACTCACCGAGAAACGAGACGCCGACCGTGAACGCCAGGAGCGCTACCGGAAGGGCAAGAGAAAGGACCCCGAAGTGGACCCGTCACAGCGTGACACACACGTGACAGACGCGTTAGTCACGCGTTTGTCACACCCCCTGTCACAGCCCCCCGTACCCGACCCGACCCGACCCGTACCCGTATTACTCATGGCGGAGTCTCTGCATGGCATGCAGTTACCCGACGCGCACGACAGCGACGATGCCATGCGAGGCGTTCGATGATGAGCCTCGACGACATGCTCGACGGACCGCCGCGTCACCTTGAGCGGTACGCGCCTCCATGGGCAGCACTCCGGCGCACCATCTGCGGACGACCCCTCGACGACGTGTCGGCGTGGTTGTCGTTCGATGATGGACGGGCACTGATCGCCAAGATCGGACAGCAGCGGGCGAGGCTCGTTCTCTGCCAGACATGCCTCAATCAGCAGCGATCCCAAGCCCGGCCTGGGGTCTGGGATAGCGATCCCGCAACCGTCGTGCGCGACTGGACGGAACGGGCGATCTGGCCCCAGTCGCCCGGCTACGACGAAACACGCCACGAGCTGCTCACACTGGGGCGTCTCGTGGAGGCTCACCGCGATGAGTTCGACGCCATGGTTCAGGCGTACTCCGAGGATGAGATCACGGCGCGGCGCAAGGCCAAGACGCGACCAACACCGGGCGGGGCGCACGATCCCATCAAGCCGAATCGGATCGGCTCATGAACGTCCAAGCCCCGATCGCCACCGCCGAGGACCGCAAGGCCATCAGCTGGATCATCTGGATCTTGCGCTCCGATTGGGACCGTAAGGGCATCGAGTCCGCACTCGCCAAGCACCCATGCCAAGAGCTCGACGTGCTCACACTCCAGGCGATCATCGCGGCCGTCACACGACCCGACCAGAAGACGCCGGCCATCCTCGGACTCGACGGTGACCACACGAACCGGGCACGCGCAGCACTGTCGAAGCCGACCAAGACGCCCCAGCCGCTCACCCAGACCGAGCGCGGCGGGGACTGCGGCTATCCCGGGTGCGGCATCCCGCAGGCCATGCACAGGGGCGCGCGCTTCCCCGGCGATGTCCGGCCGCACGAGTGGGAGCAACCCCGGCCCATCACGCCGGCCAGCGCCGAACAGATCGCACGCCTCAAGCCTGAGTTCAAAAAAGTCCAAAGTTTTGAGTCAACCCGACAGGAGACCAGCCATGAGTGAGACCCCGCTCGACCTCGCAGCGATCCAGGCACGGGCAGACGTGGCCGAAAAGTACGCCTTCGACTGGCTGCTGACACAAGCGTCCGCAGAGGACGCCCCGGACCTACTCGCTGAGGTCGATCGGCTGACGCGCATCGTCAACGGCTACGACCGCACCCCGGCCGAGCAGCGTGCCGCTGATGCCGAGGCAGAGTGTGAGCGGCTGCGGGCCGAGAACGCGGGACTGTGGGAGCAGATGACGCTCGCGGGCATCGACGCGCACTACGCCAGAATGGCTGACGAGGCCAGAACCGGTCCTGGGGCTGCGAACAGGCCCTCGCGGGTAGCGGCGGACCCCCAGCAGACTTGGACCTGGGAGCCGCCGTCGCAGGTGCCATTGCTGGACGAGTGGGGACGACGCCACGAGGACCCGCGGCCGATCGGACCCCCGTTCGCCATGCCCACGGCTGACGATGCGGGAGAGGGGCAATCGTGAGCGACAACTTCACCCCGCAGATCGTGGGCCCCCTCACGTGGATCAGGTGCCCACGATGCGCCTGGCCCATGGTCGAAGGGCTCTGCGGTCAGTGCGGATTCGAGGACCGTGACTACGACGACGACGCGATGGAGGTGCAGGCATGACCTGGCTCGACAGTCGCGCCGTGAAGCAACTCCACGACGACCTCGCCGAGATCCCTACCCTGTACGCCGACCTGCCAGCCATCCTCACGGGCATCAAGGGCCAGTCCGGAGGCGTCCACACACCGCCCGGATCGAAACCGCCACTCGCCGTCCATGTCGTCGACCTGACAGACGTGCGCGTTAAGGACTCCCGGGAATGGCTCGAGACCGACCCTCGCGATCGTGACGTGCTCGACCGCTACGGCGTGATCCCACGTGTCGGGCTGTGGGTGCGGCTCATCGATGAGGAGATGACCGACGCCGGCGAACACACGCTCACCCTCGAGGACGCCGATTGGTCGTGCATCACGGCACTCTGCGCGGCGATCCGACTCGTGACGCCATGGCTCATCGCCCAGCAGTGGGTGACCGAGCTCGCCGACGACATGCACGCGCTCAGATCCGAGCTCAGATCGACGCTCGGCATCCGTCCCGAGTTCATCCCGAAGTGCCGCTACTGCCTCAACAAGACCGAGCCCCAAGACAACGGGACCTGGTTCCGCTGCCCGGCGTGCGGTGCGGACTTCACGTGGCAGGGTGAGGTGAACGCACTCCTCGCCATACAGGACATGACCGGGCCGCAATGTGCGATGCACCTCGGGATGGGGCCAGGTGGATGGAGCAGGATCAGGCAGTGGCAGACACGGGGCCTCGTCAAGACGATCGGCAAGGACACGAAGGGGCGGAATCTGTTCAGCGTCGATGCGGTGGCGAGGGTGCTTCGGAAGATCACGACCGGCGAGATCAGCATCAAGGAGGCATGACATGGGCGTGTCGCTTGACATGACATGGCGACGTGTCACACTGATTTCACAACGACTGTCCCCAGACACAGAATGTCCCCGCACCGCTTGTAACGGCCGGGGACTGGCCCACCTCTAAGGAGTGGACGTGAAGAAGACTATCGCACCCCGTGACACCAGGTACATGGATGACCCCACCGACTGGAAACAGCGGGCAGAGGAACTCGACGCCAGGCTCGCTGAAGCCGATCTGAAGCTCTTCCGCCTCGCCGAGTGGATGGTTCATGGCGACACGGACGTCATCTGCTCAGCGGATGGATGCATCGGCCCAACGGTGCCAGGTATCGACGCGCGGATCTGCTCGGTCCATCTGTGGCAGGCAGTGGCGGCGTACCGGGACGACCTTGACCGTGTTCCGGTGATGCTCAGGGAGTTCGTCAAGCGTCCGCCGCTCGACCGAGGCGCAGTGGTCTACTACGTCAGGATGCACGAGCACATCAAGATCGGGTTCTCCACCGATCCCAAGAGCCGGTTCCAGACGTTCGCTATCCACTCAGATGCCATCCTTGCCCTCGAGCCTGGTGGCCGAGACGTGGAGGCGCAGAGGCATCGTCAGTTCGCCAGTCTGCGGGTACGGCACACCGAACTCTTCGCCATCGACGTTGCCCTGCTCGCGCACATCGAGCAGGTCCGACAGACGTACGGCGATCCCATGGCCCTGCTTCGAGCAGCGGCCTAACCCAAGTGCTCGCTGTCGCAAGGCATCGAGGAAAGTGCCGGAGGCGCCCCACAGCCGTACGGCATCGGGACGCGGGCAGGCGCGGGGCCGGTCACAACCCGGCCCCCACCAAAGGGTTGTACGTAGCGAACTTGGCTGGTATGCGGCGGATGGCAGAGCCGCACCCCTGGCGAGAGTCCAGGAATCAGGTGTCCAGCCTTATCTCGGAGCTGTGGATGTGGAGTTCGAATCCCACCCAGCCAAGCTCGGTGCGCACACTCAGGGGGGCGACATGGTCGAGCCTCTGCACGACTCCCGGACATGCCCCGTCTGCCAGGGCGTGATCCACGGGCGCAACCCCAGACCCAAGGCACACGCCAAGATCGAGCAGGACAAGGGCGATGGTCTACCTCGATGACGTCGCCTACTGGACCAGGACATGGCAGGAAACAGGCGAGGTCGTCAGTGACTCGGTAGCACGCAGCATCGCGGACTACTGGCAGATCAGCACAGACCTCGACGACATCGCGGCAGCCATCCAGTACGCGCGATCGGCTGGCGTGTTTGAGGCGACGCTGCACGAGTTGTATGCACTCAAGGCGTGGGTACTTAGTAACTAACCCAAGGGGAAGTAATGCTCACCATCGTCCTGCTCCTCATCGCGGCCATCCTGTTCGCGCTCGCCATGTTCAACGTCCCCAGCTCGAGGTTCAGCCTCATCGCTGCGGGACTGTTCGTGTGTGTCCTCGCCGCGCTGCTGCCGTTGCTGTTCCACTGACACCTACTGCCGCTACCCTGATCGTGTGAACCGCATCGTGGTCGCGTGTGTGATCCTGCTACTCGTACTCGCTGGATGCTCAGGAACACCGACGTCACGACCGACTGGCGCTGCACTCGATGCCATCTTCCTGAACGTGGTCAAGGCGGATGCGCCTTCTAGGTTCGATGACGCCAGCCTGATCCGCGCCGCGCATGTCATCTGCGATGGATACGACCAGGCACCCAGCACTACAACGTGGGTCGAGCAGGTCAAGACACTCACGGACAACGGGTTCACTGGGTATCAGGCAGGACGCATGATCGGTGCGGCAACAGGTTCCTACTGCCCACAGTTCAGCAAGTACGCACCCAAAGCCTGAAGCATGGCAGCCATGAAGGTATGCTCCCGATGCCCCAACCTCGTTGACCAGGGCGTGAGCATGTGCCCCACATGCAGGGCAGCATCCGACAAGGCACGCAACGCTGAGCCTCGTGGTTACAGCACGAGCGGACACAAGAACTTCAGGACTGGAGTCCTTGCCCGTGATCCAATCTGCAAGGTATGCGGCGTGCAATGGGCGGCTGAGGCTGACCACTACCCGATGTCACGCCGCGAGTTGGTAGACGCTGGGATGGACGCGGACGATCCAAAGCACGGACGCGGGTTGTGCCACCGATGTCATTCACGAGAAACAGCCAACAACCAGCCGGGCGGCTGGCACGCAGCACAGATGATGTAACCTCAATCACCCCGTGACTGATCCTCACGGGTAGGAAGGCCCTGACATCCAAGGTGTCGGGGCCTTCTGCATCCCTTGGAGATGAACTAAATGCGCACCAAAGCTGACTCACCAACCAAGTCCTGCACTATCGATGGATGTGGCAAGCCATTGCGTGCACGTGGCTACTGCGGCTCGCACTACAACCAGATCCTCTGCCCTGATCGACACCCCAAGGTGACTCGAACGTGTGAGCAGTGCGGTCAGGAGTACGACACCCAACGAACCGATGGTCGCTTCCACTCGCTCGCATGTCGTGATGATGCTCGACTGGGAACTACCAAGGCTGAGCGGGATGCCAGGCGTGAGGCTGAGGCTAAGCGCGTCGAGACTGCCCGCGTGACGCGGATGGCACAAGCGGCAGTGCGAGCATCTAAGCGATTCACTACCGAGGCGCGTGAGTGCGCATGGTGCGGACTATCGTTCATGACCACTCGATCCACTCAGACTCAGTGCTCGTATCGGTGCATGCGCAAGGCCCACAACGCTCGACGTAGGGCTAGAGAGCATGGTGCACTCGGCTGCTACACGTGGGCTGAAGTCGTACGTGTCTGGCTCAACATCGACAAGTGCTGTGCCTACTGCCATCAACCGAGCAATGACATCCAACCTGACCATGTGATCGCGTTGTCGAGAGGCGGCAGTAACAGCATCACCAACGTGGTGCCATGCTGCTCGATGTGCAACGCCGACAAGCGCGAGCTGAGCCTGACTGAGTGGGCTACAGATCGTGAACGCCGCAACCTTGAACCGCGATCACTCAATCCTCGACTGACCTACCTCACTGACGCACTTCTCGTCGCGTGAGACCCCCCGGCCAGGGCCCCCTCCCCCCTCGGGTGCCTAATACCGCTGGCAAGGTGCCTCGGAGCCCACAGCATCTGAAATCCCCCTAGCGCAACGCTTGGGGCACCCTGAACGGCGCAATGCCGGAACGGAGCCGTCATGAACGAGCGACCCCCTGTGAGCCTGGGATCTGCCGGCGCGAAGCTGTGGCGAGACATCGTCAAGGTTCACGAGATGGACCCGATGCAGCTGGTACAGCTCGAGGAAGCGTGCCGTGCGAAGGATCGTCTCGACAAGCTGGACTCGATCCTGCGTGGCGACGTCGACGTGTGGTGCGAGCTCGTCCTGGACGTCAACACCGATCACACCTTCGACGTCCGCGTGACTGCTGTCCTGACGCAGGCGAACGCAACGGCGAACCTGTTCAAGCAGCTGCTCGCGGCGCTCCGTCTCCCAGACGCTGAGACGGGCAAGCGTCCTCAGGTTCGCGCTGCTCGTGGTGCGTACGCTCCGACGCCCGCCAGCCCCGGTTCGGTCTCGTCGATCGATCGGGCTCGCGCTCGTCATGGCGCGTGAGTGGCGTCCTGCCTTCGACGGTCAGGTCTGCTCACTCGGTTATCTCGCTCTGGACTGGCTCTCGGAGTACGCGTGCCATGGTCCTGGTGACGTTGAGGGCGATCCGATCGACTGGGGCACCGATCCTGAGGTCGAGGACTTCTACATCGCCGCCTACGAGCTTGACCCGGTCACCGGCCGCCGCAAGAGGCAGCGTGCGGTCTACTCGGCGCCGAAGGGTCGCGCGAAGTCGGAGACGGCTGGACTGCTGGGTGTCTTCGAGGCGCTCGGCCCGGCCCGGTGTGACGGTTTCGACGCCGATGGGCAGCC
>Ga0209123_1001091_pt1 | contig 28988 bp, 24 predicted proteins | sample BarGraIncu00431A_FD_184500 | JGI IMG/M metagenome (GOLD analysis project Ga0209123, IMG submission 184500) | Arctic peat soil microbial communities from Barrow, Alaska, USA - Barrow Graham LP Incubations 004-31A (SPAdes) (version 2) | ecosystem: Environmental > Terrestrial > Soil > Wetlands >...
GAATATTGAGTTGGAAAAGAGCAAAAAACTCGAAAAGACAGTAGTGCCAGCAACAAAAAGATTCAAAAAAATCGTTGTGAACCATTACGGGGCGAAAACAGGTCTTATTTTCAACGACCTGCTAGATGACGCTGACACCGTGACCTTAACAGGAAACGTGCACCACAGGGTTTACTCGGAAAACCCCACGGGCGTGGCGGCCCCCTCCCTCCCTATGGAACACATGATTCTTTCCCTTAAGGTTCACCCCGACAACGAGGCTGCCATAGAGGCCCTGTCAGCCAAACAGCACGATGCCACATCCAGTAGTTACCAGCACTGGCTCACGCCGGAAGAATACGGGCAAAAATTCGGCAGGTCCGAGGACGAACTGGCAGTCGTCTCCGGCTGGCTGACCAAGCATGGTTTTACCATCGATGAGATCTCAAAAAGTCGCTCCAGCATAATGTTCTCCGGCACCGCAGCACATGTCCGCCGCGCCTTTCACACGACCATCCAAGAGTACAGGGTAGGCGGCAAGACTCACCACGCCAATACCGAAGAGCCCAGCATTCCGAGGGGACTCGCCGATCTGGTCGACGGCGTAGTCTCGCTGCACGATTTCCCGCGCCAGGCTATGAATTCCGGTGCGCAGCCGGTGTCGGCGGCCTCTTCGGCCGACTTCACCACGGGCACGACCCACTACCTTTCCCCTGACGATTTTGCCTCGATCTATAATGTCAACCCGCTTTACAGCTCGGGCATCGACGGCACCGGGCAGACCATTGCCATTGTCGGACGTACCCACCCCTCGCCGTCCAACTGGAGTAATTTCCGCACCCAGATGGGATTGCCGCCCAACCTGCCGCAGGTCGTCATCGCCTACGGCAGCGACCCCGGCGACCAGGGAGCGGCGGAAAATACCGAAGCGGACCTGGATGTCGAATGGTCTGGCGCAGTTGCCAAAAACGCTACCATCAAGTTTGTCATCGCCAAAGGGACCTATACTGCCGACGGTGTCGACCTTGCCGCACAATATATCGTTGATAATGCCGTGGCGCCTGTCATGAGCGTCAGCTTCGGCCTGTGTGAAAAGGACATGGGGTCAGCAGGAAACGCCTTTTACAACAACCTCTGGAAACGTGCCTCGCTCCAGGGGATCACCGTCTTCGTGTCTTCCGGCGACTCGGGTGCCGCCGGTTGCGACGCGTCGAACCTGGCGCGGGGAACCGTGGCAGCGGTCAGCGGTATGTCGTCGACACCTTACAACGTCGCGGTGGGCGGCACTAAATTCGCGGAGGGTACCGGTAGCTACTGGTTTAGCAGCAATACCGCGTCAGGGGCCTCCGCAAAAGGGTACATCCCGGAAGTCGCCTGGAACGACAGCGGCAGCACCGGCCTCTGGGCATCAGGAGGAGGGGTATCCTCGATTTACAGCAAACCGTCCTGGCAGGTGGGTTCCGGAGTACTCAATGAAGGTAAACGCGGGGTCCCCGACGTCTCCCTGAGCTCGTCCCCCCACGACGGCTACTTCATCATTTCCGGCGGCAGGACCCTCATCGCCGCAGGGACCTCCGCGGCAGCCCCCTCATTCGCGGGCTTGATGTCCCTGGTCGTGCAAAAAACGGGAACAGCGCAGGGCAATGCCAACGTCCGCCTCTACGAACTTGCCAATGCCCAGCGATCAGGAGGCACCGCGGTCTTCCACGACGTCATGTCCGGCAACAACACCGTTCCGGGCGTGGCGGGCCAACCGGCAACGGTGGGCTACGACATGGCCACCGGCCTGGGATCGGTCGACGCCACTGCCATGGTCAATAGCTGGGGTGTCGCAGCCGCGCAGGTCCCGCTGTCAATAACGGCGTTCACCCTGCCGTCCTTCTGGAAGTCGACGACCGTCCCCATCACCTCCTGGACCACGGCCGGAAGCAGGATGGTCACGGGGTATCTGGTAACGACCTCAGCAGACACCCCCGCAGCGACAGCGTCCGGATGGAGCCTCGCCAAACCGGCGACCGTCACCTCGACTGTCGGCAGCAAAAGTCTCTACGCCTGGATCAAGGATTCCGCAGGCACGGTCTCCTCCTCGGTCATGGACAGCGTCGATGTGGACCTGACCATCCCGGTGGTAACAGCCTTCTTTTCCGCTGCCGCCGTCAACAATGCGAATATCCCCGTTTCAGTGACAGCGAGCGACGACAACAGTGGCATTGCCGGATACCTGGTAACCGAATCCGCCACGGCTCCGGCCCTGACTGCAGCGGGCTGGAGTTCATCGGCACCTGCCGGTTACACGGCAGCCACGGCGTCCGGCACCAAGACGCTGTACGCCTGGGCCAAGGATGCAGCGGGCAACATTTCCGTCTCCAAGAGCTCAATCACCGTCATCGACACGGCTTTGCCGGTGGTAAACACTTTCGCGATTCCGTCTGCCACCAATAGCCTTGTGGTGCCGATTACCGCCTTCAACGCCAGCGACAACCTGAAGCTGGCGGGGTGTCTGGTGACGGATTCCGCAGCCGCCCCGGCAGCGACCGACTCGCACTGGAGCGCCACGGCGCCCGCCAGTTACAGCTTCGACCAGCCCGGCCTGAAGGACCTGTACGCCTGGGCCAAGGACACGGCAGGCAACGTGTCGGCGTACAAAAAAGCCACGGTCAGCATCGACACAGCAGCCCCGACCGTGACGGCCTTCAGCACTCCCGCCGTCGTCAGGACCCTGGCCGTCCCGATCAGCACCTTTACCGCCAGCGACAACGGCACCCTCGCCGGCTACCTGATCACACTCTCCTCAAGCGCTCCCCTGGCAAACGCCACCACCTGGAGCACAGCGAAGCCGGCCAGCTTCAGCGCGCCCAAGGCCGGCAGCACGACCCTTTATGCCTGGGTTAAGGACAGCGTCGGTAACGTTTCCGCCCCGGCCTCCGCCACCGTCAATATCGACCTTACTGCCCCTGTGGTCAGCCCGTTCACCGTTACCTCCCCGGTCAACACCTTGACCATCCCGGTAAGCTCCCTGAGCGCCAGCGACAACACCGGGGTAACCGGCTACCTGATTAATGAAGTCGCCACCCCACCGGCAATTTCGGCAGCCGGGTGGAGCTCCACCGCCCCATCCAGTTATAGCGCAGCGACGGCCGGCACCAAGACCCTTTACGCCTGGGCCAAAGATGCCGCCGGCAATGTCTCGGCGCCGACGAAGGTCACCGGCATCATTGACACGACGCTGCCGGTTCTCGCCGGCTTCACCCTGCCTGCCATATCCAAGAGCCTGACTGTCAGCGGGATCGCACTTAGCGCCACCGACAACGTCGCCGTCGCCGGCTACCAGATCACTGAAGGCCTGAGCGCCCCAGCTTCAGCCGATGGCAACTGGGTGGCAACCGCTCCGACCAGCTACACCTTCGGCCCCGGCACAGCGGACGGCCTCAAGTCCTTGTACGCCTGGGCCAGGGACACCTCTGGAAATGTCTCAGCGTACAGGAAAATGACCGTCGCCATCGACACGACGCGGCCGACCATCGTGGCCTTCAGCGTTCCCGACACCACCAACTCCCTTACGGTGCCGGTCACCGCCTTCAGCGCCAGCGATAACGGCACCGTGTCCGGGTACCTGATCACCCAGACCCCGGGCGCCCCCGCGGCAACCGCAACCTCCTGGAGCAGCACCAGGCCGGCGACCTTCAAGGCGGCCGCAGTCGGCGCCAACACCCTGTACGCCTGGGTTAAGGACAGCGCGGGAAACGTATCCGCGGCGACCAGCTGCAGCACCAGCATCGACATGGTTGCCCCGCTGCTGGGCTCCTTCACGGTGAGGACCCCGGTTAACACCTTGACCATACCGGTAAGTGCCCTGACCGCCAGCGACAACACCGGGGTCACCGGTTTCCTGGTGAATGAGGTCTCCACCGCCCCCCCGGTCACTGCAGCAGGCTGGAGCATCAGCGCGCCATCCGGTTACACCGCCGCGACCTCAGGCGCCAAGACCCTTTACGCCTGGGCGAGAGATGCCGCCGGCAATGTCTCGCTGTCCAAAACCGCCGCTGCAATCATTGACACCACGATGCCGGTCCTGACGGCGTTCACCCTTCCCGCCGCAGTGAATAGCCTGACGGTACCAGTCACTACCCTCAGCGCCACTGACAATGTAGCGGTCGGCAGCTACCAGATCACCGAGCACGTCAGCGCTCCAAGCGCGAACGATCCCAACTGGACGACAGCAAAACCGGCCAGCTATACCTTTGCATCCGAGACGAGTGATGGCCTCAAGATTCTCTATGCCTGGGCCAAGGACAGCGCCGGCACCGTATCCCTGTCCAAGAGCAGCACCGTGACCATAGAGCTCAGCTTGCCGAGAATCGAAGCGTTCAGCGTGCCGGCCAACTCCAACAGCCTGACAGTCCCCATAACCGCCTTCACGGCCAGCGATAGCCTGACAAGCGTGGCCGGCTACCTGATCACGACGACAGCTACTGCTCCCCTGGCCAGCGCGATGGGATGGAGCGCCACCAGGCCGGTCAGCTTTACCGCACCTAGCGCCGGCAATGCCACCCTCTATGCCTGGGTTAAAAACGCAGTCGGCAGCGTCTCCGCCTCAGCCAGCGCCACGGTCGCCATTGATGTCATCAAGCCGATCGTCAGCAAATTCACCGTCACCACACCGGTTAACAGCCTGACCGTTCCACTGTCGCTCTCCGCGAGCGACAACACCGCTGTCACCGGCTATCTGATCACGGAAAGCGCGGTCGTCCCCCTGGCAACCGCCGCGGGCTGGTGCGTTACTGCGCCAGACAGCTACACGGTTGCCAGCGCAGGCGCGAAGGCCCTCTACGCTTGGGCCAAAGACGCCGCCGGCAATGTATCGCTGGCACTGAAGGCGACAGTTACCGTACCTACGCTTCGGCCCTGACCATCTCCAAGGTCACGGCAACAGGTACCGGACCTGCTGGCCCGGCGCTTGGTCGCATGAGCAAAGCTTAAAACCGAAACCGGATGCCATGTTGCGGCCGGCTCGGCTCCGTTAGCTACTTCCCTACGAAAAAGGACTTAGGCGCATGCGCTTAAGTCCTTTTTTGTGGTACCTCTTTTTGGTGCTCGTGCCTGCTAGCGGCCTCAAGCCCACCCGATCCTCAGAGGATCTTCCTGATCGCCTCCCTCAGCGTAACGAGGTGATACGGCTTCTGGATGAACCCCGCTGCTCCCTGGCCTGAGAACTGCCGGGCGACCTCCTGCTCGTGGTATCCGCTCGACAGGACCACCTTGACTTCGGGATTGTGCAGTCTCAGCTCCCGGAAACACTGCGCGCCGTCCATGACCGGCATGGTGAGGTCCAACACGACGAAGGCGAACTCAGGGGCCGCCTTGAAGAGCTCGACGGCTTCCCTGCCGTCGTTAGCGGTGACCACGGTGAAACCGAGTTCCTGCAGCATTTCCTTCCCGATCTCCCGCACGGCCGCCTCGTCGTCAGCCAGGAGCACGACTCCGCTCCCGAGCCAGCCAGCGCTACCGACTGCCTCCCGGGTCCGCACGGCAGCCCGACCCGATGCCGGCAGCAGCACCTTGAAAGTGGTCCCTTTCCCCGCCTCGCTATATACTTTGATGGCACCTTTGTGCCCGCGGATAATCCCGAGCACTGCAGCCATCCCCAGGCCTCTGCCGGTAAATTTGGTGGTGAAAAAGGGGTCGAAGAGTTTAGCCTGGGTCTCCTGGTCCATGCCGCAGCCGCTGTCCTTAACCTCCAGGAAAAGGTAGCTTCCTTCCTGGATCTTTTCATCCAGCCAGACGTCCTTCAGGTAAGCCCGGGTGCACTCCAGGGCGCCGGTGGAAATGGCGATGACTCCACTGGCGTCCCCGATTGCTTCGGACGCGTTGATGATCAGGTTCATGACGATCTGGCGGATCTGGGTGGCATCGGCTTCCACCGGGGGGAGTTCGCCCTGCAGGTTCAGCTGCAGCACGGCCTTCTTGGAAATGGAGATCTCCAGCAGGTGGAGCATATCCTCCAGTACCTCGTTGAGGTCGATACTCTCGACGCTGAACCTCCCCTTCCCCGAGTAGGCCAGCATCTGCTTGGCCAGGTCGGCTGCCCGGGTGGCCGCCTTTCCGATCTGAACCAGGTTTTCCCGGGCCGGCGCGGCCTGATCGATGCGCATCAGCGCCAGGTCCGCATTTCCTATGATCGCCATCAATATGTTGTTGAAGTCGTGGGCGATGCCGCCTGCCAGCACCCCGAGACTTTCCAGCTTCTGGACCTGCCTCAGCTGCTGCTCCAGCGAGACCCTTTCCTCCTCGAGTTTGCGGCGCTCGGTGATGTCCTGGATGGTCCCGTACATGGCGAGGATTTGTCCGCTGACGCCGAACTTCACCTCTCCCAATCCGCTTACCCAGCGCACCTGGTCGTCCTTTTTGCGAATGATCCGGTATTCCCTGGAAAAAGGGATCCGCTTCGGGATCACCTCCGTCATCAGATACTGCTCCATCATCTCCCGGTCATCGGGGTGCACGATTTCCAGCCAGCCGGGGATGCTGCGGTCATAATCCTTGTCGATGCCAAAGATATCATCAAGGACCTCGGAGGATTCCCAGTAACCCGCCGTGAAATCTGTCTTGTAGGACCCGATATGCGCCGACCTTTGGGTCTCCTCGAAGAAGAACTGGCTCTCCCTCAGAGCCTCTTCGGCAGAGCTGCGGTCCTGCTCGGCCCGCTTGCGCTCGGAGATTTCCTGCTGCAGTTCGCAGACCAGGTCGATCGCCATCGCATCGAAGGTGCCCGACAACTCGCCGAACTCGTCCTGGGTCCCGGTGGCGCTGCGCACGGTCAGGTCCCCGCGCGCCGTAGCGCGCACCGCCAGGAGCAGTTTCGACAGGGGGGCCAGCACGCGCGCGTTGAGCAGATAGGTTATCTGCACCAGGATCAGGAGCATGAGACTTGGAATGGTGATGGCGAGTAGCCGAAAGGTGCGTTCCGTTTTTCGATGCTGGCTCATCAGGGCGAAACCCCAGGTATGCACCTGTTCGGCGAGGGTTTGGGAACTGGCCTGCAGTTGGCTCAGCAGCAGGTTTTTCTGGCGGTTTTGCAGTTCGCCATCCCGCAGCATGGCCCGGACCAGTTGCTGAAACATGTCGGGCAGCAATCCGGCCTCGCGCAGGGCCTCGCGAGGAAGCGGGATGGCACCGTGGTCGCTCGCCTCTAGATTGACGACGATGCGTGCGTGCAGAGTCTTCCACTGCTGCGCAGCACGGTCCTCTGAGTACAGGGCGTACTCCTGGGTCAGCGCAATAAGCTCCGAGACGTCATGCGCGACCGCCTGAGCATGTTCCTCGGCCCTGGAAACTCTGGTGAGTTTTACGGAGATGAACCAGTTGATAATGGTCAAGCCCAGCACCATCAAGATGGCAACCGACAGAAAGGCCTGGAGTAGGGTTCTGATGCGCATGGGTTACCTGATGATGTTGACGGCTGAGGGGCGCACCTTGATTAGCGGGCCCGCATAGATGAAATTGAGAAAATCCGGCGATCTCTCACCCTTTACCAGTCCCTCTTGGCGCGCCCAACGCGCTTCGACTTCCAGGGTCGATCGTCGTCGCGCACCCCGGGGAGGTTTTTGCGTGCCACCAGAATGAAGGTCAACCGGTAGGTGCTCGACTTGGGGAGCATCCATCGTCTGTCATATCTGCTCCTGAAAATAGGCCGCACTCTCATAACCAACTGCGTGACTCGTGCCATTAACCCAACAGAAATAAAGCGTTGATGCCAGCAGTGGCACAGACTGATTGACGGATGCCAATACGATAGCTCTTTTCGGAAGAACTATCCGTTTCAGCTACCAATATTAGCAGTATCGGTAATAGAACGATCATCCTTTAGCCCTTTGTTTGGCACTCGCCCTTTCTAGCGCAACGAAGGTTCACGAAGTTTAATCCCGGTTCTGACTAATCTCGGGAATTGACTCACCTTCGATGCAGAGCACATCGGGATTCGCGGCGCAATGAGCCCGCCAGATCCACGAGGAGCCGACTTTAATGGTCGACGGCTGTCCGGCAAGCCTTTATCTGACCCCAAAACGAGATCAAATACTAAAGAAAAATCGAATTCTGCCGAAAGGGGGGAGTGCGGCCCTGCACATCGGCCAATTTACTGCGGGTTGGGAAGGCGTGAGTGCCTTCCCAATAAGAGCAGAAAACAAGCAGTGTATGAGGAGAGAGAGATGGTTCAGAAAGATCGGGCATTTAGCATAAGAGACCTTGACGCCAAATTTCGGGCTAATAACATCGCCAAGGAGCTTGCAGACTCCGACGCAGTGATAATCCGCGCGCTGGAAGACCTGATAATCGTGCTTTTGAATAAAAAGGTCATCGGAGTAAACGAGATTCATCCCATGGTGGTGGAAAAAATCAAGTACCGCAGGAAGTTACGTGAGGAGATGAAGGCCATTAGGGACCGGCTGGGGGACAAAACAACTGAAAATCCGAATCCCCGGGCGGCCTTGAAGAGAGAGGCGCCGGGCACTTCCCCCTGCTATAACGAAGAACCTAATAAGCTCACTAGGGCAAAGGGGCGCTAAGGGCAAAACTTCCGCGCGATCTCCCCGCCGGCCTGGGATGGACAGTAACGTCCTTACTTCCCGCTCCAGGCCGCGCCGAAAACCCCTGCAGAATCGCCCAGCCGGTTCCTGAGGACCGGAGTCCGCAGATCTCCGTGAAAGGCATAGTGGCGTACCCGTTCCATCCCCTCGTGGTAAAGTTCAGCGATGTTGGAAAGCCCGCCGCCAAGGACGACCGCATCGGGATCCAGGATCGAGATGACCCCGCCCAGGCAACGGCCGAAGTCGTCGAGAAAGGTATCGAAAGCTGCCCGGCAGCTCGCCTCCCCCACTCTGGCGCCGGCAACGATCCGGTCCATGCTGAGCCTTACGCCGTAGCGGGTTAGGTAAGCCGCCTCAACCCCGGAACCGCTGATCTTAGTCTCCACGCAGCCGCGGTTGCCGCAGTAGCAAAGAGCCCCCAGCGGGTCCACGGAGAGGTGTCCCCACTCGCCGCAGATCCGCTGCGGTCCTTCCCGCACCACGCCATCGAGGCAGAGCCCCCCGCCGCACCCGGTTCCCATAATGACGCCGAAAACCATTCCGAAGCCGGCCCCGGCCCCCGCCCGGCACTCAGCGAGGGTGAAGCAGTCGGCGTCGTTTCTCACCCCAACCTCCTGTCCTAAAAGTCCCTCCAGGTCCGCTTGAAAGGGGCGACCGATCAGGCAGACGGAATTGGCGTTACGCACCAGACCACTCGTCGCGTCGACCGAGCCGGGGATGCCGACCCCGACGGAGTAGCTCCCGCCGGCCGGGACCAGGGCTGCGGCGTCGCGCACCATGACGGCCACCGATTCAAGGACTGCGCGATAGCCCTCGGCAAGCGGCGTTGCCTGGCGCTCCCGTAGGACGGTAGCGTCGCCCGGGTCCAGCAGCACGGCTTCAGTTTTGGTGCCGCCCAGGTCTATTCCGATACGGTAGAGTCCACCGGCGTCCATGTTTGCCTCCTTCGGTTATCCCCATCCCCATCCCCATCCCCATCCCCATCCCCATCCCCATCCCCATCCCCACCCCAACCCTCCCCTTGAAGAGGGAGGGAGAGTTCACATACCCGCCTCCGTAGGGGCGAATCATCATTCGCCCGGACCCTCTTGCGGAAGGTTAAACGGCCTGTTGACAGCACCTTTCCAGACACCCACGCCTACTCTTTGACCCCGCTCTGGAAGCGTCCATTCGCTAAGCGGAGTCGAAGCGCAAGGGACGTTACAGCGCAACCCGGGTCGTTGACCTAAAAAAAAACGCCTCCGTTTGGGGGCGTTAGAGTGTTAGGGGGTTGCTGGTTCCGGCGGTTTTTTCTCCTTGAGAAAGACGACGAAGGCGCCGGTGCCTCCCATGTCCCGGGGCGCCGCGACGAATTCGGAAACCATCGCCTTGCCGCTCTCTTTGAGCCATCCGGCAACTGCCAGTTTCAGGACCGGCTCACCCGGGGAGTTGTTCCCCTTCCCGGTGATTACCAGCACCCCTTTCTGGCCACGATTATAGGCGCCCTTCACGAAACGGTCCAGATTCTCGATCGCCTCGTCCTTGGTAAGCCCGTGTAGGTCGAGCTGCAAGTCGATCCTGATGCCGCCCCGGCGCAGTTGCCTCAAGCGGTTCACCGGGGCCTGGGGGACGTCTTGCTCCGGCAACTGGTCGGAGAAGCGGACATCCATCCTGAGCGCCTCGACAGCCTGCAGGAAGACCCGCATCTCCTCGTCGTCCTTTTGCACCTTCGCCGCCTGCGCCTTGGTCCGGTGCGGCGCGACCTGGGACGCCTGCAGCGGGCGCACGTCGGCAAAGGCATCGAGAAAGAGCGCCTCGTCGTCCGCCGCCGGGGCGCTTTCCTGCTGTTTTTTGGGTGCCGCGGCTTTGCCAGGGTTCAAGGGGCGCACGTCGGCAAAGGCATTGAGAAAGAGCGCCCTGTCGTCGACTTCCCGAGGCTCCGCCTGCGGTTTTTTGGGCGCAGGCGCCGCGGGCGCTGACTTCTCGCGGGTTTCGAGCGCGACCCCTTTCAGTGCCCCGAATGGGGAGACGGCGAATTCCTTCGGTTTTTCCTTTTGTTTCTCTTTCTTTTTCATGGCGCCCATTGCCTATTCCTTGGAGACCAGTACGATCTCTATCCTGCGATTTTTGGCCCGCCCCTCGTCCGTGTCGTTGGCTGCCACCGGCTTATACTCCCCGTACCCCACGGCCGCCAGCAGCGCCGGGTCGATCCCTTGCTGCTGCAGGTACCTGGCGACGTTTATGGCGCGTGCCGCGGAAAGCTCCCAGTTGGTCGGATACTTGCGCGCCAGCGCGCCCATGATCGGCACGTTGTCCGTGTGCCCCTCTATCCTGATGGCCTTATCCTTGATGCTCTTTAGGATGTCGATGACCTTCTGCAGCACGATCAGGCCGTTGGGTTTCACCTCAGCCTTCCCGGAATCGAACAGCACCGATTCCACCAGGTTGACGGTCAGCTTCCCTTTCAGCTCGGAGATGGTCACCTCGCCCTTGGATATCTCGCTCTTCATGCTGTCCAGGAGGTTCTCGTAGGTTTTGCTGGTTTTTTGGACCTCGATCTCCTTGAGCTTCTGCAGTTGGAGTACGTCATCTTTTAACCGGGTATTTTCACTTTCCAACTGGCCAAGCTTCTGGCTCAGTTCGCCAATCTTCTGGTTCTTGGCGTCCGAAGTCGACCTGAGCGACTCCTCCAGCCCCTTCTTGCTGACGCCCAGGGCGATCCGCTCTGAGTTCGCAGCCGCGAGTTCACCGCTTAGGCGCGTCACCTCTCCCTGCAGCGCCGCGTTCTCAGCGCTGAGCTTCTGGTAGGCGGCCTGCTGTTCCTGAAGGCTTTGTTCCAGGCCGTCAGCCTGAAGTTTTTTCTGCTGGTAGGTCCCGCTCGAAACGCATCCGGATAGCACTGCCAGTAGCAACATCACGCCAAACATAAAACTGCGCTGCATAAATCATCCTCCTGAAGGGTTTTGTCACCGTCCGGCCAAGGTTCACTCAGAGCTCCTCGAGCGGGCAAAGGGACCGCACCCAATAATGCCTGTTGAAAACCAGGTGTCAATGCTTTTTTCTCCCCCCAGGCCCATTCAGTCGCCAGTGCCCGCAGCTCCGGAAGTCTGGAACCGGGACCTCAGAGGTCTGTTTTACCATGCCAGCAGATTAGCTCTCTCCAATCGGCGTGGTATACTACCAGTTAACCTGGCTAGATGTCAATGAAGAGCTCAACCCAAAAAAAGGCGCGTATCCCATCAGGAGATCCGGCCGGCGCCGAGGCGCCCGCCTAAGGGGAATCGTATGCAGGAAGAGGTCACCAACGACGCCACGACGGCCCGCAAAGACGGGACCAGCGACTCGGGGCTGGAAATCGCCACACTGCTGGTCAAGTCCGGCTACCTGGCCGAGGGGCAGCTTACCTACGCGCAGCGGGTGAAGAAGAAGCTCCCGACCCCGCGGACCCTGATCGCGGTCATGCTGGAACTGAACTTCTTCACCAAGGAGCAGCTTCGGGAGACGCTCCGCAACAACATCGTCTCAGTGAAGCTCGGGGCCCTGCTGGTGGAGCTTGGCTACCTGAAGCCGGCGGAGTTGCAGGCAGCGCTCGGCATCCAGCGCGACGGCGGCCACGCCAAGATGCTGGGCGAGGTCCTGGTGGAACAACGCTTCATCGAGGATTTCACCCTGGCCGAGGTCATCGCTTTCCAGCTCGGCTTCCCCTACCTCGACCTGGTCCCGGAAATGATCGACCGGGCCCTGCTTTCCCGCATGCCCCAGCACTGGGTCGCTCAGCACCGCTTCATCCCGGTCAAGGAGGAGAAAGGAAAGGTCCTGGTGGCGATCGCCGACCCGCTGAACCTTGAGGCGCGCCGGACCGCCGAAAAGCTGTTCGGGACCGGGACAACCTTCACCATCGCGACGCTCAAGGGGATCAGGGAAACCATCAGCTCGCTGAAAAGGGGGATCATCCAGGGAGACGGCACCGCGACCGACGAGCACACCGTCACCGGCATCGTCAACTCCATCTTCGAAGAGGCACTGAAGGACGGGGTGAGTGACATCCATATCGAGCCGATGCACGCGGCCCTCAGGGTCCGCTTTCGCCGCGATGGGATGCTGGTACTCTACAAGGATTTCACCAAAGAGCTGGCGATGCCGGTCAGCAGCCGCATCAAGATCATGGCCGAGGCGGACATCGCGGAAAGAAGGCGCCACCAGGACGGCAGGATCTGCTATGAGAGCGCCAAAAGCGGCACCACCCTGGACATGCGGGTCTCCTTCTACGTCACCATCTACGGTGAAAAGATCGTACTGAGGCTTTTGAGCAAGAAGGGGGACCTGCTGGACCTGAAGGACATCGGCATGCCGTCGCGCATGCTGGAGCGCTTCATGGACGACGCCCTCGACACCCCGAGCGGGGTCATCATCATCACCGGTCCGACCGGAAGCGGCAAGACCTCGACGCTCTACAGCTGCGTGCGGCACCTGAACGAACCCTGCACCTGCATCGTCACCGCCGAGGAACCGGTGGAGTACGTCATCGAGGGGATCGCCCAGTGCTCCATCAACCCGAAGATCGGGGTTACCTTCGAGGAGACCCTGAGGCATATCGTGCGCCAGGACCCGGACGTCATCGTGCTCGGGGAGATCCGCGACAGCTTTTCCGCGGAGACCGCGATCCAGGCCGCGCTCACCGGCCACAAGGTGCTCACCACCTTCCACACCGAGGACAGCGTCGGGGGGCTGCTGCGCCTGATGAACATGAACATCGAGGCGTTCCTGATCGCCTCCACGGTCGTCTGTGTCCTGGCCCAGCGCCTTTTGCGCCGCATCTGTCCCGACTGCTGCTGCGAGCCGTACCTGCCAACCCCGACCGAGCTCAGAAGGATCAGCTACAGTAACGCCGAGTTGCGCGGGGCGGAATTCAGCATCGGGCGGGGCTGCCCCAAGTGCCGCTACAGCGGCTACCGGGGGAGGGTCGGCGTCTTCGAGATGCTGATTCTGAACGAACTGGTGAAGGACGCCATCCTGAGCAAGAAGACCTCCTACGAGATCCGCAAGATCTCCACGGATACGACCGGCATGGTGACCCTGCTGGAGGCGGGGCTCTCCAAGGCGGCCCAGGGGCTGGTTTCCTTGCAGGACACGGTCCGCCTGCTGCCGCGGATCGGAAAACCGAGGCCGATCGCCGAGATCAGGCATCTTTTGGGGGAATGACGCTATGTCGACACGACCGTTCGTCGAGGTAATCAGGGAGCATCTCGAATCGGAGTCGCTCAACCTGCCCATGTTCCACCCGATCGCCCTCAAGCTCCAGGGGATCCTCGCAGCCAAGGATTTCACCATCGAGCAGGTGGTGGCGCTGATCATCAAGGACCAGGCGCTCACCAGCCAGGTGCTGAGGCTGGCAAATTCCGCCTTCTTCAGCGGCCTGGCCAAGGTGACCACCATCACCGAGGCGGTGGTGCGCCTGGGCGCGCGGGAGATCGCCTCCGTCGCGATGCTGGCGAGCCAGCAAAATAGCTACAACAACCTCACCCTGCCCGAGCTGAAGTCCCACTCCCAGATGCTCTGGAGGCACGCCATCGGAAGCGCCATCGGCAGCAGGTGGCTTTGCGAGCGGACCGGGTACAAGCAGCTCGCCCAGGAGGCCTTCATAGCGGGGCTTTTGCACGATATCGGGAGCCTTTTGATACTGAAGGTGGTGGAGGGGATACAGCTTTCCGAGAGCGGCACCAAGGCCCTCTCGCGCGAGCTGACCACGGAGATCATGGCGGCCATGCACGCGGACACCGGCTACGAACTGATGCTGAAATGGAACCTGCCGGAACTTTACTGCGTCATCGTCAGGGACCACCACAAGGAGCAAAGCGACACCAACAACGTGCTGCTCAGCATGGTGCGCCTGGTGGACGACACCTGCAGAAAGCTCGGTCTGGCGGGTGGTGCGCCGGAGCCGAGTCTCATGCTGGCGGCGACCTTCGAAGCGCAGGGGCTGGGAATCAAAGAGATCATGCTCGCCGAGTTGGAGATCATGATCGAGGACGCCATGGAGATGGTCACTTCCGCTGCTTGAGGATCTTGGCGATCCCCTCCTCGAAGATCCGCTCGATTTCGTGTTTTTCCCCCCGCTCCCTTTTGGCGATGATGGCGCTGGTCAGGTAGACGACCAGTGCCGTCAAGAGCAGCAGCGCCAGTCCCAGCAACAGCCGCCGCCTAGAGCTCTTCCCCGTGCCGCGGGCCCTGAGGGCAGAGGGCTCCCCCCGACCCAGCCGGGAGAGCTGGGTGAGCTGTTCCCCCGAGATGTAGCCAACAATCCGGTCCCGGTCCGCTTCATCGATGAATCGGAAGCGTAGCGCCGTAATGAAGCCTTCTCCGCTCGGGGCGGGCTGCGTCCCCACGACTTCTCCCACCAGTTCCAGCACCTTTTGAGGCTGTGGCAGGTAGATGGTGAGATCGACCAGCAGGCCCGGCTCTAGCCGCTCGTGGATGCTGAAGCGCACCCCGCCGCCGCTCATGTTCGCGGCCCCCGGAAGAGCCGCACTGCGCTGCTCCAGGCGGGAGCGGATTTCCTCCCTTTTGGCCGTCAGCTGGGCCGGCTCCCCTGGCTCCGGCCTTTGCGCCGCGAGTTCCTGGTCCCGGCGCCCCTGACGCCAGTGCTCCCGGATCTCCACAGGGTTCTGGCGCGGGGGGATCCGGTAGTCCACCGGAAGGTAGACGTCCTGCCGGAAATATTCCCTCGGCTCGAAAGTCACCACGCCGTCGACCAGACGCAGGGCGAGGTTACCGCCGGCAGCCCCTCCGACCAGCACCGCCCGGCAGCAGCGTTCTTCCTCCTGGTCGGCAAAGCGCACCTCGAGCGTGTTGCCGAGGGTCAGGCTCGCCCCCTGCGGCAGCGCATCGCGGGAGAGTTCCAGCCCCAGCAGGTCCCGCTCCAGCGAGGAGACCACCCCCCACTCCTGGAAAGCCCCTCCGCTGGCAAGCGGAATGCCGACGCGCACCCGTCCCCCGATCGGGAAACAGCTGGCATATTCTGCAAAATCTCCGGGCATCCTCCCTCCGCTTTAAATTTTCCTGTCCGACCTGTCAGACCGCCCTGCCAATTACGCCAACTAAACAGTCTACCCCCGAAGGATCGCGGCGCAACAGTTTAATGAGCCTCGCTCCAGTTCAGCCCGAAGTTAAGATCCACCTTGAGCGGCACCCGCAGCGGGAGCGCCCCTTCCATCTCGGAGCGCACCAGCTCCTCCATCAGCTCGCGCTCGGCGAGCGGAACCTCGAACACCAGTTCGTCATGCACCTGCATGATGAGCCGGCTGGCCACCCCCTCCTGCCGCATGCGGCGGGTGACCCCGATCATGGCGGCCTTGATGATATCGGCGGCGGAACCCTGGATCGGGTAGTTAATGGCATTTCTCTGGGCAAAGGCGCGCACGTTACCGTTCTTACTCGAAATATCCGGTATCGGCAGCCTGCGCCCGAGGATGGTGGTGACGAACCCGCACACCTCCGCCTCTCTGATGCAGCCGTCCAGGAAGCTGCGCGCGCCGGAGTGGCGCTCGAAGTAGTTGTCGATGAAGGCCTTAGCCAGTTTCGGCGTCACGCCGAGCTCCTTGGCGAGACTGAAGGCCCCCTGTCCGTAGATGACGCCGAAGTTGATCACCTTCGCCTGACGCCGCATCTCGGAGGTCACCAGCTCGGGGAACATGCCGAACACCTCGCTCGCAGTGCGCCGATGGATGTCCTCGCCGGCGGCGAAAGCCTCGCAAAAGACCCGGTCCCCGGACATGTGGGCGAGCACCCGCAGCTCGATCTGGGAATAGTCGGCCGAGAGCAGGAGCGCCCCCTCCTCGGCGATGAAGGCGCGCCTGATGCCGCGCCCCACCTCACCGCGGATCGGGATGTTCTGCAGGTTCGGCTCGGAGGAGGAGAGCCTGCCGGTGTTGGTCACCGCCTGGTTGTAGGAGGTGTGCACCCGGCCGCTTTCCGGGTCGATCAGCTTGGGAAGCGCGTCGGTGTAGGTCGATTTCAGCTTGGAAACGGTGCGGTACAAAAGAAGCAACCGCGCCACCTCGTGGTCCTCGGCAAGCCGCTCCAGCTCCTCCACGTTGGTGGACCAGCCGGTCTTCCCCTTGGTTTTCTTGCCGACGGCAAGCCCCAGCTTCTCGAAGAGCATCTCGCCCAACTGCTTGGGCGAATTGATGTTGAAGGGGCCGCCGGTAAGCTCGTGGATGCGCCCCTCCAGATCGATCAACTCATGGCCAAACCCGGTGGAAAGCTCCCTCATGAGCGGCAGGTCGAGTTTCACCCCGGTCAGCTCCATCTCGGCGAGGATCTCCAGAAGCGGCATCTCGGTCTCGAAGAGGAGCTTCTCCATCCCGAACTCGCGCACCTTGGGGAGCAGGATCTCGTGCAACAGATAGGTGGCGTCGGCGTCCTCGCAGGCGTAAGGGGCGGCGCGGTCCAGGTCCACCTCGGAGAAGTTCAGCTGCCCCTTCCCCTTGCCGGTCACCTCGGAGTAGGAAATCATCCGGTGCTCCAGGAACTCCAGCGCCAGGGGGTCCAGCCCCTGGCTGGTGCGCCCGGGGTTTTCCAGGTAGGCGGCGAGCATGGTGTCGCACCAGATCCCGGCAAGCTGCACCCCGGCGCGCCGCAGCAGCTGGTAGTCGTACTTGATGTTCTGGCCGATCTTGCGGATCGCGGGATCGGTCAAAAGCGGGCCGAGCAGTTCCAGCACCAGCGCCTCGGAAAGCTGCTCCGGGGCTCCCAGGTAGCGGTGCCCGACCGGTATGTACCAGGCCTCGTGCGCTTTGCAGCTCACCGAGAAGCCGACGATGCGCGCCTCCATCGGGTTAAGGCTGGTACTTTCCAGGTCGAAGGCGAAGGCGCCGCGGCGCGCCAGTAAGTCGACCAGGGCGCGCAGCTCCTCCTCCTGCAGCACGACGTTGTACTGCTCGCAGGAAAGGGTGGGGCTGCTGGTCAGATCCTTCATGAGGGTGGTGAAGCCGTACTCCCGGAACAGCTCGCCGAGCCGCTTGGAGTCGGGCGGGGAGACCGCGAGGTCCTCCATGGTGTATTCGATCGGCACGGCGCAGTCGATGGTGGCGAGGGTGCGGGAAAGCCTGGCCTGGTCGGCGAACTCCACCAGCTTCTCGGAGTTTTTCCCCTTCACCTCCCCCGCCCGGGCCAACAGATTGTCGAGGGTGCCGAACTCCTGCATTAGTTTCTTCGCGGTTACCTCCCCAATCCCCGGGACGCCCGGGATGTTGTCGGAAGCGTCCCCCCAAAGGGCAAGGACGTCCACCACCCGCGCCGGCTCGACCCCGAACTTCTCCTGCACCTCGGCGATCCCGAAGCTCTTCTCCTTCATGGTGTCAAGTAGCGTCACGTCCTCCGACACGATCTGCATCAGGTCCTTGTCGCCGGTGACAACGACGCACTTCATCCCCTTTGCCTCGCACTGCCGGGCGATGGTGCCGATGATGTCGTCCGCCTCGAAGCCGGCTAGCTGCAGAGCCGGGATGTTGAAGGCGCGCACCATCTCCTTGATCGGCCCGATCTGCTGGGCGAGGTCCTCCGGCATGGTGGCACGGGTCGCCTTGTAGGCCGGGAACAGCTCGTTTCGGAAGGTGATCTTCCCCGCGTCGAAGATGACCGCCACGTGGGCCGGGGCGTGGTCCTTCATGATCTTCAGCAGCATCTGGGTAAAGCCGTAGATGGCGTTGGTGGGAAAGCCCTTCGGGGAGCTCAAGTGGCGTATGGCGAAATAGGCGCGGTAGATATAGGACGAGCCGTCCAAAAGGTAAAGGGTCTCTTTCTCGGTCGTCACCTAGGCCACCTCGCTGGTGAAGACCACGAACGCCATGGCCGGGCGCTTGCTCGACTCGCGCATGGCGAACTGCAGCGCGTCGAACTGCCACCCTTTGCGGGTCCACTCGTTGAGCGCCTCCTCGATGGTTTCCTCGGAAACGTTGCTCAACTCCACGACCTTATACTGCAACATAGACTCTCCTCATGATGAGCTTTTTCTTCAGCCATAGTAGCCGATAAGCCAGCGCCCTTCAAGGCGAAATGTTGTTGCAATAACAGCAATAACTGCTATGATTTGGGAAAATACAAAGGGGGTGCGAGAGTCAGGACATAACCGGCGTCGAAGTTAATAACCCAGGCAAAAGGGGAGTCAGCATGGCACAAAACGAAGAAACGACGATCGATCAACTGGCGCAGCAGGTGGAAATCAACCTGGACATGGACTACGAGAAAAAAGATCTGAAGGCACAGCGGGAACAGATAAAGCAGAACCTCTACGACGGCTCCAAGAAATTGAAACATACCGTGCCGAAAGGTAAACGGATTTGAGGCGCACGAGGCTGCTGTAACATAAGGGAGGGGGCCTGAGGAAACGGTCCTCTCCCCTTTAATTTCGGGGGCAGGGATAAGAAGCGGAACCGGAGGTGGTGGATGGCGATAGTCAGGTACAACCCGTTAAGCGAGCTGCGCAGCATGCAGGACAAGATGAACCGGCTGCTGGACATGGCCTGGACCCGTGAGGTCGGCGAAGAGATTCGCGAGGGTGCCTGGCATCCCCCCGCTGACATCTACGAGGACGACGAAACGGTCACCATCAAGGTCGAACTTCCGGACATGGAGCAAAAGGACATCGAGATCAGGGTCGAGGAGAACACTTTGACCATCAGGGGCGAGAGGCGTCACGGCGAGGAGATCCGCAAGGAGAACTTCCACCGGATCGAGCGCTATTTCGGACCATTTCAGAGGAGTTTTGCCCTGCCGGCGGAACTCGACCGCGACAGGATCAGCGCCAGTTGCGACCTCGGTGTTTTGACCATCACGGTCCCCAAGACAGGGAACGGCGCGGCAATTACCGTCCAGATTTGAAAAGCAAGCTACGCCGCCCATAGACTGACTCCGTGGCAGCTCCCTCACCCCTGCCCCTCTCCCGAAGGGCGAGGGGCTTTTTACATTCTTTAGGTTTACCCTTCTTTCAGGCCTCGTTCATGCTCCCGGAGCGGTACCCCTGCAGATCGAGCGATACGTAGGTGAAGCCGGCGGCGCGGAAGAATTCCAGGGTCCGTTTTCTCAGCGCGGGCTCCAGCAGGCGCGGCAGTTCTGCCTCGGAGAGTTCAATCCGTGCGCTCTCCAGATGAAATCTCACCCGGTACACGGTGAACCCCTCACCCTTCAGATACTCTTCGCAGCGCTCCACCTGGCTGAGCCTTTCCTCGGTAATCTCAACTCCGTAAGGAAACCGGCTGGCGAGGCAGGCATAGGCCTGTTTGTTCCAGGTCGGAAGCCCGAGCCCTCGGCTTAGTTCGCGGATCTCGCTCTTACTGAGCTCCGCCTCCAGCAGTGGTGAGCGTACTTTCAGCTCGCAAGCGGCGGTGCGCCCCGGGCGATAATCCCCCAAGTCGTCCGTATTGCTTCCGTCGGCGACAAAGGCGAGCCCGAGTTCGCGCGCCTGGTCGGTGCAGAGCCGAAACAGCTCGCTCTTGCAATGGTAGCAGCGGTCCTTCGGATTGCCGCTGAAGCCGGGGATCTCCAGTTCGTTCGACTCGACCAGCAGTTGGCGCGCGCCGATTTGGCCGGCCAAGCGTTTCGCCTCGTTCAGCTCCGATTCCGGATAGGTGGGCGAAGTGGCGGTGACCGCACAAACCGCGTCGGGGCCGAGTGTGTCCTGGGCAACCTTCAGCAGGAAGGTCGAGTCGACCCCGCCGGAGAAGGCGACCAGCAGCGACCCCATCTCGCGTAGAATTCCCTGGAGTTTTTCGTATTTGGCGTTGAGCGATTCCATTAAATCCCCGTCAGATAAAGTACATGAAGCGGTGGTCCTGCTCCCGTTTGATACCGAGCGATTCGCCCCGCTCACAAAGCGTCTTCAGCGTGATCGATTCAAAGAACTCGTTCAGTAGCGAGTTGGACTCCTCCCAAACCGTTTGGGTGACGCAGCTACCGTCGAAGCTGCACTCCCCCTTTTTTCTCCCGGCGCAGTCCACGATCAGGGTATCCCCCTCCGTCGCCTCGATGACCGCGCGGACCGTGATCTCCTCGGGACTCTTGGCAAGGCAGTAGCCGCCCTGCGGCCCCCGCTTGCTCTTCAGTATCCCGTTTTTCTTCAATCCCTGGAAGATCTGCTCCAGGTAGCGCGGCGAGATGTCCTGCCGGCGCGAGATGTCCTGAATCTGCGCCGGCTGACCTGCCGCATTGTAGGCGATGTCGAATAATGCCCGCAGGCCGTAACGGCTCTTGGTGGAAAGTCTCATGGTAGTCCCCCGCGCTGATAGCTGTAGGCGAGCCTACAATACCACAGATATCATGTCAAGAATTTATGCGCGGCCGGCAGGGCCATTCCGCAGGGCGCCGTGTGGCTTCTTACCAGTAGCGCTGCGGCGGCTCCACCCTTTCCAAGTGCACGATTTCGCTGTCCACGATCTTGAAGACGTCGCCGTAGACGTTGGTCCAGCTGTCCCCTTCCTCTAAGGGGATCGGGACCTCACGCGAGCCGAGGAACACCTCGTTATCGCCGAGGTAGGCGTACCACTCGAGGCTGCCGTTCATCCAGATCCGGTTCTTCAGCTCCATATATTCCTCCGTCAGCATTGTTTTTTCCCGATCTTACTTAAAAGGACCCCTTAAGGTCAAGCAACTCCGGTTTTTTTCTTGTTGGACCCTGCGGATTTTGTTATTAGGTAGAGATACTTTCCATTGGGGGCTTTCCATATGAAATTCACAAAGATGCAGGGCGCAGGTAATGACTATGTGTACGTCAACTGTTTTGTCGAGCAGTTGGATGACCCGGCAGCGGTCGCCGTGAAGGTGTCCAACCGCAATTTCGGTATCGGCTCGGACGGCCTGATCCTGATCATGCCAAGCGACCAGGCAGACGTCCGGATGCGCATGTTCAACTCGGACGGCTCCGAGAGCGAGATGTGCGGCAACGGCATCCGCTGCGTCGCCAAGTACGCCTACGATCACGGCATTGTCACCAAAAAAGAGATCAGCGCCGAGACCGGCGCCGGCATCCTGACCCTGCAGTTGGTGACCGGGGCGGACGGTAAGGTGGAGAAGGTGCGTGTCAACATGGGTCCCCCCAGGCTTACCAAAGCGGAGATCCCGATGGTGGGAAACCCGGCCGACCGCGTGGTCAACGAACCGCTCAACATACTGCATTCCACCTTTAACATCACCTGCGCCTCCATGGGGAACCCGCACTGCGTCATCTTCGTGGACGACGTGGAGAGTTTCCAGGTTGAGAAGTACGGGCCGCTCATTGAAAATCATGAGCTGTTCCCGCGCCGCACCAACGTGGAGTTTGTCCAGATACTTTCCCGGACCGAAGTGCGCCAGCGCACCTGGGAGCGCGGCGCCGGCGAGACGCTTGCCTGCGGCACCGGCTCCAGCGCGGTCACCGCCGCCTGCGTGCTGAACGGTCTGACCGAGAAGAAGATCCTAAACCACCTTTCCGGCGGCGACCTGGAGATGGAGTGGGGTGACGACGGCAACATCTACATGACCGGCCCGGCCGTCGAAGTTTTCAGTGGCGAGATCGAAATCTAGGGACTGCTGCCTCCACCAGTGTCCTCGTCCTTGGGTTTCTTTTAGTCCTTGTTGTCCTTGAAGTCCTTTTAGTCCCAACACTGCGTCTGCCCCTAAATCGGGCAGGCGCCCATACTGCCGACCGTGGAGTACCGCATGACCAACTGTCCGATCTGCACCAAATGGGAAGACGACCCCGAGCAGCGCGTCGTGGAGCTGAAACAGACCCTGGTGACCCTGAACCGGGACCAGTTTTTCACCGGCTACTGCTTCGTGTACGCCAAGGAGCACGTCACCGAGCTGTTCCACCTGGACGATGCGGTGCGCGACGCGGTCATGGCGGAGGTGAGCGCGGTGGCAAAGGCGCTTTACAATGCCTTCAGTCCCGATAAAATCAACTACGAGTTGCTGGGAAACATGGCGCCCCACATGCACTGGCACGTCGTGCCGCGCTTTTCGAACGACCCCCTCTGGCCCCGCCCGCACTGGAGCGAGCCGCACCAGGAACTCCACTTAAGCGATTCAGAGTACCGGGAACGTGCAGAGTTGATCAGAAGTCATCTAGTAAAGGAGTTTTCGTGGATTTGTTAGGCGCACACATGTCAATCGCCGGCGGCATCTTCAACGCCCCAGAGCGCGGGATCAAGGCTACCTGCAACGTGATCCAGCTCTTCACCCAGAACGCCAACCAGTGGAAGGGAAAGGCGGTCTCGGACGAGGACGCGACGCTCTTCAAGGTGAAACTCGCCGCCTCGGGGATCACGGATGTGGTGAGCCACGACATCTACCTCATCAACCTGGCCTCGGCCCCGGGTGAGGTGCGGGACAAGAGCCTGATCGCCTTTCGGGAGGAACTGGAGCGCTGCGCCCGCCTCGGGATCAGCAAAATCGTCATGCACCCGGGCTCCCACAACGGCGACGGCGAAGAGGTCGGCCTGAAGCGGGTCTGCGAGGCCTTCGACCAGCTCTTCGCCCAGGTGCCGCAGTTCACCGGGAAGGTTCTACTGGAAAATACCGCCGGCCAGGGAACCAACCTGGGACACCGCTTTGAGCACCTGAAGACCATCATCGAAGGTTCCTCCTTCCGGGAGCGCTTCGGGGTCTGCTTCGACACCTGCCACGGTTTCGCCGCGGGCTACCCGATCGCGGAGCGGGACGGCTTTCTGCGCACCTTCGAGGAGTTCGACCAGACCGTCGGCATCTCGGCGCTGGGGGCCTTTCACCTGAACGACTCCAAGAAGGGACTGGGGTGCCGGGTGGACCGCCACGAACACGTCGGCGCCGGCGCCCTCGGGCTGGAAGCGTTTCGCCTCATCATGAACGAACCGCGCTTTGCGCTAATACCGAAGTTTATCGAAACCCCCAAGGGGGACGACGACGAAATGGACCGGGTGAACCTGACGCTCTTAAGGAGCCTGGTCGAGTCCTGAGGTCCAACCGAAGCGGGCAGTTTCCCAGGGGAGGCAAGCCATGCCGGGCAAGATCGAGATCATCGAAGGGGACATAACGAAGTTTTCCGTGGACGCCATCGTTAACGCCGCAAACCATTCGCTTTTGGGCGGTGGCGGCGTTGACGGAGCCATCCACCGGGCCGCGGGTCCGGAACTCCTCGCCGAGTGCAGGACCCTCTCCGGCTGCGCGACCGGCGAGGCGAAGCTCACCGGCGGCTACCGGTTGCCGGCGCGCCATGTGATCCATGCCGTCGGTCCGGTCTGGCACGGAGGCGGCAAGGGAGAGCCCGAGCTTTTGCGCACCTGCTACCGAAGTTGCTTTCGCGTGGCCCACGAAAATGGGCTCACCAGCATCGCCTTTCCCGCCATCAGCACCGGGGTCTACCGTTACCCGCTGGAACAGGCCTGCCGCATCGCTCTCGAAGAGGCCAAAGCGGCCCTGGCGCACTTCCCCGAATTGAGCAGGATACTATTCGTCGCGTTCTCCACCGAAGCACGGCAGCTCTACCAGGAAACGGCCGAGGAGGTTCTTCCGTGAAGGCTGTTATCCAGAGGGTCAAAGAAGCGCGGGTGCGGGTCGACGGGAAGATCATCGGGGAGATCGGGACCGGAGTCCTGGTGCTGCTCGGGGTGGAAATCGGCGACACCTTCACCCAGGCGAATTGGATGGCGGAAAAGATCGTCAATCTGAGGATTTTTACCGACCCGGGGGGGAAAATGAACCTGGCACTCCAGGAGGTGAAGGGAGAGATGCTGGCCGTTTCGCAGTTCACCCTGGCGGGGAACTGCGCCAAGGGGCGGCGCCCCTCCTTCGACACCGCGGCCGATCCGGAGGAGGCAAACCGCCTCTATACTTACTTCATGGGAAAAGTCTGGGAACTCGGCGTTCCAGTGCAAAGCGGGATCTTCCAGGCCGACATGGAGGTCTCCCTGGTGAACGACGGCCCGGTGACCTTCATCCTGGAGAGCCCGAAGAAGCCTGCCACCCTCACATGAGCGGGCGCACCTCGTCTACCTTGAAATAGACCAGATGCTTCACCGCCGCCCCCGCCTGGGGACCCGCGGCCCGTGAGGCAGCCTCATTGACGCTCGCCAGCAGTTCGCCCTCCACTTTCTCCTCTTTGTAGCTCAGTGCCAAGCGCCAGCCGCTATAGCCGCGCGAGGGAGCCAGATACAGGTAGCTCGCGTGCGGATTCTGTTTCAGATTCGCCAGGCTGCGCCCCTCGGTAAAGCCCCAGGCGAGGGTCTCTTCGTCGATGACGTGCGGCGTGGCGAAAACCGCCATGTTGACCACCCCGTTCGCATCGGCGGTTCCGATGATGCCCCGCCCCCCTTCTGGAAACAATTCAGCAAGATTCATGATGCCCCCTTTTTGCTTTCAGCAGTCATACCACTATGATAATCTAACGCGTGAATGCAAATTGTCCATTCTCCAACGCAAAGGAAACGGATTGTGGAGCTGAAAAACATACTTGAAGGGCTCTACGCGACCCGCTCCCAGGCTTATCTCGCCAACGACCCCCTTTCCTTTTGTCACCGCTATCAAAACCCTGAGGACCAGGAAATCGCCGGCATCATCGCGGCGTCCTTCGCCTACGGCAACGTAAAAATCATCCTGAGAAGCCTGGAAGGGATCTTCGGCGCCCTGGGGAAGTCGCCCCGGCGCTTCGTGGAGCGCTTCGACCCGGAACAGGGGCTGCGTCTCTTCGCCGGTTTCAAGCACCGCTTCAACGACGGCCGCGACCTCTGCGCGCTGCTCCTCGCCTGCCAGACCATGCTGCGCGAGGCGGGATCCCTGGAGGGGTGGCTGCTGCGCTTCCATGACCCTGCGGAGCAGGATATGACCGGCACCCTGAGTTCCTTCACCGGTGCGGTCAAAGGGCTGGACTTCTCCCCGGTTTTCGGGGCGGGCGGCATCCCGCAGGACTCCTATTTCCCCTTCCTGTTCCCCTCACCCGCCTCCGGGAGCGCCTGCAAGCGGCTCTGCATGTATCTGCGCTGGATGGTGCGCCCGGCGGACGGGATCGACCTTGGCATCTGGAAAGGAATCAGCCCCGCCCGGCTGGTGATCCCGGTGGACGCCCACATCCAGAGGATCTGCGGCTTTCTCGGTTTTACCTGTCGCAAGCAGGCGGACTGGCGCATGGCCCGTGAGATCACGGCCAGGCTGCGGGAGCTCGACCCGGCGGATCCGGTCAAGTATGACTTTTCTCTGTGCCACCTTGGCATCTCCGGTGGCTGCAACGGTAAGGATCTCTCCGCCTGCCTGAACTGCCCAATTACCGGCGTTTGTTCGATCGGCAAGGGGTGAGCGTGCAGAATTCTGCCTTTGTGCATGGTTTCAGCTTTTCGGGATGCATGGGAGAGATCGCAGCGACGCGTCCCGAAGAGGTAGTCCCGGCGCTGCAACTGCTGCAGGAGCGGGTAGCAGGCGGGCTGCACGCGGCGGGGTTTCTTTGCTATGAGGCGGCGGGCGCTCTCAACGGCGACCTCACCACCTGCGCGCCGGGAGACTTGCCGCTACTCTGGTTCGGCCTCTTTGAGGAACGCCGGGCCGTCCCTTTCCCCGAGGCAACTGACCCTTACCGGACCTCCGACTGGCAGCCCTCGATGAGCGAGGAGGAGTACTGTGGGGCTGTCGCCGCGGTCCGGAAACTGATTGAGGCTGGTGACTGTTACCAGGTGAACCTCACCATGAAGCAGGATTTCTCCTTTTCCGGCAGCCCTCGCGCCTACTTCAGCGAGCTTTGCCGCAGCCAGCCCACTCCGTACAGTTCGTACCTGAAAACCGGAAGCCACCGGATACTCTCCGCCTCTCCCGAACTCTTCTTCTCTTTGTCAAACGGGATCCTCACCACCCGACCGATGAAGGGGACGGCGCCCCGGGGTAGGTGGTTTGAGGAGGACGAGGAGGCGAAAAGAGGGCTCAGGGAGAGCCCCAAGGAGCTTGCCGAAAACCTGATGATTGTCGATCTGCTGCGTAACGACATGGGGGTGGTCTCCCAGACCGGCTCGGTGCAGGTAGCCTCGCTCTTCGACGTGGAGACCCACGGAACGGTGCATCAGATGACCTCGAGCATCCAGTCCCGGATAAGTGAGGAGGTCGGGATGTTGGAACTGTTCCAGGCGCTCTTTCCTTGCGGGTCGATCACCGGCGCCCCGAAGCGCAGAAGCATGGAGATCATCACTCAGCTGGAGGGGAAGCCGCGCGGGCTTTATACCGGCTGCCTCGGGTATCTCTCGCCGGGAGGGGAAGCTCAGTTCAGCGTCGCGATCCGGACGCTGGTACTGGACACGGCCTCAGGCCGCGGAGAACTCGGTATAGGAAGCGGCATCACTTTTGACTCGGTTGCGGCGAGCGAATACGCGGAGACTCTCGGCAAGGGGCGCTTTGCCAGGGAAAGCAGGCGCGAGTTTCACCTGATCGAGTCCCTTTTGTTCGACGGTGGATTCTTTTTGCTGGAGCGGCACCTGGAAAGGCTCGCCCGCTCTGCTGCCTACTTCGGGTTCCCGATGGAGCTCGCGGCGGTCCTGGACGCGTTGCAGGGCGTCGCCCAAGGTTGCAGCGGGAAGGAAAAGGTGCGGCTGCTGCTTTTCCCTGACGGAAGCATCAGCTGCGAAGCGGCACCGATTGAGGAAGCGACGCAGGAAGCGAGCGCCGACTTCGCCCGGGTCGTCGTGGACTCGGCGGACCCGTTTCTTTATCATAAGACGAGTTGCCGCGGAGTTTACCAGGCGGAACTGGCACAGCGCCCCGAACTGACGGAAGTAATCTTCCTGAACCAGCGCGGCGAGGTCACCGAGGGGGCGAACAGCAATATCGTGGTGCTCAAGGACGGCGCGCTTCTCACGCCGGCTCTGGAAAGCGGGCTCTTGCCCGGGGTTTTCAGGGCCGAACTGCTCGCGCAGGGGCGCATAAGTGAAGCGACTCTTTCCCGCCAGGACCTGGAAGCGGCAGAGGAGATTTACCTGATCAACTCGGTACGCAAATGGCGCCGGGTCTTTTTGAGGCTTGGTTGATCGGTCCTATCCGACCAATCGGACGGATGGCAATCGGACCGATCAGTCGGATAGGACCGATCTTATTTAAACAAAGAGGAGGAGATAACATGCAACGTTTCGGCTTTTTAGGCTTGGGAATCATGGGGGGCGCCATGGCCAAAAACCTGATCAAGGCAGGCTTTCAGGTCACGGTTTGGAACCGGTCACAGGACAAATGCGCTGAACTCGCCGCTCTTGGCGCCACTGTCGCCGCAAACCCGGCAGAGGTCACCGCGTCCTGCCCCATCACGTTCGCCATGCTGGCAGACCCAGCCGCGGCCGAAGCGGTCTGCTTCGCTCCGGACGGAGCAGTGGCCGGCATCGGCGCGGGACACGGCTACGTAGATATGTCCACGGTGGATGCCGAAACCGCTGGAAAAATCGGCGCAGCGATCTCAGCTAAGGGCGGCAGGTTCCTGGAGGCACCGGTCTCGGGGAGTAAAAAACCCGCCGAGGACGGCACCCTGATCATCCTCGCTGCCGGCGACCGCGCTCTCTTCGACGAGGCGCTTCCCGGCCTGGAGAAGATGGGCAAAAAATGCCTCTTCCTCGGTCAACTCGGTAACGGCGCCCAGATGAAGTTGATCGTCAACATGATCATGGGCGGTATGATGACCATCTTTTGCGAAGGACTGGCTCTGGCGGCTAAAGCGGGACTGGAGAGTAGCGACCTGCTCGACGTCATCGACTCCGGCGCTATCGCAAGCCCGATGTTCAAGATGAAGGGCGCCCAGATTACCCAAGGCTCCTTCGCCGCCGCCTTCCCTCTCAAGCACATGCAAAAGGACCTCCGCCTGGCGGTCGCCCTCGGGGATACCCTGGGCCAGCCACTTTTCGGTGCCGCGGCCGCTAATGAGACTTTCAAGAAAGCCCGGGCGCTCGGCCTCTCCGACCAGGACTTCTGCGCCGTCTTCCAGGCGATCACTGCCTGATAAACCGCAGAGGGCCCTGAGAGGCCATGCCATTGAGTCAAGGCTCCCCTCTCTTGACGGGAGGGGGGCAGACAGGAGGCGTTTGAGTTGCCGACTCCTCGCGTATGGCACCTTCCCCCTCACCCCGGCCCTCCCCCGCCAGGGGGGAGGGAGAGTTTAATCCCGACCGAATCGTTAACTTGAAATAAGCGCGCCCGTTCGGCGCGCTCCTTAACCAGTGGTGTCTGCGCTACGTGGGGCAACGGCCTGAGGGAAGAGAGTCAAGCACGGGAAAAGGCAAGGTGCTGCAAATAGCCGACTGCGCTGGCAAAAAGAGGCGCTCAATTTGGCGTTGACAAAAACTGCCGGCTCCCTTATCCTTCATCAAAATTGAATAGAAAGACCTGCTTATCTAGAGTGGTGGAGGGAAAGGCCCTGCGAAACCACAGCAACCGGCCCTGCAAAGGGCGCCAGGTGCTAAATCCTGCCGAAAGGCGAAGATGAGA
>Ga0209123_1001092_pt1 | contig 28979 bp, 24 predicted proteins | sample BarGraIncu00431A_FD_184500 | JGI IMG/M metagenome (GOLD analysis project Ga0209123, IMG submission 184500) | Arctic peat soil microbial communities from Barrow, Alaska, USA - Barrow Graham LP Incubations 004-31A (SPAdes) (version 2) | ecosystem: Environmental > Terrestrial > Soil > Wetlands >...
CAAATCACGCCATTTTTGTACAAATTCATTTTCTTCAATAGCGTACATCGGACTTCCATGTCCGACAAACAGCACGGGCATTCGGCTCGTGCTGTTATCGTTCTGGTTTAGATTAGCTAAGTTCATTATACCTGATTTTTTGTTGAATGTTGACTTTCAACCATTCAGCTGATTCCGAATTCCACGTCGCAATTGATTTTTATTTTTTCTCCAACCAAAATACCGCCTGCTTCGAGTGCTGCATTCCATCCCATTCCCCAATCTTTACGGTTTATTTCACCGGTAACTGAGAAACCAGCTTTTTTATTTCCCCATGGATCAGTCATCAAACCACCGAATTCCACTGACAAAATAACCGGTTTAGAGATTCCTTTCATGATCAGATTACCTTTTAATTCGTAGTTATCTTCATCCTTTTGTGTCAAACCTTTTCCTTCAAATTCAATTTTTGGAAATTTTTCCACGTCGAAGAAGTCTGCACTTTTCAAATGTGCATCCCTGTCAGGTGCTTCGGTATCAATTGAAGCTGCATTTATTGAAAAGTTAACTGCCATTGAAGCTAAAACGTTTTCAACCATCGTGGCTTTTCCTTCAAATTCTTTAAAACTACCCAATACGTTTGAAATCATAAGGTGTTTTACCTTGAATTGTACTCTGCTATGCGCTGGGTCAATAACCCCCGTCAATAATTTTGTTTCTGTTGATGTCATAATCTTATTTTTTAAAATTTTTGTATGAATTATTATGATGCAAAGATACGCTCACCAAAATGGCAAGCGGTAACAGTTTTAGGAAAAAGAGTGGCACTTTTAGGAAATTATTGCTCGGGTAATATCGCGGAATTCGGTCGGAGTGACAGAAAGTTTATTGTGAAATACGCGCGTAAAGTATGATTTCTCATTGTAACCCAGTTCATAACCTATTTCAGACACGGATTTATCAGTATGAATCAACAGATTTTTTGCTTCAATGAGTTTCCGGGTTTCAATGATTTCTGAAACGCTTTTCTGAAAGTTGTTTTTGCAGATAATATTAAGGTTTCGCTCGGACATATTCATCTTATCGGCATAAAACGATATCCCTTCGTCACGGCGGAAATTTTGTTCCAGAATTTTCAGGAAATTATTAAAGGTATCTATTTGAGAAGCTTTAACGGATTTCTCAATTGGAATAATTCTTTTTCGTTCAGATTCAATCATCGAAATTAAAGCTGTTGTTAAATGACGAATTGTTTGAAAATCGGGAACTTCCTGGGAATACTCTGCATTGATAATTTCGCAAAGGCTTAAAAGTCGTCTCTCACAACCATTCTGAGCAAGGGGTATATTTGTTGTTGTAAAAAAACTGGAATAGAAATTTAGTTTAGAATCGGGAATAAATTCATTTTTATAATTGATAACCCAGCCGCGCAAATCATCACGTTCAACAACCCTATTCATTTTACCCATTGAAACATAGCTAACGGAAGGTGCTTTAATTACCTCCACCTGAAAATCAATATAATGTTCCAGACTTCCTTCTGTAACAATAATCAACTCTTCAAAATCGTGATAATGTGGACCTTCGGCTTTTGCTTGAATGGTCGTTACCAATTCTTTGGTAATTTCGAAAATATGAAAAGGTCTGTCCATTTTATAAAGTTATTGCTATAAACTTGCTACAAATTTAGGCATAAGTAATTAAATATTTGTAAATTGAATATTAATTTCATTCGTTCAATTTTATTTTTTATCTTTGTAACTTAATATATTTTAGATTATGGCATTAATAAAATCAGTTCGTGGATTTACTCCGCAAATTGGGAAAAATTGCTTTTTGGCAGAAAACGCTACTGTTGTAGGCGATGTGATAATGGGCGAAGGTTGTAGTGTTTGGTTTAATACCGTTCTTCGTGGCGATGTCAATTCCATTCGGATTGGCAATCATGTGAATATACAAGATGGTTCGGTGCTTCATACTTTATACGAAAAATCCACCGTCGAAATCGGCGATTATGTTTCAATCGGTCATAACGTGACTGTTCATGGAGCAAAAATAAATAATTACGCACTAATTGGCATGGGTTCTACTTTGCTTGATTATGCCGAAGTGGGTGAAGGCGCTATAATTGCGGCTGGAGCTTTAGTATTGAGCAACACAATTATTCCACCTTTTACGCTTTGGGCAGGTGTTCCGGCAAAGTTTGTAAAAAATGTTGAACCTGAACAAACCAGCGAAATGAATCGAAAAATTGCACACAATTATGCCATGTATGCAGGTTGGTACAAGGATGACGACAAATAATTAGTGATAAAACCTATCAAAAATAAAATTATGTTGATATTGAATTTAATAAAACAAGAATGGCAAAAAAGCTATCGGGCACAAGGTTTTTATAAAAATCTAGCCGTTAATATTATGCTGGGTTTTTTTGCACTTTATATGGCTGGGATTTTCCTTTTTTTGGGATTTTCATTAAATGAAATACTTGAAAAAGCCGATAATAAGTTTAATCCAATGGAGCTATTCAATGGTGGTATGCTGTATATTATGTTGTATGGATTGACTATCCGGTTTTTCATGCAGCAGCTGAACACTTTCAATTTACCGCCTTATCAGATTTTGCCTATTAAAAGGTCGGTTTTGATTAATTTTCTATTAATGAAGCCAATCGTAAGCCCTATAAACTATTTTTTATTATTGGTGGTTGTGCCATTCGCTATTAAATCAGTGGTAGGTTACTATAGTACATTAGTAGCTTTCCGGTTTGTACTGAGTTTTATATTTCTGGTATGGTTCGATTCGTTTATGGCCGCATTTCTTAAACGAAAATTTGGAACGGGATTGATATCTTTTGTAATAGTCATTCTGATTTTAGTCGGTATAAATACGTTGGAATATTTCAAAATACTTTCGCTCTTCGAGATTTCTAAAACATTTTTTAACGCAATAGTTTTGAAACCTTTTGGATTGATATTTCCACTAATGGGAGTTGGAATCGCATTTGGACTCAACAAATGGTTTTTCTCACAAAATTATTACCCTGAGAGTTTTAATAGAAAAATGAAAGGTGTTCAAGTTGCAACAACCAACTTAACATTTCTGAATCGGTTTGGTACAATCGGTGAACTTATTTCACTGGAAATCAAACTAATATTACGACATAAACGTACAAAAAGCATATTATATATGTCTGGATTTTTCTTACTATATGGTCTTATTTTTTATACCAATAAAATGTATACTAATAGTAGTGGAATGTTGTTTTTTGTTGCTATGTTTATGACGGGTTTGCTAATGCTTATGTTTGGGCAATGGATGATAAGTTGGGATAGTGGCCATTTCGACAGTTTAATGACTCGAAATATTCCAATTAGAAGTTATCTGAATGCAAATTATTATTTTATGATTGCCCTCAATATTATTTGTTTTGTGCTAACTACTCCTTATTTTTTATTTGGAATGAAAATGGTTTATTTACATTCGGCTGCTTTTATTTTCAATATTGGAGTAAACATCTATCTGCTCATGTTTCTTGCCACTTATAATACCAAACGGGTAGATTTATCAAAATCATCCGCAATGAATTATCAGGGAACAACTTATAAAAGTTTTCTGATTGTATTGCCAATTATGTTTTTGCCAATGCTTATTGTTGGTTTAATGTCGATGATTTTTTCGCTTGCAGCAGCTCTCTGGACCTTGACTATACTAGGATTTACAGGCATTGTACTCCACAAACAATTAATTACCATTTGTGTTAATCAATTTAATAAAAGGAAATATAAACTTGCCGAAGGATTTCGAGAAGGTGAATAAGTTTGAAAGTTTATAAAGTTAGACAAAAAACTAAAGTTAAATTATAATTAAAAACTATATGATTCAAGTTACAAATTTACAAAAAGCTTATAACGGCGTAACCGTGTTGAATATTCCGAATTTGAATATCTCCAAAGGCGAAAGTTTTGGATTAGTTGGAAATAACGGAGCTGGTAAAACAACCTTTTTTCGATTAATTCTCGATTTGATTGAAGCAACTGCAGGCGAAGTACTTATTGAAGGACAAACTGTTAAACGCAATGATGCATGGAAATCATCTACAGGTTCATTTCTTGATGAAGGTTTTTTGATTGATTTTTTAACAACAGAAGAGTACTTTACCTTTGTTGGTAAACTTCATAACAAATCGGAAGGTGACATAACGTTGTTTTTGGATTCAATGAAAGATTTCTTTAATGATGAAATACTTGGATCAAAGAAACTTATCCGCGATTTTTCGAAAGGAAACCAAAAGAAAATTGGGATTGCAGCTGCCCTTATCGGCGATCCTAAAATATTGATTCTTGACGAACCTTTCACAGCACTTGATCCATCCTCTCAGATTCGGCTTAAACGCTTCTTGACTGATTTGCAAAATCGCTTTAATATGACCATGTTAATTTCAAGTCACGATTTGAATCATGTGACCGAAGTTTGTAAACGCATAGTTGTGCTAGAAAAAGGAAAAATTGTTAAAGACTTAAATACAGATTCAGATACCTTAAAAGAATTGGAAGCGTATTTTGCGGTATAAAATCACTCTTCTATTGAATTAAATCAAGGCTTTATGACCTCATCAAGTGTCATCGACTTGTCAACTTTGTGTTTTTTGTAATTTGCAACAACAGTGCAACATTCAGTATATGAATCATGTTCAAAGAACAAAATTTGACATTTATCTGCAGCTTCGTCAAGCAAAATTTTCTTTTCGGCCATAGCTGAAATTGGAAAAACATCATAAGCTGAAATCCATGCCAATGGTACATTCGCAGCTAATGGAATCACATCGCCCACATAAACAAGGGTTTTCAATCCGAAATTAACATAACTCACCAACTGACCCAACGTATGTCCATTGTAAATCCGCACTTCCACTTCCGGACAAACAAACTGATTTTTTGTAACTAAATTTAATTTTCCGGCTTCCTGAATCGGCATCATATTTTCCATGAAATAAGAATCGCCCTCGCGTACATTTGGATTTAGAAAATTTTGCCATTGAGTTTCGCCTACCCAATGCATTGCATTCGGAAAAACCAGTTCCACTTTGGTTTTATCTGCATTGTATTTAGTCGCACCACCGCAGTGATCGAAATGAAGATGGGTAAATATAACATCGGTAATATCAGCACAAGAATAACCAATTTTTTCCAGTTCAACATCAAAATTGACAACACCTTTAAAACCATAATATTTCAGGTATTCAAGCTGTTTATCGCCAGTTCCGGCATCTATCAAAATACACTTCTTGCCGGTGTCGATCAAAAGACAACGCATATTGATAGTACAATAATTGTCTTTATCGCAAGGGTAGCGTTTTTGCCATACTTTTTTAGGAACCACTCCAAATGCGGCGCCACCATCCACATGAAAAGAGCCGGCTTCAATTTTATATAGTTTCATTTTTAATGCGTTCATAAAGTTTGAAAGTTCATAAAGTTTGTAAAGTAGAACGTTTTTAAAATAAAAAGAATGAGATTTGTTGACTCAGAAAGCTTTATGAACTTTATAAACTATCTGACTTTACGAACTTTTTAGTACATTTGCAATTCAAAAAAATCTCTACAAAAATAAGTAAAAACATTCATCTGCCAAGCGTATGCAACGAGTTCATTTTATTGCCATAGGTGGAGCTGCCATGCACAATTTAGCGATTGCCATCAGCAAAAAAGATAATTTTCAGGTAACCGGTTCTGATGATGAAATTTTTGAACCTTCACGTAGTCGCCTGGAACAAAATGGATTATTGCCTACCGAAATGGGGTGGTTCCCTGAACGTATTCACTCCGGTTTACACGCTGTAATACTGGGAATGCATGCCACAGAAGACAATCCTGAATTAATTCGTGCCAAAGAATTAAAACTAAAAATCTACTCCTTTCCTGAATACCTATTTCAACAAACTCGGAGCAAAACTCGAATTGTGGTAGGAGGCAGTCATGGCAAAACAACAACGACTGCTATGATTTTGTTTGTACTGAAACAATTGAAAATTGATGTTGATTATATGGTTGGTGCCCAGATTGAAGGTTTTGACAACATGGTAAAACTTTCTTACGAATCACGTATTGCCGTATTTGAAGGTGATGAATACCTTACTTCACCACTTGACCGACGTCCGAAATTTCATCTATACAAGCCGCATATTGCTGTACTTACCGGAATTGCCTGGGATCATATCAATGTTTTCCCCACATTTGAAAATTACGTGGAACAATTTCGCAAATTCGTTGATTTAATGGAAGTTCAGGGTCGATTAATTTACTTTGATGGCGACAAAAATCTGAATGAAATAGCACAACATCTTCGTCGGGATATAGTGCCATTTCCCTATAACACTCCTGCACACGAAGTTAGATACGGTATAACTTTTTTGAAAACCAAGTATGGTGAAATTCCGTTGAAAGTTTTTGGTGAACATAACCTGCAAAACATGGATGCAGCCAGACTGGCTTGTCGGCAGATTGGAGTGACTGATGAACAATTTTATTCAGTTATTTCGGAATTTCCGGGTGCTTCCAACAGGTTGCAAAAAATAGCCGAGACTTCAGAATCAGTAGCTTTCAAAGATTTTGCACATTCACCTTCGAAATTAAAAGCAACGGTAAAAGCCGTAAAAGCACAATTCCCTGATCGAAAATTAGTAGCCTGTATGGAATTACACACATTCAGCAGCCTGACTGAAGACTTTCTTCCACAATATGCCAATTGTATGGATGAAGCTGATGTGGCTTTCGTATATTACAATCCCGAAGTGATTCATCACAAACGATTAAAGGAAATCACACCCGAGCAAGTGAAAGTAGCTTTTGGAAGTGATAATCTGACCGTATTTACAGATTCACAAGCGTTGCAACAAAAACTCCGTGAGTTAAATTACAACAACTCGGCATTATTACTTATGACTTCGGGCAACTTCTCCGGTGTTAATCTGATTGAATTTGCAAAAGAACTATTAGAGAAGGGGTAAGCAGTAAACAGCAAGCAGTAAAAATAAAGAAAACGAAAACGAAAAGGAATGACTGAGAAACAAAAATTACTCGATAACCGATACATGCGCATGGCGCGAATCTGGGCCGAAAACTCATACTGCGAACGCCGTAAAGTAGGAGCTTTGCTGGTAAAAAACCAGATGATAATTTCCGATGGCTATAATGGAACACCTTCGGGATTTGAAAATAAATGCGAAGATGAAAACAATGTTTCCAAACCATACGTTTTACATGCCGAAGCCAATGCAATAACCAAAATAGCCCGTTCGCACAACAGCAGCGACAATGCAACCTTATATGTAACTGCCTCACCTTGCATTGAATGCGCCAAACTCATTATTCAAGCCGGAATTAAACGGGTGGTTTATGGCGAGAAATACCGGATCATGGATGGTGTGGAATTGTTGGAACGAGCAGGAATAGAAATCGTTTACATTGAAGAAAAAATTCTTTAGATTTATTGAATTAATCAACTTATTAACCAGTCAACTCTTTGACCAACTAACCATTTATAAAAGATGAATAGAAAAAATTTAGTATTAGTTTTAATAGTTTTATTTTCAATACTTGGTGGCTTATTATTAGGCAATCTATTATCCAGAAGGGCGAGTGGATCAGCCTTTTTGCGGTCTTCACACAGCAAAGTGGATCAGTTACTATCGATTATCAATTCACAATATGTTGATACAGTGGATGTAAAAGAAATGACTGAGGAATTGATGTCTGAAACAGCTTCAAAACTTGATCCACATACAGTTTATATTCCTGCGGCTGACCTGGCTGATGTAAACAGTGAATTGGAAGGAAGTTTCAGCGGAATTGGCGTTCAGTTTAATATTCAAAATGACACGGTGATGATTGTGGCTGTAGTAAGCGGAGGACCTTCCGAAAAAGTTGGTTTACTGGCTGGCGACCGCATTATTCAGATAAATGATACTGTTTTCGTTGGCAAAAAAATTACGAATGAAAAAGTAATGAAAAAGCTGAAAGGAAAAGCAGGAACCAAAGTGAAATTAGGTATTCGCCGTCATGGCACGAAAGAAATTCTGCATTATTCAATAACCCGTGGTGAAATTCCTGTAAATCCTGTTGATATCGCATATATGATTGAACCTGACGTTGGGTTTATAAAGGTGAATAAATTTGGTGCTACTATATATACCGAATTTCTTGATGCAATTGCCAAACTTCGAACTCAGGGTGCAAAGAAATATATTATAGATTTGCGCGAAAATAGTGGTGGTTTTATGGATCAAGCTATCAATATGGTGAATGAATTTCTACCTGCCGGGCGAATGATTGTTTATTCGAAAGGAAAAGCATACGCGCGGACTGATGCTAAATCAGATGGAAAAGGAAGTTGTATAAATCTTCCAATTGTTGTTCTTATTGATGAGTTTTCTGCTTCAGCAAGTGAAATTTTCGCGGGGGCAATTCAAGATAATGACAGGGGATTAATAATCGGTAGGCGTTCATTCGGAAAAGGACTAGTTCAACAACAAATTCCATTGTCAGATGGTTCGGCCATTCGATTAACGGTAGCCCGCTATTATACACCCTCGGGTCGTAGTATTCAAAAACCATATGTAAAAGGAAAATCAGATGCTTATGAAATGGACATTCTTAACAGGTATAAACATGGTGAACTTGACAGTCAAGACAGCATTCATATTTCAAAATTATTGAAATGCAAAACACTGGGTGGTCGTACCGTTTATGGTGGAGGAGGTATTATGCCTGATATTTTTGTCTCACGCGACACAACTGAATACACACCTTATCTCAGCAAGGTTATTAATTACGGTTACTTATACCAATTTGCTTTCCAATATACAGATAAAAACCGCGAAAAACTTAAGGCTAATAAAACCTGGCAACAGATGTCCGCTTTTCTTGATTCTCAAAATCTGTTGTCGGAATTCGTACAATTTGCAACCACCAAAGGAGTAGTAGCAAACACGAATCAGATTAAAATCTCCAAACCGTTTTTGATAACTCAACTAAAAGCCTATATTACCCGTAATATCCTAGGAGATTCAGGGTTTTATCCATTATTATATGGAGATGACAAAACAGTGAAAATGGCGGTTGAGGAGTTGAAAAAGAAATAACGTTAAAGTGTTTCAACAAAAAAAGTGATGAAGAGCCTCACTTTTTTTGTTGAAACGGTAACTTGAATTTGCATAGTAAAAATGGCATTAGCTTTTAACCCACATTGTCGATCAACTGAAGTGTTTCAAAACGTATCACTTTCTTTTCAACAATTTTACCGGTTTCGTCGATAGAAATAATTTTTGATTTAGCTCTTGAAATCCCATCTTTTTGCACGGTCATAATGTATTCACCTTCTGGCACAAAGGCAAAATAAAATTCACCCTTTTCGTTGCATCTAGTCGTTGCAACCGGTTCAAGGGTTTTAATATGCGATAATGTAACAATTGCATTTTTAATATTGCCATTTGACGAATTTTGAACTTTACCGTTTACCGAATAAGTTTCAGCAGCAAATAATTGTGAGCTTAAAAACACTAAGCCAGCAAGAAGAATTATTCTTCCAAATTGATTTTTAATTGTTGTTTCCATAGATTTTAATTTTAATAATTGATTTTGTAAGTTGTTTTAAAAATTTATGTATATAATATTAGACGTTACTAACTAGAATTTCTTACACGTATCATTCATATTTAATTATTAGACGTAACGAGATACCTATTCGGATTTGATTTTTTGAAAATAATATCATTAAATCTAGGTTGCCCATTTATAACTTCTCTCACTTTAAAAAAAAACTCATCTATAACACAAATTTAATTTCAAAAACACTTTTCGGTTAATTTAATAGTATTATCTTTGCATGTAGTTTTAGTGAACCAGAATATTAATTAATCAAATTCGTGAAATGAAAAAAGTTATTTTATTGTCAGTGATTATGATTGGGTTGGTTGCCGCCAATAGTCAAGCGCAACGTTATAGCATCAATAAATTAAACTACGATTCTCGTCAATACATCCCCGAACCCTGGGATGCTTATAATCCGGCATTGTGTGGTGTTGCCTCGCTCTTTATTCCCGGCCTGGGTCAGATAATTGGTGGCGAAACCGGACGTGGTTTAGCTTTCTTTGGCGGATCTGTAGCCTGTCAAATTGTTATGTTAAGCGGCTATGGAAGTCTTTATAATAATAGTGTTACTATGAATGGATATAGTTCTTCTCGTTCCGCTGGTGGAATCATGCTAATAGGAGCCGCAGGCTGGGTTGCAATAAGTATCTGGTCAATATTTGATGCCGTAGATGTAGCCAAAGTGAATAGTATGTACGTACGCGATTTACGTAAAAGATCTCAACTTCGCTTAGAAATGTCTCCTTATATTGATCAACTTTCAATCAATAACCAATTGTCAACTCCAGTTGGTTTGACTATGCGGGTTAAGTTCTAAAATAGAATGGATTTTAAGTACTTTACCAGTTTAATTTAGCAAAACATAAAAATCATTTATAAAGGAATGAAAAAGGCACTTTTAATATTCTTTATTTTGATTGGGAGTTTATCGACTATTTCTCAAGCCCAACGGTATAGCATCAATAAATTAAAGTACGATTCTAATCAATACTTCCCGGAGCCCTGGGATGCATACAATCCGACAATGAGTGGAGTAGCATCTTTTATTATTCCAGGTTTAGGTCAGGTAACGTGCGGTGAAACATTACGAGGATTAGCATTTTTTGGTGGATATGCAATCTCTGGAATTATTTGCCTAGATGGCATGACTGGCATTTGGTCGGAAAACTATTATCCTCCCAGCATAGAAACCAGACAAATAATGTTTTTGGCTGGCGCCTGTGGTATGATAGCAATGAGCATTTGGTCTATAACAGACGCTGTAAAGGTAGCCAAAGTAAACAGTATGTATATACGTGATTTGCGAAAAATGTCACAAATTCGCTTTGAAATGTCGCCTTATATTGATCAACTTTCAATCAATAACCAATTGTCATCTCCAATTGGTATGACAATGCGGGTTAAGTTCTAAAATTGATTGGATATTGCTATCTTTACCCATTCAATTTGTCAAAACACAAGTAAAATATGTCATCTACAATTTCTAATAAATGAGAAAAACACTTTTAATATTTATAATTCTAATTGGTTTTTTATCATCCAATTTATTTGCCCAGCATTATAATGAGAATAAACTTTCGTATGATTATCAACAATATAGTCCCCAATATGGCGATTCATATAACCCTGTAGTAAGCGGTGTATGTTCGTTTGTTGTTCCGGGTTTAGGACAAATGGTAAGTGGTGAATTGTTACGCGGATTACTTTTCACAGGTAGTTATGCCGGTTGCTTTGGGTTGTGGTACTATGGATATAATCAGCATTTCGATGGGAATCACTGGGGTGTTGCAGCTTTGATGTTCGGTGGAGCTGTGGGTATGATAGGAATTGATTTATGGTCGGTTGTTGATGCCGTAAAAGTAGCAAAAGTAAATAGTATGTACAATCGAAACAATTATCGACGTTCTTCAATTAACATTGAAATGTCACCATATGTTGACCAGATTGCAATAAACAATCAGCTTTCAACTCCATTAGGAATGACCGTGCGGGTTAAGTTCTGATTCGTCATATTTATAAACTATTGACTATAAACTACTCCACTCTTGCACTACGTTCTCCCCGCTCATGTCGTTGTTCGGTTTTGAGAGGATTTGCACTTATTTCGTCGTTCCAAATTCGGTTTTGATAAATATCATAAGCCAAATATAATGCCTGACGGAATGATTCTTCAGAAGCTATATTCTTACCGGTAATATCGTACGCTGTACCATGGTCGGGCGAAGTGCGAATAATTGAAAGTCCTGCAGTAAAATTTACACCTGTGTCCATTGAAACAGTTTTAAAAGGAATCAAGCCCTGATCGTGATACATAGCCAACACTGCATCGAATTTATTGAAATTGCCGGAACCAAAAAAACCATCTGCAGGATAAGGTCCAACACAAATAATTCCCTGTGATTCAGCTTTTTTCAAAGCTGGAATAATTACACGCTCTTCTTCATCGCCAATTACTCCTTCATCCCCAGCATGTGGATTTAGTCCAAGTACAGCAATTCGTGGACGAACAATTGCAAAATCTGTTTTCAATGAATTATTCAAAACCGTTAGTTTTTCGAGGATCAGTTTTTCAGTAAGCTCTGTCGAAACATTATCAATTGGAATATGACCGGTAACCACAGCAACACGCATAACATCATTGATTAACATCATCAATGCTGGTGAATTCTGGCCAAATTTCATTTCAAGATATTCTGTATGTCCGGGAAATTTGAAATCAGCCGATTGGATATTCTTCTTATTGATTGGTGCAGTAACTATTGCTTGTAAAAAGCCATTTTTCAGGTCTTCGGTAGCTCTTTCTAATGCCAGATAAGCAGCTTTTCCGGCTTCCAATGTCGACGTTCCAAGATCAACCTTGATTTCATCATCCACACAATTTATAATGTTGACACGTTTTAGGTTGATTTCATCAATAGAGTTGACAATATTCAGGTTCAATCCTGCTATATCAAGCATTTTTCTATGATATGCTGCTACTTTTGGTGAACCGTAAATAACCGGAACAAAAGTTTCCAACATCCGACTATCCGACATGGTTTTGAGAATTACTTCATATCCAATGCCATTGATATCGCCATGTGTTATTCCTATTACTATTCTATTTGTTTCCATACATTCGCATTATTAGTAAGATTATCTGCTAATTTAAAAATTATTTTTCCGAAGAAACATTAGAATTAAAAAAGTTCAAAATCGATTCCATTATATTTTCCCTGTCATTATCTGATTGAATAGTTTCAAACGGAAATCCAAAAGTACAAATTTTACATTTTCCTGAATAAGCAACGGCAGCCCCTTTGTTATTTTCGCCGTAAGTACAAATGGTATAACCTCCTTCACCAGCTGGTTCAATCGCATCGGGCGATTCAATATAATATGAGATTGAATTTGGCAAAGCAACATACGAAAAATCGTTCTTTCCAAAATTCAGAAGCGGAGAACTTACCGTTTTTATATTTCCATCTACACTCGCATGTGAAGTTCTGAATTTAAATTTCAACGTATTTTCAGCAAATAAACGATCGTCATTACTTCCATTTTCTTGCTCACATAAATCAGAACCAATGTAAGCACCACTAATCATCAGGCTCCCACCACTTTGGCAATATTCTTGAATTGATTGCTGCAAAGCTAATGGAAAAGTTTTAAATTCAGGTGTTTTTTTTGCATTTCCTACGAAAGTTTGCTTTTGTTTACCCAAAATCAGATCCACCATTTTGAATTGTTTCAAATCAATATCACCTTTTAAAACAGATTTCACGCTTGAAGAGACAAAAGAATAACCGGCGGATTTAATGGCTTTTCCATGAATATAAGGATAATCGAACGTATTCCCTGCAATAACGGTGGTCTCTAAATTAGCATTGCTGGCTCCAAACCCAGGCGAATCGTCGCTAGTCCACGATTTATCGCGCTTAAATTCATATTGTTTGCCTACAAATGAAATGTCTGACATATAAGGAACTCCAGCATCAATTTCATTCAAAAAACCGGCATATATGCTGTCGATAACGAAACTGGCAGGAGCGCTCAACCTTGTGAAACCATTTACAATCAACACTTCGCCTTTTTCTTTAGGGGCACGATACGCTGAAAGGATTTCGGACGGAAAACTTTCACCTCCTTTATTTAAAGCAACCACTTTAAAACTATATATCTTTCCTGAGGGGATTGAAATGTCTGTCGTGTTTAAATTCACCACAGTTCCATTGTCAAAATCACCATCGTCAAGACGAGTATAAATCACATATTGATTGGTTTTTGCAGTTGGTTCCAGACTGTCATTTACGGCTATCCAATGCAATTCCAATTTATTTTTTTCCACGAAACGACAACTGAATTGTTCTACCGGAAGCGGTTGAACCACATAATCCGTTTTGTTTGCCGAAGCTAGATATTTCAACATTCCTTTGTAAATAGCACGGCTAACTGTAAAACGGAAACGAGGATCAAGACCATAACGCATATCGGAAAAATTCTGATGTGCCAACAATTCTAACAACATGGTTGGCACTTCCGGAACGCGCGATTCGCTATAAGATTTATTCCACAAACCACGTCGGGTCCATTCGGGTGCAAATTGCTTTCTAATATCATCTACAACCTGACTTTGTACAATATCAACAAAATCGCGTGAAGCTAAACGTGAGACTCCATTCTGGAAATTCAGTTTTCCATCGGTATTATGAAGCGTGCAAATTCCTAATGTTCCTATAATAGAATCGCTCACGGTGGAACCAGCATCGCTGTGTAAAGCAAAAGCCAAATCGATTGGCACTTTTTGTCCCATTGTATTTGGAGAAACAACCGAACCGCCAGCAAGATAATTGACCCAGTATCCACGTGACTGAAAATCGTCTGAATAATCATTTTGGCCTTTTGTACGGCTGTAAATACTATCAGGCACTCCAGCCCATTGCAACCAATAACGTGCACCTTCGGTATAACGCGGATAGTGACTGATTTCTGGTTCCGGAATAAATGTCTGTTTTATAGAATCTATCTGAAGAACCAAGCTATCGGAGTTATTTAATATAACAGGAAAAGGCATTGGATTTCTGGCAATATTACCCATACCACCCCCAAATTTTACAGCATCTGCTGTTATCATTTTGCCGTCCTCTGTACTAAAATTATTCAGAATAACTTTATTTAGGTTGCTTTTACCTTTTTCAAAATAAAAATGGCCGAGATACAGCCATGTTCCTCCATTCATTGTTTGATTAACAGAAAATTCTGTTTTAATTCCTTTGTGTATTACCGTGTAATGTGCATCAGTAACATTATTTTCGAGTGTTTTATAGGAAACATACACTGCATATCGACCAGCTTCAGGAATATTTGGAATCCATTCGGCACGACTGGTTTCGTCTATGTTTGAAACAGCAGGGATCACCCGATAAGTTCCAAAAGAAAATGGATTTTCACCAGTCAGATAGAATTTTTTTGTGTCGGCAAAACCAAAATCATCGCCTTTTTTCCAACGTTTGCGATCGTTCTGTTCCAGATAACGCGAAGTATTGTCTCTAGAATCGTTATCGACAATAATTTCATTGGTTTGTGTGTCACGTTCGCGTGGAAGCAGCACATTGGCACCGGCTTTCTCTAGCATTGGCACCAAAAAAGGCAGAATGTAAGATTGGGTGTATAAATCTTCCACTGTTTGCAAAAGTCGCGCACGCTGCCACTCCCATCGTGCCGATTTTTGATTGTAATACTTCCCATGACTTTGCCAAAGCGCGATATGTCTGTTTTGAAGTCCTTTTTGAATGTCGTATGGCCGTGATGTGTTTTTAACCAACGGTTGGTTTAGTGTTGGAACGGAAAACATACGGGTTGTGTCGATAGTTCCGGTACGATAGAAATTGGGTACCAAATCATCTATTTTCTGATTTTCAACCTGGCAAACAATCGAATAACCGGGATATTTTTTGGAAACAATGCTGGAAATCGCTTTATAAATATGCTTTACTGTTTCGGGACGAAAAGGAATGTAACTCAATTTGTCGTTTACAATTACAAAAATTGTATTGGTTTTGGAATTTATAGAAAATCCTGTGACATTAATTCTACCAACTACTGATAACTTATTGGCAATGACGGTTAGCGAATCTGAAATCTGACTTTCCGGATTTTTTTGAGCATACGCGCTTCTGTTTGTTCCAACAAGCAACAAACAGAAAATCAAGATTGTATGCAAAAAGTATCTCATTCTTTTCCTGACAATTTTTTGTTTAAAGAAATTATTCTGAAATCCGGTTTTTTTCTTTTTCTAATGTGGATAACATACCGCAAGCTGCAAATATATCTTCACCACGGGACCGACGAATAGTTGAAGTCACACCGTTATTAGTTAAATAATCACGGAAAAACGTCATTTTTTCTGCGCTTGAACTTTTTAAATCAATGCCTGGAATGGCATGGAAACGAATCAGGTTAACACGACAATCTATTCCACGCAGGATTTTCACCAGTTCCACAGCATGACGCATAGTGTCATTCACGCCATCAAACAAAATATATTCAAAAGAAACCCTACGTTGTTTGCTGAAATCGTATTTTCGCAATTCATCTAGCACTTTGCTAATTGGATAAGTTTTTTCGATAGGCATTAATTGCAATCGTTCCTGTGTAAAGGGCGAATGCAGACTAATAGCCAAATGGCAGTTCGATTTTTCCAAAAACACTTTCATTCCGGGAATCAAACCTATAGAAGAAACCGTTATGCGTCTCGGACTCCATGAAAAACCATAATCGGAAGTAAGAATTTCGAGCGACCGCAACATTGCCAATGTATTGTCAAATGGTTCGCCCATTCCCATGAAAACAAGGTTTGAAAGTTTTTCAGCTTCAGGAATAGACATGATTTGATTCATGATTTCAGTAGCTGTAAGTTGAGCAATAAAACCCTGTTTGCCGGTCATGCAAAAAGAACAACCCATTTTACATCCAACTTGCGACGATACGCAAAGCGTGGCTCGATCTTCGTCGGGAATATAAACTGATTCTATAAAATGTTCTGTTTGTGTTTTAAACAGATATTTCTTGGTTCCATCTTCCGATTCAACAGCCTGAACAGGTGCAGTTCGTCCTATTTCGTAACTTTCGTTGAGTAAGCTTCTGTTTTTTACCGAAATATTAGACATTTCGTCAATAATTATGGCACGTTTTTTATATACCCATTCCGAAATCTGTTTTGCAGTGAATGAGGGCATTCCAAGTTCCGAAACGATTGTTTTAAAATCTTCCAGCGTTTTGCCAACAAGTGGAATTTTATTCATTTCTGTTTATTTGTTTATTCGGTGATTTAAAATATTTTGGATCTTCCTTTTGTGCAAAGTTACGTAAACTTGACGACAAAAAGAAAACGGAATGAAATTACTCATCCCGTTTTCAGAAAATTAAATTTTATTTCGTTTATCAGAAGAAATTCAATCGGTTATCAGTAATATCAGCTTTATCTTTCAAATCCTGAATAAGCATGTATGGCAATGTATAACTCATACGAGCATTCAATTGCATTATTTCCATTTTTGCATCATATGGTTGAGGATTTTCTTTCTTATTAGAGGTAAGAATCACATAAACTCCGGCATTTCCTTTAATTGGTAACGAAACTTTGTCTAAAGTCTGAACAACTGCTTTTCCAATTACGGTTGGTTCCATTCCAGCTGTACCAAATTGATAAGAGGCAAAATTAATTGACGGTGCCGTTTTTACCGAATCTTTTAAAATAGATGCCATACCTTCAAGAGTCGGCGTTTTTGCAAGTTGTTCAGTAAGATTTTTAATCATTAAATCAGCTTTTTTATCTTTAATAATTTCAGCTTTCAATTGATCTTTTACTTTCTCAACCGATTTATATCCTTTTTTGTTAACTTCAGTTGACATTGCTACGACAAATTTTGAACCACACTCAAAAACATCCGAAACATCATTTTTGCTGCTTTTAAAAGCCCATTGAATAATTTTTCTTGATTGAGCTATGTCAGCTACTTTGTCAGTTGTTTTCAATATATCAGTTGCCGTGCGAAGCATATAATTATTACTTTTAGCCTTTTTCTCAAAGTTATCAGATGTCAAATCAACGGCAAATTGTTTTGCATCATTGAAAATTTTACTTACTGATTTACTGCTTGCTACCACTTTACGTTCCAAAATAGCTAACTTAACTTTAGGCCGGGGAGCAGTTTTTTCCATCACTTGCATGATTTGTGTTCCCTGTGCATTTTTTAACGTAAATATTTCGTTTTTTGATTTTGCAAAAGCTTGTGTAGTAATATCTTTTTCTACACCTTGCATTCCTTCAGTCAACCATCCAATTTCACCACCATTGGCAGCAGTTTGTTTAACTGCAGAATATTTCAATGCTAATTCTCCAAAATTACCTCCAGCTTTAATTGCATTCACCAAACTATCAGTTTTTGTTTCGTCTTTAGGTAGCAGGAATATATGACGAAGTTTTACAGAATCAGATTGCATGATACCCGATTGCATAATACGAGCCATTGTATAGGTGTCATTTACAAATGTAGGCCCGTAAACATCACCATTTTTACCTTTAAATGCGAAATCTTTCAGCATTGTAGGAACTGTTTTTTCAGAATAGTTATGTCCATCATACATTATATCTGAATTTGAATTAACCACACCAACCACATCATCGGTTGTTTTAAATTCAGGGGCAAGTTTGTTTATCCATTTTTCGGCATCTTTATAGTCTTCCTGTAATGGTTTTACTTCGAACGAAACATAATTAAATGAGCAATTTGCATCTTGTTTATATTGTTCTTTTTGTTTGTTGTAACGGTCATTAATTTCACTATCTGTTACTTTCACAAGTGAGTCTGAAACAGCAAAATACGGCTCCACTACATAAGCTATATCAACGCTTATTTTCCGATCCTGGAAACTCATTTTTGCATCTAAACTATTAGCAGAAATAGATTTTGCAATTAAAGCATTGTACTTTTCTTGTAGAAGACTTGTTTTCACTGTTTTTTCCCAAAATTTCCAATAACCTTTGAATTTATCAATTTGTTGCTTCATTTCTTGATCTTTTGGAGGCTCTTGAAGAGTATTGAAAAATTGCATCAATGCATTCCTACTAAACTGACCATTTTCGCCGGCAAATATTCGACGTTGTTGGATTAATTGGTGAATATTATTCCCAATTAATCTATCTGAAAGTTCTTCTGCACTAACGGCAAGTCCTAATTTTTTTGCTTCAGCATTTAAAATCTTTTCATTTACCATGTTATCCCAAACGGATTGCCGAAGCTGTGTCATCACATCTTCACCTAATTCGGTTTTTCCGGTTTCAATTTTGTACACTTCCGTTAATTGATCAATCTCAGCAGAATATTCTTTTATATTTACTTCATCACCATCAATTATTGCAACTATTTCTTTTGATTTATTGAAATAAGTTGATCCTTCTTTCAGGAAATCACCGACAATAAATGCTAATAATGCAAGTCCCACTACAACTACAAGTAAAACTCCTTTGCTTCTGATCTTTTCTAATGTTGCCATTTTATGAAATAAATTTATGTTTTATGTTAATATTAATCTATTAATTTGAGGGCACGAATATACAAAAAAAAAGATTATGACCCTACAATTTATGTGTTTTTCTATGAATTTTTAAGGTTCGCAGCCAATGCCGTATTAAAAATCATCTTCAATTTATCAAAAGCTTTATCAATTCAATCCTATTATTGGTAACTTTAATACATTTAACTGTAAATAGCTCAAACCTAATCACTTCATTCAACTTTGGAAAATGTTGGTGACTAAATAAAATAAATCCGGCTATTGTTTCATAAGCATCTGATTCAGGAATATTTAAATCAAATCGATTATTAATTGTTTCAATTTCCAATCTACCAGAAAATAAAAATTCATTCTCACCCGTCTTTTCGGCGATATAATCATGTGTATCGTGCTCATCTTCTATTTCACCAAAAATCTCCTCCATTATATCTTCTAGTGTCACAATTCCCGCAGTTCCACCAAATTCATCAACCACTACAGCAATACTTTTCTTTTGAAGCATAAAGAGCTTCATGAGTTTTTGGGCAGCCATATTTTCAGGCACAATGAGTATCTGATTGATTTGTTTTTTCCACTCTTTCTGATGTTCAAACATTTCAGAAGAATGAATATAACCAATAATATTATCGATATCGCCTTTATAAATAGGAATCTTCGAAAAACCGGTTTCAATAAATGTTTGTTTTAATAATTCAACTTCTGATTCAAAATCTAAAGCCACTATTTCGGTTCGAGGAACAAAGCAATCACGCAATTTTACCTTAGAAAAATCCAACGCATTCTGAAAAATTTTCACTTCGTTTTCTAATTCCATTTCATTTTCCGAATTATCGAAGCTCTCTTGAATCAAATAATTCAGATCAATGCGTGAGAAAACGTTCTCCTGGGTAGTTGAACTCACTTTAAATCTAAATGTTTTTAAGATTAATATCGAAATCCAGGTACTGAAACGTGAAACTGGATATAATATGATATAGAAAATCATCAATAACCACGAAAATGCACGTAACCATAAATTTGGATTAATTCGAAAAATGGTTTTAGGTAGAAATTCACCCGTAATAAGTACAATTGCAGTTGCTAAAATGGTTTGAATAAAAGTTATAAGAAATTGATTCCCAATAAAAGAAAGCCATGGATTCATTGCATCAGCCATCAAAAGTCCATAAATCACCAAACATACATTATTCCCAACCAGCATAGTGGAAATAAATTGTTGTGGATTCTTATAAAATATTGATAAAATTGATGAAGTAAGATTTGGTTGCTTTTTATCCAACTCGAACCTTAATTTATTAGAAGTTACAAACGCAATTTCCAACCCCGAAAAAAATGCGGAGAAAAGTAATGTGAATAGTATATAGGTGAAATGGTTCAAGAAAAAATAAGTTATTCTGAGTAAAAAATAAATGATTGCAAAGATACGATTTTTTGTAACCAAATTTATGAATATAGATGAAATTAAAAAAACCAACTCATGACAATTCTTAATTTTACAATATACTAATTAATATCAGATACCAATAAAACACAATTAAAATTGTAACTATCAGTCAGGATGTAATTTATATGCCATTTATCAAATAATTTGGTTTTTGTTCAAAACTGCATTTGTAGTTTTAAAAAAAAGCAGTATCTTTGCAACCGCTTTTAAAAAACCGATCTAGTAGCTCAGCAGGTAGAGCACATCCCTTTTAAGGATGGGGTCCTGGGTTCGAGCCCCAGCTGGGTCACTCGTTTAGAAAGCAATAAAAACAAAGTTGATGATCTAGTAGCTCAGCAGGTAGAGCACATCCCTTTTAAGGATGGGGTCCTGGGTTCGAGCCCCAGCTGGATCACAAAAAAGCCCTTCAAATATTAAATTTTGAAGGGCTTTTCATTTTTCTATTATTAGTGATCGACATTATATGATTGGATAAATAATATATTGTAATAAATAATGACAAAAACAATCATTCAAAAATGGAATGTAGCTCGTTAAAATGATACAGGTAATCCTATTAAGATTCAGCTCTTTTAATTTTACTTTTATATTCGCGTTTAATCACCAAAGGAACAGATTCAACCATTACATTGCTAGTATCCAATCCATATGCTCTGGTATCAGTAATACCCAGATGCTTAATAATATTATAGAAATTCATAATCAGTCTTTCTTTAAACTTAAATCCCTGATTGTCATCATATACACGATGAATTATAATAAATCTAAAATCGCCCGCTATATTATTTTTCTTCAAAGAAGGATATTTGCTGATCAGATCAAATTCCTTATTTTCAACCAATTCGTCTATAATCTGACGGAAATACAAATTGATTAACGGCTGGATTTGAAAACCAAGTTTTATATTGACACGATATAAAACATCCGGAATCAATTTGTCAAATGTGTATTCAAAAGTTGTTGGATCATCAACATGGTCAATGTGAAGAATCCAATAATTATCTGCCCGTTTTGGCTGTTTATTTAAAATGGAATAGATAATTTTACCCTCTATTTCAGACCTATTGTCTGCCTTACTTAAATAGACCAAATTTGTAGAATATTTAGAAATAGTTGTATCATTACTAATGTCCGTAATAATTTTATAGTACGACTTAATATCAAAAAACTGCATATGTTTATTCTTAATAATGCGGGCATTAAACCAAACAAACATTACTGAAAAAATTACACCGGCTATTAAAATAGTAACCCACCCACCGTGCATGAATTTAAACAAATTGGCAGTTAGAAAAGATAATTCTATCGTCAAAAACAATGCTACAAAAGGAACTATAAATACCGTACTAACATTTTGCTTTTTCAAATAGAAACCAAGCAACATGGTAGTCATCAACATAGTAATAGTTATTGACAATCCATATGCAGCTTCCATATTACTTGAAGTCTGGAAAAACATAACTACCAACACACAAAAAATATATAAAAACCAATTTACAAATGGAATATATAATTGACCCTTTACGTCAGTAGGATATTTAATACGTTGTCGTGGCCAGAAATTCAAACTCATACCTTCGCTAAAAATGGTATATGAACCACTAATAAGCGCCTGACTAGCAATTACCGCTGCTATTGTGGCCATAATTACACCAAATATAAGAAAGCTTTCAGGCATCATAGCATAAAATGGATTAACACCCTCAGTCAACTTATCCAAATGTGTAAGAATCCATGCTCCCTGACCCAAATAATTCAAAACAAGCGTTGTTTTGACAAAAATCCAGCTTACCCTGATATTGTGTATGCCACAATGACCCAAATCAGAATAAAGTGCTTCAGCACCGGTTGTACATAAAAACACTGCTCCCAAAATTAAAAACCAGTTAGGATAATTTATCAACAAATGAATGGCATAATAGGGATTGAACGCTTTTAAAATGGCAGTATATTCAAATATTTCTTTAAATCCAAGAATTCCCAACATACCAAACCAAACGACCATTAAAGGACCAAATGATTTGCCAATAACTTTTGTACCCGATTGCTGAATAAAAAATAGCAATGAAATAATAATAATACTTATTGGAACCACCGGAGTGCTGCTATTCAATCCACGTAATCCCTCAATGGCTGAAACAACTGTAATGGAAGGAGTTATAACACCATCTGCAATTAAAGTACTTGCACCGATAATTGCAATTACATATAACCACTTTTTTTTGCTTTTCCGCACCAACGCATATAAAGCCAATATTCCTCCCTCGCCTTTATTATCAGCTCGTAAGGTTATAAGTACATATTTAATTGTAGTCTGTAAAGTCAATGTCCAGATAATGCATGAAACTGCTCCTATTATGTAATTGGCATCAATGTGAGGATTAGCTCCAATAATGGCTTTCATCACATACAACGGCGAAGTACCTATATCACCGTAAACAATTCCTAATGTAACAATAACGCCCCAAAATCCAAATTTATTTAAATGCTCGGTATTTTTATTCTCCATTCCTTTTATTAATTTCAACAAAGATTTATTAGTTACTTAATTACAATATCTGGTTTATTTATGAACACTAAATTGTATTGATAAATAATCATGCTTTTAATTATATATTTTACCCAAATCTGTTGCACTATCTGCTGCCAGAATTACTTTCATTCAAAGCTTGTAAACGGGGTAAGTAACTTACGAATTGGCTTTTCGGCGACAATAATCATATGTTTTTTACACTATATTTTCCACCGGTATTATTGTTTTTGTAGAAATATTTTGCAAAGATAGTTATTTCAACCAACCTTTTACGCTGCGAAGTTTCTTTTTAGAAATCCGATATGAATTTAAATTTTGTTGGGTAAGGTTATTAATCAGTTCATTAGCAATACCGGAAATATGATGAAATAAAACCAATATCTTTTCAAAAATTTATAACTACAACATTAACCAAGTAACTTAACCACCTTTTTTGAAATTTTTAAAAATAAATATACCAATAAATGTTTTTTGATTAAAACTCTTTTCATATATTTGCACCGCCTTAACTTATTAAAGCATCTTTGAAACACAGAATGACGTCTGTCAACCATAGAATGCCATCTATGAAGTACAGAATGGCGTCTCTAAAACACGAAATGACGTCTATAAAGTGCAGAATCGCGTCTCTGAAGCGCAAAATGGTGTCTCTGAAACACGAAACGCTGTCTATGATGCGCGAAACGACGTCTTATTCGCTGGTTTTCAATTTTTGTTCCGATAATTGACAATTGCCCGCGAGCAATTTCCATTATAAAGTTAACGATTAGTTATTCAACCCTTTAAAAAGTCAAAAAATTATGACAAGAGTACAGATTAATTTATTGAGTATGCTGAAAAGTGTTGTTCAATTCTTCACCGAGAATCCAACACTTCTCATTGGTAAACCTGCTTTGCAGGCTGCTTTCGACAAGCTTAAAGCTTACATTCACGACATTGAATTACTGGAACTGGAACAGGCAAAAGGCGCAAAAACCGATACTGCCCTGAAAGGTGAAACCAAGGTAATGCTTATAAACGCTTCCTTGAAAGTACTTGCCGGAGTAGCTGCCCATGCCGCTGCTACGAACGACACCCGTCTGAAAATGGATTCCGACCTTACGGAATACGATTTGAAGAAAATGCGTGACAACACACTGCTTACACAAGTACACTCCATTTACGAAATGGCTACAGGTATTGCTCCCGAACTGGTTATATGGGAGGTAACGCAGGATGACATCGATGCACTCGACACTAATTCAACAGCTTTCGACGCCAAAGACCCAGCTATCAAAAACATAAAGGCACGCTCCAAACAAGCTACCAAGGATATGAAAGCCAAACTGGACGAAGCTTATAACTTTACCAAAGACACGCTTGATCCAATGATGCTTCCGGTCAAAATGACAAATCCAACAGTGTATGGACATTACCAAAATGCACGAACCATTATTAATACGGCTGGCGGACACGGCAAACAGGCTGCTCCTGATGCTAGTGCAACGGTGAAATAAGAGAGAAAATATACAGGGGCGATCTACGCAAAAAATATCATTTGCTGGAAGGTGGTGGAAAAAATACACCACCTGCTGTACCTCCGGTGGCATAAATAAAAAGTAAGTTTCCCCTGCTGCAGTAAGTGGTGGGGGAAAATTATTTAATCTAAAAATAGCAGGGGTGCTCAGACCCATACTAGCTGACAATATAAGAACTAGTAATCAATATATTAGTAATTAATCAACAAAAACAATGGCACTTATAAAATGTCCAGAATGTGAAAAGCAAATAAGTGATAAGGCATCTTCATGTCCAGAATGTGGGTTTCCGTTGAAAGTAACTTATGAAGAATACATTTGCTGTCCATATTGTGGATCAAGAAATTTGCATTCTGACAAAAAAGGTTTTAGTGGTAGTAAAGCGCTTGCCGGATCAGTTTTGACTGGTGGTATTGGGCTTTTAGCTGGAACGATTGGGAGTAAAAATGTTCAGATTACTTGTTTGAATTGTGCTAGCACTTTTAAAGCTGGTACTACAAAAACTATCGCAAATCGATCATTAAGTGATGATGAAATTGAAAAAGAAGTGAGAAAGTTGATTGATTCAGATACACCTTTAGCAGCCGTCAAATTATTAAAAGACCAAACAAATTGTGAATTAAGTGAGGCTATGGATAAAGTTAATAAAATGAAGGGATATGTACCCCCTGATAAAAAATCTGGATGTGCATCAGTGATTCTTTTATTTATTATTCTTTCAGGTACTTTTTTTCTACTTTTTTAGAAGTGATTTAGAATATTAGATTTCAACCACTTGGCATAACACCCCTAAGCGCATGCACCTGAAGGAGTATGCGCTCTGGATACCCGTTACCAAAAATATTAAAAAAAACACTCATGATCAACCTATGTTCACATTACTTACCGGATATTAAAAACATTGGTTTTAATATTTTTGGTGGTGTTATCGTTATAATTTTAGAGAGAATATATTTTTTCATCAATAAAAAAATAAGATTTTATCGTATTAAAAAGATATTTGGTGAAGATGTAGGTATAGATTATAAATTAGTATATGGGCAATTTTCTCTAAAAAATGTGTTTGATAATAAAGGCAAGCCCATAAATTATCCTTTTACAAAATCAGAGAATGGCACTTCACATTCTATAATTGATCCTGTTTCATTTTCGGATACAAAAGCTGCTAAATATATTTCCTTATTAATTGCAAAAGAAACAGGAGGTTATTCAGAATTAGTTTCAGATAGTGAATTTGGGAAAGATTCTGATAAATCTTATTGTTCAACAGGTGGTTATTCAAATAATAGGTCTATAGAAATTTTGAAAAGTGAAAATAATCAATTCTTTGATTTTAATTTACCAAAAGATTCTATTCCTGGTATTATTGACAAAGAAACAAATGAAATAACCATTAACGATAATCCGGAATTTGACTTGGGGATTATTATTAAAATTAAAAATAGATATTTCCCAAAAAGATCTCAAATGTGTATTGCAGGATTGAATATATGGGGAACTAGTGGTGCTGCGTGGTTATTAGCCAATAAATGGAAAGAGGTATATCGTATTGTTGGAAAAAACGAATTTGGATTAATTATAAAGGTAAAAAAGGGCAATGATCAAGAATCCGAGATTATAAAAATTAAAGTAAAATAATATAAACTGCTTGTTACTCCATACCAAACCATACCCCAGCTCCCGCGCGATTTTATCGCGTGGGAAAAAGGAAAAAGGGCTTGGATGATGGTATTGCTGTAATGGATTGCCACACGATGCAATTTGTGCGGCAGCGCTGTAGAAAAATAAACAGGGTCGTAAAGGTTACGTCCCTGTTTTTTTGGAAAGAATACGGAAAAGCCTGAAAATCCGAAAAAGAGTAAGGAGCGGAAGCCGAAAAGCTGGAGAGTAGGTAAAAATAAAAAATATTCACAATCAACAAAAACTTTATGATTAAGCATTCAATTATTCTGAGCATGGCATTACTAATATGTTTTTCAGGTTTCTCACAAATAAAAAACGAGAATATTGCGTCAACAACAGTTTCTAAAACAGAAGCTATTAGAGACACAATACAATATCAAAAAAATGGTATGGGTTACAAATTTACATTGAACAACGAAACATTAACATTGGATAAACTTGGTAATGTAATGCAAGATAACCCGACATCGATGGAATTTTACAAAAAAGCAAAAGGCACTTTAGGAATAATTAGCGTATTAAGTTATGCCGGCGGATTTATGATTGGTTATCCTATTGGAACGATGCTTGGAGGTAGAGAACAACCCAACTGGACTTTAGCGGCTATAGGTTGTGGGCTTCTGGTTGTAGCAATTCCAATTGCCAGCAATGCCGATAAAAATATCTTAAAAGCAGTACAAGCCTATAATGTAGGTAAACCCGTATCTATCAAAGATAATTACGAAATAAAACTGGGAGTAAATCAAAACGGATTGGCACTTGCAATCAGGTTTTAGATACGGAAAAACCTGAAAATCCGAAAAAGAGTAAGGAGCGTTTGCCGAAAAGCTGAAGAGTAGGTAAAAAAAACAAAAATTATTTATGAAAAGATTACTGCCTGTATTATTAGTTATGTTTTTAAGTTTATCATGTTTTGGACAAGAAGTTGAAGTAAGTGGTTCGTTTAATGCCTCTTTTAGTGGTGTTATATCTTCGGGTACTTCCCCGGAGCAACGATTTCAAAATGCACTTGGTGTTGGAATCCAATATCAACAGGACATAATCAAAAGGGTTAAAGTCGGATTAGGCGTCCATTACAATTCTAGAAACACAAGTTTTGACCATATTCCATATGTAGATTTTAATCCAGATGTAATAGCAACTGAAGAAATTTTTTCAACATCAAAGCGTTTTTCGGTCAGGTTAAATGCTCAATACTTGCTTAAAGACAATGAAAATGTATCTGTTTCGCTTGGACCTGAAATTACCTATAATTATTTATGGGGTCAAGATCATATATTTGAAAGAATGTCGGGCTATGCTTCTAATAACTATACAACTTCTTATTCCGACTATAAACGAGACAATAAATTGTCTGGTATTTGCGGAGTGGGACTTATTTCAAAAATTGAGATAAAAAATTTCCTGACTAAACAATTGGCTTTATGTTTTACAATCAGAAACGAACAACTAATACGGAAAATCGAAACTGAAATTTATGGCGATTATCCGGCATTTTCAGGATGGGAAGATTTCGTAGAATTTCAGGTTGGTTTAAAATATCGATTTAAAAAATAAAATGAACTTATTTTAGAATCTCTGGCCAAACTGTATAATCAAAATCCGGCTGAGCATCTACAAAGAAGTTCAGTCGGCCTTATTTTCTGCCATTCTGTCACCATAATTCCATTGGCACTTTTTTTGAATAGCACAACACCGGATAAACAGCAAGTCGGAGTGCGACTCAAAGTCGCACCCCGACTAAACAAAAATACAAATCAACTATTGGTAGGAGTCAGAACTCCAACCTCCCAAACTAATCAACATAATAAACCAATTAACATAGAACTAACAATGAGTAAAGGAAACATTGGGGTAACGAGTGCTAATATCTTCCCCGTTATCAAGAAATTTTTGTACAGCGATCACGAGATTTTTCTGCGTGAATTAGTGTCGAATGCAGTGGATGCCACACAAAAACTGAAAACGCTGGCATCGGTAGGCGAATTTAAAGGCGAATTGGGCGATTTGACAGTGCGTGTCAGCTTGGATAAGAAAAAAGGAACGCTCACTATTTCCGACCGTGGAATAGGAATGACAGCCGACGAAATTGAAAAGTACATCAACCAGATTGCTTTCTCGGGTGCCGAAGAGTTCCTGGAAAAATACAAAGACGACGCGAGTGCCATCATCGGACACTTCGGACTTGGTTTTTACTCGTCGTTTATGGTTTCCAAAAAAGTGGAAATCTTTACTCAATCTTTTACAGAAGGTTCAACCGCACAGCACTGGTCATGCAAAGGTGATCCGGAATATACGCTGGAAGACACCATTAAAGCCGATCGTGGAACTGATATAGTACTTCATATTGACGATGATAACAAAGATTTCCTTGAAGAATCAAAAATTCAGGAATTGCTTACCAAATACTGCAAATTCCTTCCTATCGAAATTGCTTTCGGCAAAAAGAAAGAATGGAAAGACGGCAAAAATGTAGATACTGACGCTGACAACATTATCAATAACACCAATCCTGCATGGACTCGCAAACCTGCCGACCTGACAGATGAAGATTATCTGGCTTTCTATCGTGAGTTAAACCCAATGGGCGAAGATCCGCTTTTCCACATTCACCT
>Ga0209123_1001093_pt1 | contig 28971 bp, 25 predicted proteins | sample BarGraIncu00431A_FD_184500 | JGI IMG/M metagenome (GOLD analysis project Ga0209123, IMG submission 184500) | Arctic peat soil microbial communities from Barrow, Alaska, USA - Barrow Graham LP Incubations 004-31A (SPAdes) (version 2) | ecosystem: Environmental > Terrestrial > Soil > Wetlands >...
CATTATTTTCTACAATACTAAAAGATTACAGAAAAAGTTAAACAGCCATAGTCCTCTGGAATTTAGGGCGTTAGCCGTCTGAGTAATTTTTATTATTTCAACTGTCTACTTGACAGGGAGCAGTTCACTATTGTGTTACATTCAGAATATTAATATAATCTAAATATATTAAATTGTATTACTTTCTAAACTAACTAGAGATTCTAATAAAGCAATTAAAATCCAATAATAAGTTGTTACCTTTGGCAAAAAAAATAAACAATCAAAAAGATTCATAAATAAAAATATAATCATAGATATAATAAATCCACGATAAAAATATTTATAATAGCTATCATGTAATGTTTTTACGTGTTTAATAACTACTATATGTATCCTTGCAAGTAAAATAATAAAGATACATAATGATGCTATTCCTAATTCACTACATACTTTTAAATATGTATTATGTGGTGCAAATCTAGTATAATTATGATATTTAAATTGTGGATATTTCTGTACATATAAGTCATAATAACTCACATAATTCCCATTTCCAACACCTAAAAGCGGATGTTCCTTAATCATTTCTAAACCAGCCCCCCATAACATAAATCTTGACTTGTTTTGAGACATATCAAAAACAGCAGAGATCCTATACCTAATTTCGGGTATAAATAGAGATGAAATTCCAAATGCTACAATAAAATAAATAAATTTCCAACTATACAATATGAATAAAATTATTAATCCGAGTAAAACTGAAACTTCTGCATTTCTTGATCCTGTCAAAACTATATTTGTAAATATTAAAATACAAAATATTCCACACATTATTTTATGTATTTTTTTATTTATTTTAATAAACAGAATAAGTGATGGGAAAAAAACCATTAATAGAAATGCTGCAAAAGCATTTGGATTTTCAAATGTACTAGTTTCCCTTGTTATAGGGCCAAATCCATAGTTTATTGTAAATCGTGTTTGAAATCTAATTCCTGTACAGAATTGAAAAATACCAATTATACTTAGAACTATTGATATAAAAATATAAGATTTAAGCAGTATAGTTATAGAAGATTTATCGTTTAAAAGGTACTTAATACTAAAATATATTAGTATATATATTGAAAATCTTATACTTTCTCTAATTGAAATATATTTTTCTAAAGAATAAGTAGTTGAAACAAACATTATAAAACATATAATTATCATTAATATAAGGATAGAATCTTTAGTTAATATATTAAATAAATCTTTAATTGTTAAGTTTCTAACCAGTGTAACAAGTATAGTAAGTACCACTACTGATAATAATATATCACTTAGTTTTACATTCATATATTTTAAGTTATCAGGTATAATGGGTAAACTAATCATGTACATAGATATAATAAAAGCTAAAATCCTGTGATCTTTATTCATATAATTTTTACCTTCCTCTACGCTTTTAAATTATTGTTTTTTTTAGAAACTATTATAAAAGTCTAAATTTCACCATTTGTGATTATTTCCTTATTATACTATTTTTATATGGAAAATCAAAATATGAAAAGTATATTTACAAAGATTATAGAATAGGCAATAGCCACAATGTGAATGTAACTCAATTGGTATTATGTTACATTCACTTTATCTAATATAATATTTTTTAAAACAAGTTTATTGGAAATATTTATTAAATTTTGATATGATGTAATATGTATATTAATTTAAATCAAAATAGATCTATTTAGTATAAATAACAACATAATTAAAGAGAGGATGAATGAAATGAAAAAAAAGAAAGAATTTAATAGGTATAATATACTTTCTATAATTATGGTAGCTATATTTTTAGTATTAGGTGCAAAATTATATTATTTACAAGTATACAAAGGCGAATATTATAAAGAAGAAGCACAAACTGTTAATTCTGCAAAGCTTGTAACAGTAGCCGCACCAAGAGGACTCATAACAGATAAAAACGGAATAAAACTTGCTACTGAAGCACTGGGTTACAACCTTACATATACAAGTACAACTGATACAGGTAAGGATAATACACAACTCTTTGCAATACTACAAAAGGTATTTAAAATTTTAGATGATAATAAAGAAGTACAAACAGACAATTTCCCACTAAAGATTAGTCCATACAGATTTGAATTTACTTCAACCGATGCTAAGGGAAAACAGGCCATGTTGTTAAGATTTCTAAAAGACAGAAACTTTCAAGATAATATATTGAAAGTGAAATTCAAAGGTAAAAAAGAAGAAGAGTTATCTAAATCTGAAGTAACCGTTCTTAATAATGAACTTTTAAAATTAACTCCAGAACAAATTTATAACAAACTTCTTGTTAACTATAAGGTGAAAAATGGAATTGCAAGTTTGAATATAAAAGCAACTCCAGATATAATAAGAAGATATTTAATTGTAGAAGACAGCATCAAAATGAACTTTTTTTCTGCTAATAAATCAATTAATGTAGCAACTAATATAAAACAAAATACATCACTTATATTCGAACAAATTCTCTCAGAACTACAAGGGTTTAAGGTAGAAAATCAACCTATGCGTGAATACCCTTATGGACAACTAGCTTCATCAGTTTTAGGATATATAAGCAAAATAAGTTCTGCTGATAAAGCTAAGTACTCAACAAAAGGTTATGACACAAGTGTAGATTATGTTGGTACTTCTGGAATTGAAGCTGCAATGGAAAGCAACCTTAAAGGAGATAACGGAGAAAAAGATATAAATGATGATTCTGTGGCAATAATTAAAAATACCGCTCATAATAAGAAAGCGGTTCCCGGAAAAAATGTTCAACTTACATTAGATGCAAATTTGCAATATGCCACAGAAAACACTTTAAATACTGAAATGAAGACATTACAAAGTCAAGGGCATGTACAGGACTTAGATGTATCAAATGCTACAAGAGGCGCAGCTGTTGCCATAGATGTTCATACCGGTGGTATACTAGCACTTGTTAGCCTACCAGGTTATAATCCAAATGATTTTTCTACAACGCAAGGTTTAACTGAAGCTCAATCACAAAAATACTTTAATCCAGATTATGAAAAGATGGCAAAAGCTGATGGGCTATCATCTTTAACTGATTTCATGTTTCCAATAGACAAAAGTATAAAGGGAAATACAACCCTTAGAAAGGATAAGTTTGATTATTATCCAAAATACTTGTATAACTACGCAACTATGTCACTTATTCCTTCAGGTTCCACCTTTAAGCCAATGACTGCAATTGCAGGTCTTGAATCTGGAGTTATAAATGCTAATTCGACTTACAATGATATAGCTGGGTATGATATGGCAGGCACAGGCAAAACTTCAGGACCAAATTGGAATTATTTTGCATCAGATGGTCCACAAGGTATTGTAAATGTAGTAAAGGCATTGGAAGTATCTAGTAACCCATTTTTTATGAATGTAGGTCAGAAATTAAGAGAAAAATTTGGTGCTGATAGTTTAGCTAAATATGCCTGGATGTTTGGCCTAGGCGCTAATCCTAATTCAACTAATCCAGGTACAGGAATAGAAATAAGTGAAAATTTTGGTCAAGTATATAATACAGTGTCGCAAAAAAACTTATCAGCATCACAATATCTTTTAAGTATTGAACAAGATTTAACTAATGGAGTTTCATCAGCAAATGGCTCAAAATTTCCACCAATAGATTTATACGATAGAGATGATGATAGCAGTATTATTTATGAGGGAAAAAAGCTTTCAGAAATTAAATTTCAAATTAAAAATTATATAAAAGATTCTGTAAAAAATGGAAATTTCTCTCAAAAAAATTATGTAGGTTTGTTTAAACAATTAATCGCAGCTGATTCTATATATAAAGGGCAAAAATTTACAGATGCTAATCTAACCACAATTGTAAATGATGTAAACTTTCAAGCAGTTCAAACTGGACATGGTTCTTTGGGTTTGCCATACAATATGTTTATTGCATCCATTGGTCAAGGTATGGATAATTTTACGCCTCTTCAGATGGCAAATTATATAGCCACACTTGCTAATGGTGGAACAAGATATAAAGTTCATTTGGTTGATAACATAAAAGATTCAAATGGGAAATTAATATCTCAAACTAAACCGGTGGTAATAGATAAAGCTGATATGAGCGCTGAAACTAGATCACTAGTTATGCAAGGCATGAATAACGTTACAGGTGCTGGAGGTGGTACGGATGGTACAGCATATGCAGCACTTGGCGATTTTCCTATTCCTACTGGCGGTAAAACAGGTACAGCTCAATTTACTAACTCTGATATACAAAATAAAGTTGGTAGAGGAGATTATGCATGGTATGTGGGATACGCACCAGCTGACAATCCTAAAATTGCAATATCTGTAGTTATATTCGATGGTGGTTATGGTTCTGGTGCTGCAAATGTCGCTAGAGGTATGTACGAGAGTTATTTTAAAAATGATCCTCGAATGAAACAGTATAAAAATAATTACGACATAAAATTGAAACGTATGAACTAAATGCTATATGGGGTGGAGCCAACTAAGCCGACAAAACCCACGTTAAGGAATATAGTTCCATAAACCTTCGTTTTCGGCATTTAAATATAAACCTTAGAAATAGTCACTTTATACGTGATTTTCAGTTCCAAAACTATTACCAAAAACAAAGTATCAAAACAACGCTAATGTAACCTTTATGGCACTTATATTTAAATATTATTTGCTTAACGTGAGCAAAAGTCGCGTTTTATATCCATTTTATGTCTTAGCGTGTTTTGTCGGAAATGTTGGCTCTACCCCTTTATGCGTTGCTAAACTAAGCACTACGCTATTTTCTGAGGGAGGAGTTTAAAACATGAAGTTTTTAGAAAACCTAAAACTTAATAAAAAATTATTAAAAGAAGTTGATTATATTACAATTATAGTTGTAATCTGTATTGCAATTTTGGGATGTGTAACTATTTATAGCGCTACTTATAAAGTTTATGGAAATCATTATTTTAAATCGCAAGTCATATTTTTAATATTAAGTCTTATTATGGTATATTTTTTATTGTTGTTTGATTATATGTTGATAGAAAATTATGCTGTTATAATATATTGGGCTGGTGTTATATTTTTAATAATTAATCATTTTTTTGGTTCTACTATAAATGGTGCTAAATGTTGGATAAATATTGGTGGTATAGCAGTACAGCCCTCAGAGTTTGCCAAAATCGGAATGATCATAATGCTAGCTAAGAAGATAGATGAAATGGACGGAAAAATTAATAATCCTAAAAATTTATTACAATTAATAATGTATGCAGCAATTCCAATGATACTAATTTATAGACAACCGGATATGGGAATGACTATGGTTAATTTCTTTATAGTACTAGGAATAGTTTTTATTGTAGGACTAGATTGGAAAATAATAACTGCAGGAATGACTTCTATTTTACTGTTACTTATAGGTGTATGGAATTCATCAATTATAAAACCTTATCAAAAGACAAGGCTTACGTCTTTTTTGGATCCTACTCAAAATACATCATCAAGTGGACTTCAGCTTGCTCAATCAACATTGACTGTAGGTTCAGGCGGACTAATAGGTAGTGGTTTCTTAAAAGGAGTGCAGTTTAAAAACATTCCAGAAAATTATACTGATTTTGTTTTTGCTGTTTTAAGTGAAGAAAGGGGGCTTATTGGTGTACTAATATTACTATTATTATATGGTATTATTATATATAGATTAATTAAAATTGCAAAAAACTCCAAAGATATTTTTGGAACTGTAATAAGTGTAGGCCTTGTATCTAATTTGCTATTTTCAATTTTTCAAAATATAGGGATGAATATAGGAATTATGCCTATTACAGGAATAACACTTCCTTTTATGAGTTATGGGGGCAGTTCTCTTTTAACAAGTTTTATGTTGTTAGGCATTGTATTAAATATAGGAATGAGGCGAAAGAAAATAAACTTTTAATATAATTATAGTGTGAGAATAACTATTAAATATATCAAAGAAAATCAATAATCTCTTATATTATTATCATCTAAAAATATTTTGGATTTGTAGTAATAGAATGAAGCTTAAGGGTGATGATGAAATGAAAAAAAGAAAGAAATTCAATAAAATTAATGTCTTATTTATAAGTATGTTAGCCATATTTTCAATAATAATCGTAAAATTATATTATATACAAATAGCAAAATAATAGTTCTATGCTCAGGTTTTTATAAGGGTAATATTTTTCTAAAATCACTAATATCCTCATACAACATAATAAAGGTTATATGGAATGGTTCCAGACGATAACGAAGCTTTTTACAAAACAAAACACCTTTTATATAATATAAAAAGGTGTTTTGTTTTATCTGTAGAATTACAAATATATAACTTATATATAATCATAACTTATCTATTAACTTCTTTTTCTAGTAGCAAAGCTTATGATATTTGTTAGTATCAGTGCTGTTATAAAGGCAATGATGATACTAGAGAAAAAACCATTAAAAAAATAAGTACTGAATTTTTGCAAAATTGTTACACCGGCTATCCAGTCTATTGCCACAAACATACCATTTTTAACATATCCAATAACGAAGAATGCAATAACAAATATAATTATGAAAATAACCTTTGTATTTTTTCTCATTATTCCTCCTAAATTCTTTTATTCTCAAACAAGTGGGGGTTTTAAACAAAAACTATTTTAAATTTACGCATCTTCTTCTTTTTCTGTAATGTACCATTCACCATTTATATTTTTAACAGTAAATGTGATTGGTATATGTGTTGATCCACTTATAAGATTATTTTGTAAATCCATTATTTTAATTGAATAAACCATTTTTACATAAATTACATCTCCTTTTTTAGTTTGTGAATCTTCCTTTAAACTAAAATCGGGGTACGGCAACGATTCGTACAAAAAACAGCCATAAGACAGTTATTACCCTTGTAATCGCCTGAAATAGTCACTTACAAGGGTAGTGTTACAAAAGCTTTACCTTTTGTGTTAGCATTATTTCATGTCACAAAACTATGAATTCTATCTTTTGTGACATCACAAAAGTAATAAGGCAATTATTGTCATGTGGCTGTTTTTTACATTAATCGTTGCCGTACCCCTAAACCACAAACATTGGTTTAAATAGAAGTTCATCATTTATTACCCTCCACCCCCTATATATCCATAAGTTACTCTAAGAACGGTTTGAAAACTCTATGAGCAAACTGCATTTATAACAAACTAAAACATTATAAACTAGATAAAAACTACATAATTCAAAGCTGTCATCAGGTAGCATTTAAAGACAGGACAAATAAGTGGAAAACATTTAATATAGAAATGGAGAGGAGTGGTTTTATGGATTGGCTTGACTCAATGAACAAGGCGATAGAATACCTTGAGGCTAACATTACTGAAAAGCTTGATATTGAAAAAGTGGCGAAAATTGGCTTGTCATCCACATTTCACTTTCAGCGTATGTATCATATGATAACTGGTGTTACAATAGCTGAATATATACGCAGAAGAAGGCTTACACTCGCTGCGCAAGATATTATATCTGGTGAAAAGATCATTAATGTAGCTTATAAGTACGGTTATGAAACGCCTGAAGCATTCACAAAAGCTTTTGGAAAAATGCATGGAATAAGCCCCTCGGCTGCGCGCGAGTTGGGAGTAAATCTTAAGGCATATCCAAAACTATCCTTTCACATTTCAATTAAAGGAGATAAAGATATGAATTATAAGATTGTTGATAAAGGAAGCTTTATAGTAGTAGGTAAACAAAGAAGGATAACTATGGTGGACGGAGAAAACTTTAAACAGGTGCCTAAATTTTGGAACGATTGCATGAAGGATGGTTCATATCAGCAGATTGCTTCAAATGCAGGCAAGCTTGGTGTCTTAGGAATATGTAAAGATTTCGGTAAAGATGAATTTAATTATATGATAGGAGTTGAGGAAATTAAAGACAACCTTCCGAAAGGATATGTTTCAGCAACTATACCGACAGCAACCTGGGCTGTATTTGAATCAATTGGAGCACTGCCTGAAGCTATACAAGATCTTACTCGAAGGATATTTACAGAGTGGTTGCCGTCTACAGGATATCAGCATGATTGCGCACCAGAACTTGAAGTTCATCCTGTAGGAGATACATCCTCGACCGATTACCGATGTGAGATTTGGATTCCTATTAAGAAGTAAAAGCGATAAAAATAACACAGAACATAAAACTCCAAGAGTCAGAATAATAATGAAAAAATGAATGAAAAAACGTTAAAAGTTCGTGTTATATCAACTTAGAGTTCGTTTATTTTATAGTAAGGTCATGGAAGCTAGTTATATAGCCAGAGTTCGCGTATCGGATAGAACACGAACTTTACCTATATAAGTTTGAGTAATAGTCAATGAATAAGAAAACAAAGTGATATCTCAATTAGTAAGATATCACTTTGTTTTTTATAATTTAAATGTATTCTTCATAAAATTAATTAAGTTTTCCTTAAATGCAGCGGATAAGGGTCATTTAGGATTACCATATGTCTCTGAATTTTTATTCCTTATATTGAATCGTAAACTTAGCTTGTGCATTACCTAAAAATACGATTGTTCCATTTTTAGGCAATGTAACTTTTTTAATACCTGTAATTAGAGAATCATTCACTAAAGCTCCATTGCTCTCATAAACTACAAAGGCTGCATTCTTAGGTATATCTACAGTAATTTCCTTATCAGCTGATTCCTTATCTATTTTATACCAGCTAGCATATCCGTCTTTCTTAATTGTACATTTGAATTTATTCTTTGTTGGAAAAGTTTCAATTACATCTTCTGATACATAAGTGGCACCACCTGCCTTTAGGTATTCAACCGCACCCTTTTTATAAAATGTGTAGTCCAATAGGTCACGTGACAATCCACCTGGACCATCTAATATAGCAATAGCTGAATTATTATCTACAATTTTATTTGATTGAACATATCCCTCAGGCCCTTTTGTAAGGCTAACTTGTACATCGGGACATGCAAACATATACTGTAATGAAGAGTATTTTTCGTTTATTAAGAAATATTTCTTACCCTCTCTTTTTGCCCAAGCTTGTGAAACACTTTCTGTTAATTTATTTACATCCTCTTTTTGTGCTACATACAAACTTGATATTGTTTGACCTAGCAATGGCAAAGTTGAATAGCCGGTATATTCAATATAAATTTTCCCATTTATCTCTTTTACGAATTTTAAACTTGTCTCTCCTCCACTGGATACAAAAGTTCCATCCTTTGTATAAACAAGAGTTTGCGAACCATTTTGTGGTGCTTGAGGAAATGATGAACTTAATATGCCTGCTTTATCAATTTTGATATCAAGAGATCCTGCAGGTGATACATATAAACCCTCATATTTTTTAATCTCTGGTGGAACAATTACTTTTTCTGGTGCAGTAAAGGTCTTATTCGGCTTGATTTTACTAATTACACCTTTTTCTTTTAATGCAGCAAGAAGTATTTCTTGAGCCAGTACTTGATCATAGCTACTACTTCCACCAGAAGTTACAACAGCCACTGCCATATTTTGTTCTGGTAAAACAGTCAAATTACTGTGATAAAGTACAGTGTCTCCGCTTTTTGATAATGCTTTGATATTATACTGATTGAATGGATAGAGATTTACGCTATCCCAGCCTAATCCGTAGCCCATTGTATTATCAGTATCTTCTGGCCAAATACCCTTTAGATATTCCTTATTCTCCATTGCCTTAAGGGATTCCTTTGAAAGGATTCTATTTGAATTTTTAGTGAAAGTTGTTGCAAAAGTACATAAATCTTCTGCACTTGAATAAATCCCGCCAGCACCAAAAGTATTAACGTTTTCTACTGGTAAGGCACTAGAAATTCCATTATAGTATGTCTTAGCTAATCTAGCTCTATCAAAGGTACTAGCTGGTGTTTTAGTATCACACATTTTTAGAGGATTAATAAATGTATTTGTTATATAGTTTGTATAATTAATTCCTGTCACATGTTCTACTAGGATTTGAGCAAGGGTAAAACCATCATTGCAGTATACTGAATAAGCACCAGGATCTGCTTTTAGACGTTGCGACTTTAATTGCTTTAAAAAAGTATCATGAGCATATGTATCATTATCATCAAAAAGAACTGCATTAGAAAAACTAGAGCCCATTAAGCCTGATGAATGATTTAACAACATTCTGACTGTAATTTTTTTGTATCTGTCATCTGCCATTTTAAACTCTTTAATATATTGTGTAATCGGGGTATCTAATTTAATTTTACCTTTATCTACCAATTTCATCACAGCTGTTGTTACGAACATCTTACTGATTGAACCTATACCATACATATTGTCAGCTGTTAAGGCTTTATTATTTTCTTTTGAATATACTCCTGAATTACCAGATAACACAATCTTTCCATTATCTATTAAGGCATACCGTACACTTGTACTTCCACAATCAGTAGCTAGATATGAGGCTTTTTTCTCTGCAACTGCTTTCGTGTTGACATAATCACTTGTTGAAAAGCTTTGAACCTGATTACTACTTTTTTTATTTGATTTTGAAAGTTTACTTGGCTGTGGTACTTTTACTTCACCACTCTTTTTAATTGAAAAATCTGGTGCACTTGGAAATCCTGTTGTTAATGGTCCTATTGGAATGTTATTGGCAGCAAAAGCTGTCATTGATGATGTATACATTATCATTATCAATAAAAATGTAAATATACGTTTTTTTATCTTCATTTTCTATGTCCCCCTTTTTATAAATAATAAATCTCACCTAACAAATCAGATATGGTTAATACCACATGATTGTTGGTTAATATTATATTACTATAAAATAAATGGAATTAAAAGAAATATATTGAAATGGTAGTTACTGAGAAATTAAAAATAAAATGGAAAAATATAATGCGGGAATTCCATTAATAATAGAACATTCCGCTTATAGAGCTGAAATGGTTTCGTATGATTAGGGGGTTTGGGGTTGATAATCATTAGATATTAAACTAAAAACTATTCAACATAATAGTGAAATGTCGTGAAAGTTCAATTTTTCACGACATTTCTTATGTACCAACTAGCCTATACCCTAGTTGGTACCTTAATTCAATTAATAAACCACCATATAATTGCTATTTTTAGCCTCTAATTGAGAATATACACTGCTTTTATGCACTATTTATATCTAATATATCGAATGTTACAAAGATATATTTTGATTTGCACATAATATTTATAACCATTATAATATGGTAAATGATACAAATATAAACAACTATAAATAGTTACCTTGAAGAGGGTATTATGTTTTATTTTACTGCTTTAGTATTTATTATATTTTTACTGGTAGGTCTATGTTTAGGAATTGTGTTAAGAAGATTTAATAAAAAGCATGTATTAATTCATAATTTAAATTAACTAATTAAATAAATATTATCAAAGTTTCTGCCTAAATTATAAAAAAGCATGCAATATAAAAAATGGTATCTTGAATGAAAAGAAAAACTAATCCACTTGAAAATAGCACTAGAAATACCTTATTTCGTAGAAGTTCTAATGTAGAAAAGGGGTGTAAGCTTTGAACATAATATTTAAGAAAACTGTATTGGCAATTATATCAATTGCAATGTTTGGTCCTGTTATAATGACAATAATAATAAATGCACCACAATTAATGAGAATTTTAACCCAATAGGGGTAGGTTACCCTGCCCATAGCCATCAAACTAAGCCAATACCATATATAAATAAACTGTATTTTAAAAATTATCTTTAATTTGCTTTCAACTTTTTCATATCTTCTAATCCTTGATAAATTTCTTCTCTTGAGAAGGTTACTTTTAAATAATTCTTTGTCACTTTTTTTTAGTAATGAATTGTAGAAATCAGAAGGTATCTCATATAATTCTTATTGTTGTATAGACTTTTAAACATTATTTTAAAAAAACTTATGTATATCTTATTTTTAATATAATATAAGGTTAGACAAAATCCTCAAGATAATATTTCAACAAGTAAAGAGTTATTAAATTATCTAGAAAATTGATACATAGCCAACATCCAAGAAAACATACAATATAACGAAAATTATATCGAATGACTTTCATGTGGACTCCCAACTGCTGTTAAATATAACAGATATAAAAATTGCATTATTCAAGAAAAACTGAATTTGCTTTTTTGTTGCAACCAAAGGGCCTTCAAGATAATTTCTATTATCTTGAAGGCCCTTTGTAAAAGATCAGTAAAATTAATGTAATTTATTCAAAATCTATAATTATAGTAACTAATTTATTTACAACAAAGTATGCTTTTTTATTTTCGAGGTTGTAATAAATTTTCAAATCCTTAATTTCCTTAATTTTATATTCTTTGCACCACTCAAATTTAAATTTTTTTAGTAAAGTGTCCTCCTCAATTTCTTTCCCAGCATATTGAAGATAGATTTTTCTAGGTATCTTAGTTATGTCTGGATACAATGGTGTCTCTAGCTTAGTATCCTTGTCATATTGTCTCGTAATAGAATTGTAGACATAATCTATTTTAAAAAACCTAGCTCTAAATGTTGTTCGAGATATCCCGATTTTTTTGCTAATATCACTTAATTTTTGCCCCTCTGCAAGTAGTTCATTTATATATTTTAATTGCTCAGTAACATCTAATTTATTAAATTCCGGCTTGTCCATAAGTGTACTTGACATAATATCTCCTCCGTTTATAATGGTTTATCAATATTTCTTTATTCCTTAAATATTTATTGCTCTTACAGCCTTTACAAATATTATTTACCTGTTTTTATCGTATCTTTTTTAACTCTTGGAGTTGATTTCTTCTTCTCCAGTTCTTCTAATAGTGATTTATATTTACTTTGATATTCTTGTATCTCTGCATTATGTTTTAATTGATTTTGGCTTAACTGCTCCTGTTGTTCCTTTTGTAGTTTTAATAATGCCTTATCCATCGTTATACTTGCCTTTTCCTTCAACTGTTCAATATCCTCGATATGTTTACCCTTTAACTGTTCTTGGCTCTTAGTCAATCCATTAATGACCTTCTCATGATCTTCTTTTAAGTTCTCAATGTCTTTGCTTAAATTACTAACAGTAAAATTCTTGTCTTTAATGCTATCTTTTAATTCAATATTTTTAGCTTGAGTATCTGCAAGTGACTTCTTATACTGTTCTACCTCAGCTTTATATTGTTTATATTCTTCAAGTATACCTGTAAGTGTATCATTTTTCCCTTGGTATTCCTTGATAATAGTTAGTTTATCCTGGGAACTTTCTTGTAATTGATTATTTTGTTCTTTTAATGATGTATTATCGTTACTTAAAATTATTAGCTTTTCCTCATTCGTTAAATTTAGTAGGGTTACTGAATCAATTTCATTTTGTAAATCGCTAACTTTATCTTTATATATTTGCAAATTCTTTTGCCCATTTTCTGAAATATCACCTTTTTGACTCTCTAATTTATCAATAACATTAATAAATGCCTGATGTATTTTGTTTGTATATCCCTCTAAAACATCAATATCACCTACTAAATTAATGTTTTTTACTTTTCCTTTGTTCAACTCATATAAATTCAACAAGGTATTAAGGAAATCTTTATTATTTTTACCTTCTTCACCTACAAATTCATCAAATCTTTTACGTTCTTCTGTATCAAGTCTAATTCCTAATACTGTACTTTTCTCATCAGCCATTATAAAAATGCCTCCCTTTTAATCTTGTTAACATAAATTTAACGTCTAAACGCTGGTATTTCTATGTTAACATATGTTTACACTACATTGTTAACATATGTTTATTATATATCACTATAAAGTCTTTTGCAATGTGTTTTTGAGGATTTCAAGTTATAAGTAGATTATATGTTAAATACCCTATTATGGTATAATTAAAGTGCAATTATTGATAAAAATAGATTTTTCGGAGGGAATATGAATGGATAAAATAAGTCTTCTTCTTAATATTTTTACTTTTTTAATGATATTAAGAAAATTATATATAGTAAGCCATCATGGAAAAATTATTATAAACGCAAATAAAAGTAGATTTTGGACTAGATTTTCGGTTATATTTTGGACTGTGCTAATTATTTTCTGGTGTATATTAGGGTATTCCAACTATATGCATAGCACTAGCACTTATAATAGTATTTTATTGGCTATATTATGGATTGAAATTTCAATTTTTAATATAATAAGGGATTTACATAGTTCAGAAATAAGAGAAAATGGGATATATGGCTCTGGACACTTTTATAAATGGTCTAAAGTTCAAAGTTATAATTGGATATTACCAACTACTATTCAATTTGAAGTCAATACATTTTTCAAAACTAATTACAGTTTTGAATTTACCATAAAAGAAGAATTAAAATCAAAAGTAAATGAAACAGTACAAAAATGTGTTCATTCATAATTTTTTTATTGTTCAACTACTAAGGTCACGTACTGGAATAAATATTCAGTACGTGGCCTATTTTTATATGTATGTCGACTGTATCTGAATTATAAATAATTCGAAAATATTGGAGAGCTACCGTCTTCGAAAACGGACACCTTGTCAGCAAAAAAACTCCGACCGCTTCCATTTTTTAGTTGGTTTTTTATAAAAAATAAATGATATTTCAAAAAAATATAGCTATAAAAAAACACGAATCAAGAAAAAAAGAAAGGGAGTGCAGCCATATTCAGATAGAAAAATCTAAAACTAAAATACGACTGTGCACACAATACAAAAGGTTCTTCGCCCTAAAGACAACTAAATTTTTTAACGCATTAAAATATAAATTAATTTGGTTATGTCATGTAAGATATTAAAGGGCAGCTCTGTGATGAACTCTTCAATATACTACGCTAGAGTGCATCTCCCTTATCCCCTTCTTACTCTAATTCAAAGTAATGAATTGTACTAAATATATAAATTTTATTCTAAAATTGTTGTAACGCATTATATTTATGTCGACTGTATCATAATAAAATTTAATTGAATTTTAACTGGTTTATCTTTCAAGTTCATTGTCCCTGTTTTTACCCTTGAATGCCTTTGTAAGCTTTAAATCATCTTGATGACGTTGTATAGACCTTTCAGTCCTTAAAGCCCTATCTAAAGCTCTTAATACATCCTTTAAAACATTTATTGAAGGAGTTATTGTTGTTTTATCTATTTCAAGTTTTGGTTTTACTTCTTTTAAGTTAAATTCATGGGTGCTCTCCTGACTTCTTAAATCCAAATTATCTTTAACGCCATATGTTTTAAGATTATCTACTGCATTGTCATAGTGCCATTTTTCATTTCTATGATCCTCTTGGAACTTAGCTTTACCAAATATCTTAGTATCCCATTTATCGTAAATATATCTGTTACTATCAATAGTTTTAAGACATGCCTTTGCATTTAGAAGTCTTCTACCATTATTCTCAATATCCCTAAGCTCTTTATTTATATAATCAACTCTTTCACCTCTGTTACGGTGAGTGGCTCTGATTTCATCAATAGATACCAGTCTACCCATAAGTGCATTAGCTGCTTTAATAGCTTTCATATCGTCATATTTTAGATACTTAGCTTGTGGAAATTGTGCTTTGTATTCTTTACGAAATTCTATTAGTTCCTTGCTTCGTAAGGCTTCAACACCAGTTTTTATTGAATTTGAAGCCAGGTCTATGTCATGGATTTTAAATTTTAATTTTTCACTACTCTTTTGCAGATCCTCAAGCTTATTCTGATTAAGTTTTATATCAGCATTACTAACATATCCATCACTTGCAAGGTTATTACTAAATCTTTGAATGGTGAATTTAAGAGTTTCAGCTCTATCTTTATCTTTGTACCGTCCAAACATATTTTTAGGAAGCTCTTTATATTCATTTTCTGCTATTCTAAGCTTATCCAAACTATAATTAATACTATTAATCCTTCTACTTACTAACCCTACCTCAGAATCAATTTTAGAGAGTTCTAAAGCATTGCTTTGTCTGATAGTGTTTAATTCCTCTAAAGCTTTATTTGAATTTTCATATGTCTGTAGTTCATTTAACATTCTTTCAACTTTTTGTACTGCTGCCTTCTCTAACGGTTTAAGGTTACTATATCTTTGAGATTCATTTATTTTTTCCTTTTCTAACTTATCTTTAAGTTCTCGGTACTCCTGAAGAACTATAATTTTTTCTTTATTAAGCTCTTTAATTTGTTTATTTATTTCAGCTCTTTGATTATCAATATTCTTCTTTTCCATTTCACTTGAAGTTTTACCAAGATGTATAGTTGGAACCTGATCTATTCCCTGATCTTTATAACTCCTGTGGTCAATTCTATCTTCACAACCAGCTTTCTCTAAAGCCTTATTTACATTATTAGCCCACTGCTCTCGCCAAATAGTAGCATTTTCTTTTTTATCCCAATCTCTATTTTTCTTTGCAAATCCTTCTTTTGTAATTTCTCGGGTTGTAAGCATAATATGAAAATGAGGATTACGTTCATCATTAAAGTGAAAACAAACATCAGCAACCATGCCTTTATCTACAAATTTTTCTTTAACATATTCTCTTGAAAGTTCTTTTTGTTGTTCCTTGGATAGCTCCAACGGTAAAGCAATATTGATTTCTCTTGCAGTTCTTGAATTACATCTAGTTTCAGATTTATCAACTTCATTCCAAAGTCTTTCCCTATCTTTAACCCAACTTGGAGAATTTGATGGAGCTATAATTTCGCTTTCAACATTTTGCTTTTTGGTGTAATCATGGTTTAATTTTTGTCTTTCATCATATAGTTTTTCTCCTGCTCTATATGCAGCTGCCGCCATACAACTTTTTCCTTGTCCTCTACTTATTACTTGTAATGAAGAATGAAATATTGCCATGCTTACACCTCCTATTTCAATTTATTGAAATATTAATTTCGATTATTTCCCAACGGGAAATCTTAAAGCGTCTGCAAGACCGTCACTACAAACGGAGTTTGTGTCAGTGCGCACTTCGTGTGTCTCTCTATGATTATATTTTACCACTAGCCCCTTTTACTTTCAATATGAATTTTGATATAATATAACTATGAATTTATTTTTTAGGAGGTTTAAAATATGGTTGTTAAGAATGGAGAACAAAGAATAGAAGAATTATCAGAAAAAATAAAAAAATTAGAAGCTCAAAAAAAACAATTAGAGGTAAGAACCAGAGAACAAAATAGAAAAGCAAGAACTAGAAAACTAATTCAAATAGGTGGTATATTAAATACTCTTGGGATTGATACAATTGAAAAAGCTGAATTACTAAAAACCAATATTACAAATAACAAAAAAGCTAAAGAATGGTTTGAAAAACTTTTTACAGAAAATAAAAAAGCAGAAAATAAGAAAATAGAAGAATTAAAAACCGTATAAGTTATATTACGGTCTTTAATTCTTCTATTTTTTGCCCTGTAACATTAGATACGGGATTACTCTGTTAAAGCATTGGGTTATATGTGTTATTAAGCATTCTGTTAAATTTAACTAAGCAAGTCGCTTTGAATATATCGTTTTTTTTGATTCAATGTATGATTAATTAAATATATATCGTGTTCGTAAAAAATTAAGAACTCATACGAATTTAAAATTTATATTAAAAGGTGGAGAGTTTTTTTGAAAAAACGTTATTTAGTAATAATAATTCTAATCATTAGTTTACTGTTTGGAATTTATGTTTCTTCTATTCAAAAGCAACAAAGGCAACAAAAGGAAGCTGCGAATCAATTATTAATTAATTGTTTAACTGATGCTGGAACTTGTTTTGGGGTGGATTACACTAAAATGGAAGAACAAGATAAAATTTACGAATATATTAGGGCATCTGCTAATTTACATACAGCCCTTTATATATTGCCATATACTTCTTATGCAGATGATAAAAACAATAATAAAGAATTAGTAAATGCAATATCTGGACTTTACCAAACCATGACGATTCAAAGCACACCTAAATCTACTAATAGGTTGAAGGCTGTCACTGAAAAAGAAGAATCCATACGTAAATATTTACATAATATAAGTGTAAACCCCAATGATGAAAATAGTTGTAAAGCACTTTATAAAATTTCAAATGATATAGGAATAAATTAAAATATTAGTTAAGACACAATATTCTTATATGTCGTCTTAAATGAGGTCAATATTAAAGCAGTTAATTACATAAGAATGTGGCTATATGATATGACGTGAACAAATTTAAGGAGGATAGTTTATGGAATGGATAGGCTTTTTAGCTAAAAGTGCATTAGTTTTTTACGGTATACTTATCATATTGGTTGGTAAATATTTATCCCTAAAAATTATAACGCTTAACATAGAAAAATATAAAGTAGTTGATGAAAGAAATTATGTTAAGTATAGTAGAATGATATTTTATGGCATTGGATTTTATTACATAGTATTAGGTATCTTGCAGTTCATAACTGAGTCTGGAGTTGTTAGTATTTATGGAACATTGCTATTACCATTAATTGTTGTGCCTATTTCACGTAACAGACGAAAATGCATTGAACGAATAAATAATTAAGAAATAAAATGTAATAATATTTTTAATTACATACTAAGTGGGTCTATAGGCTAGATGTTCATATCAACAAACGTCGTGGAAGTCTATTTTCACGTCATTTCTCTTTTACCATCCCTAATATATATAATGTTTTTTATCTTCTATACAACAAAATATATTTCAATTACTTATATAGAATTTGTAGTAAAAATAGTATAATTAACCATATATTTGTATTGGTGGGTGATGTGATGATTAAGATTGGAATAATGACAGATATACATAACAATATAATAGCATTGAATTCTATCCTAAAAGTATTTAAAAATGAAAAATGTGATGAAATAATATGTTGTGGAGATATAATCGGAATTGGACCATTTCCAGAAGAAACTGTGCTGAAAGTGAAATCTATAAAAAACCTTAGATGCGTATTAGGAAATCACGAAACATATCTATGCAACGGTTTGAAAGATCTATATCCTAACTTCATGGATAAAGAGGAAGTAATGTATCATCTTTGGGAACATAGCCAATTAAGTGAGGACAGCAAAGAGTTTATTCGTCAGTTACCATATAAACTGTACCTTGAAAAAGGTGGTTTAAGAATAGCTGTTATGCATTATTGTTTAGACGACAACAACCAGTATATTAATTACACACAAAAGCCAACTGCTGATGATTGCGATCTAATGTTTGCTAATGTTGATGCGGACATTATTATTTATGGACACAATCATGAAACTTTAGTAAATAAAGGAAAAGAAAAGTTTTATATTAACTGTGGCTCATTGGGTTGCCCACATAAGTTTGAAGGGTTAGCGAAAGGCGGAATCCTTTCACTTCAAGATGGTAAATTTGAATATCATTCTGTTGGAGCTACATATGATTTACAGGCTGTTGCAGATAAAGCTGATGATATTAATTATCCTGCTAAGGATATAATAAAACATATTTTTTATGGCATAGTTTGAATGATTAATGAAAAAGTTTATAATTTTTAACATAATACATACTCAAAATTGGACGCTTGTTTATAAAGTTCGTGTTTTATCCGATACGCGAACTCTGGCTATATGACTAGCTTCCATGACCTCACTATAAAATAAACGAACTTTGAGTTGATATAACACGAACTTTTAACGTTTTTTCATTCTTTTTTGAATTGTAAGCATACAACACAACTTGTTGTATGTTTTTATTTGTTTTTGAAACCAAGATTATTGCATTTGTATACGAAAGTATAATAAATGTGAGAGAAAACATTTTTATTTACGTTATATAAAGTGTAAAAGCTTTTACAGAAACAATCAGACGGGAGAAATTTTATGAAAAGTAATGAAGAAAATTATATTAAAAGGCTGAAAAACAGAAAAGAAGATGCACTGGAATTTATAGTAGATAAATATTTAGTCTTAGTGAAATCCGCTGTGTACAAGGTTTTATCACCACTTAAAAGAGATGGAATCATTGAAGAGTGTATAAATGACGTATTTTTTTCAGTATGGAATCATTCAAATAAATTTAAGGGAGAAGAAGTCGATTTTAAAAAATGGATATATAAAATAGCTAAATTTAGAGCCATTGATTATTATAGAAAAGAAATTAAAAATACAGAGGTTAGTTTACAGCAAAATATAAGTCAAAATAATTTAGTAGAGGAGGAAATTATTATTACAGAGGAAAGGGATGGATTGATAGTTTTAATAAATTCTCTTGAACCTATAGATAGAGATATATTTATTATGAAATTTTTCTTGGATGTGAAATCAGATGACATAGCTAGAAAACTTGGAATGAGTAGATCCTCCATAGATAATAGAATTTATAGAGGAAAGAAAAAACTCAATAAGAAAGTTAATAGTTTGAAACTGGAGGTAGTATAGTATGAAAGATATTTATGAACTGTTAAATGATGTAGATATAGATGCGAATGAAATAGACACTATGGAAGTTACAGATATTGAAAAATTACGAGTAAAGAAAGCCTTAAGAAAGGCTATAAATAAAAATAAGTCATGGAATAAAAAAGCTATAATCGCGGCAAGTTTATTTTTCGCGCTGATTGGAAGTATTGTATTTATTGGAGTATCTAACCCAGCTTATGCAACGAATATACCTATTGTGGGCGATATATTTAGGTTTTTAGACAATGGTAAAACCGGAGTATATGATAAATATAAAGAAAATGCAAATGAAATAAATATTACGAAAGAGAGTAATGGAAATACGGTTACTATAAAAGATGCTATTTTTGATGGGAGAACATTATCTTATACTTATGAAATAAAAAGTAATACTGATTTAGGTGAGAACCCAACCTTGGATAGTAGCAGTATTAAAATTGAAAACTATTATGGGGGGCTAACAGGAAGTTCTGGAACCCAAAGAGTGGATAAGAATACTTACGTAGGTAAGGATACTTATACTATGGATGAGCAACGAAAAAAAATAAATTTCCAATTAAAAATCAAAAGTATCGCTGATCTAATGGGTGGAGAATCTACACAGTCTAAACAAATAAGGGGAAATTGGAAATTTAGAATTAGTTTACCAGCATTACTAAGTACTAAGCAAGCGGTGAACAAGGGCACTGGAAAGGATGGTATAAAAGTAAATATAGATTCTATTTCTAAAACCACCGCAACCTTTAGTATCAATTTTTCTCAAAGCATAACTAGAAAAGTAAAAGAAAAATGGTTTGATGTAGGCACAGATTTAGAAATAAAAGATAATTTAGGCAATGTTTATAAGGGTGAAGGTAATGGAGGAAGTGGAAATGACACTACCTTAAATTGCAGAATAACTTTTGGTAAATTAGATGCTAAAGCAAATCAACTTATAATAACTCCTAAGATTCATATGTCTAATAATGGCGGAGGCGTTAAAACTGATAAAAATGGAAAGGAAACTGAAATTAAATCTATAATAGATAAAAATCATCCTGAAAAAGGGGATATTATATTAGATAATATTATTGTTGACTTAGATAAGTAAATATAATTTTAATTTAGTTCTAGATTAAATCAAAATAAAGTCCTTTAGGAGAAATCTTTCTAGAGGACTTTTTACGGTGAAAGTAACACAATACCAATTGAGTTACATTCACTTTGAGGCTATTGGTCATTTGTTAAGCATTGTAAATATGCTCTATTTTCAAAATTCATCTCTTAAATTTTGAAGTTATTACTTTCTAAAATTAAAAAATATTAAAGCTAAATCAATAATAGGAATTGCTATATTGTTCATACAAACTATCAATTAAATTAAAGATTTATGTATAACTTCTACTCCTAATTTCCGCAACAATAAAAATAACTAAAGGTATTATAACTTCAAAAGTGAAGGAATAATATGCCCATATATTGAGAGTAAAGAATGCCGCTTCCATGGTGCTTTTATAAACAAAAAAAGAGAAACTTAACATTAGAAGGGCTACAGGTGTTGCAATAAATTTGTGATCATCAAACCCAAAAACCTTTGAAATCCCATTGCAAACTGCCAAAATACATATACTTATTTTAATAAATACACATACTAAGAATACAATAATTACTGTCATTTCAATTCTTTGAAGATAACCTAGTCTAATAAGGCTTACTGCCATGGTAGAATGAAAATATTCTCTAGATATGGTTTCATTACCTAATACTAAAAGATTTCTTAACGATGTTAAAAGTATAAGCCCTCCACCTACAAGTAATCCTACTATAAATGTTTTTTTGTAATTTTTAACTTTAGATATATTGGAAAATACCATTGTAAAAATTACGATTTGACCAAAGGGAAAAGTAAAACTTGAGAAAGTACCTTTTAACAGTGTCTCTACCCCATTGTTTAGTATTGGTTTTAATCTACTAATATCCATTTGTGGAATTGATAATACAGGTACAATTATAACTATGAGAATTACAACCCAACTGAAGAACTCAGCCCACCTGCCTAAGACTTCAATACCCGCTTTTAAACTCCATATAAGAAGTATGGTAAAAAAGATCATGGGCATTACCACTGGTGTATCAGCGAACACTAAAATATTAGTAAATTCTGATAGGGATCTAAGAATTAAGGTTCCACTATGAAAGGCAAACCATATCATTAGTATACTTATTATTTTTCCTATAACCTTCCCCATAACGATTTGAAGTATATCAAATAAATCTTTCCCAGGATATAAAGATAAAATTCTACAAAACATAAGTACCAATATAATGGACCATGTAATAGCAATAATTATTGCTATCCAGGAATCTTGTTTTGCCTGATTTCCAGATCCTATTAAAAGAGAATTTCCCATTAGGAAAAGTATTATTAATATAGTTGCTTGTCTTTCCGAAATAGCTTCATTCTTCATTTATTATCCCTACCTACTTTATTTATTTTAATTATCCATATGTATTAATTTTAACCAATTTATAAATCTTCTACTCTTATGTATTTTGGGATGTGTTTTGAAGGCTAATAATACCTTTTATAAAAACACATTCAAAAATAAACGAATGTAACATAAATGTAATTGAGTTACATTCACTTTGGGGCTATTGCCTATTCCTCAAAAATTTCATTTTGAATGTAACATAATGATTTGACTTGTTACATTGAATGTATTATAAATGACTTGATTTTATCTAAAACCCTAATCAATGTAACTTACATTGTCTAATGATTAGGGGCACTCTTAAATTAATACGCTATATTACCAATATATTTAAATTTCTCACTAATAAATATAAATATAATTTAAGGATGAAATTGCTGTAAAGTACATAAAGAATGTCTGTGTAAAAAAGTTAAACTTAAGCTCTTTGAATACTACATGATTTAACTTTTACAAAAATCAAAAAACATAAGAGCAATGACTACTTCCCCATTGCTCTTATGCTATAGTATCTAAAAATAAAAATAAGCATGATATATGTTATACCCTGCACCTATAAAATTTATTGTTCACACAATGATTCTTTCCGTAAAATCACATTATTTAATTAAGTACAATTACATAGTCTATGTGTTATACATGGGTATGGTTGCCTTATCTGAGAGTGTCATTCTCTCACTTCAACCAATTGTTCCTCCCAACTTGTATTATTTTCTCCAGTTACCTTATCATCATTATCCTTACTTAATAAATCTTTTTCTAATTGACTAAAATCATACTTCCTTTGCTCATAGTTGTTGAAACTGCTTTTCTTAATATTAATCTGTGGCTCATTAAAACCTCTTACTAAAGTCCTCATATATCCAACAATATTAGGTACATTTTTATTTAAAGTATATTTATAGCACTGCTTAATCATTTCCATATCACCCTTTGAATCCTTCAATATGCTATTGGCTTCTTGTTTTTTAATGCTGTGTAGATAACATATAACTTGAACTGCCTTTATATCATCTGTAGAATACGTTTCTCCTTTGTTGGTAGATTTACCTACCTTAGTAGCACAAAGTTCCTCTATAACCTTATTTTTCGCTTTATTATCATTAATAAATAATTTAATGCTGGTTACTTTACGACCTGTTTTAATTTCCTCATATTCAAATGATATGTCAGTCTTTTCTTTCAATTCTATTTTGCATTTTTCAAGTATGTTTCTTTTGAAATCATTATATTTTGCATATGGATTTAAGAACAGACCATTTAATTCCTCTAAAGTTATTTCAAATGTTTTACCTTTCTTAAATACTTTACTTTTCAAAATTTCGTACAATTTTAATGAATAACTGCTGTTTAGTTTAACAATATTCTCCAAGCTATAGCTTGTAAAATTATCCTTTAAATGTAAGAGAAATGGTTTTAAATCCTCTGCAAACTTTAAGCTAACAGTATTTTGGGTTTGATTGTATTCGGCTCTATAAAACCAATTTATATCTACACTTTTTACTTGACCATCTACAATTTTATTAATCGTGAATACTTGTGATTGTAGACTTCTTATAACCTTCCTCAATTCTGCGTAATAACCCTTTTTGTTTAACTCCAATAATTCGGCAAGTTCTTTCATATGAAAAACATATTCTGTTAATTCTGTGTCACTAAGCCTCACCTTTGAGGCTACCGCACATATAATTTTTTGTTGCTGTAACGTTAATTTATGACTACTTTCTATAAGTTGATTGGATTTAGTAACAATATTTTTTATATCAAAGTAATTACTACTCATAATTCTCACCTCATATTTATTATAAACTCTAATGCGAGTTATTTCAACAAGTATTCGCATTAGAGTCGAAAAGTAAGATAAAACTCGCTTTAGATCTATAAAAAGTAAGATAAAACTCGCTTTAGATTTATAAAAAGTAAGATAAAACTCGCTTTAAGTAAGATAAACCTCGCTTTAGATTTTTTTTTTTATACTTATAAACCCAGTTATACCAATAATTTTTATACTTGGCATAACTATTGCTAAAACATGTTAAACAAAAGATTGTTAAACATCTTATTAAACAACAAGATAAAAAATGTTGTTGTTTTAAAAAAGATATTAACTATAAGCTATAGCTTTAATTAAAATGTAACCTTATATATTAAATATAGTTCCAAATTTAGAAGTATTAATTAAAGGTTGAAAGTAAGATAAAACTCGCAATAGATTTAAAATAACTCAAATCTAAACGACAGAAAAATTTTTACTTTCTCATGAGATATTATTTCTAAAGTTTAAAGTAATTTGTTTACTCTATTAATTTATAAAAGTTATATAATTGGGTAATAGTGATTATATTGGTTAAAATGGCCTGTAAGTCTATTTAATATAGTATAGTAAATTTATACCTTTGAATCACTCAGAATCGTTACAAGTTCAATTTGAGTTTAAAAAAGGTATTGTAGGAGTTTGGATATAAAGTCACAGCAGCCATATCTATAAATGGTTTAAAATAGTAATATTATATCAATTTTTATTTTCTAATTATTTTAGAGCTTTTAAAAACATCTTAGAAAAATATTCTCCAACACTAACATTTCGTTTAAGTGCTTGTTTCTTAAGAGCTTTGGAAATGTCTTCTCGTAGTGTAACTGCACAAGTGGTATTTTTATTTATTTCTTGTGTTTCTATTTCTATCTTAAAATCTTTAGTATCTTCGTTGTAAACTTGTTCTAAAAATGAGTTTATTGTTGCATTAATACTAAGTTCTGATTCTTCTGTTTGTTTAATCAATCGTTCAAATGCGGTTGGATTTAATCGCACTGAAGTAGAAGTGGTGTTTTTCTTTTTTTGGTTACCTTGGGGGAATATAATCTTTGTTTCAGTTACTTTATTATTGTTTTCAAGTACAACAGCTTCCTTGATTTTAATATTTTTATCTACAGTTGTTACTCCCTTAGCATCTATTCTATTGTTTTCTCTTTTAAAAGACATAATTATAATACCTTCCTTTCAAATAATTCTGCAACTATTGCTAATATTTGTTTATGTTGTTTAGAATTACTTTTGTAAAGATTAATAGGTTTTTGGTAGCTTTCTGCATCCTTAAACGCAACACTCTCTTTTACATAGTTATCTAATATTAATTCTTTATATTCTCCATTTTTAAGATAGTTCTTAAATTCTTTTCCTAAATTTGTTCTCTCTGAAAATCTATTAAGAATAAGAGCTTCAATTTTATTATCTATGTCTAAATTTTCTGCTATTCCATTCCATAAATCTATGAATAAATCTACGCCCTTAGCTCCACCTGTTGAGGCCTCTGTTATTATAAAAATATTGTCAGTGGCTGTAAAAACATTTTGATTAACGACAGACATGCTAGGATTAGTATCAAAAATCATGTAATCAAACGCACTAAAATATTTTTCATATTTTTTTAGATATTTCTTTATTTTAAATTCTCGACCTGAGCTTTGGAATAAAGATAATTCTAGAGATGTTACATAAATATTACTTCCTATTATTTTAAGATTATTTATATATGTATTTCTAACAACTTTTGGGGGGTCTAAGTCATCCTCCAGAGCATCTTTTATGCTTAAATATCCATCTGAGAATTCATCAATTCCAAAATAATTTGTACTGTTGGCTTGAGGGTCGACGTCCATAAATAAAACCTTTTTATCATATTCTAAAGCAAGTGTGGATGCTATATTAACTGCTAACATAGTCTTTCCGACCCCACCTTTCATGGCTGCTATTGCAATTTTTTTCATTTTACTGCTCTCCTTTTTTATTTCACATATTTGTAAGTCAAATTAAACTTTAGATAACTCTCATTTTTTATTGAATATATAACAAAGTTTCAATAAATTGAAATTTAGATAATGAGTAAACAATTATAATATCAATTTTGTATAAGTATATAATTAAATATTAACATATATTATAGTTTAATAACTAAATAAAAATATATTAAACAATTAATTGATACATTATTAAATAATTAATTATATTTTCACTAAACAATAAATAACAAATCCAATAATTTATTATTTAATATAATATTTATTAAAAATTAAAAGAATAAATTAATAATAAGTTATTTTTGAAAAAATAAAAATTAAATTAATTATTATATTGTTATTTATTTATTATTTAATTTATAAGTTAAATATAATACTGATGAATTAAATTGTAAATAGTTTAAAAAATTATTTATGAAGCTCAATATAAAAAATCTGATAATTTAAATTGAAATTTACCAATACATTCATATTTTTAGAAATATAAATGTATTTTAATTAGCTTTATGTAATTAAATGTATTTTATGGTATGATAATATAAGATAATACAGGTGTATTATTTAGGGGGCAGGTTAGATATGGACAAAATTGAGTTTAATAATTTAAAGATATTACAGCAAATAGAATACATTAATAGTCAGACCAAGAAGGGTAATAGCTTAGAATATAGTTGTAAGGAAATAGGTATAGGTAAGGGAACTTTAAGAGATAGATTCTCAAAATTAGGATACTTTTATAGTAAAAGAATTAGAAAATACTTAAAGAATACAGAGCTACCGCATACAGTAGATAAACCAAAAATACAAAGCAATACAAGTGTAAGTGAAGTAGTAGCTACATCTGAAATACAGGGTAATACAGGTGTAAGTAAAAAAACTAAGTCTCTGAATAAGATAATGGCTTTATCAGATAGATTTGATGATATTCAAAATATGTTGAGTTGGTTCGAATTGCATAAAAATGATCTTACTACAATTGCTGAATCAGATACTGTTACACTTGATACAGATAAATTTACAGGTGGAACTAAAATAACTACAGTAAGATTATACAAAAACATACAAGAGAACTTTAAAATTTTTTGTAGGCTATATCCACAATTTAAAGCTATGGATATTATGGATCAAGCATTATTAGAATATATGGAAAAATATAATTAAATACGATAAAATACAAAAGGTTATACAGTATAGTTATGTGATATGTTGGGAAAGTAAAGTTATGATTAATGATTCGTGTAAAGTCATAAGAAGAGACGGGGGGGGTATAATTTTATTTGAAGAAATTATTTAATGCTTACTTATAAAATATTTTTTGGTCGTTTATGCGATGTAATGTCCAACTTTTATATTTTGTTTTTATAAAAATGTATTAAGGCTTGCATTATCAGTGGTTAACATGGTATTTTAAAGTTAGACATAATACTTAAAAGGTCTATCTTTTGAAATGGGGTGCTTAAATATGATGAAAGAAAATGAAGAGAAAGTAAAATATCTTACTCAGCTGGAAATGAAAAAAGTTTTCAAAGTTATAGAAAAAGATAATAGCATACATGCATTAAGGAACTTGACTATTTTTAGAGTTGCATATAGATGTGCTTTAAGAGCATCTGAGCTCGGGTTAATAAGGCTAGAGGATTACAACAAGACTAGAGGAGAAATGTATTGTCACAGGCTTAAAGGAAGTAATAACAACACCATAAGATTAGATCAAGAAACTATTAAGATCTTAAACAAATATATTAGACAAAATGAGATTTGCGATAATCAGCAAGTTTTGTTTTTAAGCCAGGAGAAAAAACCGATATCTCGTAAAACTTTAGACGTCTTGATGAAGAAATATTGTCATTTAGCTAAAATAAGTGATATAGAAAAATATCATTTCCATACTTTAAAGCATACGGCTGCGGTGCATTTGGCAGAATCTGAAATTGATATAAAAGAATTGCAATACTATTTAGGACACAAATCTGTTACCAATACTCTTATCTACTTCCAATTTACAACTAAGCAACAAGAAACTATGTATGCTAAACTTCAAAAGAATAATCAAATGGTTTAAATACATTCAATGTAACAAGTCAACACGTTATGTTACATTCAAAATGAATTTTTTAAGGAGTAGGCAATAGCCCCAATGTGAATGTAACTCAATTATGATATGCTCCCCATAAGGTAGACAGATAAAATAATAAAAATCTGTTACTAGAAAGGGGAGTATTTTTATGTCTAGAAGAACCAAATATACAACAGAAGAAAAGTATGCAATTTTAAATGAATAT
>Ga0209123_1001095_pt1 | contig 28949 bp, 31 predicted proteins | sample BarGraIncu00431A_FD_184500 | JGI IMG/M metagenome (GOLD analysis project Ga0209123, IMG submission 184500) | Arctic peat soil microbial communities from Barrow, Alaska, USA - Barrow Graham LP Incubations 004-31A (SPAdes) (version 2) | ecosystem: Environmental > Terrestrial > Soil > Wetlands >...
CAAGCTGCACCAGGAGCTTGACCGCGTCAGCGCCCAGGCGCGACATGACCCGCTGACCGGGGCACTTAATCGCAAGGGGCTGGAGGAGGCCGTCAACCGCGAAGTCTCCAACGTGCGACGCAAAGAGACGCCGCTGTGCGTGGCCTTGCTGGACATTGACAACTTCAAAAAGCTCAATGACACCCTGGGCCACGCGAGCGGGGATGTGGCGTTGGCGCATCTGGCCACGGTGACGCGTGAGGTCATGCGCCCGCACGACACGCTGGCGCGCTTTGGCGGTGAAGAGTTCGTGATTCTGATGCCCGACACCGCCTTGGATAACGGCATTGAAGCCATGACCCGGTTGCAGCGCGAGCTGACCACACGTTTCTTTCTGGCGGGCACCGAGAAGGTGCTGATTACCTTCAGTGCCGGTGTGGCGCAACTGGCCGCTGACGAGACCGGTCAGAGCGCCATCAAACGCGCCGACCAGGCCATGTACCTCGCCAAACGTGCGGGCAAAAATCGCGTGTTGGGCGCTTAACCGCAATAAGGCTCTTATGACCTATCTCATTCTCGGACTCTTTATTTTTCTGGGTATGCACTCGGTGCGTATCGTGGCCGATGACTGGTGCACCCAGACCAGCGCGCGCATCGGCCCGCTGCCCTGGAAGGGCTTGTACTCGGCCGTCTCCCTGCTTGGTTTCGCGCTGATCGTGTGGGGCTTTGGCGTGGCGCGCCAGCAGCCAGTGCAGTTATGGAGTCCGCCAGTGGCGCTGCGGCACCTGGCCTCACTGTTGACACTGTTTTCGTTCGTGCTGCTGGCGGCGGCCTACGTGCCCGGCAACATCATCAAGGAACGTATTCACCATCCCATGGTGCTGGGTGTCAAGCTGTGGGCGCTGGCGCATTTGCTGGCCAATGGCAACCTCGGCCATGTAGTCTTGTTTGGCTCATTCCTGGCCTGGGCAATTGTCGACTTCAACGCCGCGCGGCGGCGCGACCGCACACTCGGCAAGCGCTACCCCGGCGGCACCGCGGGTGCCACCGGGATTACGGTGGCCCTGGGCGTGGGCGCATGGATCGCGTTTGCGCTCTGGCTGCATGGCCTGCTGATCGGTGTGCGACCACTGGGCTGAGACACAAGAAGGGTCAAATCATGAGTATCCGTAACCTCGACTCACTGTTTGCCCCCGCCTCGATCGCGGTGTTTGGCGCCTCCCTGCGTGTCGGTAGTGTCGGTACCACGGTATGGCACAACCTGAGTTCAGGCAGCTACCGGGGCGCGCTTTACGCCGTCAACCCCAAGCACCGCAAGCTTGGGGACCATCCGGTGGTGGCCAAAGCCGCTGATCTACCTGAAGTACCCGCCCTGGCTGTGATCTGCACGCCACCCGCCAGCGTACCGGGCCTGATTGAAACCCTGGGTCGCCTGGGCACGCGCGCCGCCGTGGTGATGACCGCTGGCATGAACGACCAGCAAAAGCAAGCCATGCTGGACGCGGCAGGCACCCACTTGTTGCGTATTTTGGGCCCCAACTGCATCGGGCTGCTGGCACCGCATCAAGGCCTGAATGCCAGTTTTTCCCACATTGATGCGCAACCCGGTGAGGTCGCTTTTGTTTCACAATCCGGCGCCTTGGTAACGGCCATGCTGGACTGGGCGCAAGGGCGCGGCATCGGCTTCTCCTATTTTGTATCCCTGGGTGAACACGCCGACGTGGACTTTGGCGACATGCTCGACTACCTGGCCAGCGACGCCAAAACGCGGGCGATTCTGCTGTATGCCGAATCGATCGAATCACCGCGCAAATTCATGTCGGCGGCGCGCGCGGCGGCACGCAACAAGCCGGTGATTGTGGTGAAAGCAGGGCGCTCGGCGCAGGGCCAGTTGGCGGCCGCCTCGCACACCGGCGCACTGGCCGGCTCCGACATGGTGTTTGAGGCCGCGATTGCTCGCGCCGGCATGTTGCGGGTCAATACATTGCAGGACCTGTTTTTGGCGGCCGAGACCCTGTCGCGCTTTCGCACCAACACCAGTGATACCATCACCATCCTGACCAATGGCGGCGGGGCCGGCGTGATGGCGGCCGACGCGGCCGCCTTTGCCGAGGTCGAGCTGACACAACTCAGCGACAGCACACGACAAAAGTTGGATGCCGTGTTGCCAGCCAACTGGTCGCACGGCAACCCGGTGGACATCATCGGTGACGCGCCGGTGGCGCGCTATGTGCAAGCCTTGCAAGTGCTCAAGGACGATCCCGGCAGCGGGGCCGTGCTGTTTATTCACGCCCCCACGGCCATTGTGCCGAGCGCCGACATTGCTCGGGCACTGGTGCCGCTGGCCCAGCATCAACCCGGCATGCCGCCCCGGCTCATGAGCTGCTGGTTGGGTGACAAGGCGGTCATGCAGGCGCGCCAGCTTTTCCAGGACGCGGACATTGCCAACTTTGACACGCCAGAGCAGGCAATCAGCGCGTTCTCCATGCTACAGCGCTATCGACGCAACCAGGCCGAGCTGATGGAGGCGCCGCCGGCCTTGCTGGCGGATTTGCGGCCCGACACGGCGACCATCCGGGCGCTGGTGCTGGACGCGTTGGCGAGTGGTCGCGAGATGCTGACCGAGCCGGAAGCCAAGGCGGTGCTGGATGCTTGCCACGTTCCGGTGGTGCCAACGCGGCGAGTCCGCGCCACGGCAGCGGCGGCCGTCAAGGCCGCGTTGGCGATCGGTTTTCCGGTGGTACTGAAAATCCTGTCGGATGACATTTCACACAAGTCAGACGTCGGTGGGGTGGCCCTCAATTTGCAGGACGAAAACGACGTACGTGCGGCCGCCCGGGCCATGCTCGCCCGGGTCAAGCGCCAGCAGCCCAACGCACGTATTCAGGGCTTGACGGTGCAGGCCATGGTGCGGCGCCCGCATGCCCAGGAACTGATCGTAGGCAGCACTATTGACCCCGTGTTTGGCCCGGTGATTCTGTTTGGCCAGGGCGGCACGGCGGTCGAGGTCACGGCCGACCGCGCGATAGCCTTGCCGCCCCTGAATGTGCCACTGGCCAAGGCGCTGGTGTCGCGAACCCGGGTGGCGCGCCTGCTGGCCGGTTGGCGCGACACGCCCGCGGTGGACGAGGCGGCGCTGCATCGGGTGCTGGTGGCGGTTTCGCAGTTGCTGGCCGAGATCCCCGAAATTGCCGAGCTCGATATCAACCCCCTGATCGTGAATTTTGAAGGCGCGATGGCGCTTGATGCGCGCATCCGCCTGAGTGCAGCGGCCCCGGCCGGGGCGAGCAACTTTGCCATCCGGCCATATCCCGCCCAGTTGGAGGAGACCGTCCAGTGGCAGGGACGTGACTTGTTTTTGCGCCCGATTCGGCCTGAGGACGAGGCTTTGCACATGTCGTTTTTGCAGCAACTGGACCCGGAGGACGTTCGCATGCGGGTTTTTTACACCCGGCGCAACATTGAACGCTCAGAGCTCGCGCGTCTGGTGCAAATCGACTACGCGCGCGAAATGGCCTTTGTGGCTCAAGCCATCGGGCCGGATGGCCAGTTGCAGACCCTGGGCGTGGCGCGCGCCATGGTCGACCCTGACAACGTGGACGCCGAGTTTGGCGTCATTGTGCGTTCGGATCTCAAAGGCACGGGTTTGGGGCGCTTGCTGATGGAAAAACTGATTGCCTACCTGCGTGCTCAGGGCACCCAGCGGCTGGTAGCCACCGTGCTGGATTACAACGAGCGCATGTTCAAACTGGCCAGGGACATGGGCTTCCAGAAAGACCCGACGAGCAAAAATGGCGAAGGCACAAAAGACATTTTTCTGGCGCTCACTTGATGCCGATCGCCCACTGGATCAGGTACTTCGCCACAAAACCGGTCATGCCGAAGGCCAGACCCAGAAATATGACAAAAGTACCAAATTTGCCCGCTTTGGATTCCCAAGCCAGATGGCCGATGATGAACAGCATGTAGAGCATGAAGCCGCCCACGCCAAAAGTCAGACCGAAAGCGGCGATTTGTTCTTCCGAATAGCCGAACATCAACTGGCCTCCTGGTCCGATACGTCGCGTTGCGGCAGGCCGGAGGCGTCCACCAGATCGCGGTAAGCGTGCCAGCTCGCATGACCCAGCAGCGGCAGCACCAGCACCAGACCGATCAGAGCAGTCGCCATGCCCAGCAAGGTAAAAGCCATAATCAGCGCGGCCCAGAAAGCCATCGGCAAGGGATTAGCCAGCACGGCGCGCCAACTGGTCAGCACCGCCTGCAGCAGGCCAAGCCGCCGATCCAGCAGCAAAGGGATGGTAATGACCGTCGAGGCAAAGATCGGCCCTGCCAGCGTGCCGCCCAGCACCAGCCACAGCTCAAACAGAAAACCACTGCGGGCCAACACCACATGCTGGACAAAGTCGACCGGGTTATTGATGGGCACCGGGGCCAGCAAGGTGATGAGAGCCGCCGAGGTCAGCACCCAGCCGGTGCCCGCCAGGGCCAACAGGGCGCCGAACTGCACCAGGCACCAGTAGTCGTTGTCCCATTTGTTGAAATGGTTGTTTTGCCAGTTCAGCCAGGTCTTTAGCACCACGCGGGCATCGGCTGTTCCACCGCGCTCCAGTGCGCGGCTCAAGGCATACAGGCTGGTCGCCAGCACCGGTGCCACCACCAGGAAACCAGAGACTGCCCCGGCCAGCAGCCAAAAGCGGTTGTACGTGATGGCCACGATGACAGCGCCCGCCAGGGCCAGCGCCAGACCGTGGGCCAGGCTGATCCGGCCACAGCGGACCAGGTCACGCCAGGCGAGCCGCAGCCAGTGCAGGGGTCGGGTCAGGGGTATGCTGCGCACGGCGGGCAGTGCGGGGGCGGGGGAAGCGGGCGGAGTTGTTGGGGAGTGCATGAGTCTTGCCAGTTTAGTGGGTACGCGTGCACCGTGCCGACATTGGAAGCATGCAACGCATAATGCCAGCTTTGCTGCCCCCAAGGAGATTGCCATGCCGCGCCCGATACTTGCCGAATCCAGCATACACCCCACCATTCGGGAGAAGATTGCCACGCACGAGCAGGCCATTGTGCGTGAGGTGCAAGCGGCGGTGGCCAAGCACGCCGTCGTGGTGGTAGGCATGGGCCTGAACCCGTTTCCCAAAAAAGCGCGCAAGGCGCTGGACGCCGCCGGGGTCGCCTATCACTACCTTGAATACGGCAATTACTTCAACAGCTGGCGCCAACGCAACGCGCTCAAGTTATGGACGGGTTGGCCGACTTTTCCCATGGTCTTTGTGAAAGGGATACTGGTAGGCGGTGCCGACGACCTGATCAAACTGATTGACAGCGGCGAATTGACGAAGCTGTTGGCCTGACGCAAAAAAGCCGACGTCTGCGGCACGCAAACGTCGGCCCGGGCTCTCTACACCTGGGTTTTTGCCGACTTACTGCTTGGGTGTGGGCACACCCATGTGGCCCATGTGACCACCCTTGCGCCCGTCCGGGCCCTGGCGCCGTGTGATGCTGGCGTCAAACACTTTTTGCTGCTCGGGCGTCAGCACGGCATAAAAGGCCTTGGTGGCTTCGCCGCGCTGCTCCATGGCAGCAGTCATGTCGGCCATACGCTGGGTATGCAAGGCCTTCGTCTTGTCGATGCGCTCGGGAGTGGGCAGCTTGATGAGTTCGGCGTAATCCGGACGATTCGCCATCATGGTCGCCGGCGGCTTCATGGCAGCGGTAAAGGTGGTCCACGCGGCCTCCTGCGCCGGAGTGAGCTTAAGCTTCGCCTTGAGGGCGGCACTGCGCTGGTCCATCCGGGCCTGCATTTTGGCGGGGTCAAATCTGCCTATGCGCTCGTTGTGCATGCCGCCATACATGGCGCCTTGGCCCATCATGCAGTCCTGGCCAGCGGCCGGGACCTGTGAAAGGGCGGCAAAACCCGCCGTGGCCAAAACAGCAGCGAGTAATACCGGTTTAAAAAATAATTTCATGGGTATCTCCTTAAAGATCAGCCTGAAGCGCAGAACTTGGCATCAGGTTGCATGAGAGTTTGCGCTCAATGTGTATCGGTTGCATGACGCCGGCCGGGGGTTTTGTAAAGTTAAGTTACACGATTGATACGCAATTTGATGGGATGATCGACGCCGCAGAAATTGAATTTTTTTTGGAAAGAGTGCAAGTGTTCAAAAACGTTATCGTGTATCGAATTGGGGCGGACTGGTCAGCCACCGTGGCGCAAATGGCGGAGAGTCTTGAGGCCGACCGCTTTGTCGAGTGTGGCGCATCCCAGGAAAAATCCGTCGGATGGATCGAGCCCCGTGGCGAGGCCCATGGTCCGCTGGTGGAGGCTGTGGGCGGTCAATTGATCCTCAAACTGATGGTGGAGACCCGCGCCCTGCCGGGCTCGGTGGTCGCGCGCAAGGTCAAGGAGCGGGTGGCGCAGATCGAGGCCAGCACCGGGCGCAAACCAGGCAAGAAGGAAACCCGCGACCTCAAGGATGACATCCGGCTGGAACTCTTGCCGATGGCATTTACCAAGCAGGCCACGGTTCTCATCTGGCTTGATCCGCAGGCGCGCTGGCTGGTGATTGATGCGTCCAGTCAGGCCCGGGCCGATGAAGTGGTGACCATGCTGGTGAAGTCACTCACCGGGCTGGCGGTGACGCTGCTCAACACCCAGGTCTCGCCCACGGCCGCCATGTCCGAGTGGTTGATCAGCCAGGAGCCGCCTGCGGGCTTCACGGTGGACCGCGAGTGCGAACTCAAGGCCGCTGATGAATCCAAGTCGGTGGTGCGCTATGCGCGCCACCCACTGGACAACGAAGAAGTCAAGCAGCACGTCGTGGGCGGCAAACTGCCGACCCGCTTGGCGCTGACCTGGGACAGCCGCGTGTCGTTTGTCTTGACCGAGGGCCTGCAACTCAAGAAGCTGACGTTTCTGGAGGTTGTGTTTGAAGGCGCCTCCGCTGGCAAGGACGATGGCTTTGACGCCGATACGGCCATCGCCACGGGTGAACTGCGCAAACTCCTGCCGGATCTGCTGGAGGCGCTCGGCGGCGAAGTGGTGCTGGCCTGACCCGGCTCTGAGAGAAGCCGCTCCCCAGTGAACGTCGGTGAAAACCCGGCGTTCACTGGGGATGTTTGGACTGAAACGAGCAATACACTAGACGACCGGTCTACTTGTGACATAATCACGCCATGGTTATTGATCAATCCGGCGCCAAACACCACATCCTCGATTGCGGCGAGCGCCTGATCGCGAGCAAAGGGTTTGTCGGCGTCGGGCTGGCCGAGATCCTGAGCGTGGCCGGCGTGCCAAAGGGCTCTTTTTATCACTATTTCGGTTCGAAAGAACGCTTTGGCGAAGAGTTGCTGGTTCGCTACCTGGACCAATACCTGAGCCGCCTTGACGCCTTGCTCAAGGCAGATGGAACGCCGGCGCGGGCGCGTTTGATGCGCTATTGGTCTTACTGGAACGTCACGCAGTGCGGCATCGCAGCGGACGGCTGCAGCGAGCCCCAAGCGGGCGCCAAGTGCTTGATCGTCAAGCTCAGCGCCGAGGTGGCCGACATCTCGGAAACCATGCGCTTGACCTTGCGCGATGGCACCGACCGAGTCGTGCAGCGCATTGCCCAATGCCTGGAAGAGGCTCGCGTTGATGGCTCCGTGCCGCCCACCCTGGTGGCCGACGCGACCGCCCTGACGCTGTACGAGCTTTGGCTCGGTGCCAGCCTGCTGGCCAAGCTGCGCCGCGATGGCAGCCCGTTTGATCACGCCCTGCGCAGCACCGAATTGCTGCTCGGTTCACCCCGCATTTGAGAACACGCTCAAACTCAATTTTTTCTTTCAATTAACTAGCCGACCGGTCTACTCTCACTGCTTATTGACCTCAAGCCCACATCCACCACTACAAGGATTGCCATGCTGAATTTTGATTTCTACAACCCGACCCAGATTATTTTCGGCAAAGACCGAATCGCCGATCTCGCCAAACTGGTGCCGGCCGAAGCCAGGGTCCTGATTCTGGTCGGTGGCGCCAGCGCCGAAAAAACCGGGACACTGGCCGAGGTGCGTCAAGCCCTGGGCACACGCCAGCACGAAACCTTCAGCGGTATTGAGCCCAACCCCGGCTTTGACACCTCGATGCAGGCCGTGCAAAAAGTGCGGGAGGGTGGTTTTGACTTTTTGCTGGCGGTGGGCGGCGGCTCGGTGATTGATGCCGCCAAATTCATCGCAGCGGCGGTGCCGTTTGAGGGCGATGCGTGGGACATCCTGCTCAAGGGCGGCCGCAACATCAAGGCCGCCCTGCCGTTTGGCGCGGTTCTGACCCTGCCCGCCACCGGCTCGGAGATGAACAACGGGTCCGTGATCACGCGCCGTGACATCGGCGCCAAGTTGCCGTTTCGCAGCCGCCACCTGTTCCCCCAGTTCTCGGTACTGGACCCGACCAAGACCTACACCCTGCCGCCACAGCAGCTGGCCAACGGCGTCGTCGATGCCTTTGTGCATACGGTGGAGCAATACCTGACTTACCCGGTGAATGCGCCGCTGCAAGACCGGTTTGCCGAGAGCCTGCTGCAAACGCTGGTTGACATTGGGCCCCGCCTGCTGGCGGCGCCCGAGCCCGACTACGACGACCGCGCCAGCCTGATGTGGGCGGCCACTCTCGCGCTGAACGGCTTGATTGGCTCCGGTGTGCCGCAAGACTGGGCCACCCACATGATTGGTCACGAGCTGACCGCGCTGCACAACATCGACCACGCCCGCACGTTGGCGATCGTGTTGCCTGCCATGCTGAACGAGCGTCGCGTGCAAAAGCGCGCCAAGCTGTTGCAGTATGGCGAGCGCGTTTGGGGCATTCGCAGTGGCAGCGATGACGAGCGCATCACGGCCGCCATCGCGCAGACGCGCGACTTCTTCGAGCGCATGGGTATTCCTACCCGGCTGGGCGCTTATGGGCTCGGAGCCGAGGCCATTGACGTGGTGATCCGCCAACTGGAAGCACACGGCATGACCCAGCTCAGCGAACACCGTGACGTGACACCGGCGGTCAGCCGGCGCGTGCTGGAAGCCGCGCTCTGAAGCTCCCGCCACCGTCCAATTTTTTGAAAGCCAATCACATGACACAAACCACCACTCTGAATCGCCAGGTCCAACTGGCCTCGCGCCCGGTCGGTACGCCCACCGCCGCCAACTTTCACCTTGCGACCACGGCCGTGCCCGTCGCCGGACCGGGCCAGCTGCTGCTGCGCACCGTCTATCTGTCGCTCGACCCCTATATGCGGGGCCGCATGAGCGACGCCGCCAGCTACGCTGCCTCGGTTGCCATCGGCGCCACCATGGTCGGGGCGACGGTGTGCCGCGTACAAAGCAGTCAGCACGCCGGTTTTGCGGTCGGCGACTGGGTGCTGGCCTATACCGGCTGGCAAGACTACGCGCTGTCCGATGGCACCGGCCTGACCAAGCTGGACTCAGGCCTGGCACGCCCCTCCTACGCCCTGGGCGTGCTGGGCATGCCCGGCTTCACCGCCTACATGGGGCTGCTGGACATCGGCGCGCCCAAGGCCGGTGAAACGGTGGTGGTGGCCGCGGCCACCGGCGCGGTCGGCTCCGTGGTCGGGCAGATCGCCAAGCTCAAAGGCTGCCGCGTGGTGGGCATTGCCGGCGGCGCCGACAAATGCCGCTCGGCCGTGGAAGAACTGGGCTTTGACGCCTGCATTGACCATCACAGCCCCGATCTGGCGGCGCTGCTGGCAGCCGCCTGCCCCAAGGGCATTGACGTGTATTTTGAAAACGTCGGTGGCAAGGTGTTCGACGCCGTGCTGCCGCTGCTCAATGTCGCCGCCCGTGTGCCGGTGTGCGGCCTGATTGCGCAGTACAACGCCACCGCGCTGCCCGAAGGCCCGGACCGCAGCCCGCTGCTGATGCGTACCCTGCTGACCAAGCGCATCCGCATGCAGGGTTTCATCATTTTTGACGACTACGGGCATCGCTACCCCGAGTTCGCCAAAGACATGAGCCAGTGGCTGGCGACGGGCAAGATCAAATTCCGCGAAGACATCGTCGACGGCCTGGAGAACGCGCCGCAAGCCTTCATCGGCCTGCTCGAAGGCAAGAACTTCGGCAAGCTGATCGTGCGCGTGGCGAACGACTGAGCGGCGCCCTCTTTGATTCAACAAACCCCTCACCCAAAAACGGAAAGAAACGGTATGAAAAAGATTCTCATGGTATTGACCTCGCACCACCAACTCGGCAACACCGGTGCCAAAACCGGCTTCTGGCTGGAGGAGTTCGCCGCGCCCTATTACGCATTCAAGGACGCGGGCGCAGCCATCACACTGGCGTCTCCGCTGGGTGGCCAGCCGCCGCTCGACCCCAAGAGTGATGATGCGGCCTCGCAAACTGAGGCCACGCACCGCTTCAAGGCAGACCCCGCCGCACAGGCGCTGCTGGCCGGCACGCATCCACTGCGCGAGTTATCGGCGGGTGATTTCGACGCCGTGTTTTACCCCGGCGGTCATGGTCCGCTGTGGGATCTGGCCGAAAACGCTTACTCCATCGCACTCATCGAAGCCATGCTGGCGGCGGGCAAACCGGTCGCCGCCGTCTGCCACGCGCCCGCCGTGCTGCGACACCCCAAGGCGGCTGACGGCATGTCGGTGGTGCGCGGCAAGTCCGTGACCGGCTTCACCAACACCGAGGAAGCGGCCGTCGGGCTGACCGAAGTGGTGCCGTTTCTGGTGGAAGACATGCTCAAGGCAAACGGGGGCCATTATTCAAAGGGAGCCGACTGGCAACCCTTCGTCGTCACCGATGGCCTGCTGATCACCGGGCAAAACCCGGCATCGTCGGAACCCGCTGCCAAGGCATTGCTGGAAAAACTCAGTCAGCTTTCCAGTTAAGGACAGAAGCGGCGGCCAGCACGACACTGCTACGATGGCGGCGCCGCTCCCGGCGTGCTCCCGAGATACCCCATGAACCCCTCTGACGATCCAGTATCTGCCTCGTTCAAAAACCAGGCGCTTTTGCCGTTAATGGCCGTCGTTTCCATCGCGCTGGGGTGGATCTTGCTGCCGTTCTACGGCACCATCATGTGGGGTGCGATCATCGCGCTGCTGTTCACGCCGGTGTACCGGCGGCTGTTGGCGCGGCTCAAATGGCGGCGCACGCCAGCCGCGCTGCTGACGCTCCTGCTCGTGCTGCTGGTCCTTGTTCTGCCGTTTGCGCTGCTCACCGCCGCGCTGGCGCGCGAAGCCGCCCTGCTCTATCAGCAGCTGCAGTCGGGTGAGGTCAATCCATCGCTTTACTTCCAGGGTCGGTTCAACGCCCTGCCGGACTGGGTAACGGCGCAGCTGGACAGTTTCGGGCTGGTCAATTTCGCCGCCCTGCAGCGTCGCTTGGTCGCCGCGCTGGCGCAAGGCAGCCAGTTCCTCGCCAGCCAGGCACTGGGCATCGGCCAGATCACTTTTGAATTCGTGACCAGCCTTTTCATCACCATGTACCTGGCGTTCTTTCTGATCCGGGATGGCGACAGCGTGGCACGCGCCCTGCGCCACGGGATCCCGCTGGCACCCGAACATAAAAAAGAATTGATCGGCAAATTCACCACCGTGATCCGGGCTACGGTCAAAGGCAATTTGCTGGTGGCCGTCATTCAGGGCGCACTCGGCGGCATCGCGTTCTGGTTCCTGGGCGTCCGCGGCGCCTTGCTGTGGGCGGTGCTGATGGCGTTTCTGTCGCTGTTGCCAGCGGTTGGCGCCGGGCTGGTGTGGCTGCCCGTGGCGGTTTATTTCTTCTTGACCGGTGCCATCTGGCAAGGCGTTGCGCTGTGCACCTGGGGCTTGCTGGTGATCGGACTGATCGATAACCTGCTGCGGCCCATTCTGGTCGGCAAGGACACGCGCATGCCGGACTACGTGGTGATGATCACTACGCTGGGCGGCATGGTGGTGTTTGGCGTTAACGGTTTTGTCATCGGCCCGTCGATTGCGGCGATGTTTATTGCGGTCTGGCACATTTACGTGACGACGCGGATTGATCCCGCGCCCTGATACCTCGGTGCCGGTCACGCCGCTGAGCCACGCCGTCCGGCGCGGCTCAGCGGCCCAAACGTCAGCTTTTGCTTTTCATCGGGCAGGAATTGATGCCCAGCAGGGTGTACAGCGGACACCAGCCCAACGCCCCGGTGGCCAACGGCACCACGCCAACCCAGCCCCAGACGCCAATATTGCCGTTCAACGTCAGGCCAATCAGCGCCAAGCCCACGACGATGCGCAGGATGCGGTCAATGCCGCCTTCGTTTGTTTTCATGAGGAACTCCTGTCAGGGTTTGAGATGGCTGGATTAGGCACTTGGTCAGCGCCTGTGTCTGTGACAAAAGTCACGCAGCATGCCGGTAAACGAAGCTCATCCAATGCAAACAGCTATGTATTTAATAGCTACTCACATATACAGGACGGTGGCTACAGGTCAATTTTCCATAAATTTCCACTGCTCGCGCCCCAGCTTCAGCCAGCCCTCCTACTCAAAGCGACGCAGCAAGCGGGTCACGATCTCGCACGGTGCCGAGTTCATCGGCCAACACTTCGTTGCGAAAAGCCGGGGTTTCGAGCCAGCGCCGGAAAATGTCGGGCGCAATCAGCATCAGGGTGCTGGCTTTGGTGGTGATGCCGTGGGCTGACAGGGAATGAGTTCATGATAAAAAGTGGCTCAAGCCCCCGTGAAATATGACCAATAAGCTATACAAATACTAGCAACATGTACCTGCCAGATCGTCCAGTATCGGGCAATCGGGCCGCTCATCACCATGGCAGTGGTCCAGCAAGGAGGACAGGGTACGCTGCATCGCCTGCATGGCTTCGATGCGGTGCGCCAGCTCGTTCACATGCTTCTGGGCAATGCGCTTGACGCTGGCGCTGGCGCGTTGGCGGTTGTGCCACAGACCCACCAGTTCGGCGATTTCGGCCATCGAAAAACCCAAATCGCGCCCGCGCTTGATGAACTGCAGGGTACGCACGTCGGCCGCGTTGTATTGCCGGTAGCCGCTGTCGGTACGCGCCACCGGTGCCAGCAACCCGAGCGATTCATAGTGCCGCACCATCTTGGCCGACACATTTGACAGGCGCGCCGCGACGCCAATGGCGACCGGCCAAAGCGTGCCGTCCAGCGCAGCGGCCTGCATCGGCGCCGGGACGGTCATTTTCATGCGGCGACGGTGTAGCCTTCCTCGGCAATGGCTTGGGCCAGCAACTCGCGCGGCTGTTCTGACTGCACGTCGACCTTGTTGGCCGCGCGGTCGATGGCGACCTCGGCCTGCGGGTCGAGCTGTTTCACGGCGCGGGTGACGGCTTTTTCACAGTGGCCGCAGGTCATGCCGGTAACCGTAAATGTTTGCTTCATGGAAAAACTCCTTTAAATGATCAAGAGCATATCCTGAACCTTGCCACCATGGGAAGGTCAAATGATCCATGTCAGGACTTGACCTTGCCATGATGGGAAGGATTACGCTCGTGACCATGAATACTGCTGCAACCCCCTCGATTTCCCCTTACTCCCTGGACATTGGCATTGGCGGCATGACTTGCGCCTCGTGCGTCGCGCGGGTCGAGCGCGCTCTGAAAAAAGTGCCGGGCGTGCAAAGTGTTGCGGTCAATCTGGCCACGGAATCGGCGCGCATTGCCTACGCGCCGTCCGAGCAAATGGAGGCGCGCCTGCGCCGGGCGGTACGCGACGCGGGTTACGAGCCGCTGGCGGCGGACGCCACCATCGACGCCCCCGATGCCTCGCCTTGGGCGGGTTTCATGCCGGTGGCGATTGGCCTGGCGCTGTCGGCGCCGCTGGTGCTGCCGATGCTGGGCAGCCTGGCGGGCTGGCACTGGATGCTGCCGGCCTGGCTGCAGTTTGCGCTGGCGACCCCCGTGCAATTCATTCTGGGCGCACGTTTCTACAAGGCCGGCTGGCACGCGCTGAAAAATCTGGCTGGCAATATGGACTTGCTGGTGGCCTTGGGCACCACGGCGGGCTGGTTGCTGTCGATGTGGCTGTGGCTGAGCGCCGCGCCGGGCGTCATGGCGCACTTGTATTTTGAGGGCTCGGCCGTGGTGATCACCATGGTGCTGCTGGGTAAATGGCTGGAAGCCCGCGCCAAGCGGCAAACCACCTCGGCGATTCGGGCGCTGCATGGCCTGCGCCCGGCCACCGCCCATTTGATCGGCCTCGACGGCGAGGTCGATGTGCCGGTGGCCGAGGTGCTGGTGGGCGACCGGCTGGTGGTCAAACCCGGCGAGCGCCTGCCGGTGGACGGCCTGCTGCAGGAGGGCCAGACCCAGGTCGATGAGTCGATGCTGACCGGCGAGCCGCTGCCCATCGTCAAAGACCCCGGCGCGGCGCTCACCGGCGGCTCCATCAACGGTGACGGCCGCATCGTGATGCAGGTCCGGGCGGTCGGCAGCGAGACGGTGCTGGCCCACATCATCCGCCTGGTCGAAGACGCGCAAGCGGCCAAAGCGCCGATTCAGCGCCTGGTCGATCAGGTCAGCGCGGTGTTTGTGCCGGTGGTGCTCGGTATTGCCCTGATCACCCTGTTGGGCTGGTGGCTGAGCGGCCACCCGTTTGAAGTGGCCGTGATCAACGCCGTGACGGTGCTGGTCATTGCCTGCCCGTGCGCGCTCGGGCTGGCCACGCCGGCCGCGATCATGGCGGGCACCGGTGTGGCGGCCAAGTACGGCATTTTGATCAAGGACGCGCAGGCGCTGGAGCTGGCGCACAAGGTCGATGTGGTGGTGTTTGACAAGACCGGCACGCTGACCGTGGGCCAGCCGCGTTTGACGGCATTTCAACCTGTGTCGGGTGGCGATGAAGTAACGCTGCTGACCACTGCGGCCAGCTTGCAAAGCGGCAGCGAACACCCGCTGGCGCGCGCCGTGGTGGTGGCGGCCACCGAGCGCGGCCTGCGCATCCATCCACCCGTGACTGTGCGGGCCGTGCCGGGGCGCGGCACCGAGGGCGAGGTGCGCGCTGCGGATGACAGCGAGGCAGCGCAAGCGACCTACCTGATCGGCAGCCTGCGCTGGATGGACGAGCTGGGGGTGGACTGGCGCGCACTGGCGGCGCCCGCTGCTACGCTTCAAAGCAGCGGTGCCACCGTGTCGCTGCTGGCGCGGCGCCGGGCAGTTGCCAGCGCGGAAAGTACCGAACGTATCGACGTCCTGGCGCTGCTGGCGTTTGCCGATGAACCCAAACCCGGCGCCCAGGCCGCCGTGGCCGCTTTGCGCGCGCGCTCAATCAAGACCGTGATGATTTCCGGCGACAACCAGGGCGCCGCTGAAGCCATGGCGCGGCGTCTGGGCTTTCGCCCGCAAGAGGGCGAAGTGCGCGCCGAGGTGCTGCCCGGCGACAAGGCCGCGCAGGTGCTGGCGCTCAAGAGCGGCGGCCATACCGTGGCGATGGTCGGTGACGGTGTCAACGACGCGCCAGCCTTGACCGCCGCCGATGTCGGCATGGCGATGGCCAACGCGGGCGGCGGCGGCTCGGATGTGGCGATGCACGCCGCCGGCATCACCCTGATGCGCGGCGACCCGGCGCTGGTGGCGGCCGCCCTGGACATCTCCGACCGCACCGTGGCCAAAATTCGGCAAAACCTGTTCTGGGCCTTTGCCTACAACGTGGCCGGCATTCCGCTGGCGGCGCTGGGCTTTTTGAACCCGGTCGTGGCCGGTGCGGCGATGGCGATGAGCTCGGTCAGCGTGATGAGCAATGCGCTGTTGCTGAAGCGCTGGAAGCCCAAGAAATAGCGTTATCAGGCCAGTTGCTCGGGCTCAGCCGCCAGGTCGCCCGCAATCAGCCGGAACTGCTCCAGCGCCGCTTCCAGATCGTCCACGATCTCTTACGCAATCACGTCGGGTGGCGGCAGGTTGTCGCTCTCAAGCAGTGAATCGTCCTTGAGCCAGAAGATGTCCAGACTGGCTTTGTCGCGGGCGATCAGCTCGGCATAGTCGTAGACACGCCAGCGGCCATCCGGGCCGGTTCCTGCGGTCACATTGACCTCGGCGCTCCACGTCGCCTTGCGCTCATGCCGGTTGGCCGGGTTGTAGAGCTTGACGAACTCTTCCAGATGCTCGCGCCGGAGCGGGTTGGTTTTGAGCGTGAAATGCTGGTTGGTGCGCAGGTCGTAAATCCACAGCTTCTTCGTCCACGGCGTCTCAGAGGCGGGCTTGCGCTCAAAGAACACCACATTGGCCTTGACGCCCTGCGCGTAAAACAGGCCGGTGGGCAGGCGTAAGAGCGTGTGCACATCGCACTCGTGAAGCAGCTTCTTGCGGATGGTCTCGCCCGCGCCGCCTTCAAACAACACGTTGTCGGGCAACACCACCGCCGCGCGGCCATGCTGCTTGAGCAGCGTCTTGATGTGCTGCACAAAGTTGAGCTGTTTGTTCGACGTGCTGGCCCAGAAATCGTCACGCTCGATCACGTCTTTTTCGGTACTCACTTTGCCTTCGGCGCCGGTGATCATGGTGCTGCTTTTCTTGCCAAAGGGCGGATTGGCCAGCACCACGTCAAAGCGCTCGCCAGGGTCGGCGGCCAGCGCGTCGGCCACCACAATGGGCACCGATTTGTCGGAGCCAATGCCGTGCAGCATCATGTTCATGGCCGCCAGCCGTGCCGTGCTTTGCACCAGCTCCCAGCCGCGCAGGGCGGATTCTTTCAGGTGCTTTTTTTGCTCGCGCGTGAGATTGGGGTTGTGGTCCGCTACATGGTTGTGCGCGGCCAACAAAAAGCCGCCGGTGCCACAAGCCGGGTCGCAAATCGTCTCGCCGGGCTTGGGGGCGATGCAGTCCACCATGGCCTGAATCAGCGGGCGCGGCGTGAAGTACTGCCCGGCCCCACTCTTGGTGTCTTGTGCGTTCTTCTCCAGCAGGCCTTCGTAGGCGTCGCCTTTGACATCGGCGCCCATGGCCGACCAGTTTTCACAATCGATCAGGTCCACCACCAGGCGGCGCAGCTTGGCCGGGTCCTGGAACTTGTTTTGCGCCTTGCCGAAGATCAGGCCGATGGTGCCCTTCTCGGCACCCAGCTTTTCCAGCGTGTGGCGGTAGTGGTCGAACAGATCATCGCCATCACGCGCCAGCAGTGAGGGCCAGTCAAAGCCCTTGGTGATCGGGCTGGGCTGGCTCCAGGGCGGCTGGCTCCAGGGCGGCTGGCTGCGCTCGTCGGCCATCTTGAGGAACAGCAGGTAGGTCAACTGCTCGACATAGTCGCCATAGCTCATGCCGTCGTCGCGCAGCACGTTGCAGTAATTCCAGAGTTTCTGGACGATGGTGGCTGAATTCATGGATACTTTCTTTTATTGGATTTTTACCACTCGCCGGGTAAAATCGAGGGCATGAAACTTTCACAGTCCAACCGGTTCCTGCAAGACAAAACTGAAGCCAAGGCAGGCCTTATTGTCTCGGCAAGAACATCGTCTGGCATTGAAGGCATCCGCCAACCGTTTGAGCGCGCCATCAAAACTGTAGGCATTACCGACGCCCGCTCTTTCACCGAGTACTGGAAGCAACGTGCTGCGTCCAAGTCTGTGAAATAACCTGCTCAAACATCGCGGTTAGCGGCACATAATTCCGCCCCAAGGCGGCGTGAATGCCGACTATATATGCATCCTTGTTGGCCCCATCGATCGGAGAAAAGTCGAGCGGCGGCAGGCCTGCCTGGAGCCCCATCAACAACGCCAGCAACCTAGCCACCCGGCCGTTGCCCTCCCGAAAGGGGTGAATCAAAATCAACTCCGCATGCACGACCGCCAAGGCCCTTGCCACTTGGGCATCCGTTGAAGGGCGACACGGCGTGAATTCGGCCAACGCGCCACGCTCCAGCTCAGCCATCAGCCCCTGAATCAAAGGTGCATGCGCAAACTGAAAGCCTGACTTGCCGATATTGACGGAGCGATACTCGCCCGCCCATGCGTACACGGGCGCCAGCCACAGACGATGCAAATCGCAGATGTCTTTTGCGGTGAACCGCTGATCGTCGCCGTACCGTTCTATAGCCTGCGCTTGCGCAAGCAGCAGCGTCTGTGACTCGGCCTCATCAATGTCGCCCACACGCTTGATGCCCAACAAGTTGCGCAACACGCGGCCCCGCGAGCCGGGCTCAAATTCGGCTTGAATGCCTGATGGGTCGTAGCGGGTGCGGCTAGCCATGCGCCGACTCCTCGTTTTTTGCCATCGTTGAAGGGTGAATCAGCTCTGGCAAGCGCTTGACTGCCATGCCCCGCTCGCGGGCGCGGCCTACGCGCAGGGCGTCAAACAAGGCCAGCATCTCGTACAGCTTGGCGTCTTGCATGGCGGCATAGGGCACACATGGGTGCAGAGGCTGCAGGCCCGTACCACGCATCGAACCCTCCGGGTGCGGCCACACGTAGTCATCCGAGCCCGGTGCAAACACCCCGGCAAACGCCGGTGCGCTATGGCTGGTGGGCACGCCAATGGTGGGCTCCAGCTTCTCGCCCGGAAACGCGTATTTGGCCCCGTGCAGCGCAAATTCAGCCAGGTTTTGCGGATGGGGTCGGGCCGGGTTGTCTGACGCGGCGCCGGGTATTGCGTCCTGCGTCAACATGGCCCTGCCTAGAGGCACGCGCCGAGCGCGCTTGGGCAAACGATAGATGGCCGCTGGCTCCTGCGCTGTCAAAGGGCTGGGTGGTGGCGCCAGCAGGCTGTTGTCCAACAGCAGCCCGGACTGCAAACCCCGCTTGACGCAGGCGTGCGCCTCAGAAGCGCTCAAGCCCAGCTCCTGGGCCAGCCGCGCATACGTCCAGCGCTGGTCACCCCAAGCCACCAGCTTGAGGGCTACCAGAAAATCTTGGGGTTTGAGCTGCATTGGCATTCAATATTCTTGATTTGCGAATACGGAATGTAAATGATTGGCTGTAAAAAAGCAAGAAATCGGGTTCATTTCTCCAGAATCGTGAGCTAAATTGGCCTATAGCCTCCGTATTCATTGCGCAAGAAGCTATGTTTTCAATAGCATCTCAGTCGCTTTGCCCAACAAGATGCGTCCGGGCAAACGCATCCAGACTCACGATCGGGCACCCGCAGGTCTTTTCAAAGACATCCGCCAGCGCCAGCAAATCCCGGTCACCCGACACCAGCACCTTTGCCTTACCCGCCACCGCCAGGTGCATGAACGGCACATCCAGCGGGTCGCGGCACTCTGGCACTGTCGGGGGTGGGTGGGGAATGCGTACCACTTGGGTGTGGGGCAGGTAGTCGGCCAGCAACTCGCCCTGCTCCAACTTGGAGAGACGGAACTTGGGGTATGCCAGCACCCGCACCAGCTCTTGCGCGGTGGCGGTGCTTGCCAACGGCACAAAAACGCCCTGCTGCCAGCTCAGGCGCAATCGCCCGGCCGTGCCACCACCAAACACCAGCGCCGAGAGCACCACGTTGGTGTCGAGCACCACGCGCATCGGGCTGGTCATGGTTTGGTGACAGGGTAAGGCGCTATGGGCTCTGCCGCCAAGGCAGGTGCGGCTGCAGTTGCTCTGGCCCAATCGACTGCATTTGCAATGTCAACTTCAGTTAAATCGAGTTCCGCCAACTTGGCCCGCACCGCATCGCCGCGCTGAATGCGCACCGGCGTGAGAATGATCTGCCCGGCTCGGGTTTCCACGTCAAAGTACTCGGTAGCGCCAACGGCCTGCGTCACACTCTTCGGTAGCGTGAGCTGGTTTTTGGAGGTCATTTTGGCTAGCATAGCATTTCTCCGCATGTAAGGAATCCTTACTTTATCGCCTTATTCAACTCTTGTACAGACTTGAGATCACAATTTGTGACATCAAGTTTGCGCTTGATTAGAAAACCCATTTTGGCGCAAAATGCGCCATAAAGGAGAAATATCATGTCCCAATCCAGCGCTGCATTCGCCTCCGTCAAACTCTCCTCTGCCTTGGTAGCGCAGGCCCGCGAGGCCGCACAACCCATGCGCCGGTCGGTGGCGGGCCAGGTGGAATACTGGGCCACGCTGGGCCGTATCGTGGAGCACAGCGGACTGACCGCCCAAGAGGCCCAAACCGCCATCGCCAACTACGAAGCTGCCGCCCGCCGTGCCCACCCAGCGAGTACGGATGCCCCATCACAGGCAGACGCCCTTCTCGCACAATTCATGGTCGCAGAGGCCGACGGCAGCCTGGCGCAGCGGGTACGCGAGGTGGTAGCCAACAACCGCAGCAAAGCCACTGGCCCCGCCGCCTGACATGGGGCAAGCCAAACCCATCGCGCAGCGCAAAGTCCCGAACAAACCCGTCTTCTACCTACTGGCCGGGCCCAACGGCGCTGGCAAGTCCACGCTGTACAAAGCGCTGGTACTCGCCGGCACCGTTCCTGGCACAGCCGAGTTTGTGAACGCGGACGTGTATGAGGCCGAGCACCTGCAACACATTGCCCAGCCCCAAGCCCGCTCAGAACAAGCGCGCCTGTGGGCCGATGCCCGCCGTGCGACACTGCTTGAAGCAGGCCAATCGTTTGTGAGTGAAACCGTGTTCTCGCACGCTTCCAAGCTGGCGCTGATTGAAGAAGCCCGAGCGCAAGGCTTTTTCGTCATGCTGCTGGTGGTGGCGCTAGACCAGCCCGAACGCCTGCTGGAGCGCGTAGCCCAGCGCATGGCAGAGGGCGGACACCCGGTGCCTGCCGAGCGCATCTTGGCGCGCTACCCCCGCACGCTGGCCAACCTGACGCAGGCTGTGCGGCTGGCGGATGCCGCCGTTTTGTATGATTCGCAAGACGTTACACCGGGCACACACACTGCGATTGCGATGTGCAAAGGCACCTGGACGAAAGAGCTGGTGCAGCCTCTGCCGCAATGGGCGCAACAAGTCTTAGGAAAGAAATAGCGCCACAGCCCTCGTAGAATATGTGCAAGAAGCTATCAAAACAATGGAATCTTGAAGTCACAATTTGTGACTTCAAGATTCCAGCAGGCCTATAACAACCTCACGTGGATCACGCTGCATAAACGGCTTCGCGGTTGCGGTTGATGCTGGCCAGCACGTAGGGGTTGCGCACCGCGCCGGGCTCTACCAAATCAACGCCACGGCCTAGCAACTTCTCCAAATCGGCTTTGGCACCGAAGAAGGCATTCAACCCCGGCTGTGCGTCGGGCGCGAATTCCACCAAAAAATCTGCATCACTGCTGGCCGGGTTGAAGTCGTCCGCCCGAGCCGCCGAGCCAAACACATCCAACCGGCTAATGCGGTAGCGCTGGCAGATGGCGGATATGCCTGAGCGGTGTTGGGAGATGGCGGGGTGCATGGGCAGATTTTTTGGGGGGGATTGCGCACAACTGCGCAAATGCACTGGTCAAATGGGACTCTAGCCCCCGTAGGATATGCGCAAGCAGCTACTTTTTTTATAGCGATTTCGAAGCGGTCCGATACGCCTGATCTGGCCGGTTTGGCACATCCGGGAATCGCAACTCAAGCAAACCCTTCTTGACCAGCCCGGCAAGAATGCGGCCTTGCAAGTTTTCAGCATCACGACTCAACAAGGTAGCCAAGTCCTTGGAAGTCAGCCAACGGGAATCACACAGGCGCAGAACCAGTGCCTGCATTTCTGCCGCCGGAAGCTTTGCCTTGATGCGGGCCGGTTCGGCCAATGACAGGAGTTTCGGGATCAAATGAGGGGAGCTCACCGCCAAATGAGGGGAGTCCGGCACCAATTGGGGGGAGCTTTGGGGGGAGTCGCCCTCCCAATGAGGGGAGTCACCTTCTGATTGGGGGGAGTCCTCCGCCACTCGATAACTTGCCCAGCGTCGCTGATTTTGTTGAGTCAACAGGCCATCGCGCACCAAGTTTTGCAGCACGCCAGTGATGTCTTTGGAATGCTCTCCGGTGATTTCCTGCATGCGGCCATTGGTCACGCTGCCTTCCACCTGAGCCGTCACCACCGCTTGCACCGCCGTCTTGTCCAGCTTGGCGAACCGGTCGCCAAAGCGCACCCGCAGTGCCTGATCCACTTCATCCGGTATCAGGCTGACCATAGGCAGCACCAGTTTCACGCGGTCTGGCGGCAACGACTCTTCCAACCGGGGCGAGCGCCAATGCTGCGCACGCCAACCGGCCCGAATCTTGTCCATGCCCGAACCCGCTTTGTCGCCACCACCCATGAGCTGGAACATCATCTGCAAGCTCTTGTTGCGGCACTCGCTCACGCCACCCGCTCGGGTTGCGATGCCACACGCACCATTGGCACTAAACTTCGAGACATCCTTTGCCAAAGGCTTTGGGTAGTGGCTCAGCCTCGGTCGCCAAAAGACTGGGGCATTTTTTTGGCCGGCACCGCATCAGAGATGCAGATGGCCACCTACAAAGCGACAGCCTTTGGCTGCCAGTGCTTTGATGTCCGGCGACCGGGCGTTAAACGCGCTCTTGCCAGAAGCGATCCATACAACATCTCTCGGGTACTTCGCCAATGGTTTGTCTCTGAGCCATGCCATCAACCAAGCAAGCTTTTTTTCGACTTCATGGACATTTTTACTCGCACTGGCCGGGTGAACCTCAATCCAATGCGTCTGATGAATATTGCCTTGGGTTCGGCCCACAACATAATCCCACCGTGCAGCATTTGGCAAAGCGCCTGCCAGAGACGCATCCACATCAGCACTGCCCTTGATCTCTCTGGGACGTTGCGCTGAAACGTGCGCCACGTCCGTTTGCCTCAATGCGCCCAAACCCTTGCGGAATACATCTGCTCCCAAGACTTGCGTCACATCTGTCTTGAAGCTCATTCGGCATCCTCGAACAAGTCACCGGAAACAAACGCCGGTGAATTGGCAACCGCTTTCGCAACAGTTTCATTCGCGCGGGCACTGAACTCCAGGAGCCCACCCCAACTTGCCTCCTGCGCCACCGATGACATGGGGTCAAGATTCGTCACGTCAACGACCTTGCTTGCCGGGTCAAAGTAGTAGACCTTGGAAGACTTTTGGATCGCCAGTTCTGCCATTGATTTGAGCGAAGCACTCTTGGGCGCGTTAAATAGTGCCAGCAAATCTTGAGGCTTGCCATCATTCTTGCGCAGGGTTTCAAGCGCCCAAACCAATTCCAAAATTTGCGGTGAATGTGTGGAGAGAATCACCTTGTACCCGCGCGTCAGCAGCTCCAGAACAATGAGCAGCACGACCGAGATGGCACGCGGGTGCAAGCCCATTTCCAGCTCTTCAATGACGACCCACTCGATGTCGTTGCGCCTGGACACCTTACCCGGAGGCATCAGCCAATAGAGGCCAAGCAGCAGCGGCACAAATTCGCGCTGCCCGGCCGACCACACCATAAAGGGAAGTGCTTCCTCTCCCATACCAAGAACCAAGCGCTTTTGTGATTGCACCTTGTTAACCGACAGCTTGAAATCACCAAAAACACTGGCCTGCAAGAGCTTGCGATAGTCGGCCTTCAAACGATTGGGCTGCGGGAACAAGGGACCGGTACCGTTGAATTCACGCTCCATGAGCAAGCGCAGGTTTTCGCTGAAGGCACGCACCGCATAGGGGTCACCGGATTTGTAGTCGGTAAATGGCCGCGGCCAGCCATTGGCCAAGGCCATGACACGTTGCGCCGGGATCAGAAATACTGATTCGGTCTTGCCAGACTGTTGTCGGCCGATGCGCTTTTTGATATCTACGGGCTTGCCATCAACCGCGACCTCGCTGCTATCACGCCAAATGGAATGCATGCCCTCGCCAAAGTACACATCCAGAAACGCAGACAGGTCACCGTCGTAGTCCAGTCCATAGGTGTGTAGTTGCTGCTGTACCAGCCCACTATCCTGCAACAACTTGACCCATTGCAAAGAAATACTCTTCCCACTGGCCTGCGGCCCCACCAAAACCGTCAGATCGCCAAAGGACAGATTGGCTTCCTTGATCTGACCAATATTGCGCAGCGTCAGTTTTTTCATGGACATTCCTTGTAATTCATACCTGCACGAATGGTAATTCGGAAAACACCCGCGCCAGAGTGGCGCGCCGCACGGCGGTAAGTGCCGGTCATGGGGTTGGGCCCCACAAACACCGGGCGCTGCAGCCGCGCGGCACGCGGCACATTCACCACCACAAACTGGCGGCCCTCGTCCTCCACCGTGCGCACATCGTCATCACGCAGCAGATTGCTGCTGACCTTGTGGCGGTCGTTCAATTGACCCCACAACACCGTGCGTAGCTGCGCGGCATCTGGCACGCCCTCCCACACCAAACCGGTGGGCTTTTCGGCGACGCCCAACACAATGGTGCCGCCCTGGGTGTTGGCCATGGCGGAATAGGACTCCCAAAAACTACCGGGCATGCCACCACGCGCCGACTTGAATTCGGTGTCGATGCCCTCGGTGCTGGACTGCAGGGCGGAAAAAAGGTCAAGCTGGCGCATAAGCCGCGTGATCGCTCAAGTTGCGGTCAGGCAATAGAAGGATGAGGCACTTCGCCCTTCCACTTCAAGAACATTTAGCGCCTTTTGCCCAGCGTCCAAGAACATCAGCACTTGTTGACTGTCATCAATAGAGCCCAACAAGGAGGGAACCGCATGGTCGTCGTCAATACGTTTTCGTGACACCTTGCCGAACATTGCATTACCGCGCAGAACACCTGTGTATTGAATACTCCGTCGGACAGGTTTCGCGTCGTTGTCAGAGCCTGCGCCACCCACCCCTCGAAGAGCCAGTCCAATTATTCCTGCTGCACGGTCTTCATACGTGCCAGTGAGTGTGAAATTTGGACCATCGACTACCAAGCTAAGTGCACCACGGTTGCCCTGCCAAACCGTTGGGGGATTCAAAGGGAAAGGCCTACTTAATGCAGAACCAAGTTGTCTATAGAAATCACTCTTGATCGACGCTTTGGAAAATACCTCAAGCTCTGATTTTTCCTCTTCATCCGGCAATTCCTTTAATCGTCCCAAAGTAGCGCTGATGTTCTTGTGATAGCCCTCTTTGCTAAGCGCAATGTCACAAATTTTTTGGGCTTCGATCAGGAAGCCTACCTCGATCAGCTTGTTAGCCAGATTGCTCATCGCCAACGTCTCTCCGCCTTCTTCGGACTTGCGGTAAGCAGCAATAGCCTTTCCACGAAGACCTAGCTGATCCAAACTCACACCCAAATTATTCCAGGCTATCGCGGAACGCTCGTGCATTGGAACTCGAGAGTAATGAAAGGTCGCCAGCTCATCTTCTCCCATATCGGAATATTTATAGGCCAGGGAAAACCGCGTTTCTTTGTCCGCAGGATCAAGCTCCAAAAGGCGCTCCATTGCGCTGGTCAATACAAAGTCATCCTTACTAATCTTGGACACTTCTACTAGGCCATTCAGTATTGCCTTTTCACCACGACCGTTGTCAGTGGCCTTACTTCTCATCGAACCGAGAAGTGCAACGGCAGCATCAGGCAACTTAGCCTTTTGATACGCCGCCGCTGCTTTCCCTAGGAGCAGCAATTCATCGTCTGCATCTTTTGGCGATTTCGCTGCAGTTGTAAAGGCCAAGGCTGCCTTCTCATGGTCGCCATATTGATCGTATATCTGACCGAGGTAGTCCGATATATCACGATTGGTTGGATTTGCTTCAGCAAGAGTTTTGAGTCGAACAAAGTCGCCGCCACGCTCAAACAATAGATGTGCGTATTCCTTAAATGCGGCCCAGCTAGTTTTATCTTGGTCAGTCAAGGGCAGACCGCTCGCCAGGTAAGAATCGGAGAAGATTTCCCCCTGTTCTTTCTTGTCCACGACGACAGCTTTCCAGTAGGCCAACTCGAAGTCACTTCGACTCCAGTCTGGCTTAACAATGGTGAAGTCTTCTTGAGTCTGCGGCGGATCGACATCCTTCAATGCGCTCGTCGTCGCTTTTGACGCAGGTTTCGCTATCGTCACTAAGTCAGCCTTAGGGGACAACGCCGAAATCATTTCGAGGATTTTCCCGAAACACCGTTCAGGCGCATCCCGATCAAAAGTGATGTACTCCAAGTTCCCCTGTAATGCGCCAGGTGCTTTGACACCTTGTTCCAGCAGTAATATGACATTGAGTTTCAGACCGATTGCAAGCCCGATTTCTTGGATGATCCAGTCCGATGTCTTCCACAAAAAGTCCTGTTTGAGGCCTTGCCACTTCTTTTCAGAATAGAAAAGTTTGCCTAGTTTGTCTGACGAGATCACCATCTCTTTCTTGGTGCATATCCCAATGAAAAGATTCTTACCTTCAAGCAAGCGCAATACCTTTTCCGAGACGATTGAGGGCTCAGCGTGCTCGGCATGCTTCCATGTAAATGCGGAAAGAATCTCTGACAACTGGTCGAGGTATTGAAGAAACTTGTCAACAACTGACTTGTCATTTTCAGTAAAACTGTGACCGACAAACGCGTGTATCTGAGTCATGAGTATTTTGTAGTTGTAGCGAATGCTTTGTCGCCTTTGACTTTGCTTTTATCCAGCGCGGCGTAGGCTTGCCAGAGCTGGCCCTCGGTCCACAGGTGCGGCGGGGCTTGCAGGGCGTCGGCCAGGGTCTTGAGCGCTTCAAAAGTCAGGGGTTCTGCGCCCTGCCCTTTGGCTGCGCCGCTCATGCGCTGCGGGCGGTTGTACAAAATTTGCAAGGCGGTGATTTCGTCTTTGTTCTCGGCAATAAAGCGCTCAAAGGAGTCCACCGTACCTTGGGCGCGCTCGCGGGCGGCTTCAGAAAAGTCGGCGTCGATCAGCTTGTCTTGCGTAACGGTATCGATGATTTGCTCGGCCTTTTTCTTCAGGTCGATGAGCAGATGGCGCAGCGCCGGGTCGCACAGGGGTTTGGTGGCGTTGGTGAGGCGCCCTTCGACTGCCTCAGGGTGATCGGCGGCCAGGTCGGGGTCGAGTGCATCCACAATGCCGCGCGCCAGGTCTTTCAGGGAATAGCCGCCGCTGGCCTGCATGATCTTGAGTTTGTCGGGCTCGGTCAGCTCGCGGTCGAGCCGGGCCAGGCGGGCGACGACGCTGGACAGCACTTCGGGTTCCACATTGCCCAGCGCCACGGCTTGCAGCAGTTTGTCGAAGGGCACGGACTTTTTCTGGTCCATGGGGGCGGAGTCGGTTTTATCCTGCTCGCACACGCCCACGCAATCGACGATGACGAAGTGGTCTTTCGCTTTGGCGTCGGGGGTGACGGCCTGCAGGTCGGTGGGCGGGATGATGCGCACGCCGCGGCCTTTCATCTGCTCGAAGAAGTTGCGGCTTTTGACCGAGCGCATGAACATGACAATTTCGACCGGCTTGATGTCGGTGCCGGTGGCGATCATGTCCACGGTGACGGCGATGCGTGGAAAGTAGCTGTTTCTGAAGGCGCTGATCAAGTTTTCCGGCTTCTCGCCGGTGGTGCGGTAGGTGATCTTCTGGGCAAAGTCGTTGCCCTTGGCAAACTCTTCGCGCAGGATTTCGACAATTTTTTCGGCGTGGTTGTCGTCTTTGGCAAACACGATGGTCTTGGGCACTTCGGTGCGGCCGGGGAAAATTTCAGTGTGTAGCTTGTCGCGGAAGGTGCGGGCTATGGTGCGGATCTGGTCCGGGGTTTGCACGGCGCGATCCAGCGCGTCGGCGTCGTAGGCCATGTCTTCGTCCAGCTCTTGCCAGCGAGTTTTGCGGGTGAGGCGGTCGCGGTAGCCCACCGAATAACCGGCTTCGACCTGGCTGCCGTGTTCGCTGACCTGGGTGCGGATGCGGTAGACGTCGTAGTTGACGTTGACGCCGTCGGCCACGGCCTGCTGGTGGCCGTATTCCATGACCAGGTTCTGGTTGAAGAAGCCAAAGGTTTGCTTGCTGGGCGTGGCGGTCAGGCCGATGAGGTAGGCGTCAAAGTACTCCAGCACCTGGCGCCACAGGTTGTAGATGCTGCGGTGGGCTTCGTCGGTGACGATGATGTCAAAGGTTTCGATCGGGAAGTTGGGGTTGTAGCCAATGGGCTCGGGTTTGGCAAAGAGGTTGCCCAGGTCATCGACGCTTTGCTCGTCGTCTTCGGGCGCCAGCTCGCGGCCTTTCAACATTGAAAACAGGCGCTGGATGGTGCAGATGGTGACGCGTGCTGTCGTGTCGAGCTGGTTGCTGGTGAGGTGCTGGACGATGTATTCCTCGCCAAACTTGTAGTTGTTGTAGGGCGAGGTGTATTGGTCAAACTCTTTTTTGGTCTGCCGCCCCAGGTTGCCCCGGTCCACCAGAAACAGCACGCGCTTGGCACCGGCGAACTTGATGAGACGGTAGATGAAGCTGATGCTGGTAAAGGTCTTGCCGCTGCCGGTGGCCATCTGGATCAGGGCTCTAGGCTTGTTGGCTTTGAGCGAGGCTTCGAGGTTGCGGATGGCGATTTTTTGAGCGGGCCACAGGCCGTCTTCTATCAGCGGCGGCATGGACTGCATGCGGGCCAGGAAGGTGGCTGGGTCGTTGGCGGCGGGCTTCAGGTAGGTGGGGCGGGGTTCTTCTGCCATTCGGGCTGAGCTTGGCCTGTCCTGAGCTTGACGAAGGGTCGAAGCCTGCCCTTCGACTGGCTCAGGGCGAACGGGGATAGCGGTGGGCGCTTCTTTCAGAAACGCGGCCAGGGTTTCGGGCCGATGAAAGGCGAAGACGCTGCGGGCGCGGGGTTGCGGGTCCAGCCCTTGGGTGAAGTGGGTCTCGATGCCGGTGGACTCGTAGCTGAACGGCAAGGGGCGCGCCCAAGCGGGCAGCGTGGCGGGCAGGCCCTGGGCGTAGCGGGCGGATTGCACCTCGACGCCGGTCAGCGTAGCGCCCTCTTTCTTGGCCTCGATCACGCCAGCGGCTTTGCCGTCGATGTAGAGCAGGTAGTCGGCAAAGCCGTAGCCGGTGTTGAGGGGGAATTCGCGCAGGGCCACACCACGGGCGGCGTGGATGTTGGCATCCGCCATGTGGCAGACGTGCCAGCCTGCTTGCTGCAGCAGCGCGTCAATGCTGACCCTGGCTTTTTGCTCTGGCGACATGCCGTCTCCCTTTGGCAGCCATT
>Ga0209123_1001096_pt1 | contig 28921 bp, 19 predicted proteins | sample BarGraIncu00431A_FD_184500 | JGI IMG/M metagenome (GOLD analysis project Ga0209123, IMG submission 184500) | Arctic peat soil microbial communities from Barrow, Alaska, USA - Barrow Graham LP Incubations 004-31A (SPAdes) (version 2) | ecosystem: Environmental > Terrestrial > Soil > Wetlands >...
GGGTAAACTTAACCGCATTGCTTAACAGGTTCGTCCAAACCAAACGCAGCATGGCATGGTCGCCATAAACATGAGGCAATGTGGCAATGCGCCATTCGATATTTCGTTCGCGGTTATCCTGTTTTATCGGCACTAAAGCTTCCTGAACAATGATATTCATGTTCAGGTCGGCAAGTCGCATTTCCTGTAGGCCGGTGCGTGAAAATTGCAGCAAATCGTCAATTAGCGTAGCCATCTGGCTGGCCGAATCGGCTATATTATTTAAGTAATGCCTTGCTTTGTCAGGAAGGAAATCGTAAAAGCGGCTTAAAAGCAATTCAACGTACCCGTTTATGTGTCGCAACGGAGCGCTCAAATCATGAGAGACCGAATATGAAAACGCCTCCATTTCCTTGTTAGCAATGACTAACTCTGCTGCCCGTTTTTCTTTCTCCCTGTTTTGAAAAGCAAGTTCTTTGTTAGCAATAATTAATTCAGCCGCACGTTTTTCCTTTAATTTGTTTTGAAAAGCAAGTTTTTTGTTAGCAATGACCAGTTCAGCTGCCCGTTTCTCTTTCTCCTCGTTTTGAAAGGCAAGTTCTTTGTTAGCAATGATTAACTCATCCGCACGTTTTTCTTTCTCCCTGTTTTGAAAGATGAGTTCTTTGTTAGCAATAATTAATTCAGCCGCCCGTTTTTCCTTTAATTTGTTTTGAAAGACACGTTCTTTGTTGGCAATGATTAACTCTACTACCTCTTTTTCTTTTAAAGCCTTTAAAGAATTATTCTCTTGAAGTATTACCTGCAACTCGCTTATGAGTTCTTCCTTTGTCTTGTCCTGAATGTCCATAGCAAAGTTTGTTTTTAATGATGAATTTCTGTTACCATGACTTTTTTAGCATTGGCTATAACGGTTGAGTGTAGCAGCTGTAAGGGATTGCGAGCTACTTTCCTGTCTGCCGACACGAAATTTTATGCGGGGCAGAATGCTTGATTTACCACGGAAACCCTTATTGCTGCTACACTTTGTTATAGCCAAGTGCTTTGTTTTCTGTTGTTTATTTGTCTGTTTACTTTTAATTATTTTTTGAAATACTTTTGTATTAGAGAAAGTAGTTCATCTTTGTTAATGGGTTTTTCGATAAAATCATTGCATCCCGCTTCAATTGCCTTTTCTCTGTCGCCAGATAGTCCAAAAGCAGTCTGCGCTATTATGACAACATCTTTGTTGATTTGTCGTATTTGTCGGGTTGCCTCATATCCATTCAGATCCGGCATTTGAATATCCATCAGAATTAAATCAATGTCTGGGTTTTTGCGACAAATTTCAACAGCTGAATTGCCGGTTCTTGCTTTTATAACTTTTTTGCTTATCTTATTGACGGTTATTGAAATCAATTTTTCCGATGTCTCATCGTCTTCGGCAATTAATATTTTCAGTCCCGAAACTTCGGGATTAATTGGATTTTCCATACCTTCAGTCAGAACAACTTTTCGAATAACCTTTTTTTCTTCCGGTTCGCTGTTATAAGGTAAAGTGAAATAAAATGTTGAGCCTTTTCCTTCTTCACTGCTTACCCAGATTTTTCCACCAAGTAACTCCACAAATGCTTTAGAAATCGATAAACCCAAACCTGCTCCCTGCCGCGCCATTTTATCAGTAATATCGGCCTGAATAAATCGTTCAAAAATAGCTTCCTGCCTGTGCTTTGGAATCCCAATGCCTGTGTCTTTAATGAAAAATTCCAATACTGTAGTCTGACTCTCCGTTTTTAGGCTATACCCAAATTCTATTGACCCTTCATCGGTATATTTAATAGCGTTTTTAACCAAGTTGGTAAGAATTGCATATATTTTCTCACGGTCTGTAATTATAACAGCTTCTTTCAGAGTTAAAGATTTTTTAGAGAAAAACTGGATTCCCTTTCTATCCATCTCAGGTTTGAAAAAAGTATGAATAAAATCTATTTGCTCATTTATATTCGATTCTTTCAAATCAACCTCCATCAGCCCCGATTCTATTTTCGAAATATCAACAATATCATTGATAATATTAAGCATACGGGCACCGCTTTTCTCTATGATCCGGATATATTCTTGCTGCTCATCACCTGTAAGATTTGGCTCTTTCAGCAGGCTGGAAAAACCCAGAATTCCATTCATGGGCGTGCGTATTTCGTGGCTCATATTGGCTAAAAATGCAGATTTAAGACGGTCGCTTTGTTCTGCGCGTTCTTTGGCAATGACCAACTCTGCTGCCCGTTTTTCTTTTTCTTCGTTTTGAAAGATAAGCTCCTTGTTTGCAAGGATTAATTTATGTTCGGTCAGAATGCGTTCGTTGATGTCCTGGAACACACCACCAATTTTCACTATTTCCCCGTTGTCACGATATGCTTCTCCAATTGTCCGAACCCAAATGCTGTTTTGCTTTGCTGTAATCAATTGCAAGTCGATATCGTAAGACTTGCCTTCCTCAATAGCTTGACGCACTGCTTCAGAGATAACTGGTATTGACTCTGGAGCATAGAAATTGATAGCAGATTCGATTGTTGGTTGATAATCCGGTTCGACTTCATATATCCGATAGATCATTTCCGACCAACTCAGCTTATTATTCTTAAGGTTAAATTCCCAACCGCCAACTCTTGCTAATTTTTCAGTATTGTCCAGAAGCTGTTTGCTTTTTGTCAATTCTTCTGCCCGTTTTTCTTTCTCTTTGTTTTGAAAGACAAGATCTTTATTGGCAATGATTAACTCTGCCTCACGTTTTTCTTTCTCATCATTTTGAAAGGCAAGTTCCTTGTTGGCGATGATTAACTCTGCCTCACGTTTTTCTTTCTCTTCATTTTGAAAGGCAAGTTCCTTGTTGGCGATGATTAATTCTGCCTCACGTTTTTCTTTCTCTTCATTTTGAAAGGCAAGTTCCTTGTTGGCGATGATTAATTCTGCCTCACGTTTTTCTTTCTCATCGTGTTGAAAGGCCAGTTCTTTGTTGGCAATGATTAACTCTACTACCTCTTTTTCTTTTAAAGCCTTTAAAGAATTATTCTCTTGAAGTATTACCTGCAACTCGCTTATGAGTTCTTCCTTTGTCTTGTCCTGAATGTCCATAGCAAAGTTTGTTTTTAATGATGAATTTCTGTTACCATGATTTTTTTAGCATTGGCTATACCGTGTTAGCGTTTCGTTGTTCTCTTTCTGCCGTATTAGGTTTATTCAGTTGTCGTTGCACTATAGTTTAACTAGTTTAGTGGTGAAAGTTAATTCATCGGTTTGAATATTTACAAAATAAATTGCAGGTGTAAGATTTTTAACTGAAAAATCGTTTGTAAAAAACTCTTCAATTAGCTGTCCTTTTAAATTGTAAAGTTTGATATTTTTGATTTTTTGGTTAACGTTGTTTACATGAACTAGATCATTGGTTGGATTTGGATAAATAAGTAAAGTGTTTTCCAGATGATTGTCTTCCGAAATACCTGTTGTATTGGATTTTGCAATCAATTTCGGTATGATATCCAATAAATCGCCCTGAACGAATTGCATATCCCAAACATGATAATCTGACTCCTCATCAGGTATAGGTATTTGAGGGAAATTAGGTATTGTTCTCAGGTCATTGGGAATATTGTTTTTTTCAATCATTAAATATTTGCTACCAGGTACATGAGCAACAGATGTATCCTGAGCACTGAACATATCATCAAATCCAATATAATTCACATAATCTGCTCCAAGTGAAATGTAACGAGTTAACTTCTTTGGTTGATTTGATCTCACATAACCAAAATCAAAACTGGATTCCTGATGATATATTGTATCGTAGGTTTGATATATTACGCCTGAATCCGCATAAATTTTGTTGAAAAAAAATGAGTTTTTCTGAAGTGGTAGTGCAACGGTTCCCTTTTTCCATGTTCGCCAGTTAATCAAGCATCCACATTCCAATGCGGAGTCAATAGGAGGATAGGTTTTAATATTTTGCAAAGAACCACCGGTTCTGCTGCCTATTGCAGAATAATTTGCTTCCCCTCCGGCAATGGCAACAACTAATTTTGACCTAAGTTCGGGGTTATTATCAAATCTTTTTCTTAATAAAAACCGGATAAGAAATGCTCCTTGTGAATGCCCCATCAGAATAATTTTATTACCGTTATTGTCATATTTAAGGTAATGATCAAAGGCAGCTTCAATATCTCTGTAAGCAATTAACATATAATTGGCTTGATCTGACTCTGATAATAAAGTATCTAAATAAACGCCATAGGTAGCTTGTTTGTAATACGGGACAAAAACTCTGCCGAATTGCGCATAAATACCCACTTGTTCACTATAGATAAATTTCGCAAAAGTCGTGTCAATATCAGTCCTTGCTGTGTTGCCAGATTTCATCGTCAGGTCAATGGTAGGGTACACATAAAATATATCTACTCCGGTATTTGTGGTAGGATGGGTATAATTTATAACCTTATCCGTTGAAAGATCCGCCCTTTGAACTGTTAGAGCTAAAGGCTGCTGGCGGGCTATATCAGTAGATTTCATTGGATGTGCCATCCAATTCTGTGGAAGATTGTAGTCAATTGTTTGAGCAAACACATTTGCCGTTAATAGTACGGCTGCTAAAATGGTAAACTGTTTTTTCATTTTATTGTTCTAGTTTCAATTATTTTGATGAACTTTCAAAAGTGCGATTCTTAAGGTTCTAACTGACGGTAAAAATACATATTAATAATCTATATGTTATCAAATTTAGATCATCAGATGATATTCCGCTTTTAATTCCTGAATCTTTTTAATACCTTTGTCTTGCAGCATGTTTTATAGGGTTGGGTCCATTTGTTAAGATAATCACTTTCAATGACTTATTAGCTAAAATATGCTGCTTTTTTATTTCTGCTTCTTTGAAAATCAGACTGTTTTACAAGTGTGAAACTTTAGTAATACATAATTCCGGATGAAAAAACACTTTTTCCTTTTTGGTCTTTTGGCCTCGATCCTGATCTTTCTGTTTTCGCAATGTGAAAAAAAGAGTGACGATGCCTATCGTTATCAGTTTCATTTTTTAACGGAAAACTACAAACCGCTTAATTACGTCGAAAACACAACGGTTACAGGATTAGCACCCGATCTCTTGAAAGAAATTTGTAAACAGCTGAATATTCCGTTTGAAGTTCAAGTTTTACCCTGGGATGAAGCCTATAATTTAGCTCAGAATACGGACAACGCGGTACTTTTTTCAACCATTTTGAGCTCCGACAGAAAAGACCTGTTTAAATGGGCAGGGCCTATCGCTTCCCTTGATTGGTTATTTTACGCTTCCTCTCAAAGTCAAATCACCCTGAATTCACTTGACGATGCTAAGAAAATAGGGAAGATTGGAGTCATCAAGGATTATGCCATCGAGCAATACCTGGTTCAGAAAGGATTTACCAATCTTGTTTTTTGCACTGATAATATTGACGCCTTTGATCAGCTTTTGAAAGGGGAAATAGACCTGTTTCCTTCCGATAAAATCACAGCAGAAGCAGCGCTGAAAACGCTGAACAAATCCATATATACTGTTACAGCCAAATCGACAATCAAAACCGATCTGGTTTATTTTGCTTTTAACAAACAGGTGCCGGATGATGTTGTGGCTGATTTTCAGCAAGAAATTGACCGTCTTAAAACAAATGGAACCTTAAAGACTCTTTCTCAGAAATATCTGAACACTTCGGAAGTTCCAGAGGTTCTGCAAATCTACACAGAACAATATCCACCCATTTCTTTCCGTAATAATATAGGAGAGATTACCGGTTTCGGGTCAGATATCGTTAACGAAATAATGAAACGCAATCATATTTTTGTGGATATAAAACTTTCTTCCTGGAGCAATGGATACGAACTTGCCCTGAACAATCCCAATTTTTGCCTATTTACGATGGACCGTACCGAATTGCGCGAAAACCTGTTTCAGTGGGTAGGGCCAATCGGAACAAATACCACCTGGTTCTATACGAAAGCCGGTTCGGGCATTACCATTTCATCGATAGAGGAAGCGCGGAATTTACACACTGTCGGAACAGTAAGCTCCTGGTTTTCTGATCAATATCTTAAGGAACTTGGCTTTACAAACCTGATTTCTGACAGCGATCCCAATGTTATGACTGAGAAACTTCTGCACGGAGAAATTGATGCTTTCGTTTGTTCAAGTGTTACTTTTCCAACTATCCTGAAGGGACTCGGACACCAGTACAGTGAAGTTCTACCTGCTTACTCACTGATGTCTTCCGATTATTATATTGCTTTTTCCAAGAATACTCCAGTAACACGGATCGATCAATGGCAGACAACCTTGGCTTCCATGAAACTTGATGGAACCTATGATGCCCTATTCCTGAAATGGATGCAATGAAATACTTCCTATTCAGTGAGTCCTATTTATATAAACCTTTTTACGGGTTATGTCCCTATGTTTGAAAATGAGTAGTCTTTTTTTCCAGGAAGAAGATAAGCCATTCGCGGAAGTTCACCTCACTGGCCTTCATAAATGAATTGTTACGTTGTCGCTTTAAATTGTTATTTTGATTTTTAGTCCAGTACTTAAACGTGTAACATTGTCATTGTAAATAGATGAAGGAAATTCAGCATTTTTCAATTTAGTGTAGTTCCCTGGTAAAATGGACGTTTCTAAACCAATACCAATCATTTTCCAAAGTTGATAGTTTATTTCGACTCCAGCCATTGTTGTCAATATATTTCCTGTCACAGAGTAATTGAAGTGACTAGGATAAGTTCCCAAAAGATTAAAATCCTTATTAATTGAATACGATTGGAAACCAAGTCCTATTTTCCAAGTCACATCGAACTTTTGGTTAGGAAGAGGAATTTGATAGAGTAATTCCAGTCCATTGAAGCTTAGATATAGTTTGTCGCTAATAATCCCATTTTCAAAATAAGTGTCGGCATTCAAGTCTGCATTCTCGTAATTTGTGGATGCACTCGTGACGTACGAATTATGAATGAAACCTAAGCCAAATTCGTGATAAAATGCTCCAAATTCAAATTGGTAGATTGTCCCTGATTTAAGTTTTTGTACCTCATCTACTAATGGATATCCTAAACTTGCATTCACTTTTGCAGTTAAATTTCCCAAACCATAATTATAGCTCCCAAAAAAGTCGAAATTCTTGTTCTGAGAATAGGTGCTACTACAGGTTAAACTTATTAAAATTGATAATAAAATGGTCTTTCTTAGTTTCATGGTTTTTATTTTTATTATGGCTAGGTTTTTTATTCATGACTATCCTTCGATTGTCGGCCACCAGGGGCACATCAACATTATGACAGTCGTTCACTTATTCTTGTTTGTCATTTATCTGCTATCTCCTTTATACTTATTCATCAGTAAACCAATGTAAATCAAATCAAAAACAGCTGTGGCAATACCAATTACCAATATAAAATAATTTGGTCTTCCGAATGCTTCTAAACCGATTACGCCCACTAAAATAGTTGGGGCAAGTGTTCCAATAAACTTATTTATGGCTATGTTTAAACTTTGGCCTTCACTTCCATGTCTTTGAGCATACATTGCAATAAACAATATTGACATGGCTAAATTCTGTAAAAAGGCTGAATAAGAACCGCCTTTTATCGAACCAAATTCTAAGACAAAATAGTATTGAATAATGTATGAAATAATCAAAGCTAAAACGCTCCAAAGTATAAATGCTTTTTTAGGTAGAAAATCAGGAAAGTGTTTACGCCCATACCTAAAATAGGTATATATAATGACAACATCAAGTAAACACCAAATAGCATTAAAAAAAACTTGAATGGACAGTCCTTCTTCTTTGTAACCCAAAATTGAGTGTATGGTTTCCCAGGCAATATTCAGTGATAATGCCCAAAATGGCATTGCATACGTTTTTTGTTTAAAACCTAATCGGATACAGTCAATATAGACTATTGTCCAACATATCCCGCTTATGCCTGCTAAAACCAATGGTGTATTCATTCATGTTTGTTTTTAATTTTGATTCTTATTGCTGGTCGAACTACATCGTTAGAAATTATTATTTCAATCCCTTCAAAACGCCGTATTTTTCACCCATAAGTATATGTTGATAAGATTGGTTGCTATTCATCCCTTTTGATGGTTCCAGCACAAATCCGGCTTCCGGTTGAAATATCATTACAATATCAGAACCTCCAAACAGGAAACATCCCAGCATATCCCCCTTGTTTACCTTGGTGCCTACGTGAATATTTTCTTCAAATTTTACCGAACATATCTGTGACATGCCTATTGGAAGTATTGCTACCAAACCGAAATCCTTTGTATCAATTATGACACAGCCTCTTGTTTCGATCGCTTGCCAGCCAGGAACTGTCGGATCAAACATATATCTTTGAATGGCAGCATCCCAGGTAATTATACCTCCAACTGCGTCTTGTTCAGCAATATTTCTAATTTCTTTGATTGTTCCACTCACCGGAAAATGGAAACGATGATAGTCCTGCACATCAAGAAACGTGTGAGTCATTATTCCATTGGCAAATTCATTTTTATATTGGCTGTCTTCTCCAATTAATTTTACAATGGATGTTAATGTTCCGGATTTAATGGATACCCCTTTTTTTAGAACAATGTTTGAATTGGCATCTATCTGCCATTCGCCCTGCGGTACTGCATCTGCCGGTGATGTAACAATAGTGCTGTCATCCGGAAAAGCAATCGGACGTTTATCAGGTGATATAAGATATCTGGAAAAAAACTGATTAAACGATTTCCAGTGAGAAGGATCTTCATACCAACCGGCGGATAAACCAAACTTAGCATCAGTAAAGGCCAATTGATAATATTCTTCTTTCCAGGACTCCGGTTTATCTAAATACAAGCCCCATGCTTTATTGAAACTGACCAACCAATCACTGTAGGGCTTTACATATTGAAGCGAGTTATTATACAATCCCTGTCCATCCAACTCTGTAAGTGGTTGGTCATTGATGAAATAGAAATAGTTCAAACTCTGGTCTATTTTATCATATAATGAAGAGTACGGTGTTTTTGGAAGAATACTCCAGGGCATACAAGTCTCAGCCCATGTAACAAATTGATAATATTCATCCAACGTTTGAGCCGGATTGGTGTTTTTATCCGGATTCACCAACTTTGCCTGATTTATGGACTTGACTAACAGTGATTTAATGTTTGGGTTGTTTTCAACAATACGAATCAACTCTTGTGTTTTATCTCCATAATTGTCATAATTTGGAGTATTGTATGGATCATCGTGTTTACAAGATAACGGAACCATTGTAACAACTAAAAAACTTAACACAACCAAAAGGTTTCTCTTTTTCATACTGAATTTTCTTTCTATTTTAATGTTTCTATTAAAGCGGTTTGATTATGAATCTTATTTTGTCTCTTTCTTTGCATGAACGCTATTGGGTGGAAGGGACAGTTAATTTTTTTTATTTTTTACTTCTGTAAGTAATAATTCAAGAATCGGCAACATATGTTTTAATCCACCAGTATTTATTACGAAGCCCCAAAAGTCTTCAAATTTCTTCCATCCACCTGTGTAAAAAAGGTGTTTCAATTGATGTTTTAATTTATCATGCGAGAACGATGCATCGAAAATATTGCTCCATTTATAAAACTCCTTATAAGCAGAATGATAGCCATCCTCTAATTCTTGTGCAGTCATCCCTTTTGTCTTATAAACAACATGTCTGGTATCATACAAGTCCCAGTCACTTGAAATAATTCTATTTGTTGAAACCATCGTGTCATAAAGTCTTGTTCCGGGGTAAGGTGTCAAAATGTGATATGTTGCGGTCGTAATTGCATTTTTTACACCCCAATCAGCCGTACGACTAAAAACATCCTTCGTATCATGATCTAAACCAAAAACGAAACTACCATTTATCATGATGCCGAGATCATGCAATCGCTCTACCGAGTATTCATAATTTTGTTTAAGATTCTGACTCTTATTACTCTGTTTTAGGTTTTCCTCTGAGAAGGTTTCAAATCCAACGAACAAACTTCTTAATCCTGCAGCTTGCGCCTTTTCGATCAGGTCTCCATTGACTATAGATGGAACCGTAGCGGCACTTTGAAAGATTCGTCCCATGCCCTTCATCCCTTCAAATAATTCATACGCCAATTTGGGATTACCAAATAAATGGTCATCTAAGAAATACAAGTGTTTACCAGGCAACCTATCAATCTCGGCCAATATCTCATCAACACGTTGAGTGTAAAATGATTTACCGCCTTTAAAAAATGCATCCTTATAACAAAAATCACAATGATGTGGACACCCTCGTGACATTACTAATGAATTTGGGACCAAATATTTTTCACGTTTTATCAAATCTCTCCTTATTCTGGGTTGATTCTCAATTGTTCTATTGTCTGTTGAAATGTATCTTTTATGAGTCTGCTTTTTTTTAAAATCAAGTAGAAAATCCGGAAAAGTCTGTTCGGCAGGCCCAATAAATATTGAATCAGCGAAAACCTCCGCCTCATCTGGTAAAGCAGTGACATGCAATCCACCAAGTGCAACAAAAATTCCCCTTGACTTGTAATGACTTGCTATCGAATATGCACGTTTTGCATTTGTGATGTAAACTTGAATGACAACTAAATCCGGAGAATCATTCAAATCTAAATTTTCAACATGTTGATCCTGTAAATCAACATCATCATTGTCATCCAAATATGCTGCCAATGTGGCCAATCCCAAAGGTGGAAATAAGGAATATTTTATAGGTCGCCAAAAAGGGCTTTTTGCTTCTGTTAAAGAAGGTAGTATAAACTTAACTCTCATTTATTTGCATTGCTATCCTAAAAATTCTAAATGATAGCACATCTGTATTTGTTACGGATTCTTTAATTGCTGCTAACGGAAGGCCAGGGCGCGGCAGTCTTCAGGCTGCTATGCTTTGGTGCTAGCCTTCGTTTTTTTACTTTTTCAGCCATTGGTCAATAACTATCTCATATTGCTTCAAATTAGGATAACCGACCGACCGCTCTGTTGACATCTCTTGTTCAAGATCAGCTTTAAATTCAGGGGTACATTTATTTTCTTCATTCTTTCCCAGTGCTTTATTAAATAAATTCCAATCCTTTATTATTTGGTCTACATCAACTCCTCTATAGAAATTTTTTACGCCATTAGATAATCTATGTTTTTCAATTGGCAAATAATAAACAAAAGCAGCAATGTTTTTAATTGCAACCTAAGAATGGATACGAACTAAACTTAAAAACAAACCAAGGTGGTCTGAAAAAACGGGAGTATTATATTTTTCACTTACAACACATACGTACAACCCAAACCGATTCGAATTCCATTCCACTGCAATTTTGTACCGTTATCCTTCACATATTTAAAATACGTTTTAAGATCTGTCGGTTCGGATAACCCCCCGCGCCATATATCAAAATGATAACCGGCGCTGATATCCAAACTGAATTTGTTATTGATACGATAGGAAGACTTCAAACATGGTTTGATAAAGAAATTCAAACTCATGGCCTCATCAGATTCATTGAAGTATTCAACGTCGTTTACCACAAAAATTTCTGAAAGATTCAGTGTGGAATACATCATGCCCAGATCAGCTCTAAGAAATAGGGATAGCTTTTTGTTTTCGTACAAATTAAACGCTTTAAATAAAGCAGGGGCATAACCGACAACTTCATTATCATACCGATATTCGCCAGAATTATCTCGTATAGAAGCTCTGGCACCTGTCGAGAAAAGCGTGAAATTGAACCCCCAATTCGACTTACCCTGGCAAAAAGTGATGGATGGACTAAAAAACAAGTATGCGGGGAAATTTGTTACAATCTGAGGTTGCAAAGAATTTTCCGATAAACTATTGGTCATTATCGACTTTAGTTCTGTCATCTGATAGTTACCGATCCCCGTTTCAAATCCAATTCTGGTTTCTTGCGCCAGCAGTTGGAACGTGGACATCAGAACGAATAAGCAGGTAGATATCATTTTCATATTTTTCATAACGCACCAAGTTTCCATCAATTTACTCTATATGCTAAAAAGCCGTTTGCAATGATCAGGTGATTGCACAACTTATAGCTATCGTATATATTAGGAGTGAAGCTAAGCGGTATATCTCTCAGTAAGGAGCCATCTGTCAGACTTCTGATCCTAAATTTATTTGCAGCCGAACAAAGAATTTCTTTGTTGTAAAAATCAATGCTTAAAACGCTTTCAGCAATACTGAATTCAGTTATTGTTTTGGATTGATCACATTGTAAGCCAATCAACTTATGATTGTACAAAATGTAAAATAGATTTGGGTTAACCGGGTCAAATTCCCATCTGTCAATTTTGACATTAGATTTATCGTAGACTGCCACTCTATTTACGCCGCTTTGACCATTAACAAGAGCATACACGTAGAGCGAATCAATCGCATCAACTACATAGTATTTTCCATCTGCTGATATTTTAAACGAAGAACTAGACCAACGAGTATTATTTATGGCCAATTTACCACCTGTTCTATAATCAAAAACGATCTCATTACCCAAATTATTCAAAAAAACACCTGTACCTATGTCTGAAAGATTTATACTTTGTGATATTCCGCCTGTCATTGAACTGTAATCGGGAACACTGGTGACTTGCTCCGTTTCCAGGTTTTCCAGGACATAATTACGCTTCGAAGAACCTGTGAAATAAAAGCCCATCGCGTATTTGAATGTTGGCGATAGTGCTAAGTCCCAAATCAGCTTGTCTTTAAAAATCGTTTGAGTTTTTAGAGGCATATTTGTAGATAACTGATAGAAGCTTATAGCATTACCGTTTTTATATGCCACGACATCCTGACTGATATGTCGCAACGATGTGCTTTCGGGTATCTGCAATTTTATACCCGTTTTATCTGAAATGCTTCTGCCGTAGGCACTTAAATTACTGCTATAAGTTGTACTCGGATATTTGGGAATAACATTCAGGCTAAAACTAAAACTCTGGTTGAACGGAAGACTCAATTGATAGGTGGTATCCTCTAAATTTATTGACTCCTCCTTCGTTGTTGAATTCAAAACAAACTGAAGTTTTTGGATGGCATTGTGATAGGTACTCTTATTCCACCACATATAATATCCATTATCGGGTGTTGCACCAAAACGTAGGACTGGCAATGCACTTGGCATTGGATAGGACCCCCATCCTAAAAGCATACCGTCGTTCCGTTTAATATACACTGTATAACTACCCCCTTCACCCACATAGGAACTGTCTATCATCTGAGTTTGACCCGAAGAGGATATTTCGGCAATTGTATTGTCTTCATGCACTACAACATAGCTGGTGAAATCTTTAGCCTTGTAGGTTTCCCAACTTACTTTCAGAAAACCATTTTCCGCCTGGCATTTTGTATTATCCGATCTTGTGTCATCCATCAGCAACACCCAATTCCGACTCATTACAAAACTTTCACCACCCAATTTGTCAGCTATGCTTCCTGTTCCTGACGCAGTATAGATCTGCAATGTCAGTTTATGGATACCATCTGCTACATCCCAACTTTGGAACATCATTTTCCCACTATCGGAGGAAACAGAATCAATTACCAGATCATCAATCAGCAACTTTGCTCCTTGGATTGCCTGGTTATCGCTTTCAAACTGAAAATATATGGAGCGACTAGAATAAGTATAGACGGTATCGTCTTCCAGATCGAGTTTTACGGTTGTAATTCCCGGTGGAGTCGGATTTTTATTTACCGGATTTTCATAGAAGTCGGTCAATGAAAAAATACAGGAATTGAACAGTAGTAAAACCGATAATAGGATTGCTATGGTTAGAACTTTCCTTATGGTATTTGAAATTAGGTTCATGGAAATAGTGTTTTATTCTTTAAAAAAAAGCTCAATATTCTATACTCAAGTTAGTATATTTTATAATATTCTTTCTTTAAGGATTTTAACTTAAAGATATTAAAATTACCTCAAAAGAACAACTATTTTTTCTAACATTAATGGTGAAATATTATTTTTTGATTAAATAAAATATTTTGAATTAAACTAAGAAATCAGTACTGGTGGTCTTAAGAATGGGGAGTAGAAAAAAGTTCCACAAATAGTATGTTTAGTTTAGTGAAAACTTATAGCCCAAATTCATTATAAAGTTATGTATTGGGTTCGTTTTTGAGATAAAAAGTCTTTTTATGATTGATTTCATTGAATAAAATTCTTTTCTAAACCACATGTATCCTTCAAATAATTCTTCTGGAGTCATATTTTTGGGATAATAGACCACGCTTGTTTTTCCATTAAAATATTTCCAATCCATTGATATAAACCTACTTTCACTCAAAAATTGGTCATATATTGGCGTTTTAGGGAGTGGGGTCAATATACTTACGGTTACACCATCAATCCCCAGACTATTACACGCATCAAGTGTTTTTTTAAATACATCTTTTGTATCGGTGTCAAAACCAAATATGATACCTGCTTGAATAGAAATTCCACTTTTATGAATTAGGTCAATTGTTTTTTGATATACATTTACATCATTAATTCTTTTATTAACGCTTATCAAGCTATTTTCAGAAAAGGACTCTATGCCAACAAAAAAATAAATACAGCCAGAATCTCTTGCAATTTTTAAAAGTTCTTCATCTTGACATCTATCCAATGTAACTTGTGCTGCCCATTTTTTATTAAGCTTAACTAATTCCTTCATTAAACTTTTTGCATATTCAATATCTCCGAAGAAATTATCATCCCAAAAAACAAAGTATTTATTATCTATACTTTTAATATCCTCAATCACTTCTTTAATTGGACGAGTTCTAAAAGAATTAGAGTATATCTGTTTAAGGTTACAGTAACTACAATTATAAGGACAGCCTCTTGTAGCAAAAACTGCTCCTTTCGTGAAATATCTTCCTTTAATGAGGTCTCTTCGTGGAATTGGAATACCTCTCAATGATGTAATACCTTCTGCACTATATTGTTTTTTTGCTTTATTCGTATAAAAATCTTCTAAAAACAGAGGCCATGTATCCTCAGCCTCTCCGATTATTAGATAATCACAGTAATCTATTACTTCAACAGGCATCAAGGTTGCATGAGGGCCACCAAAAACTATTTTAGACCCTTTACTTTTAAATTTAACTGCAATTTCATAACAATGTGAAACATTTGAGGTATTTACTGTGATAGCTATTAAATCAAACTTAGTCTCATAAGGGATTAGTTGATTATATTCATCGATAAGCTGAATGGTGTACTTTGACTCATCAATAAAACCAGCCAAATAAGGCATTGTAATTTGAATAAAGTTATTAAACTGGTTTTTTCTAAATTTTTTAATTTCTATGTTTTCCGGTGTAATTAACAATATTGTTTTTTTTATCAATTTCATTTGTTCTCTTGTTAAATTTTAAAGGCAGCACACAATAACGCCTAAGACATTTATAATCAACAATACTTTGCTATCCACAGAGACTTTTTTTTCAAAATGGGCTAAAACAGTCCTCCAACTGCATTGCAGTTATTTCATATATCAATAATTAAGAAGCTATTAGGACCTATCTATTTTAACATCTTAATTTCATTTGTAAATGTAAAATATTCATATCAATAGAATGCAAATATTAAACATTAAAGAACATTACGTCTAAATATACCAAAACTAATCATTATTAATCCAAATTAAATTAAACCCCAGGTCATGACAAAGGCTGCAGTGTTTTGGTCGATGCTTTTTAGGTGAGAATATAAAGCCCCATACATTCAATGTTATACTCCAACATGAAAAAATAATAAAATATATCAGGTCAAAAATTTCACATATAACCACACAAAAGCTGGTCAGTCACAGATTGTAACCAACCATTTCATTAATGTAAATATATAATGTTCTTTTGTGCTTCTTATTGTCAGCTAAAGTACATAAATATTTGATTGAAGGGTGGCTTTAATTATAATTTTAAACAGTAAAAAATGGAGACGTAAAAATAGTTAATCAACACTTGCAGGCTCGTGCGCTTTTTTGCCATAGACTTTTTCATAGGCTTTGCTAAAGTTATATAAATTCATAAATTAGTATTTTAGAAACGATTTCAGCACTAATTAGAGCAAGAACCAGGGCTATGATCAATTTAGTCCCCTTAATTTTGCATGAACTTTTTAAGGCGTTGTACATCAATGTTATACTCCAGATGATAATAGGAAGTGAAAGGAGTGTTATAAAGACTAAAGAGCTCGATTGAAAAATTGCTCCCGGGTTTCTTTGTAATTCAGATAAATTGATGGATTTGACTAAATACCCGGCAAGGGCTAAAATTAGATAAGGAGCCTTAGCCAAGGTGATGGTTCCGACGAGGTTGACTAACCGAAGATTATTGGATACAAACTGTCCTGCAATCCACATTAAGAAGACCAGACAAAACATATCAATTGTGAGGTAATAAAAGGAATTCGACATTGATAAGTTGCTGCTGAGATGCATGTCAAGTACTCCATCAAAAGCGGTTCTGCTGTAAGCACCAACAAGACCCATCAGAAAAAGGAATACTAAGCCCAGGCCAAAAGCTCGAAAGCCTGTTATGCGAGTATATGGATTAATCAGTAATCTCAAAACTTCTTTCGTTTTCATAGGTATTGACTTTATGTGTGTTTTTTCATTTAATATCTTGTGCAAGATAAGTCAAATAATACTTATATTTAAGCACTTTATGAATCTTCTGTAAACTGAAAGAATTATGAAAAAAGAAATGCAGGGAAATGCGTCTTCGGGCGCTGTTTATGGGTTAGGAATGATCGGAGCGGCAGTATATTACATCATGCACGCAACCTGTTTTTGGGGTGGAGTTATTGGATTTTTAAAAGCACTGGTATGGCCGGCTTTTTTAGTCTTTGAGGCTTTAAAACATTTGGGGATGTAGCAGGGGATTTCCTAAATTATACCCCTTATTTTCAGGTAGTTAATAATAAGTTCTACGATTTTATCCAACTCCATTTTACTGGTATTGATGGAGATGTCGTAGTTTTTTGCGTCGGTCCATTCTTTGCCTGTATAGGTTTTGTTGTATAAAGTTATTTCTTTGTCGCTTTGGAATTGTTACATCCGGAATGTAGGACGTACTCTGAAAGATGGTTTGCCAGAAGGAGGGCGCTCTTTCTTCGCGGAAGTCAATATCCTCTTCCATCACGGAAAGTTGCTTGGCGGCATTGCGGATTATTTCCCGGTCGGCATAAAAAATAGTCAGTTTATCGGCCAATTGTTGCCACACCGAAATAAATTTCTAACCGTTTATTCTGGAAACAGCGTTCGGGCAATACCCATTTCAAGTCCTCTCAGTTCGGATAAGCCTCGTAGTCTTCCGATGGCGGTATATCCGGGGTTGATGTTGGTTTTCTTCAGGTCATCAAGCATCTGGTGTCCATGGTCGGAACGAATGGGAATGGAGCATTGACGTTTTTGCTGCAAGAGAACGAGGGCTTTCATGACTTCGTACATGTTTACATCGCCTTCCAGGTGGTTTGCTTCGTAGAAATTGCCTTCCTCGTCGCTTTGGGTACTTCTGAGGTGAAGAAAATCAACTCTTTCACCGAAATGTTCTAAAATTTGGACCAGGTTGTTGTTTTTGTCTGCTCCAAAGGAACCGGTGCATAAGCACAAGCCATTGGACTTATTTGGTACAGCGTTTATCAGGCGTTCAAAGTCTTTTTCTGTACTTAAGATTCGTGGCAAACCCAAAACGCTTCTTGGAGGGTCGTCCGGGTGAATGACCATTCTTGCGCCTACTTCGTCTGCAACCGGACAAATTTCCGACAGAAAATAGATGAGGTTCTGTCTTAGTTTTTTTGCATCAATATCTTTATATCTGTCCAGCGATTGCTGAAACTGTTCAACGGTAAAGCTTTCTTCTGATCCCGGTAAGCCCGCCAACATGTTTCGGGTCAAAGTTGATTTTTCTTGCTCGGACATGTTTTCAAAACGAGCTTTGGCTTTTTGAATTTCAACGTCCGAATAGTCTTTTTCTGCATTCGGACGTTTCAGTATAAACAGATCGAATGCTACGAATGCTGCTTTTTCAAACCGTAAAGCCTTGGAGCCATCGGGTAGGGTGTAGGCCAGATCTGTTCGTGTCCAGTCCAGGACGGGCATGAAATTGTAGGTGATGGTATAAATGCCACAAGCTGCCAGATTTCGGATGGATTGTTTGTAATGATCTATGTAAAGTTGGAAATTTCCAGTTTGGGTCTTGATGTATTCATGGACTGGGACGCTTTCCACCACCGACCATTTTAAACCGGAGGCTTCAATGATACGTTTGCGTTCCATGATGGCCTCTACCGTCCAGATTTCGCCATTGGGTACCTGATGCAAAGCGTTCACAACTCCGGTTGCACCTGCTTGTCTGATGTCTGAAAGGCTGACAGGATCGTTGGGCCCGTACCAGCGCCATGTTTGTTCGGAATAATAAACCATACTTTTGAACTGTTAAGATGTTGTAAAGATACATGGTCTCCGTTTATGTTGCAAATGTTTGAGACTTAGAAATTTTTTACTGAGAACTAATTTTTTGTATCTTTATGCACTATTTCGTTCATTTAAAAATACAATTTATGAATAAATTAATATTTTATTTACCAATGGCTATTAGTACGCTTTCAATAAATTTAAAAGCAGAAAACCCGATTTCAGACTCTAATCTGAATTTTTCGAATCTGGATAAGACTATTTTGCCCGGAGCTGATTTCTGTAGGTTTGCCACTGGGGGGTGGATGGATGCAAATCCCATTCCGGATGAGTTTTCCCGGTATGGTTCCTTTGACAAGTTGCGGGAAAACAATCAAAAGCAAATCAGGGAATTGATTGAAGAAATGGGGAAAAGTACACATGCAAAAAGTAGTGCAGCCCAGAAAATAGGTGATTTATACCTAATGGGTACGGATAGTGCTAAGCTTAATGCGGACGGTGCTGCTCCGATATTGGATCAGCTGAAAACCATTCGTGATGCTGCCAATAAGAAAGACATTATACGGCTCACAGCTGATCTTCGCAAATGGGGGGTGTCTCCGTTTTTTGAATCATTTATCGGACCCGATGATATGAACAGTTCGATGACGATTTTACAGCTTTATCAGGGAGGCTTGGGTTTGGGTGAGCGTGATTATTACGTGCAGAATGACTCGGCTTCCAAGAAAATTCGTACACAATATTCCAAACTGATTTCAACACAGTTTTTGGATGCAGGCTTTAGCAAAGCTCAAGCCAATATGGCATCCAAGGCTGTATTGAAAATGGAGACTGCCTTGGCTTTTGGCCATTTTGAAAAGGAAAAGACCCGCAATCCTGAATTAAATTATCACAAACTGATGGTGACACAATTGAATGATTCTGTTGCCGCATTTGATTGGGGATTGTTTTTTGATGAAGCCGGGGTAAAAGGTTTGAAAGAATTGAATGTGGCTCAAATTGAGGCCATTGCTGTAGCTGTCCGTTTAATTGAAAAGACTCCGCTGGATGAATTGAAAGCGTATATTTCCTGGTGTTTGATCAATCATGCTGCCAGTTATTTGAGCGATTCCTTCGTGAATGCCAATTTTGAGTTTTATGGCAGAGCTCTGGGTGGTGCCAAATCCATCCAACCTCGCTGGAAACGCACGGTGTCCACCATTGACGGGGCTTTGGGCGAAGAAGTCGGTCAGCTTTATGTGGCTAAATATTTTCCACCACAGGCAAAAGAACGAATGATCAAGTTGGTTGACAACCTGAAACTATCTCTTGGCGAACGCATAAACCAACAAGCCTGGATGAGCGATGAAACCAAGGCCAAAGCGCTGGATAAACTGAGTGCTTTTATTGTTAAAATCGGTTACCCGGACAAATGGAAAGATTATTCTGCGCTGGAAATCAAGAATGACAGCTATTGGGAAAACATTGTCCGCTCTTCGGCTTTTGAATATGCCTTCAACCTGAATAAACTTGGAAAACCGGTTGATAAAATGGAATGGCTGATGACTCCTCAAACGGTTAATGCTTATTACAATCCAACCACCAATGAAATTTGTTTCCCTGCCGGAATTCTTCAACCGCCTTTCTTTTATATGAATGCGGACGATGCTTTAAATTATGGTGCCATCGGTGTTGTTATCGGTCACGAAATGACTCACGGATTTGATGATCAAGGTTGTAAATACGATAGAAACGGTAATATGACGAATTGGTGGACAGCCAACGATGCCACTCAATTTCAGGCACGCACGAAAGTCCTGAAGGATTATTTCAACGGCATTGTTGTCATGGATGATGTTCATGCAAATGGCACCTATACCTTGGGCGAAAATATTGCGGATCATGGTGGTTTGCAGATTGCTTACAATGCTTTCTCCAAAACGGAACAATTTAAAACTGGTGAGAAAAGTGACAGTTACACGCCTCAGCAACGTTTTTTTCTGGCATACGCCAATCTTTGGGCAGGCAATGTCCGCAAGGAAGAAATGCTTCGTTTGACAAAGCAGGATCCTCATTCTCTTGGGAAATGGCGCATAAACGGTGCTTTGTCTCATATTGATGCATGGTACGATGCATTTGGCATTAAGGCTGGTGATCCGATGTATTTGCCCAAGGAAAAGCGGGCAGACGTTTGGTGATCTTTACTAGTAAAAAAAATCCTGTCGTTCATGGCAGGATTTTTTTTTACTTCGTGTACCAGGCCTTAAATTCAGAGACCCTGGCTTTGCTGACAATAATTTTATCGGGAACAGGCACAAGCAGGTTTATGGCTAATTTGCTTCCAAACCAGGTTGAAAGGTCCTTTATAGCTTTATGAGATACAATGTATTGTCGGTTTGCCCGAAAAAACTGCGATGGATTTAGTTGGACAAACAATTCTTCGAGCGTACTGTCCATGGTGTAGGTTTGATTGTCCACTGTTACAATTTTTGCCATTTTATTTTCCGTGTAGAAACAGGCTATTGTATCAACAGACAATGGTATAAATTTGTCCTTGTAGGGTATCAGAAAATGCGATTTATAGACTTCTTTCGTTTGTTTTAAGGAGGATAGCATCGCAGAAATGACATCGGTTTGATCTTCATTTGTCGCTCTCAAATTGCGCCATTTTCCAATAGCCCGTTCTAATGTTTTTGTATTTATTGGTTTGAGCAAATAATCAATGCTGTTCACCTCAAATGCCTTTAATGCATATTCGTCGTAAGCTGTTGTAAAAATGATGGGACAGTTTATTTTTACTTTCTCAAAAATGGAAAAAGCGGATCCGTCTGCCAGATGGATATCCATAAATACCAGGTCTGGAGGAGTGTTTAGGGTAAACCATTCGACGCTTTCTTCCACGGTTTGCAGCACGGCAATAACCTGAATGTCCTCATTCGTCTGAATGATCAGTCGTTGCAGATTCTGAGATGCAACGAGTTCATCTTCAATAACAACAGCTTTCATATTTTATTTCTTTCTGGCCTTTTGCCGTGTCTAAATGTTGAATCAAAGGTATTTCCACGCAAAAATCTTCCGTTTTGGTAATTACAATCTCTTTTTGAAAAAGGAGTTGGTACCGTTCGGTCAGATTTGCCAGTCCGATGCCTTCTCCAGGTTCGGCATCTGTTTTGAGCCGGATATTATTAATTACCCGGATGGTGTCGTGCGGAGTCGTTTCGATGGTCATAATCAACGGGTATTTCGTGCTGATTATGTTGTGTTTAGTCGCATTTTCTACCAGTAATTGCAAGCTGATGGGCATAACAAACCAGCTCAGATATTTTTCGTCAATGTGATACTGAATCTGAAAGTTTTCACCGTAGCGAATTTTCATCAGACTGGCATACGATTCGGTGAATTCCAGTTCTTCGTTGAGATGTAAGACTTCTTTATTACCGATGGCATATCTAAATACCGACGATAAATTTTGTACATATTCGTGCGCTTTATCCTGATTCATCGCGATTAATCCATCCAATGTATTAAGTGAGTTGAATAAAAAATGAGGATCCACCTGATTTTTCAAGACTTCATAGCGAATACGGATGTTTTCAGCAATCAGTCTTTCATTTTCCAGTTGTGCCATCTGACGTTCGTTCAGGGAATTAAGTAAAGCTGTCGTTAATAAGACGATAATGACTACGATGGAATCTTTTATTAAATTAAGAATGATTAATATGCTAATTGGTATATCGTTCCTATGAACCAATTTGAAGGCACTCTCAGAAAAAAGAAAACTCAAAACAGACATAATGAAAAAAGAACCAAAAATGATGGTAAACGCTTTTGTTCCTTTTCTCCATTTTTTCTGTATAATTTTGAAACTGAAAAGAAACAGTAGATAGGTCATTATAAAGTTAGAAAGAAAAATATGGATTAAACTGTACTCATCAGGCAGCGAGAAATTTTTATTGTAAACATAACCCAAAACCATAATCAGACTAAGTGTGATACTTGTCGTAATGGAAAGCCTGAAGGCGTTTATTTTACTGATTGGACTTATTTTTCTATGGATCATCTCTTTTTATTTTGACGATAAATGTACGAAAACAACGATTAAACTCCAAAATAAAAACGTTGCATCAGGGCTTCGTCGTTGCTGTTTTTTTTAATTGATTTCTTCAACTTTCAACTTCCTATTATTGCTTCTTTGATGAAGTTTTACTGATATGCGATCGAAAATGTAATAGATAATTGGAACGACTACCAAGGTCAGGATCATGGAACTAATCAAGCCACCAATAATAACCCAGGCCATACCATTTTTCATTTCAGCTCCGTTACCGGTTGCAAGTGCAATGGGCAACATGCCGAATATCATGGCGAATGTGGTCATCAGGATTGGACGCAAACGTTCTTTACCGGCTTCCATAATGGCATTGACGGTGTTAAATCCCTTGTCCCGACGCATGTGGTTGGTGAAATCGACCAGCAGAATGGCATTTTTAGCTACCAGACCAATCAGCACGATTAAACCGATGATGCTAAAGATGGTCAGGTTGTTCATCGTCAGAGCCAATGCCATAAACGCTCCGATGAGTGACAATGGAATGGAAAACAAGACAATGAGCGGATCGGTCAATGAATTGTAAAGCATGACCAAAATGAAGTATATCAGTACAATAGCCGCTAAGAATGCAAAACCAAGGCTACCGAAAGCTGAATCTTGTTGCTCCATCATACCACCTTGTTTAATGGTGACACCCTCCGGAATTTTACCTTCAATGGCTGCCGCGATTTCTGAACCGACAGTTCCTGTAGGACGTCCAACAACATTGCTTTTTACGGTGATAGATGAGATACGGTCTGTACGTTCCAAAGCGGATGGGCCTAAGCCATAACCAATTTCTGCAATTTGTTTCAATTCAATCAGTTCGCCTTTGTTGTTCATAAAGGTCAGATTGGCAACATCCTCGGGTTGTGTACGGTCGAAATCATCAATTCCAATTCGTATGTTGTACTCATAATTGCCGTCCTTGTATTTTGATTTATCGTTGCCATTCAATGCTGTACGAAGCGTAGACCCTACGTCGTTGACCGATAAACCCAATGTTGACATTTTATCTCTGTCTAGTTTTATTTGCACCTCCTGACGAGGATCATCGATGGAATATTTTACATCAGCAGTACCAGGTGTCAGGCGAGTGGTCTTCATAATCATTGCAGCGGTCTGTTGAACTTTTTCAAAATCGGCTCCCTGAACAATAAACTGAATAGGTTCAGAGGAGCTTTCTCCGGAGGTGATGCTGGTTCTTGCGCGAATCCCCGGAATTTGTTTCATAATAGCTTCTTTTGCTTGTATGGCATAAGCCTGTACCCCAAGTTTGCGTTTTTCTTTGTCAATCAGTTTTACTGCGATGGTGGTCACATTATTTTTTGAACTGGTTGCGGAAAAACCAACATTGGTATAGACACTTTTCACTTCGGGTATTCTGTTGATGATTTTCTCAACCTGCATGGTGATTTGGTTGTTCTGATACAGTGTTACTTGTGGATTCATATCCAACGTCACTGTAAATTCTCCCCTGTCGCTTTCAGGCATAAATGCAAATCCGATAAAACCGGTTGGAATAAGCATGAATGAACCAATAAACAAAGCCAATGTCGATAATAAAATGGCTGTTTTATTTTTTAAACCGATGGCCAGAATTCTGGTATAAAAGTTTTTAACCGATTCGAACGTCCGTTCTACAAAGCGGGAGAATCGACCCAACAAGGTTGGACGTGTATCGTCCGGTAAATCTCCAAAGCGTGATATCAGCAGCGGTGTTACGGTAAAGGACACCAGCAAACTGCACAACGTGGCAACTACAATGGGGATGGCAAATTCTTTCAGTACATTCCCAATCAAACCTCCGCTCAATGCCATTGGCAGGAATACGACCACGATTACAAGTGTAATGGCCATGGCGGTAAACATGATCTGCTTACACCCATCAATAGCTGCCTGAAATTTTGACTTGCCTTTTTCCATGTGACGGATCATATTTTCTATGACCACGATGGAGTCATCCACCAGAATTCCGACCACCAGCGATAAGGCCATCAGGGACATCATATTCAGGGAATAGCCCAGAATATACATGACAATAAAAGCCGGAATAATGGAAAGCGGAACTGCAACCATGACAATAAGTGCACTTCGAATGTTGTGTAAGAAAACAAAGCACACAATGGCTACAATCAGGATGGCTAGGATCAGGTCTTCCATCACTGCATTGGCTGAGGCTTTGGTATAAATGGAATCGTCTGTTGCAATTTCAAATTTTACATGACTGCCGGCATATTCTTTTTCAATGGCTTTCAACTCAGCTTTGGCCAAATCAGCTACACGCACGGCATTGGCATCGTTTTGTTTCTGTATGGAAATACCAATGGCATCCCGGCCGTCTATACGGTTTATTTGTTTTTGTTCGGCAATACCGTCCTCCACTTCGGCTACGTCCATAACTTTGACCTTACCTCCGCTTGGGGTGATAGCAATCACAGTATTCCTAAGTTCATTCAGGTTGGAATATTTCGCCGCTAACCGGACAGAATAGACTGAATTGGCGTTTTCCACATTACCCGCCGGTATTTCCATATTGGCGGATTGTATCACCTGTAAAACCTGTAGGATGGATAAATTATAGGCTTTTAGTTTTTTGGAATCAATATTGACTTTGATTTCGCGGTTATTTCCGCCGGTCAATTTTACAGTACCTACACCAGGAAGTTTGGTCAATCTGGGTTGAATACGGTCTTCCACCAGTTTGTAAAATTCCGTTGGAGGCATGGAGGAGGAGGCCACCACATTCAGAATGGCTTTTTCATCGATGGCAATCTTATTGATCGAAGGATCCAGCATATCTGTAGGCAGTGTCGATTTAATGGCCGATATTTTACGCTGAGCTTCCTGAATGGTCTGATTAATATCGCTTCCTTCGTTCATTTCAACAGCGATAACAGATACTCCTTCAAGTGATGTTGAACTGATTTTCTTCAGGTTTTCCAGAGTTGAAAGGGCATCTTCGATTTTTTTGGTCACCGATGTTTCCACTTCTGACGCTCCTGCACCCGGATAAACTGTTTGCACGGTAAGCATTGGCAGTTCAAACTTCGGTAATAGGTTAAGGTTGAGCGCTTTGTATGATAATATTCCAGCCAGGGTCAACATCGTAAATATGACGGTGATGATCAATGGCTTTTTTATAGAGATTTCTACAATTGAGGACATACGAATGCTGTTTTTTGGTTAGTTGATGATGGTAACTTTTGAGTTATCCATTAAATTGATTTGTCCGTTTGTGACCACTTTATCACCTTCATTTAGTCCGGCTATCACCTCAAGGTTGGATTTGAAATCCCTTCCGGTGCTGATTTTTACCAATCGGGCAATATTTCCTTTAATCACATAGACAGAAGGGTCTTTTACACTGCTGACAATGGCATCGCGTGGTATCATTAAAGCTTTGGCGTTTGTACCCATGTCCACTTTAACTTTTACATAGGTTCCTGCTTTTAACTGGTTCTTACCCGTATTGGAAATCATGATTTCCACCGGATAATTGTGGGCAGAACTACTTTGCTGACCTATCGATGAAAGAACTCCTTTATAGTTATAATCCGGATGAATTTCGCTGTTGATGCTCACTTCCTGACCTTTATGAAGTTCATAGGCATCCGATTCAGCCACTTCCAACGTGACTTTCAATTGTGAGATATCGGCTAAACCTGCTACGACAGCACCAATAGCGACATAAGCCCCGAGTTCTGTATTATGTGAGGTGATATAACCGCTGAAAGGAGCCACCACTTTGGTATCGTCCCATTGTTTTTTAGCATTTTCCAGTTGGTTGGAAGCATTTTCATACCCGATTTTACTGTCCCGTAATTGGGTGTCGGAGATGGCTTCCCCTTTGTGAAGAGCCTGATAGCGGTTGTAATCTTCTTTGCATTTGTCGTAATTAATTTTTGCATTTTCGTAGGCCAGACGTTTGTAAGTGTCTTCAATTTTGGCCAGAACTTTTCCTTTTTGTACGAAATCGCCCATTTTGAAATTTACCTGAACGACTTTGCCTGAAGTTTCCGTTGCTACATTCACTTCTTTATTTGCGTCTGCTGTACCTACAAATTCCAGAGAATTTGCCATTTCTTTCATTTCAGCTGTAATTACAGTGACAGCCACTTTATTGTTGGTTACTTTCACTTCTTTTCGACTGTCAATTTCCCTTTTATTCGAAGCCAGTGTCAAAGCCATTGCTCCAATTAGTGTAATCACTAATGCGCTGATGATGATTGTTTTCTTTTTCATATGTTTTATTTATATATTAAATCTTTTATTCCACCGTTGAGTGACATGATTTTAAGTTCAGCATCCTTGAAATTGTATAAGGCTGTGAGGTATCCGGCCTGGGCATTGCTCAGACTGATTTCATCCTGCAGCAAATTGCTCATGGTGGCTAAACCTTCGCGGTATCTCAAGGTGGTTTCATCGTACACTTTTCCGGCCAGTTCCAAATTTTGTTGCTGACGGCGTACAACACTTTTGTTGTTTTGATAATTATTGATGGCGTTCAGATAATTCATCGATAAAAGTTCCTTGGTATTTTCAAGTGTTTCCTGAGATTTTTTGTAATCCAGTTTTGCCTGACGTGACTTTGATCGTTTCTCAAAACCATCGAAAAGGGGAATAGACAGGTTGAGGCCGACACCGGCATTGGGATACCATTTATTTTCGGGGTTTTCGTTGAAATAATTTTTGAAATCGTTTCTCATTCCTTGATAGGCAACCGATCCGGTCAGGGAAAGCGTTGGTAAATAACCACTTGTAATCAATTTTTGGTTCAGTTGATTCATGTCTTTTTGAGATTCAAGCAATTGAATGTCGATGTGGTTTGAGAAATCGGATAGTGCGGTAGGATCCTTTTCTATCAAAATCGTCTTTGCATCATCGGTCAGCAAAATGCTTTGATTGAGTGGTATATCTAAAATGTATTTGATCATATTCATCTGCTGGTCCTGGGTGGCAATCGTGTTGCTCAGCTGGGTGTAGTAATTTTCAAGGTTTACATTAACCCGATCCAGGTCGATTTGTTTGCCGATGCCGTTTTCTACGGTTATTTTGGTGATGGCTTTCAAATGTTCAGTGCGTGCGATGTTTTCTTCAATCAGTTTCCGTTGCTCGGCCGTTGTCAAAGTCAGAAAATACAGTTTTGCCACTTCAGCGGCTATTTCCTCACTGGCTTTCTCGACCGATAAACTGCTCAGTTCGGATGATTTTTTGGATAATTTCACAGCTGTCATTGCTGTTTGATTGTATAAAATCTGACTGATGCCTATAGATGTGCTGGTGGTGTATTGACTACCCATCTGAAAACCAACACTGGTGCCTGGTTTGCCGATAATTTCACCCGGAAGAATGGTGGTAGGTAGTACGAAATTGTCTTGAAAGCTACCGCTAAAATTGACTTTAGGGAGCAAGGTTGCACGGGTTTCTTCATTTTTATACCCGCTTTTTTCCTGATCTATCAGGGCTTTCTTGACATTGATGTTTTTTTCTACTGCCATTTGCATACATTCCTGCAGTGACAATCGGAGTGGATTGTTTTCCTGTGCTAACAACATCTGGCCGCTAAACAGGGTGATTAGTACTGTGATAATGAGTTGTTTCATAAAGCTTCTTCATTTTTTATGTTGCAAAATTAGGCGTAGAAGCTATAAGCTTTATTTAGAATAATACTGAAATGACTATTATCAGCACTGAAATGACTTTATTGGCTACCGGATGTTTTTAACGTATCATTGTGCCGATTTGTAATCATAAGTTTTGACCTTCGTTTTTTATACGTTGAAAGGAAAAAAATACTATTTTTGTTAAAAGAATTTTTAGGGTTTGTATAAATATCAGTGTAATCTTTTCCGTAGTAACTCCTTACTAACATGGATCTTGAAATAAAGCCCGGCTTTAAATTTTTGGCAGTGAAAAGTTCTTTTTTACTGGCTGTCACTTTGACAGTAATTTCCTGTTGCCCTCCCATCTGGTCGAGATTGAAAAAGCGAGCAGAGGCTGAAAAATGTTTGTTGACAAGTCCAAAGTTGTTGGTCTACGATCCTTTCAAAAATACGTCTCAAAATTGGGTGGCTGAAGCAGAAGGACACTATGAAACACATTATCTGGAAGCTGATTCATGCCTGGATATTAAAACCTCAGCCGGTTTAACTTTTTGGTACAAAGAACCTTTTGAAGGTGATATCCAGATACAATACCAGGCTTTGCTGGTGGATGAGGGTGATTTACTCGATCGGGTCAGTGATTTAAATTGCTTCTGGATGGCCTCCGATCCCATCTATCCCGATAGCCTTTTTACCCGGTCCGAATTCAGAAAAGCAGCGTTTGGCCGTTATTACAGCTTGCAACTTTATAGTATGTGCGTTGGTGGGAATGCAAACACCTCAACGTACTTTCAGCG
>Ga0209123_1001097_pt1 | contig 28917 bp, 22 predicted proteins | sample BarGraIncu00431A_FD_184500 | JGI IMG/M metagenome (GOLD analysis project Ga0209123, IMG submission 184500) | Arctic peat soil microbial communities from Barrow, Alaska, USA - Barrow Graham LP Incubations 004-31A (SPAdes) (version 2) | ecosystem: Environmental > Terrestrial > Soil > Wetlands >...
TTAAGATGAGATCTCTCATTCGTAAGAAGTAAGACCCCTTGTAGATCACAAGGTTGATAGGCCAGGTGTGTAAGTGTAGTAATATACTCAGCTGACTGGTACTAATAGGTCGAGGGCTTGACTTAATAATGTTAGCACTTCGTGCTAACGATCATTCATCCTAATATACACGCTTTCTTCTGTGCAGTTTTGAAGGAACATAGTAATATGTACTTCTAAATCCAGTGGCGATAGCTGTGAGGTTCCACCTGTTCCCATACCGAACACAGTAGTTAAGCTCACATACGTCGAAAGTACTTGGTTGGAAACGGCCTGGGAGGATAGAAAGTTGCTGGTTAAGATAAAGAGCACTCATTTATGAGTGCTCTTTACTTCGTGTTCCCTTTTTTGTTGTTCCTGAAATTGGTAAAAAACTTTAGATGTTAGAAAGGATGATAATACGGGAATCAGAGAAACGAGAGAAAATGTTTCTTATTTTCAGCACATGAGATGAGCGCCCAGGTGTAAGGTTGCAGATGGGGTATTACCGCCAATTGGATAGTATTTTTTTAATTATATTGTCGTTTAGCAGGAAGCTGAGGCGTAGTTAGGGAACACTATAAGAATGGAAGGAGTGGCAATTAGTGAAGAAAGTTTTTGATAAGATAGAAGATAAAGTAAAGAATGGTATTCGTCTAACAAGGGAAGATGGACTTATTTTGTTCCAGAGCAATGATTTAGCATGGCTCGGATATTTAGCTAATTTAGTTAGACAACGGATTAGTGGTGAGTATGTCTATTACAATGTAAATTGTCACATTAATCTAACTAACATTTGTACATCACGTTGTGATTTCTGTGCTTTTGGTTGTGATGCTGATAGTGCTAAGGCTTACGCCATGACCAAAGACAATGTTATGGACAAGGCTATACAGGCTGCTAAAGATGTTGATCTTAGAGAATTTCACATTGTTAGTGGTTTGCATCCTGATTGGCCTTTTGAATATTATGTGGATATTATCAAATCATTAAAAGAACGGTTACCCCACATTCATTTGAAAGCCTTTACTGGGGTGGAAATTACTCACTTTGCTAAAATATCTGGCAAGTCAATTAGGAAAGTACTCATTGAATTACAATGCGCAGGACTTGATTCCATGCCCGGTGGTGGAGCCGAAATTTTGTCAGATCGGGTAAGAAAAGAACTTTGTCCGAATAAAGCCACTGCAGCTGAATGGTTAGAGGTGGCACGGACAGCTCATCAGCTAGGCATTCGTAGTAATGCTAGTATGTTATATGGTCATATGGAAACAGTAGAAGAACGTATTGATCATTTGTTAGTTCTGAGAAAATTGCAAGATGAGACGGGTGGTTTTCAGACCTTCATTTGCTTTCCCTTTCATCCTGATAATACAATATTGCAGGGTAAAATAGTACAGGCATCCGTATGGGATGAGCTTAAGACAATGGCCATTTCCCGATTGATGTTGGATAACTTCCAAAATATTAAGGCATATTGGGTGATGTTAACACTGTCGATTGCTCAATTAGCCTTAGGTTTTGGGGCCAATGATATTGATGGTACTGTGAGTGAAGAAAAAATTATGCATGCAGCAGGCGCGAAGTCGGCCACATCATTGACCCAAGAAACAATTATTTCCACCATTCGTGAGACGGGGCGTATTCCTGTTGAGCGTGATTCCATGTATAATATCGTTAAAATATTATAATAGTAAGAGTGAGTAGCCTCAATCGTTATAGGCTACTCACTCTTTATAGTATTAGACTTTGCCTATTTTGTAGCCCTCGTTTCCCCCAAGAGGATAGATAGGGTTTTTAAAAAGGAGTGTAATGATGGGGTATATTATTCAAGCTGAAAAATTAGCTAAATCATATGGCGACTTTCAGGCTCTCAAAGGAATATCTTTCAAAATTAATAAAGGGGAGTGTTTTGGCTTTTTAGGTCACAATGGGGCTGGAAAATCCACAACCATGCGCATGATTTATGGCTTATCCACTGTCACTGAAGGGTGGCTTGAAGTGCTTGGTGAACGGATAACACCACTTACGCCATCTCATCTTAAGAAGATCTTTGGGATCGTACCCCAGGAGGACAATCTAGATCCTGATTTGACTGTGATAGAAAATTTACAAGTATATGGTGGCTATTTTAATATAGCCAGTAAAGAGGCGATGGCAAGGGGGCAAGAACTACTAGAATTTATGGGAATTGCCGATAAAATCAATGTAAATGTAGAGAAACTCTCTGGTGGAGCTAAACGCCGCTTGGTTATCGCCAGAGCTCTTATCAATAAACCAGAAATTATCATTCTCGATGAACCTACCACTGGCCTTGATCCTCAGGCTCGTCGTTTAGTCTGGCAAAAACTGAGAAAATTGAAAGAAGAGGGGGTTACCATGCTGTTGACGACTCATTATATGGAAGAAGCAGCCCAGCTTTGTGATCGACTCGCTATCATGAATGACGGACTGATATTGGCTGAGGGGACTCCTGAGGAATTAATTAATAAATACGTATTGCCATTTGTGATTGAAGTGAGAGCTTCTGTAGATATGCTGCCCCCTAATATTAATGAGAAGATTGGAGCAATGGGTGGTAGGGCTGAGTATATGGTTGATAGTTTATTTATTTTTACGGAAAATGGCAGAGCCATGTGGGATAATATAGATAAAACAGGTCTTGATCAGCATACCTGTTATCTTAGGCCGGCTAATTTAGAAGATGTCTTTCTAAAACTTACTGGGAAGAGGGAAGAATCATGATTATGGCATTTAATATATTAAAGCGGCATTTGGTGGTATTTCGTCGTACATTGTGGTCAAATATGGTTTTTAATGCCATTGAACCATTCTTATATCTTTCGGCTATGGGTTTTGGCTTGGGGGCATTTGTCCCACAGATGGAGGGAATGACCTATATCCAGTTTATGGCTCCAGGCATGGTGGCGTCAGCATCCATGTGGGCAGCTACTTTTGAGTGTACATATGCTAGTTTTATACGTTTGCATTTTGAAAAAATATTTCATGCCATGTTAGCTGGACCAGCGACTGTGGCTGATGTGGTCGCTGGTGAAGTTCTTATTGGTATTGTAAAAAATATTGTGTTTGGCATTGTTATTTTAGTGGTTATTGGTCTTATGGGGCAGGTGCAGTCAGCCTGGTCCTTACTAATCCCCTTATTTCTTGTTGTCCCAGGGACAGTATTTTCCTTGATGGCTTTATCCTACACGGGGATAATCACCCATATTGATTACCTCAATTATTATATTACCTTAATTACCACACCCATGTATCTCTTAGCAGGTGTTTTTTTTCCCATATCTGCCATGCCAGAATGGCTGCAGATAGTAGCTTGGTTTAATCCGTTGTACCATAGTGTGGAAGTCTGCCGGGCTTTGGTAGTTGGTCAGGTTAGTATTTTACTTTGGCAACATGTCGTCAGTTTGGTGTTTTTCTCAATAGTGTTAGCTCCAGTACCTGTATACTTTATGAAAAAACGGCTTATTAGTTAGGAGTAAAAGGTATTCAAATAAAGAAGGACTTGGCTTTGGCCAAGTCCTTCGATCCAGGTAGAATAATGGTAATATTAGCTTAATGTGGAAATTAATAAATGTCCACAGAGTACATTTGTTGCCACAGGTACTTCATGTACATCACAAACTCTAAGTAAGGCAGTGATATCTGGTTCATGAGGCTGGGCAGTGAGTGGATCCCGCAGGAAAATAACCATGTCGATTTTCTGGCAAGCGATCAGTGAACCGATTTGCAGATCGCCGCCAAGTGGGCCTGATAAATAAGTGGTAATAGCTAATTCAGTATTTTCTTTGATAAGGCGTCCGGTAGTGGCAGTAGCCACTAAATTGTGCTGAGCCAGTATATCTTGATGTTGACGGGCAAAAGCGATCATGACGTCTTTCTTTCGATCATGAGCAATTAGAGCAATCGTTTTCATGAGAGAATACCTACCTTTTAAATATTTATGTTAATTATAGCATAACTGAATTGCAGGATGGGTTAAATATATGTTAAAAAAATATTTTTTTTAATTAGAGTTAAGTTGTAGTAAGGAAATTGCGGGGATATTGTTGGTCTGTCGAGAATGAGATAGAGGGCATTAGCCTTTTAAATAATTAATTAGACTAATAGAGTAAGGGGATTATGAAGAGACTAAGTAAATAAGATTGGTTTAACAGCGCCTTTTGCAGGATGCGCATGTAGTTATGGCGAATATGAAAAGAGCATAGAATTCAGGTTTGATTTTGTAAGGAGTGAAGTAATGTGTTGCCGTTTATCATAGGATTATTGTGTATCGTAAACTTTTTATACTTTTTCATGGAAATGCCCGTATTGGCTTTCGGGTTTGTTGGTTGGTCCAATTTAATTATTGCCTGGGGCTTACTGCTCATGTTTATTGCAGCCCTCATATTACTTAGTAAATTTAGGCAATTTATTGCTAAGACAGCATGGGGAGACATGTTAAAAAAAATGTTTCCCCAGATTTTTCAAGAGCGAGCGAATATTGTTGATATTGCTGATTATCAAAATAATGGGAAAAATTTTAAGAAATATCGAACCATAGGGATTATTGGCATCATACTTCTTGGGATTGGTATGGCTAACTTGTTAGTTCTCCCAATTTTAACCAGTGCACCAATTATTTATAGTAATTCCTATCGTAGTTTGCTAGGGGATGTAAAAGAAAGCTCATTTACGGCTGATGTTGAGCCCATTAATTTATCCCAAATACGGATTGTGGATGAAGAAACGGCTCAAAAATTGGCAGATAAGAAGATTGGTGAAGTTCCCGCTTTAGGTAGTGAAGTACAGATCGGGGAACTGGTACTGCAAAAAGTGCAAAATAAATTGTATTATGTGGCACCTTTAGAACATCGTGGTATCTTTCAATGGTTGACCAACCACAGTAAGGGGAGTAAAGGGTATGTCATGGTATCGGCGACCAATCCTCAAGATGTACGCCTTATTCAGAATGTAAATGGTCAAGAGGTCTATTTAAAATACCAAATGAAGGGTTTTTTCTTTGATTATCTGCCTAGATATATCTATTTTCATGGTCTGTTTAATATCGGAGTTTCAGATTTTTCCTTTGAGGTCGATGATGATCTTAACCCTTATTGGGTAGCTACTTTATATAAAAATAAGGTAGGGTATCATGGTTCAGATGCAGTAGGAGCTGTTACCGTAAATGCTCAGACGGGTGAATTAACTCGCTATACAATTGATGATCTACCGCGTTGGGTTGATCGAGTCCAGCCCGGGGAATTTGTCTATCAACAAATCCGTGATTGGGGCGAATATATTAATGGTTTTTGGAACAGTTTGTTTGCCAAAACGGGTACTCTAAAACCAACAGGGACTGAACTTCATCTGATTTATGGTAATGATGATAATGTATATTGGTATACAGGTATTACTTCGTCAGGTAAAGATGGCAGTTCAGTGGGTTTTATTATGGTAAATTCTCGGACGAAAGAAGCCAAATGGTACAAAGTATCAGGAGCTGATGAGGCTGGTGCCAAGAAGTCAGCGGAAGGGCAAGTACAAGAGAAAGGTTATCGGTCTGGATACCCTATTTTGTATAATATTGCTGGTGTTCCTACCTATATTTCTCCCCTGAAAGATAAAGAGGGGCTATTAAAGGCTGTGGCCTTTGTGTCAGTAGAAAATTATAACCTGGTCGGTGTAGGGCCGGATATTGAAAGCGGGCTACGCACCTATCAACAGATATTAGCCAGTAAGGGCAATCAGTTTATACCAAGTCAGGAACTTAAACCAATTATCTTACAAGGTAAACTCAGTCGCGTTTCTCAGGTTGTAAAAGGTGGAGAATCCTACTTCTACTTTATGTTGGAAGGGGATAATCGAATTTTCATTGGTAGTTCTACGACCTCACCTAAGGTACCTATGGCCAGAGTGGGAGACATTGTGGTTCTGACGGCCAATGACACAAAAGAAGCCATCTTGACGATTAGTGAATTTAAAGGGGAAATTAATTAAATAAAAAACAATCCTTCTGCATAGGCAGAAGGATTGTTTTTTACGGATTCAGAAATTAGATCACTTTCTAAGGTTCCACGTAAGAAGAAGGAAATCTTCGGTCGATGCCTGTAGAATTGTCATAAGCCAAGTCTTTTTTTAAAGGAAAAGATAAGAATAGAGAGAACAATAGAGTAACTATCTTTTGAAGGAGGATTTTTTATGCGTGATAGAAATAATGATAACTACGCAAATCAATATACGCAAAATAGTTTGACGGATAAATTGAGAAAAAATACGATTAAAGCGGGGAAGAAACTGGTTTATGTCGTATTATTATTATATTATACTCTACAGAAAGATAACGTACCATTAAAAGCCAAGGCGGCAATTGTTGGCGCCTTAGGGTATTTTATCGCGCCTTTTGATGTTATTCCAGATTTCTTGCCAATTATCGGGTATACGGATGATTTTGGGGCATTAATGATGGCATTGGCAACCGTATCCATGTATATTGATCATGAGGTCAAATGTAAAGCCCGTGCCCAGTTAGAAGTATGGTTTGGTCAGGTCCATGACAGTGAGATTGCTGAGGTTATGACTAAATTATGATTGGCAATAAAAATAAAGCCACATTCTTATTAGGTTTAGTCTCCGTAGGATTTTTTATCAGCTATCCTTTTCAACACACGTTTATCGGAGGCTTAGTAGCGGGTGGTTGTGGGGCGGCCATGATCGGTGGATTGGCCGACTGGTTTGCTGTATCCGCATTATTTCGTCGCCCTCTAGGTATACCCTTTCGTACAGGCATTGTTCCTCGTAATCGGGAAAAAATCTTTCAATCCCTTGTCTATATGGTAGAGAATCAGTTATTGATGAAGGAAAATATAAAATCACGGCTTAATGAATATGATGTCGCGAGCACCTTAGTTCAGATTATGCTGGAACATGGTGGTAAAAATATCGTTAAGCGCATGGCATATAGTTTTATTCGCGATATGATAACACAAGTAAAGCCCCAACAATTGGGTAATATGATTGATGAAATTATAAAAAACACCATTTACAAAACAAAAGTAGCTCTTTATATGATTGATGGTGCCGAGTGGTTAATTAAAAATAGGTATGATGATAAAGTAATAAATTTTTTAATAGCTCAGTGTTTGTTATTGGTTGATCATCAGCAGACAAAAACTTTATTTGCCGAGTATTCTCTTGCTGTGCGCCAACGATATGAACAGGGGAAAACGCGAAGGACTTGGTTTAACAAGTGGCTGAATTTGTCAACAGAAGAAGTCGGTACCATAGGGCAACAAGCCTTGCGGGCCACCTTAACTGCTATGCAAGATGATCAGCATGCAAAAAGGCAACAGTTGAAAAGCTGGTTACAGCAATGGCTTGTTGCCAAAAGAACAGATAGTGTATTTCAGGGAAAACTAGAGAAATGGGTACACCAGGTATTGAATCAGATTGATGTTGCACAATATGTTACTCACTATATTGCAGAATTTCGTGCAGGAGCACTGATGAATAACAGGCAGACTGTTAAATGGTTAGAATTATCCATTAATCAATTTGATATAATTATGGCAGATTTTGCCCAGGATGAGCAAAATCGCGGACAGTTTAATCAAGTCGTAAAGAGTATGCTTAGCCAGTGGTTAGACAACTATCATCAAGAAATCGGTAAAATGGTCATGGAGAGTTTGAATAAATTTACCGATGTGATGTTGGTGGAGTTTATTGAGAGTAAAGTCGGCAATGACTTACAAATGATTCGCATTAATGGTTCGGTAGTTGGCGGCTTGGTAGGTATGGTGCTCTATATCATGACATTCTGGCTGTAAGAAAAGGGTGGTACATCATGGATCGAAAAAATATGGCGAATAAGGTATTAACAGGATTTTTCCTACTATTTGTTCTGTCCAGTGTATTAAAATACTTTTATAAAGAGTTACTGGCAGTGCAGTATCTTTGTTTTGTCGCTGAAGCCGCTGTCGTGGGGGGCGTTGCCGATTGGTTTGCAGTCACGGCATTATTTAGAAAACCCTTAGGGTTTCCTTGGCATACAGCATTGATTACCCGTCATCGCGGTCAAGTCATTTCTGCTATGGCTGATATGATACAAAATGAATTGCTTAGTATACAGTCAATCAAAGAGCGAGTGGACAAGATTTCTTTTGTCAGTTTGTTGATTGATTGGATCGAAAATAAAGAGGGGAAGCTCTTGCTGAAAAATTTGTTCAGTAAGCATAGTCGTGATGCGTTAGCTGACATTAATGTGATGGCCGTAGCCGTTTATGTGGATGATATGCTTAAAAAGAAGGTCAGGGAAATGGAATTAACCTCTCATGTCAAAATAGCCACCTTATGGGCCGTGGAAAATAATAAAGACGAACAAGTGGTAAGCTCTATCATTGATGAATGTATTAACGCGGTAGAGACAAGCGAGACAAGACAATGGATTTATAATCTGCTTGTGAAAATAAAAGAGAAGCAGACTCAATCTATCTTAGAAAAGGCAGTTTTTTGGTTGGCCAAGCAGACTGATAGTATTAACTTATGGGAGGCAACGGATGCTGTATATGAGGAACTATTAGCAATCTTGTATGACGCTAAACAGACGGATCACATGGTATATAAATGGATACATGGCAAACTACTGGAAATAATTAATCAATTAGACAGCCCAAGCTGTTGGTCAGAGGCGATTGAAGATTGGAAGGAAGCAGTGGTTAAGGAGATTAATGTAACCCAATTTGTTACGGATTTTACGCAAATCGCATTGGAATCTACCCGAGATTCTTCTAAATCACCAATTTTTCTATGGCTGTATGCCCAGATACAAAACTATTGGGACGACTTTACTCGCAATCAGCAAGCGCAGACTTGGTTGGAAGCTGGTATTAAACAAGCCGTTTTTACATTGATTGAAAATGAGCATCAGCTCATTAGCACGGTTGTAAAGAGTGTTTTTAATACCTTCTCCGATGATGATTTAAATCAATTTATTGCCGATAAGGCTGGTGATGATTTACAGTGGATCCGCATTAATGGTTGTGTAGTGGGTGCATTGGTAGGATTGATGCTCTTTACATTTTTACATTATCTCTATGATCCTTTTGTTGTACCTGTATTGCAAGGAATCGTTAGGTAGGAGAACTTTATGAGGGAACGGTTATTAGTAGCAATCCTTATTTTGATTGTCGCTGTCTGTGAAATTGCCGATATGGTGAGCAAGATAGTACGGGATTGTTTCTCCCACAAGAAAAGTACATAAGCTTCTTGCGTAAAAAAACAAGAGAAAGCCCTATTTAAAAGGACGAAGAGCATTTTTGTTCATTTCACATATGAGGGGTGTATTTTCATATACTATAAGCGAGGTGAGTATATGAAAATTGGTCTGGTGGGAGTCGGACGTATGGGTAGAGTACTGGCAAACTCGCTGGTAGGGCATGTGGAGTTATGTTTATTTGACAGAAAAGAGGAGCAAATGAAGGGGTTAGCAACAGAACTAGCCATTTCTACAGTGGATAAATTAGAAGATATCGTAAAAATGGGGACTGTTATCCTAGCTGTCCCTGACCATGAAGTTGTGAGTTGTATTAAGATCTTTAATCAACTAAAAGAGCCAATGACTGTCATAAATATAGCCACTAATGTGGCCCAGCATATGTTAGAGAAAATCGCTGCACCCCATGTGAAGTGCATATGTATCAAATTTATTGGGCATGCTGATGAAATAGCACTGGGCCAACGGCCTGTGATTATTATTAATCAATTTCCCTCAGAGATTGTACCAGAGATGGTTGAAATTTTTCAGAGAGTTGGGCAAGTACTCGTCGGTAGAGCTGATATTGTTCAGACTATCAATACCATTGCCGCCGAGAAAGCTCTCGAAGCCGCTGTGGGTATTGAAGAAACCTTACAACGACAAAACATTATTGATCAAGCCATTATTAAGAGTGCCATCAAACAAGTGGCAGCTGGAATACTCAAAGCCTATGCGGATGGTAATATGGGACCTTTTGCCCGAGAAATAGTCCAATCAGTGAAAAGTAAAAACAGTAAGAAATGATGATCCTCTACATGAACCATGCCTCTTTTAAGGCTGTAATGGCAGTTTTCATGTCTGCTGCTGGTATTTTTGAAAAATATAGGATGATTTGTGGCAATTTTTCTGGTGCCACTTCCCAATAATAATCTTCAACAGGTGCTACGCAACAACCATGTTTAAGGGCGCGTTCACCTAATTCTTTGGCTTGCAATGGTGACTTTACAGTAAGAATGGTATGCAGTCCTGATTCATTTTCATTAACTTCCACATTGTCACCTAAAATAGTTTTAATCCCATCAAAAAACAACCGACTTTTTTCATAATATAATTTGCGGAGTTTGCGAATTTGTCTCTCTAGATGGCCATCGAACATAAATTGAGCAAGGGCAAGTTGTTCAATAGTAGAAGCGGCTTGATTATAGAGGGACGATTTTTTTTGGTATATTTCTAAAAATTTTTCCGGTAACACCATATAACTAATGCGTATAGACGGTGGTATAATTTTTGAAAATGAGCCTAGATATACGACATTCCCCCTGGTATCAAGACCCTTTAGTGCCGGTATGGGACGCCCATAATAACGAAATTCGCTATCATAATCATCCTCAATAATCGTACCATTCCTTGTTTTTGCCCAATTTAACAATTGATTTCTCCTACCGATAGGCATAATATAACCCGTTGGAAATTGATGAGAGGGACTGACATAAACAAGATTTTCACCACTCTTCACTAATTCTTCCATATCAATGCCATCTTTCTTCATTTTTATTGGTTTGATCTGAAAAGCATTATCCGCAAAAATGCGTCGGCCATTTTTAAACCCTGGCTCTTCAAAGGCGATACTGTTATTTTCTAGTTTCAACAAACTGCACAAAATGCTCAGCAGATTTTGCACACCTGCACCAATGATGATTTGCGACCGATGGGTGTACACACCTCGTGATTTTTGAATGTATTTTGCAATTTCTGCCCGCAGTTCTTCTTCACCTTTAATATTTCCATAGCTGACAAGGCGTTCTTTATGAAGGAAAGCTTTACTTATGTAACGCTTCCATAGAGAAAAATCAAAGCCATCAATATCCATTTCACCACTGGAAAAGTCATAGAGGACTTTATTTCGTTCAATGATTGTCGTATTTTCATATGGCTTCTCAATCAACGGTGGCGTGGTTTTACACATAAAGCCCTCTAATTTATTGACAGTATAGCGTGAACGATTACAATTTTCCATATAGCCTTCACTCACAAGTTGTTGATAGGCTTTTTCCACGGTTATTTTACTAATGGACAGGCTTTTGGCCAGTCCGCGAATGGAGGGCAATTTTTCACCTTGTTTTAGGCGATTTTCCTCAATTTCAGTCTTAAAATAGTTATAAAGTTGAATATAGAGTGGTGTGATTTTCTTTGACTCCAATATAATTAAGCTCATAATAGTTAAATGCCTCCAAACTGTACCTATTGGCAATGTTAATTCTGTATATTTTAAAGAGGTCTATTTTAGAATATAATACAATTATATTCTAAAGAGGTACTTAATTAAAGTTTTTTGGACTAAAAATAAAAATAATTTCAGGAGGTAGTAAGGATGCAACAAGGTACTTTTCGCGTCAAAGCCGGTTTAGCAGAAATGCTTAAGGGCGGCGTAATTATGGATGTAATCAATCCTGAGCAAGCTAAAATTGCTGAAGAAGCAGGTGCTTGTGCAGTTATGGCCCTAGAACGTGTGCCAGCTGATATTCGTGCTGCAGGTGGCGTTGCTCGCATGGCTGATCCCAGCATTATTTTAAGAATCATGGACGCAGTGACCATCCCAGTTATGGCAAAAGGTCGAATTGGTCATTTTGTTGAAGCGCAAATATTAGAGTCGTTGGGTGTGGACTATATTGATGAAAGTGAAGTCTTGACGCCGGCTGATGATAAATATCATATTGATAAACATCAGTTTAAAATTCCTTTTGTTTGTGGTGCTAAGGATCTTGGTGAAGCACTACGTCGTATTGGCGAGGGTGCTGCGATGATTCGTACAAAGGGTGAACCTGGTACCGGTAATGTCATTGAAGCCGTCAAACATATTCGCATGGTAATGAGTGCCATTCGTCAATTGCAGAATTTGCCCATTGAAGAAGTATCGGCTTTTGCCAAAAACATTTCAGCTCCTTTGGAACTTGTCTTGGAAGTTAGAAAATTAGGTCGTTTACCTGTAGTCAACTTTGCGGCTGGTGGTATTGCCACTCCAGCGGATGCGGCTCTGATGATGCATTTGGGCTGCGACGGTGTTTTTGTTGGTTCAGGTATCTTTAAATCAGGGGATCCTGCAAAAAGAGCTAAAGCCATTGTGGCAGCCACTACATATTATAATGATCCTAAAATACTTGCTGAAGTGTCTCGTGATCTTGGCGAAGCCATGGTTGGAATTGATATTTCTACTCTGTCCGATCATGAACGCATGCAAGACCGGGGTTGGTAATATAGCCTGTTGATCCCGACCTCAGGAGGGCGAGGTCCTACAGGCTGCTAACGAGATAAAAGAACAAAGGTCAGTGGAGGCAGATATGAAAATAGGAGTTTTGGCATTACAGGGTGCCTTTCGTGAGCACTGTTGGATGCTTGAACGTTGTGGGGCTACAGCCGTAGAAGTCCGAAAACCTGCTGAACTTGATGATATAGCAGGTCTGGTTATTCCTGGCGGCGAAAGCACTACAATTGGTAAGTTGATGGTGCTGTGGGGACTGCTAGAAAAAGTTCAGACTAGAGCCCAGCAAGGTATGGGGATCTACGGCACTTGTGCGGGGATGATTATGTTGGCCAAGGAAATCATCGGCAGTGATCAACCCCGCTTAGGCTTAATGGATGTGGCGGTACGGCGTAACGGCTTTGGTCGTCAGCGAGAAAGCTTTGAGGCTACCATGGTGGTACCTGAGTTTGGTCCTAAACCTGTAGAGGCTGTGTTTATCCGTGCGCCTTATATTGAGCGGGCTGGTGAACAGGTAAAGGTTATGGCCATCGTTAATGATAAAATTGTCATTGCCCGTCAAGACAAGCTGCTTGTCACTGCATTTCATCCCGAATTGACAGATGATGATCGCATTCACAAATATTTTATTTCCATGATTTCTGAGTAAAAAGAAACAGTCATTAGATACCTCTGGTATTTAATGACTGTTTCTTTTGTAAGAGAGAAAACCATATATTGAACCATAAAGAAACAAAGTCGCTACGCGGGCACAAAGGGGTACAATAATATAGTTAGCTCTTCATCTCTACCGCAATGGCGGTCGCAATAGCGGCACCGATACCGGAACCATCTTTGGTGAGGCTTGTTGTCGCCCTTGTTGCTGTACCTGCAAGTCCTTGGTCTAAGGCTAGTTGAATGGCTTGGGCATAACCAGGCATTTTTTCGTAAAGTGAGCCGTCAATCGCAATGTTGTGATTGTGCTCCAGCGTTGGATCAATGTGTCTAATAATGCCTAAGTAGGTTGCTGCGACTAGGTGAGCAGAACGGGTACAGATTAAAGTGGCAATGGTTTTGAGAGCCTTACGATCTTCAAGGGATGATTTTGTAATGTGTAAACTATCCTCTAACCAAGTGGCGATGCGGGTTAGTTCCTCAGTACCGTCTTCCAGTAGGAGGGAAATATGAGCACCATTTAACAGATAAGGCTTCGCTAATATATTTCTGTCAAGGCTAGCTCCTAGTAAATCAACATCAAATAAATGGCAGATTATAATACGTACCAGTTCGCCCACATAGTGGCCTGAAACCATTTTTTCTAAAGGTTGGGCACCAGGTTTTTCACTGCAAGCATCCAGCTGTGAGTCATAAATTGTAAAGGGTAATTGGTCAAAATTGCCTGACTCTAAATTGATAATCATGGGGCCCTTAGTTATCGGGGAACATGGTTCAATATAGGCTGTATTGTGACCGGTGCCACAAATAGAGCCTATCGTTGTCCCCGGATTCATATAAGCAGCGGTGAGCAGTGCGCCCACCGTATCATTAAGAATAGCTTGAGGCACAACATTGGTAAGGTTTTGCCTGGCTAAGGCAGCAGTGAGTAACTCAGCAATGTCCTTGCCATCCATACCTGTTGTTTCAATTTCTTTGGTCCAGTGGATGAGTGTGCCTGCATTAAGACCTGTCTGCTGGGTTGGAAAGGAAAAAGTATGCCCTAAAGCATAATGGGTATCAGGTTTGATGATGGTGGCAATTTTTAAGGCAATAAAATCAAATAACTGGTCAGCTGTTGATTGAGCAGAAACATGATTATAGTGCCCATCAGCGTCTTTAAGGCGACTGGCAACGTGAGCTAGTACGTTAAAAGTTCCTTGCCCCAATAATTCGATTAAGAGGACTCGTACATTAGTGCCACCAAAATCCAAAGCTAAAAAAGTACCTATTTCCTTGTGGGAAGGTTTGCTTAAATAGGACGGTAGCATTTTAAGGGAGCTTTGTTTTCCCATTAGGCCATCGAGCATGGCTTGACGAAAATGATTGGCAATAGTATTGATTTGTTCAGGTGAAATGCTGAGCTTTGTGGATAAGGCTTTGAGCGCAGTTGACAAAGAACTCATATAAACAACCTCCATTATGTTAGTTTCTAACAGGGAATAGAATCCTTGGCACAATCACTTTGTGCCTGTTGGCGTAAGACTTTCTTCAAGATCTTGCCTGTAGCATTTTTCGGCAAAGAAGTTACAATGATAAATTCTCGCGGCATTTTATAAGGGGCAATTTTTTTTTGCAGATAACCTTGTAATAATTTTTTATTTAGGAGATGTCCTTCCCTGGCGACAATATAGGCACGGACGGTCGTACCCCGGAGTTTATCGGGTACGCCAATGACGGCCACCTCGGCTACTGAGGGATAAGTATATAAAAGCTCTTCAATCTCCCGGGGATAAATGTTTTCTCCGCTGGTAATAATCATATCTTTAAGGCGGTCAACAATAAAGAGATAGCCATCTTCATCAATATAGGCTAAATCACCTGTATGTAGCCAGCCATGTTGTAAGGCCTTAGCTGATTCTTCCGGCAAATGATAATAACCTAACATGACATTAGGGCCACGAACCAGGAGTTCACCAATTTGGCCAAAGGGCAGATCAGTGGTCTGGTTATCAATGATCCGGACATCAATACCCGGCAGGGGTTTACCGATGGAACAGTACTTGATCTTGTCTACAGGATTTAATGAAACAACGGGTGAGGCTTCTGAGAGGCCATAACCTTCCATAACTTTTTTGCCGGTTTTTTCTGTGAATTGCTGGGAAATTTCCTGGGGCAAGGATGATCCCCCTGAAATAAAGACTCGTACATGAGCAAAATCTTCTGCGGTAGCCCACTGGGTAAATAATCGAAACATGGTTGGAATACCAGACATAATCGTGATGTCGTTATCGCGAATGGTAGCAATGGTCTCTCTAATATTGAAAGATTCTAATATTTTAATCGAACAACCATTCAATAAGGGGGTCAACATGGCTACAGTCCAAGCGAAACAATGATACATGGGCAATACACATAGCACTCGATCCTCTACACTATGTGGGCAGATCTGAGAAAATGCTTGAGCATTACTGACCAAGTTTTTGTGAGTGAGCATGGCTCCCTTCGGACGCCCTGTCGTACCTGATGTATAAATAATGGTGCAGAGCGTATTTTCATCAAAGATTGTTGGTACGGGAGCTGATGTTAAAGTCGAGCTTGTTATGGCGTTAGCAAAATTGGGGATAATCAGTTGTATTAATGGTTGTTTATAATCATAGTTGGTAAGTTCGTCGACTAATTCCAGCTCAGACATGGTAATTAAGATTCTTATGTTGGCATCTTGTATGATATGCGCAATTTCTCGGGGGACAAGTTGAAAGTTCAGAGGTACGACCACGGCCTCTAAACTGACAATAGCTAAATAACTGTAAATAAATTCAATAGAATTTTTAGAAAACAAACCAATATTATCTCCGGGACGTATACCCTGTTGATAAAAAAAGTTTCTATATTCTGTAATTTTCTGTTGTAGGTTACCATATGTAATCGTCTGCAATCCTAAGAATGCAATTTGGTCTATATTTGTTTGGTTGATAATCTGATGAATAAGCATATTTTCCCTCCTTGATAATAAATAGTCATTCAAAGTGAGGATAAGGATAGCCTTATATACAATACTAAGTCATAAAGTAAAATAGGTAAAGCCCTGGAATGGGACAATAGGTATTATTTATAAGAAATGTTAAATTTTCTAGGGATAAATGAGACTCTGTTGACTCTCTTTGGCGTAGGAAGATTGAACTGCTCAGACAGGAAGAGGCGAAGAGAACAGGTCATAGAAAAATATCCCTGACCTGTTCTCTTCGCCTCTTCCCATCCGCGTGTTTTTAAAAAAAATATTCTTAAATGGCCATACCATTATTCGTCGTTATGTTGAGATTTACGACTACTTTTTTCTTTGTACATATGATTATCAGCATCAAGGAATAATTCATTCATCGTAGCAGAGCGTTCACTGCTGACGGCAAAGCCCATTGAGATATTAAGGGTGATTAGATTTTTTTGGGCATTATATTCTGCTTCGGCGGCCCGAATGCGCTGGTAAGCTGCTTGGGCATCAGGAAGAGGTGTATTGGGTAACAAAATAGCAAATTCATCACCACCGATACGGGCGATCATATCATTTTGATTAAAAGCCTTAGACAATGTTGTGGCAGCAACTTTTAGGAGTTGATCACCGAATTGATGTCCTAAGGTATCGTTGATGGCTTTTAAGCCATCTAAATCGCAGACAAATACGGTGATGGGGAGGTGTTCGGTACAATGGAACTGTTGCATTTGCTGCTCAAAATAGGCTCGGTTATATAGACCTGTAAGATGATCGTGGAGGCTTACGTAGTGCAACTCTTTTAAAAGCTGGCTGCGTTGGGTCGTATCCCGGATGAGTGCCATGACTTGGGTATTGTTGAGTTTGAGAAGGCGCGCTTCCCAATAGGCAGCCTGATTGTCGATTGGCAGATAATATTCCATCACCTGTGGTTCATTTGTTTCGAGTACTTTAGCAATGGACTGGATCGTGTCGGCAGCTAATTGTGGTGGAAAAAGATCATAAACAGATTTACCCATGAGGGGATTAATAGAATTTGGTAAGGCGCTCTTGTGGTCAACAAAAAGCCCTTCTTTGTCAAAGTGAAAAATTAAGTCTGGTATTGCTGTTAATAACACTCGTAAGTAATCATTTTGCTCATTAATAATAGTCTGTTGTTGTAATGAATCAAATAATTGTTGCCGTAAGTTGTCCTTGCTTGTGCTGGTGAGAGAAATATTATTTGGGTCTGCTTCGGTTCCTGAACTTTGGATGGGAATGGTGTAGTTTTTTAAGAGCAATGATAATATAGTAGCTGTAAAAAACAGATAAATCCAGCTTTTGTTAGGGTCCATGTTGTTTAGCATCATTCTATCGATTGAAAGCTGAGTCATGAGAGAGTCAAATAATGTAATTAGTAGGATGCTGAGTACAAGATAGAGGACTATAAATTGTTGTGTGTTTAAGACGAGGGTAGCATAGGATTTTTTAGTCATCTTGTCTCTCCTTAGTGTAGAATAATGACGGACTCTTTATCTATAGTAATATTCTAAAAAGACGATGGAAATACCTCTTTTAACAGCGAAAAATGTCGATGGATGTCGCGGAAGATAGTTATATTAATTATTTAAAATTTGATATAAATCACAGTTAATCATCTTGTTATCGGGTATGATAAAGATAATAGTTAAGGGAGGTGCCACAATGTTACCTATAGGTGCTAATTTACAGAAGGTTCGTGATGGAAATCGTACATATGCCATAACACCACATTTACCTGGTGGCTTTATAAAACCTGATATGATGAGAAAATATGCTGATGTGGTGGAAAAATATCATGGGATAATGAAACTGACATCCGCTCAGCGGATCATGATTACTGGTCTTAAAGCTGAAGATATGGATGAAATTTGGCAGGAGCTAGGGATGGAACCAGCTATGGGGTTTGCCAATTGTGTACGTAGTGTAAAAATATGCCCTGGGAATGTATTTTGTAAAAGGGGTAAGCAGGATAGTATTAAACTGGGCATGGAACTTGATAAATTGTATCACAAAAAAGAAATGCCTTCTCGGATGAAACTGGGGGTGGCTGGTTGCCAAAATTCTTGTGCAGAGGTGCATGTTAAGGATGTTGGCGTGATGGGAACGGATTTAGGCTGGGATGTTTATGTGGGTGGGAGTGCGGGTGCACATCCACGCCTCGCCGACCGATTAATTGAAGGCTTAGACTATGATGAAGTATTACATCTGGTTCATGTTATTGTTACGTACTACCAAAAAAATGCGGATATTGAGCGTATGGGGCAATTTATTGATCGTGTTGGTCTTAAGAAGTTTAAGGCTGATGTCTTGGCAGCTTTTTATCAAGGGGTTAGCAATACAACTCAGCCATTAGTGCCTCAATCCCTTGAGGGGCGGGAGATCGTACCCGTACCAGGTGGATTGACGGAAGGAACATTGGTTATAGGTGATAAAATTACCGCAGAGAGTGTCATTAGTGATATTGTACGGATTTATCCTCAGACCATACCTGTCTTTCGATCCTTTGGTATGGGATGTCTCGGATGTCCATCGGCTACGGGCGAAGCGGTCAGTAAAGCCGCTGACATCCATGGACTTAATGTGAATGAAATACTCGCAGGACTAAATAAAGTAATATAGGAGGAATGAACATGAGCGCATTTTTAGGACATATTCATCATTGGTTATATCATAAAATCAGCAGGGTCGTCGAACGGGAACAATTAATTTATGAAAAAGCGGAAGAAATGTGTGGAGCTACTGCGGAAGAACTACAGACTCAGGTATGGAAAATCTATGGAGTACCTCAGCCTGATGCCAAATTAGAGGACATAATTGATCATAATAATATTCACGGTTGGTTACAACGACAGATTACCATTGCTGAAACGAGGGAAGCCGCTTTTATTAAGGAGCTGACAGATACTTGCGGTGGTGCGGCGAATACCATCGTTGAAGCTGCCTATGCTGAACATGGGAGCTTATGCGGTCAGCATGCTAAAGCCCAAGGTAAATATGATGCTGAAACGGCCACTGGAATTTATCAAGGGTTAAATGACTATGTCTTAAACGGGATGCCTTGTGATCAAGGTGATGTAGTGACCAGCAATGAAGCTGACAAAGTGGCCTGGGAAGGTGCTGTTTGCCTTCAAGAACGTAATTGGGCTAAGGCTGGTGTTGATAAAAACCTCATGAAAGAACTTTATCGTCAATGGTTTGCTAGTTTTGTAACAGCGATGAATTCCACATTTACTTATAGTCAGACAGCCGATACCTTAAAAGGTGATAAGATAAATGGGTACCAAATTGTAAAAGCATAAGAAATAAGAAAAGCATGTTTACCTTTTAGATCAAGGTGTACATGCTTTTTTTTTGAGATAGATAAGTTATACCACGAATGGTTAAGAGGGCGTGGGTTGCCATGAAGAGGATAGAGGGAGATGTATAGAGTATTTTATTCCAGAAAGCGGTTGACAAGAGGAAAATACCAAGATATTATAACAGCGGGGACAATGTTGTCGCAGCGGATAAGTGGATGCTGGACGTGATTGGCCTTTTTTCATATCAAAATAGCATTAAGTACTGCTGGGGAGAAGCAAATCGATGAGTAGGAGATAAAAAAATGGTTGATGTACCAACGAAACAAAATCTATTTTCAGGAGATGATAAAGCCACTTGGCAGCGTCGGTGGCACATGTTATATGCGTCTGTAGCTGGGTACGCTATGGATGGATTGGATATGTTAATTCTATCGTTTGCCATGGCGGCTATCATCAAAGAATTTGGCATATCCTATGTGGATGGAGGTTGGATTGCAACTTATACACTCATTGGAGCTGTATTGGGAGGGTATATTTTTGGCATCGCCGCTGACTATGTTGGTAGAGTCAAAATCTTCGCAGTTACAATTATTATCTTTTCTATTTTTACTGGCTTATGTGCCATGGCACACTCTGTCACGGAGTTAACTATTTACCGTTTTTTGGCGGGGCTGGGGCTGGGGGGCGAATTTGGTATTGGTATGACCCTTGTTGCTGAAACCTGGCCTGCGGAAAAACGTGCCCAGGCTACAGCTGGTGTGGCCATTGGTTGGCAGCTAGGTGTGGTGCTGGCGGCTGTCCTTGCAGCTGTCATCATGCCTTACTATGGCTGGAGGGGACTTTTCTTGGTAGGTACATTACCCGCATTGCTTGCGGCGTGGTCACGGCGCAATTTGCCTGAACCAGATATGTGGGTCGAACGAAATTCACTAAAGAAATTTATTCTTGGAAAAGTGGCTGCTGGCGAAGTAATTTCTCAAAATGAACAGAAATTATTGACAAATGCAAGTAAATTTCCCTTATCTCATTTGTTTGTCGATAGAAAAAAAACGACCATAACGTTAGCTCTGACCCTTATGACCAGTGTACAGAACTTTGGTTATTATGGAATTATGATTTGGCTTCCTACAATATTAATGCAAAAGCATAACCTGTCATTAAATAAAACCACCACATGGATGGTTGTTACAGTTTTGGGAATGATGCTAGGTATTTATCTGTTTGGTTATCTTGCTGATCGTATTGGCAGACGTCCCATCTATATGATTTTTTACATTGGTTCCGCCATCTCTGTATGGGTGTATTCTAGCTTAACAGATCCCATTCATTTATTGATCGGAGGTGCGGTATTGGGCTTTTTTTGTAATGGAACCATGGCAGGTTTTGGCGCATTATTGTCCGAACATTATACAACAGATGCCCGGTCTACAGCCCAGAACTTTATCTTTAATTCTGGTCGCGCGGTCGGTGGCTTTGCTCCAGTCGTGATTGGCATGTTAGCTCAACAATATACATTGAGTGGAGCACTCGCCGTTCTAGCTTTTATTTACATAGGGGCGGCCATCAATCTATTTATCTTCGTTCCAGAAACAAAAGGTGTTACTTTGCAGTAAAGGATAGATGCAACAGGAGAAGATATGAATATCCAAGTGATAAACAGGTAAATAACACAAAACTTTTCAAAAATAGCAGCAACGGGATGGACTGGTTGCTGCTATTCTTGTATGATGAATGTTGTAGCTGGAGAACTTATAGAGATATATAAGGATAACATTTGACATTTTAGAGGTGTGATCATATAGTAATAGAGAGTAAAGCAGGCACACGACGCTTCAGCGGCGATGTGATCGCTTTGTTCGATGCGTCAGCAGTCGAACATCCTTAATTAGCACGACGCTTCAGCGGCGATGTGATGGGCTTTGTTCCATGCGCTAACAGTTTAGTTAATCTAAGATTTTAGGGGGATTTTACGATAGAATGAAAGAATTAGAGTTAGAGACAAAAAGGCGACGGACATTTGCAATTATTTCCCATCCAGATGCGGGGAAAACGACGTTAACAGAAAAATTATTGCTGTATGGTGGAGCCATTCGCTTAGCAGGTTCGGTAAAATCTCGTAAGGCGCAGAAACATGCTGTTTCAGACTGGATGGAAATTGAAAAACAAAGAGGTATATCTGTAACCTCCAGCGTATTGCAGTTTGATTACGACGGGCATCGTGTTAATATTTTGGATACACCTGGTCATCAGGATTTTAGTGAAGACACGTATCGTACCTTGATAGCCGCTGATAGCGCTGTCATGCTCATTGACGTGGCAAAAGGGGTGGAAGAACAGACTAAAAAGTTATTCCATGTCTGCCGTCAACGGGGTATTCCCGTATTTACCTTTGTCAATAAATTAGATCGGTTTGGTAAAAGTCCCTTTGAGTTAATGGAAGAAATTGAACAGGTTCTTGGCATCCGGGCTTATCCTATGAACTGGCCTGTAGGTATCCACGGTAGTTATGTTGGGGTGTATAATCGCCAGCAGGCTCAGGTCGAATTATTTGAGAGGGATGGCTCTCATGGCCAATCCATATTGCCTTCAACGATGGGCAGTGTCAGTGATCCGGTGTTTCGCGAAACCTTAGGGGCTGATGTACATCAAGCCTTGTGTGAAGATATTGAGCTCCTCGACATGGCTGGTGATGCTTTTAACTTAGAACAGGTAAAAGCTGGGGAATTGACACCTATGTTTTTTGGCAGTGCCATGACAAATTTTGGTGTGCGTCCATTTTTAGAAGAATTTTTAAGATTGGCACCGCCACCAGCCGCTCACCTCACCACGGATGGAGAAATCAATCCTACCAGTGAAGACTTCTCGGCTTTTGTCTTTAAAATACAGGCCAATATGAATCCGGCCCATCGTGACCGTTTGGCTTTTATTCGTATTTGCTCAGGTAAGTTTACCCGAGGGATGAGCGTTTATCATGTCCAGTCAGGCAAGAACATTAAGCTCGCTCAGCCTCAGCAGTTTTTAGCCCAGGAGCGTACCATTATTGATGAAGCATATCCCGGGGATATTATTGGACTGTTTGATGCTGGTGTGTTTGGTATTGGTGATACTTTATGTGGGGAAGGCCTTAAATTTAAATTTCAAGACTTCCCCGCTTTCCCACCAGAGCAGTTTGCTAGGGTGCAACCGAAAGATACAATGAAACGGAAACAATTTGTCAAGGGTATGACCCAGCTTACCCAAGAAGGGGCTGTGCAAGTATTTCGGCAACGGGATAGTGCTGTAGAAGCCTTTATTATTGGTGTAGTAGGGGCCTTGCAATTTGAAGTGCTGGAATATCGCTTAAAAAATGAATATGGTGTGGATATTATTATGGATCGATTGTCATTTAGTGTGGCTCGCTGGTTAGTGGGCGAGGAAATAGCTATTAAGTCCATGAAAAGTATTGACAGTTGCATGGTTATCCATGACATTAAAGACCGTCCGGTTCTGCTCTTAAGTAATGAATGGGCCATCAAATGGGTGAGCGAACGCAACCCAGATATTGAGTTTTTAGAACTTCCGAAGAACTCTCACGGAATTTAATTCTATATAGTAAAGAGAAGCCTCAAAATCAGCAAGATGCTGATTTTGAGGCTTTAATCATTATCTATTATATGAAAAACAGATAGCAAACATTCAAAACAAGTATTTTTAATATATCAATTCATCTGCTATAATCAAATTAACACAGAGAATTAATTCAAAAGGAAAGGATGATATCTTATGAAAAACCTATGGGATAAAAAATTACTTCTTGCTACTGAGCTAGGTGCGTTAACGACAATGCTTAGTATGATATATGTGCTGTAATCAAAGAAACCCCTAATATTATTTCTGAATGAAAGGAGGAACGATTATGAAAAACGCGTGGAACGGGAAATTGCTTCTTGGGATTGTGCTAGTTTCGTTAGCTACAATGATTAGCATTATGTATGTATTGTAAGGAAATTGATGAGGAAATAGTTTAGAAAGGTGATGTTATCATGAAAACAGTATGGAATGAAAAATTATTACTTGCAATAGTACTGGGGTCTTTAACTACGATGATTAGTATTTTATATGTTTTATAAGAAGTGTTACAAAGAAATATAGGCCGAGTACAGATGAAAAATTGCTGTACTCGGTTTTTTATCTGTACCTGCCCAAAATTAAAAAATCATAGATGACGTCACTGAGGAGTGGTGCTTTTTATAATAGGCTTACATCAATTCTACACATTCTTTTTAGCTAGAGTTTCAACTTTGTGATAAGATTAGATTGTAAAAAGAAAAACTCAAAAATGTGATTTGCAAACGACAAGGCTATATTGTTTTTCGAAGGAATTAAAGCTTGTTAGTTTGACAGAATATAGATCATCTATAAAGACAAAAAGTATAGATTTGGAGGATTAATATGGAGGGGCACTTATCTAGGGGAAATTAAGATGATGTTATAGTAAGAAGCTGATTTCTGTGCTGTGGGCAGGAGTCAGCTTCTTATTATATGCAACTTTTATAGGTTCTGATATAATAATGTTTATGGATGGGAGATTGTGATGATGGATACTTGGTCTAAAAGAATTTTGCTCTTTGTTACGGTTTTTTTCTGGTTCTCTATGTATACTTATGTACCAACAATGGCGCCCTATGCCCAAACATTAGGGGCCTCCTACCAGATGGTGGGGTTAATTATTGGATCTTATGGTTTCGTCCAGTTGGTATTGCGTATACCCGTGGGCGTATTTTCCGATGCTTGGGGTAGCCGTAAATTATTTGTTGTGGTCGGAATTATCGTGGCTTCACTCAGTAGTTTTGGTATGTGGCTATTTCCAACGGCGGGAGCACTACTCCTCTTCCGCGGCTTAGCAGGGGCAGCAGCAGCCACATGGGTTGACTATACGGTGCTGTATGCCAGTTATTTTCCCAGTAAGGAAGCACCGAAGGCTATGGGGTTCCTCAATGCTGCCAATAATCTCGGGCAAGTCATCGCCATGTTGTCAGGAGGTTATGTGGCTGAGCGGTTTGGCTTGGGTTCACCTTTCCTGTTGGGGGCTATGGTGGGGGTTGTGGGAATTATTCTTAGTCTTGGCGTGCGAGAAAAACGCGCAGTGCCTAAGCCTGTTAGTATAATAACCTTGATGGAAGTCTTACGGGATAGTAATTTGATGAAGCTTTCGGGGTTAGGTATTGTATCTCAGGTGGTGACCTTTGTCACCGTCTTCGGTTTTTTACCCTTAGCAGCTCAAGCCCTTGGTGCCAGCATCTTTGATTTGGGGCTTCTCACCACAGCAACCATGATACCCTCTATTTTTTCGGCGGCCTTAAGTGGTGCTTTCTTCAGCAAACATTTTGGCGAACGGACGACCCTTGTCATGGGGCTGCTATTCACAGCTTTGTCTTGTATTGTCATACCGTTTATTCATAGCTTGTCAGGGTTATATATTAGCCAGGCCGTGGGTGGCTTTGCCCGTGGTTTGGTTTTGCCATTACTCATGGGGTTAAGTATCAAAAGTTTTGCAGGGGACAAGCGCTCAACAGCAATGAGTGTCTTTCAGGCCATATATGGTCTAGGTATGTTTGGTGGGCCAGTATTAGCCGGTATACTCAGCAATACGTTTAGCTTGGCCATTGGCTTTTGGGTTACAGGCTTAATCGGGCTTATGGGTGCTGGACTCGCAGGTTGGAAAGGGTATTTACCATTTGAGCGGTCAGTGCGTCAAAGTTAGGATAAGGCCCCGGAAGGATAAAAATCTGAAACTCTGGTCTGAAGACTGGGTTTCTTTTTTTATTTTAATTAAAAAAGTAATTTTTCTATAGCAAATAGATAGTAATAATTGACAATTTATTACATATAAGATACCATAAAAGGGAAATGTGGTATAGTAGTAGGAGTAAATGAAGTTGGAAAGCTGGTGAAGCATTTTGTCGAGACATACAGAGACTGAATTAAAACTAACATGTACTGATAGCAGTGTATGGGAAAAAATTATGACAGCTCCTTCCTTAACAGCGGTGGCAGTACCTGAAGGCGGAGGCAGGCAAGTATTAGATGCTCGCTATTTTGATACAGCCACCTACTGTTTGCAGCAAGCAAAATTAGCATATCGTATTCGCCGTGAAGGTGGACAGTGGGTGGCAACGATAAAGGGTAGTGGATTATCAAGTGGGGGATTACATGAAAGGCAGGAGTGGAATGTTACTGTTAGTGATGCTCAGCCTGACATTACAGTTTTTGAAGGTACGGATATTGGACTCGATTTAATCGAGTTAGTTGGCAACCAACGGCTAGAACCCATTGTTATGACCAAATTTGAGCGCAGGACTCTTGATGTTATTATGCCTGATGGGAGTCAGATTGAAGTCGCGGCTGACCAAGGAACCATTGTAGCTGGCGCTAGGAATTCTCCCATTTTGGAAGTTGAGTTAGAATTAAAGAGTGGCAAACCTTCGGCTTTATTGCAGTTAGGTGGGGCACTAGCCAAAGAGTATCCTCTTTTACCAGAATCTGATAGTAAATTCTATCGTGGGTTACTATTGGCAGGGCTGGCAACAATGCAGCCACAACAGATTGTCAAATGTAAGATGGATAAACATCAGCTGGTGGATGATGGGGTACAGACTATTTTAGTACAATTAATCGCTGAGTTTTTCGTGGCCCAACAGTCTTTTTTAACAAATCCTACGGCGCCTACACATGTTCATGAATTACGTATTTCCTTGCGCCGTTTACGATCCTTATTGGAATTTTATGAACCAGTTCTGGATCATGAACAATATAAATATTATCAAGCTGAACTAAGAAAATTGGGGCAGATGTTGGGGGGGCTACGGGAAATCGATGTGGCTTATATTACCTGGCAAGGATGTCGTTGCGCCCAATTCTCACCCCTGAAGAGGAAAATTAGTACGGGGGTTATGCTCAATAAGCTCCGCTTACTGGAGGCCGAAAAGATAGTGGGAACTCTTTATGCTGGTTATGCTACACCCTTCTTACTGGATTTATGGGCCATGCTTACGGAGAAGGACGGACAGGAAGAAGCAGAGCATCATCTCACGGTGAGTGAGTATAGTACCAGTCGATTAGTCAGTTGGCTTAAAACCGTGACAAAACAGGGTAAAATAATTGACTGGACGGATCGAGAGAATGTACATCGATTACGGTTACAGATAAAAAAGATAAGGTATGCAGCCGAAGTATTAGAGCCCTTATTTTGCGAGGTATCCCAGCTTATCGTACGCCTGGATACCCTACAAATTAATCTGGGTTTACTGAGTGATGCTACGAGTACTGACAATTTACTTAAAAAATTGCTCAAGGGTAATGGGAGTAAGGCCTTGCATTTGGAAGTAGGAATGGTCCTCGGTTGGCAGGGACGTGAAGTGCTATTTTTACAAAGTAAGATGGATAAACACTGGAAAAAGTTTTATCGTGCCGCCCAAAGATGGTTAGAATAAATAGTAAAAACCAGCGCTAGATGATCTAGTGCTGGTTTTTACTATTTATTCTAAGGTAAAGAAATCACAATTACTTGGTGCCGTACACTTCACCTTTACTAATGGCCGCTTGGGCGGCAGCTAGACGGGCAAGGGGGACACGGTATGGTGAACAGCTAACAAAATCCAAGCCAATTTGATGGCAAAATTGAATAGAATTAGCTTCTCCGCCATGTTCACCACAAATGCCAAGAATCAGATCAGGGCGGGTTTTGCGTCCGTTACTAACCGCCATTTCCATAAGTTTACCCACCCCTTTGCGATCCAGGACAATAAAGGGGTTATCTGATAAAATTTTCATGTCTAAATAGTCGTTCAGAAATTTGCCTTCCGCATCATCCCGGCTAAAGCCTAAGCATGTTTGGGTTAGGTCATTCGTACCAAAGGTAAAGAACTGGGATACTTCTGCCAGTTCATCGGCCAGGAGGGCAGCCCGAGGGAGTTCGATCATGGTACCAGATAGATAGTGGAATGTTACGCTCTGTTTGTCCATGGTAGCTTTCGCAATAACATCAATTTTTTCTTTAAAGAAGACCATTTCAGCTTTGTCAATTGTTAGGGGAATTTCCACCTCAGGTAATACATTGTAACCTTCTGCTGTTAAGCGGGCGGCGGCATTAAAAATAGCTTGTATCTGCATTTCATAAATCTCAGGGAAGGTAATTCCTAGGCGGCAACCCCGATGCCCCAGCATAGGATTGGATTCATGGAGGCCTCGCACTTTCTTCAGCAAACCTTCTTGCTGGGCGAGTAAGGTCATATCTTCTTTTGTTATTTTTAGTGTCGTCGTTTCAACAATTAAGTCTTCCATACTGGGTAAAAATTCATGGAGTGGTGGGTCTAATAGCCGGATGCAAACGGGGTACCCTTCCATAGCTTTTAAAATACCATAGAAATCATCTTCTTGCATGGGGAGTAGGTGGGATAAGGCCTCATGACGTTCTTCGGGTGTTTCGGCGAGAATCATGCTCTGGACAAAAGGTAGACGATCGTGTCCCATAAACATATGTTCAGTACGGGTTAGCCCAATACCTTTAGCACCAAATTCCCTGGCTTTGACCGCATCCACAGGGGTGTCAGCATTGGCGCGCACGTCTAGTCTCTTCACGTCATCAGCCCATGCTAAAATTGTCAAATACTCGGCGGAAAGTTTCGGCTCCATCATAGGTACGGTGCCTAAAATGACCCGACCCGTGCCGCCGTCGATGGATAACAGATCACCTTCCTTGATGATGGTTTGTCCAACAGTAACAGTTTTGTTATTGTAGTCTATTTTAAGAGCATCGCAACCGCAAACACAAGGTTTTCCCATGCCACGGGCCACTACGGCAGCATGGCTGGTCATACCACCTCGACTGGTCAATATTCCTTGGGCGGCAATAATGCCATGTATGTCATCAGGTGTTGTTTCGGTTCGGACTAACAATACTTTGTTACCTGCCTTGTTCATTTGCTCAGCATGGTTAGAACTAAAAACGACCATGCCTGAGGCGGCACCTGGGGATGCTGGTAGGCCGGTAGCCAGGACTGCAAGTTTAATCTTATTATCAATACGGCGGTGCAAGAGTTGGTCAAGTTGGGCGGGCTCGATCATTAAGAGAGCATCGTTTTTGCTGATTAAGCCTTCCATTGCTAAATCATGAGCAATTTTGATACTGGCTTCGGCCGTACGTTTACCATTTCTAGTTTGTAAGATGAACAGTTTGCCTCTTTCAATGGTGAATTCAATGTCTTGTACATTTTTATAGTGGTTCTCCAGGATAAGGGCCGTTTTTGCAAACTGGGCATAGACTTCCGGCATTTCGGCTGCTAGTTTGGCAATGGGTTGTGGGGTGCGTATGCCGGCTACCACATCTTCCCCTTGGGCATTGGTCAAATATTCACCATATAGAATATTTTCGCCAGTGGAGGGGTTGCGTGTGAAAGCCACCCCTAGA
>Ga0209123_1001099_pt1 | contig 28886 bp, 26 predicted proteins | sample BarGraIncu00431A_FD_184500 | JGI IMG/M metagenome (GOLD analysis project Ga0209123, IMG submission 184500) | Arctic peat soil microbial communities from Barrow, Alaska, USA - Barrow Graham LP Incubations 004-31A (SPAdes) (version 2) | ecosystem: Environmental > Terrestrial > Soil > Wetlands >...
AGTAAAGGCGTGGTATAGGTCAATGGTCGCATGGCGCATACTAGCATATCTCATTAGAACATGCAAACCTTATGTGGCTTGATTTGCTACATATTCTTCTACAAACAAGCTAAAACTAGCGCCATTCAAGTCAGGCCCCATATGCATGGTCAGGACCTCATTGACTCGTTTGATTTCCTTACACGTGGAAGCCAGGTGACGTATCTCCTGGACGACCTCCTGGTTGGCACTCTCTCCGATCAGGAGTCCCTTTGTTTCAAAGGCCAGTAAAAACGCGGTTCCCGCCAGTATCAGCCCGATGATGATGGCGGCTGCGGCGTCATAGGCTGGATAGCCGGTGGCATTACTGAGGAAAATACCGAAGAATGCCACGACAAGGCCGAGGATCGCGGCCGAATCCTCCAGCAACACGACGAAAAGGGAGGGGTCTTTACCCCTATGGAAGGCCTGAAGGTAGCTCCAGTTCCCTTTTGATCTGGAGAATTCCCGCAGCGCCAAATACCAGCTGGTTCCTTCGAAAATGAGGGACAGGCCGATAACGCAGTAGCTGACCTTGGAATGCCTGACCGGCACAGGGGTCAGCAGTTGATCGACTCCATGGTAAATGGAAAGTCCCGCGCCGCCGGCAAAAAGCACCATGGCAACGACAAAACTCCAGAAGTAAATCTCTTTGCCATGACCGAAAGGGAATTCCCGGTCGGCGGGCAGTTCCGCCCGCCTCAGCCCGTAAAGCAGCAGCAACTCGTTACCCGTATCCGCGCACGAGTGGACCGCTTCGGAGATCATGGCCGAACTGCCAGTCAGGGAGGCCGCGATAGCCTTGGAAATCGCTATCAGGCAATTTCCTGCCAGCGCCGCATAGATAACCATTCGTGAAGACCTCGCCATCTGTTTTTCCTTTCGGGACGTTAATGGTCGTGCTTCAGGCTTGTCCCACCATTATATCAGCCAGCCCAAGTCGCCGGCCTCGCCGGCCACGGTCAGCAGGGTGGTACACGTAGCGTGCCAGCTGACCCATTGAGTTTAAGGCCGTGCAATGATACGCTTTTAGGAGCTGACCGGCAGACGGCTGGCGCAACAATTCCGTCGCATATGGCGGTTCTGTCTGTGGGGTGGGTTTTGCTGAATACGATCCCCAGGGACCCACGCTCAGTGATTCGATTTACTCTTGTATAATCGGTCAGTTAGGTCTGGGGTGTCCGGCGGCTCTCTCTGGCACGCAAGTTGCGAATTACCTTGCTGGCTCTTCCCGGAGCGAAACTGCGCCACGCTTTCTTTTTCTCGAGGGAAGACCAGGAAAAAGCCGTAGCATACCGTGGCAAAAGAAACGAGATTGCGCAAAGGAATTTTAGCCATGGCTGATAAACAGTTTTCAGGGACCAGGTTCGATAGCGCTGGGGGGGCAGCAACAGGCCGTCCGGAGCACCCCGCCGCTAAAGGCGCCCAGAAAGAGGCGCAGAAGGTCGAAGTCGGCATGGTCGTGGAGGCCGATGAGGGGGATCTGGGACAGGAAGATATCAGTGAAGCCAAGGTGACGGATATCGTTCGGGACCAGACCGGTGAGGTGGAGGCCATAGTCGCCGAGAAGGGAACCGTCTTTCGAAAACAGCTGGAGATTCCGACCGAGCGGATTCAGACTGTCGCGCCCAAGGGGAGCGGAGACCAGTCGGACTCGCCGGGCAAGGTTGTCTTCAGCGCGAGCGAGGTCGAGGTTGAAGCGTTGACCCCGGCCGGTACGGAGGCGTTCCCTCCTGAGGATTTGACGGGGCGCGGGCGCGGCAACGACCTGCTCGACCAGACAGGGAGAGCACTGCCGACCGATATCGGCCTGCGCAGTCGGGAGGCTGGGAAAGCCTCACATTCCAAAGGAAAGGCGTCCGGAGAACCTCAGGGGAAAGCCGATAATCCGGCAGGAAATGCCGGTCCGGATGCGGAGCATGCCGCAGGCGACGGCGACAAGGTCAAGATATTCCAGGTGCTGGGGCCGGGTCTTTTGTCGGGGATGGCAGGTAACGACGCGTCGGCGGTCGCCTCCTACTCACTGGATGGCGCCCAGAACGGTTACGGACATCTCTGGCTCATGCTGCTCTCCACGCCGCTACTGCAGGCGGTCCAGTTCGCCAGTGCCAAGATAGGACGGGTGCAGCAAAAAGGCCTTGCCGAGATCCTTCGGGAGCATTACGGGAGGAAACTGGCGCTGCCGGCCGCCCTGCTGTTGATTGTAGCGAACCTTGCCCTGATTGCCGCCGATTTGGTAGCTATCAGTGCCGGGCTGGAGCTGATAACCGGTGCGCACTGGGCCTGGTTCGCGACGCCGGTTGCCGTCAGCCTTTGGTATATCACCGTATATCAGAACTTCGACGCCATCAAGAAAATCTTCCTGGCGATGAGCATGGTATTCGGGGCCTACCTGATCACTGCGTTTTTCTCCAAGGCGGACTGGGGTGCCGTACTAGGGAACACTTTCGTCCCCCGCGTGGACTTCGGCTTTGCAAGTATCAGTACCGCCGTGGCTTTGCTGGGCGCGACCATCTCGCCCTATACGATTTTCTGGCAGGTGCAGGGAGAAAAAGAAGAAAAGCGCTCCGGTTCCCTGGGAAAAAAGTTCCGTCTGGCCGCCCTCGACATAGCCGCCGGTGTGGTCAGTGGCAATCTGATAGCCTACTTTATAATTGTCACTACCGCGGCCACGCTCTTTACCCATGGCAAGCAGATCCACACGGCACTTGATGCCGCCCAGTCCCTGGAGCCGCTGGTCGGCCCCTTTGCCAAATATCTCTTCGCCCTGGGACTCATCGGGGCCGGACTGATAGCCATACCGGTGCTACTGGCAAGCGCTTCGTACGGCGTGGCAGGCACCATCGGCTGGCCGTCCGGATTGTCCAAGAAGCCCTGGCAAAACGAGGGTTTTTACCTGATCCTCACCTTAGGACTGGTGGTCAGTCTGCTCCTGGCCCTCATTGGCATCGATCCGGTGCACCTTATGTTTTGGGCGAATGTACTGCAAGGAGTGCTCTCTCCCATCCTGGTCGTTTTGCTCCTCGTCATAGGCAACAGCCGAACCATAATGGGCGAGGACAAGCTTGGAGTGGTAACCAATGCCGGGATGGTGCTGGCGGCGCTGGTCATGTTCGCCGCCTCCGCTTTGCTTTTCTACGGGTTGGCGACCGGACAGGGGGGCGGTTAGGACGGCCGGGTCCGGTCTGGGAGTTTTTGGGCATCCTCACCTGCCGCGCCAATTTTGGTATCAAAGTTCGCCGTAAAGAGTTACTCTGCGAGTTTTCCTGCTGCTACCTCAATTCCTTCTTGATCAAGCTGCTGATAACCGGGACAAAAGTGCGAACGTGCGCTGCACGCCGGCCAGGGGCACTGTCGCGCGATCTTTGGCGGAGCCGGGGAAAGGCAGCGGATCAATTGTTTTTCCAGGGGACCCTTTTATGGATTGGTTGACTATTCTCGGTATCGCCGTGGCTTTGGCCATGGACGCATTTGCCGTGGCATTGGCCACAGGCGCTGTCCTCAATCCCATGACGGGACGCCACCTTTTCCGACTTGGTTTTCATTTCGGGTTATTTCAGGCACTTATGCCGATAGCCGGTTGGCTCGTCGGCATGACGGTGCAGAAGTGGATCTCGGCCTATGGCCACTGGATCGCCTTCGTGCTGCTGGCGTTTGTCGGAGGAAGGATGATCTGGGAAGCTTTCGACCACCAGGAAGAAAAAGCCGTCTCCGACCCCACGCGAGGGCTCACCATGGTTGTCCTGTCGGTCGCCACCAGTATTGACGCCTTGGCGGTGGGGCTGTCACTTGCCATGCTTAACGTCAGCGTCTGGTTACCTGCAGCGGTCATAGGTGTGGTCGCCGGAGTGCTCACCGTCCTTGGCATGCTGCTCGGCCGGCATTTGAGAGGTAACTGGGGCAAGCGCGTCGAGATTTGTGGCGGGCTGGTGCTTTGCGGCATAGGTTTGAATATCCTGCTGCAAAATACCCTGCTCAAGTAAGAGCCGCGCTGTTAAATTGTCAGCCCAAAGGCTACTGTTCCCACAAAAACAAGAGTCGACCGCGCAGGACACCACAAATCAGAATACTCGTGCTGGCGGTGCACGCCTTTTTCCTTTTCATTTACGGGATAACGCCTAAAATTTTGGCCATTGGGCTCGATCATCACCGCATGCCCCCGCTTTTCCAGGCGAAGAAATAGTTCGTTCGCTACCGCCAAAGCCAAAGCCCGATCTAAGGTCTCCTTCGACGCAATTATATCAACGAGTACTCGCTTCCTCGGTTTAAGAAGGCCATCTCTGGAATCGTTTCCTTCGCTTATCATTTTTTTTGCACCGTCGAGGACAGGGTGCTGATCTTGAAGAAGTCGCCTCCGCCTTATAGGCTTTTCAACCGCCAATTCTCCTTCCTTTGGCAATGGGAATTGCGCAACCCTCGGGTAGCCATTTCGTTCCCATTCCAGTTCATCACCAGGTACCGCCTCCGGCAGAGCAGTTCTCTTCACCTTTTTCCCGGCAGCAAGCATTGCCCAGTACCACCTTGAGGGGCGCGGGACATTTAAACGGGTACAAATACGAGCGAGAAAACTTCCCGACACGTCATATCTTAATGCCACCTTTGTCATCGGCTCGGCCCAGACCTCTTCATATAGCGCTTCTCGGCTTATCGATGTCCGTTTATCAATAGTTCTCCCTCTCTGAGTGCGGGCCCACCACGGAAACCTCGGTGGCGTGGCCAACATCCAAGCTCACGACATTGTATTGTGTCAAGTCAGATTAGAGTCTATGGCCTTGAACAAGTGTCAAACTGGCAAACCAAGCCAGGAAATCTGACATATATAGGTCCACAAGGTGTCGGGCAGGAGTGTCAGCATCAGCCATACCCAAAACGGACATGTTGTGCATGAAGTAGGATTTTCCTCCTCTCTTGTGCATCAGCACTAAAATGATGCGGGCAGGCATTTGCTCGTGCAAACTGTTAAGGCCCTTGCATTAACATCAGAATCCGCTTCGTTTATTTGGTACGGAGGATACTCCATGGGTGACAGAATTGGATATGCTAGGGTGAGCACAAAGGAGCCGCATATCGACAGCCAGATTGATCAACCGGCAAAGGCAGGTTGCTTAAAGGTCATGACCGTTTTTCCAAAGATCGGCATAAAGATCGGCAGAAAATGGAGTTATACTCGTTTTTCTTTGATCTATTTTACCTTTCATATTAATAGCTTATCACCTATTTAGATCGGCAACAAGATCGGCAAAAATGCCGGTAAACTCGCTTCTTTACTAAGCAAATTTTTGGGTTATTTACAACTGGGGTACCGATGGAGTAGTGTGTCACTGCTGAAAATGTATGTTACAGCCAACGGCATTTGTAGAGTAGGATAGTTCCGACTTCTCCTTATTGTTAGATCGGTGATTGGACTACAAGCGATTTCCTTAAAGTAAAGGATTGCTCATGGATCAGCACTCTCCAGGTACACTGCTTGTACCAATTGCTGCAGACCTGCTCTCCGGAAGCGGCGCACTGGGCAAACCGGTCAAGCCGATGGAGTGGGCTGCGACGCCGTTTGGCCTGATAGAGTTGGGGCCACAGAGCCTGCGCACCTCCGTTAGTCTCTATCTTGCCGCAAAACTCTTGGCCGTCGCAGTAGCTAGCAGGTTGGGGAAACTCTCGTCGTGGGGTGCAAAATGAGCGGCCAGAAATCTGTGGAACTCGAACTGCTCCTGCACCGGGACCAGTTGGAAGGGCTTGTCAAGGAGCGCACCGCGGCACTGGAAGCCCGCAATGCCCAGTTGCTCATCGAGGCAACGGAGCGCAGGAAGGCGGAGAGGGCGCTTTCGCAAAGCGAACAACGCTACCGCTGCATCGTGGAGGACCAGACCGCATATGTCGCCAGGTATTTGCCGGGCGGCATCCTCACCTTTGTCAATAATGCTCTGGCCGGGATCGCCGGGTTCAGGCCCGAACAGCTCCTGGGCACTTCCTTTCTCCCGTTCATACATGAGGACGACCGCAACCAGGTGCTGCGGACCATCGAGTCGCTTTCCCTGGAAAGCTCCATTGCTTCTCAGGAATACCGGGTTCTGCTTGCCGACGGCACCCACTGGCACCAGTGGGAGCACCGCGCCCTCTTTGATGAAGCCGGCAACATTGTCGAATACCAGTCAATCGGCAGGGATATCACCAAACAGAAGATGGCCGAACAGGCCCTACTGGAAAGCGAACAGGCTTACCGAGCGGTCGTGGAGGACCAGTCCGAGTTCATCGCTCGTTTTCGCCCTGACGGAACCTACGTCTTTGTCAACGAGGCGTTCTGCCGTTTTTTCGGCAAGAACAAGGACGAGGTGGTGGGAAAGGATTGGAGGCCCGATGCGTTTGCCGACGACCTTCCGATGATCGAGGCTAAGCTGGATCTGCTCACTCCCGAGCATCCCGTCGTTGTCATTGAAAACCGCCTCATTTCCGGCAGCGGGGCTCAGCGCTGGATACAGTTCGTCAACCGGGGCTTCTTCGATGGGGCGGGGGCGCTGGTTGAAACGCAGGCAGTAGGGCGCGACATCACCGAGACCAAGGAATTGGAGCAGGTGCTAAGAGCGAGCGAGCTCAGATATTCGGCCCTCTTCGCCAACAAGATCAGCGCGATTGCCCACTGCCGAGTCATCACCGACGAAAAGGGGGTGCCGGTCGATTTCCGAATTCTGCAAATTAACGAGGCCTACGAGCGGATCATCGGCATCAAGAAGGCGGAGATCGAAGGACGCACCGTCAGGGAAGTCTTTCCGGGCGTCGAGAATTACTCCTTTGATTACATCGGCGTTCTGGGCAAGATTGCGCTGGAAGGTGGCGAAGCGAGCCACGAAACTTTTCTCGAAGCGACCCAGCAGTATCTCTCGATCTACAGCTACAGCCCGACTCCTGGCGAATTTACCTCCATATTCACTGACATAACCGAAAGAAAGCGGGCGGACGAGGCCTTGCGCAAGAGCGAGAGCGCTCTTACGGAAGCGCAGCGGGTCGCGCATATCGGGAGCTGGCATTGGGACGCCGTTGCCGACCAAGTCTGGTGGTCTGATGAGCTTTATAGGATCTACGAGAAGACCCCCGGGTCGTCGCTTCCTTCTTTCGAAGAAGACCAGATGAATTACACCCCCGAAAGTGCCGCGCGCTTGACCGCCGTCGTGCAGGCGTCCATGCAAACCGGGGAGCCCTACCTCATCGATTTGGAACGCAGCGCCGCAGCCGGGCCGAGAAAATGGGTCCAGGCAAGAGGCGAATCGGTACGCAATGCCAGCGGCTTCATCGAGGGGCTGCGGGGTACGGTCCAGGACATTACCGACCGCAAGCGGGACGAGGAGACTCTCCAGAGGTACGCCCATCGCCTCATCGTACTGGAGGAGGACTTGCGGAAAAAGGTGTCCAGGGAACTCCACGACGATATCGGACAGGAACTCACCGCCCTCGGCCTCAACCTGGCACACATCGACCATAAACTTCAGGCCGAGGCGGAAGAAGACCTGCGGGCCACGCTGGCAGATTCTCGCAAGCTGACCAAGGAAATCTCCCGCAGTGTCCGTAATCTGATGGTCGAGCTGCGTCCCACCCAGCTGGAAGAGTACGGACTGGCGTCGGCCATTCGTTCCTACGGGGAGCAGTTCGAGCAGCGGACCGGTAGTTCGGTGACCATCCTGGCCGCCCCCCAATTCCCGAGACTGGCAGCAAGGAAGGAGATCAACCTTTTCCGCATAACGCAGGAAGCGCTGAACAATATAGCCAAACATGCCCTAGCCACCAAGGTCTCCATTACGCTGGGGGGTGATAGCGCTTCCGTCCGCCTCAAAATAACCGACAACGGCAAGGGCTTCTTGCGCCAGAGCGCTGCCACGTCGGCGGGGTCCGGATGGGGGCTCACCATCATGAGGGAGCGCGCTGATCTGATCGGCGGCAGTTTCCAACTCAAGGCGCAGCCGGGCGCGGGGACCTCGATTATCATTGAAATCAAGGAGAGGCTCTAACCGTCCCTCAGTCTGCCCTTTGAAAAGCCGGCACTTCACCCGCCCCTTCTTCCTCTCCCATGGCTGTGAAAGATTGACAAAAATTAATGTCGGTTTTATTGTTGAGAGAGAACGCCTCACTTAGGCGTCCAACATTGACAAGGAGTTCCCAAGGAGGTTCTTATGAAAGGGAAGATCTGGATGGCATTTTTGTTGGTACTTGCAGCGCTAGGTTGCTCCGCTCTTTTCGTCTTTGCGGATCAAACAGTCTCAAGCGGAGACCAAAAGTTTTTCAAGGAAGCAGCCGGCGGCGGGATGCTGGAGGTGGAACTTGGGCAAATGGCTCAGCAAAAGGCTCAGGCTGTTTCGGTGAAGGATTTCGGCATGCGCATGGTGACGGACCACGGTAAAGCCAATGATGAGTTGAAGGCATTTGCTCAGAAAAAAAACCTGCAAATGCCGACCGAGTTGGAACATAAACACCGCTCTATGGTCGAAAAGTTGTCGAAGCTCTCCGGTCCGGATTTCGATAAAAAATACATGAAAATGATGGTTAAGGACCATGTAAAAGACGTGAAAGAATTCCAGAAAGCCACTAAAAAGGTCAAGGACGCCGACCTGAATGCCTGGGCAGCGAAGACTCTTCCGATTCTTGAGCAGCATCTGCAGCAGGCAAAGGAAGTATATAAGGGTGTTAAATAGGAAATATATTTTGAAAGATTGATTGGCTTGAAAGGGGTGGCTGCGCTGCCCCTTTTTCTATACCGATTACGTGCCAGAACGATCTATCAGGTTTCCGTGTTGAAAGAGTCTTTGTCAAAAAAGATGAGTGCCCGCTCCGCTTCTACCAGTGTCCGCCATAACTCACCGGTTTCTCCCAATCCCAATTTGACCAAATATGCGGCGATGCTTATATTCGCCCGGGCACGAAATAACTCAACCTGACGCAGGAAATCTTTCGGGAGCGCAGGCCCCGCCTCGCTAAGGTAAGTCGCGAGGAATTCATCTTCGGCGAGGCTGGTCGGTATTTCCGGATGAGCGGAGAACTGGCTGCGGAACTGGGCCAGGAACCAGCCGACGTCAAATGCGGCCGGCATGAACTGCGACCTTTCAAAATCTATTGCCGCCACATAAAGGGTGCTGTGCTCGTTCGGATTATCCTGACCGATGATTATATTCTTGGGATGGTAATCTCCGTGTCCCTGGACTAAAGAGCTCGACTCAGTATCTACAAGCCCGACTTCGGCCATCTGTACCGCTGCGACAATCTCAGCAACTTTGTTGCTGTAAGGGTGGTTAGTTTTGGAAAAACGCAGTGATTCTCCGTTGAGGCGCCTGGCTTCCTCACGAAGGAACTCTTCCGGGGTGGTAATTCTTAGCTGCAAGCCGTGCAGGCGGGCGAGCCAGCACCCTGACAAGCGCAGGTATTCCACCTGCTCCTCAGTGGTTGAGGACAGTAGTTTGTCGAACAAGGATTCCCGTCCCATCCCCTGCTCTATGAGGGTTTTCGATTCTGCGTTTTTGTCGATAGCCCGGGGAACCCGGAAGATCCCCTTGTCAAATCCATTATCGGCAATGGCCGCCATAACGTGGAAGGCTCGTTCTGCCTTATTCCACTCAACTGGATCCGTCGGCTTGCGGATAATGATGCTCTCTGGCGTCTTGTTAAGCTGGCCGGCGCCGATCGTCACCTCGGTGACTTTTTCGGTATCCCTGAACGAGGTTTCTTTGAGAAAAGGGTGGCAGTGCCCTTTTTTAATTGCACTGGCCAGTTCCTCTATCGTCCCTGGCGCAGTTTTAAACCAGGTCGGGTAAATGCCTGCATAGCTCGCCCCATGGGTATCCGTTCCGCCTGTCGCAATGAAATGGTAACGGCGCCAGTCCTGTAAACCCAGGCTGTTGCCGCGCACGGTATGATTCGAGTTGAATATTTCAATCCCGTCTAAAAGAGGGGAGCAGAGCAGGTCTTGCGTCGGCTTTCTACCGTCCCGATAGGGATGCGCCCAGACAATCGCAACGTTTGGATACTCTTTGCGAATCTCACCAAGAGAGGCGCCGCGGGGAATGGTCACCGGAGCACCATAGATCAGCACGTCTCCGAAGGTGACGACCTTGGTTTCCTGGCCGCTTAAGATGACAAATTCCTCCGGCAATCCAGCTTCCCGGCGCAACTCCGCCAGGTCGGCCTCTGACCAGAGAAAGTGATGATCAGTCAGCACCAGACCCTGCAGTTTTTTGGCAAATACCTTCTGAACCAGTTCAACGGCGGAAACCGAACTACAAGCAGAATGTTCGGAAGTATGACAGTGCATTTCGATCAGCATGGACATCTCCCTGTTAACAAGAGTCGAAGCTTCCGCTTGGGCGGAGTCGAAGCGTAAACGAATTATCGCAACGCCGACAGTCGCGAGGGCTGCGAAGAGAACAAAGCCGGACTCGGTACTAGTGCCCGGTGAAATCTGGCAACTCGTGGTCCAGGCCGGTCAGCACAGAAAGCATGCGGCCGCGCAGGACCGGTGTCTTGACTACGGCTGGAAAGGCGAATTCCCGCAGTATCCGGGAAAACGGGGACTCCGCCGCAGCCATGCGGGTAAGCAACTCCACCCTGCGCACGACATCCCTGTCGATCTTGCGCCGCAGATCGTTGTATTCGCTCAACCGTTTAGTCCGCACCAGTTCGGAGAACACCCAGGCGTCTTCCAATCCCAGGTTCATGCCGCGCGCTCCCAGGGGAGAATGCAGGTGCGCTGCATCCCCGGCGAGGTAGACCTCCTGGGCCGCCAGGTCAGCTACCATACAGTGTGATACGCTGAAGCTGGATTCCCACCACGGTGCCCCGGCCTGTTCAGCCAGGACCAACTGCGCCAGAGGCTCGGGGCGGTTGCTCATGACTCGCCAGAGTTGACCTTCCGCCGTTTCCTTCAGTGCTTCATCAACAACGCGGATCATGAAGAGCAGCCTGCCGCCTGCGGAAAAGAACACGTGGGCGTGGTCCTCGGGGAGTCCGGTCCGCAGCGGCACGTCAGCCAGGTACCAGTCGTGGGTCAGGGACGTCCCGGAGAAAACTATCTTCAGTTTTTCGCGAGTTGTGCTGTGGGCGCCATCCGCCGCCAGGAGCCACGGGCACTCAGCCACCTTGAGAGTACCGCCGGCTGTCGGCTGTAGTATCGCCTCCACTCCGTCATCGGAAGTGTGGCAGTCCACCAACTTTACCCCGCGCTCCACGCGGCCGCCCGCTCTTTCCAGCGCCCGCAGCAAGAGCCGTTCAGTACTTGCCTGCGAGAGGCCGAGCATGAACGGGTACTTCGTATGGATTCCGTCCAAGCTGAGTCTCGCGAAGATCTTTTGCTGGCGGTGGAAGCAGACCCCGCGGATGGGCAGCCCCAATTCCAGCATCTGCCGGGTTATCCCCGTCGGCTTGAGGATTTCGAGGGTGCGCGGATTGACAGCCAGAGCCCTGGATTCCTTCGCGGGGAGTTCCAGCATCTCGACCAACCTCACCTCCCGGCCCTGTCGGGTCAGAAAGAGTGCCGCTCCGAGGCCGATTGGTCCGGCCCCGATGATCAATGGAAGACTTTGATAGCTCATATAACCTCCAGGTACCGACACCCTCCCTTTGCTAATCCATGTCTTGCCCACGAAGAACCCTGCAATTCCGATCTTTTTCGGCTGCCCGAGAATTCTGATGTCGTTGAGTGTATGGATAAATGTTAATGCCTTTGGAGAGAATTTGCTAGGGGTGAATGAGGCTTCGGGACCGAAAGCTGAAAGGCCAAGGTCATGCGTCCCTTTTACGGGATGCATATACCTTGGCCTTTTTTACTTTGCTGCCCAAGTATTTTCGACCTTTTCCAAGAGCGCCCCGGGAGAGCTAGCACTTGGATCGAAACCCGAGGTGTGCCTATAGACAGTGAGTTGTCCTGACACATTCTGGCTCTGCACGCCTTGCCTGTTATTTCTTCACGAGGACCCGGTGGACCTTGCCGCTGACATGGACTATCTCCAGCACCTCGAAACCCTGTTCAGCACAGCTTTTAGGGACTTTATCCAAAGGCTCCCCTTCGGTAAGCAGTATCTCCAGGAGGTCGCCTTGCTCCATTTGTTCTAGCTTGAGTTTTGCCTTTACGAACGTCATTGGGCAGTGGTCTTTGGTTATGTCGAGCTTGATGGTACTCATGACATCCTCTTTTAGTTTTGTGCGATGCGTCTGACAGCGTCTGCCAAGCGATCTATTTCGTCAAAGGTGTTGTAGAAGGCGAAGGAGGGGCGCACCGAAGCATCTACTCCGAAACGACGCAGCGACGGCTGCGCGCAGTGATGGCCGGCCCTGACGGCGATCCCCTCCTGGTCCAGCAGTCTTCCCACTTCCTCGGTCTTGCGGTCCTTGACTACGAAGGAAATGACCGCCACCTTTTCGCGGGCGCTGCCGAGCAAACGCAGGCCATTGATCCGGGAGAGCTGCTCGGTGGCGTACTGCAACAGCTCGTGCTCGTACCTGCTGGTATTGACCAGTCCGAGTCGATTCACGTAGTCCAGGGCGGCCCCCAGTCCGACGGCATCGGCGATGTTGGGGGTGCCGGCCTCGAACTTGGCGGGCGCCTCGTTATAGGTGGTCTCCTCGAAGGTGACGTTTTTGATCATGTTGCCGCCGCCGTGCCAGGGAGGGAGGATTTCATGAAGCTGTTCGTTCACGTACACGGCGCCGATTCCGGTCGGAGCGAATATTTTGTGGCCGGAGAACACGAAGAAGTCGCAGCCGATCTCCTGCATGTTGACCGGCAGGTGCGACACCGACTGGGCCCCGTCGATCAGCACCCTGGCGTTGTAGCGCTTGGCGGAGCGGGTCATCTCCGCCACCGGGAGGATGGTGCCGAGGCTGTTGGAGGCCTGGGTGAGGGCGACCAGCTTGGTGCGGGGGCCGAGCAGCGCCTCGTAGGCCTCCAGCATGATTTCACCACGGTCGTTCACCGGGATGACCCGGATGATCGCACCCTTTTCCTTGGCGATCATTTGCCAGGGGACGATGTTAGCGTGGTGCTCCAGGGTGGAAAGAATGATCTCGTCGCCCGGCTGCAGGAATTTCCGGCCGTAGGTCTGGGCGACGAATTTGATCCCCTCGGTGGTCCCGCGCACAAAGACGATGTCTTTGCTGGAGGAGGCTCCCAGGAAGGTTTGCACCTTCTGGCGGGCCTGTTCGAAGGCGTCGGTGGCCCGAGCCGCCAGGGTGTGGGCGCCGCGGTGGATGTTGGAGTTGTCATTTTCGTAGAATCGGGAAATGGCGTCGATGACGCTCTGCGGCTTTTGGGTGGTGGCGCCGTTATCGAGCCAGGCCAGCTGCTTGCCATGTATCTTCTGGTTCAGAGCCGGGAAGTCCTTGCGGATGCTCGGGATGTCAAGCGTTCGTGCTCCGGTCTCCGGTGTTGGCGTGCCATGCGCGGTCCCCGCACTCGTGTCCGTGCCCGATTTGCCGGCGAACAACCTTTGCAGGAGTTCCGGGTCGTGTCCAGCGCGGCAACTGCCGTCCTCATTGCGCAGCTGCCCGGAGCGGACCTTTTGCACAAAGGAGCTGAGGCCGTTAGTCTGACTGGTGGCAGCGCCGGGGGAGGTAAAACTCTCTGGCGCGCTCGGGATAGCACTCGGCCATGATGGCGAGAACCCTGAGAATCCGGGGATCCCGGCCTGGTCAGTGGGGACCGACTTCGGGTGCGGTGCGCTGTGGCCGTGCGGGTCGAGGCCGGCTGCCCCGGGGGAGCTGAAGCTTTCGGCTGAGTTGCCGGCGCCGCCGCTCGAACCGGGCCAGGAAGGGCTCAGCCCAGATAAACCGGGCAGTTCGAAACTGTCCGACGAGGCTGAGGGGCGAGTCGGCAGGCCGGGGAAGTCGGGAGTGACCGCCCCTGCGCCTAAGCCCGGGAAGCCCGGTCCCGCTGGTGCTGTCGGCAGGGTGAAGTCGCCGGTGGAGGGGACCTGTGCGGGCATACCCGGCAGTTGCCCGGTTTCGGGCACCCCGTGGGGCAGGTCGGCTTCCGTTTTGGGGACCAGATTGGCGCCCGGTATCTCGTTATAGAGTCTGGTCGCAATGGAAGCGATTAACTCGGGTGTTATCTCGTTCATGGGTCAACCCCTTACTTGAATTACTGGTCTAGTATGAGTTTTGATCACGTTTGTAAGGCACGGCGACAGGTCTTCCGATCTTGTCAGCGGTTTCTCCCCCATCCCACCCTGTCCCTCCCCTTGAAGGGGAGGGGACGTTTAAGGGGAGAGCGTTAAAACGAAAGGGTTGTTAAAGAACGCGTCGACCTGCTCTTTACTTCTAACCATGAAGCTCTCAGGTTTTGACCTTGATCTTCTCTGTGTGCTCCGTGTCTCCGTGGCAAAAAGAGTTTTATTTGACTTTCGGTTTTCTGTGCTCGTAATCGTGGTAGTAGCCGACCTCGACGTTCTCCAGTATCGCCAGCGCATCATCTGTCAAAACGGCCAGCGAAAAGTAGAGGGAGAGCAGGTACGAGGCGACACCTAAATTGTCGGTCTTCATGAGCCGGGCCGAGAGGCTCGGTAGGATCTCGCCGGGGATGCCGACCTGATGCAGCCCGACCACCCCCTGGTCCGCCTCGCCGACGCGCACCAGGATGATGCTGGTGGTGCCGAGCCACTGGTTCGAGTGAAAGCGGCTCTTGATCTCCAGTTTGTCACAGGGGATGAGCGGCACGCCGCGCCAGGTGATGACGTCGGTGCCGAACAGCTTGACGGTGAGCGGCGGAACGCCGCGCCAGGTGCACTCACGGCCGAAGGCTGCGATCGCCTTGGGGTGGGCCAGGAAGAAAGCCGGCTTTTTCCAGACTAGTGCCAGCAACTCGTCCAGATCGTCCGGAGTCGGGGTGCCATAGCGGGTGGAGATCCGCATCGAGGAGTCGGCCGAGTGCAGCAGACCGAACTTGGTGGAGTTGATCAGCTCCCACTCCTGGCGCTCCTTGATCCCTTCGATGGTGAGCCGCATCTGCTCTTCCAATTGGTCGTAGGGGCCGTTGTAGAGGTCGGAAACCCGGGTGTGGACCCGCACGACCGTCTGCACGGAGGAAAGCGAGTACTCGCGCGGGGTCGCTGAATAATCGACGAAGGTCTCGGGTATCTCGATGTTCTCGGCAAAACCTGAGACCAGGTCGATATTTCTTTCCCCGTACTTGTTAACCGTCGTTAAAAGCTCCAGGTGCTCGTCGGTAACTTTCTTGAAATCATCCTGCAGGCTCGAAGTTTTTTTGAGGATCCCTTCCAGGTCCTGGCGCGACAGGGTCAACAGGACGCAAGGGGTGATGGTGCGAGCCGTCACGTCGGAGGTACGGTTAGTGACCAGCTCGATCTCCCCGAAAAACTCCCCTTCGGTCAAAAGCGCGATGCGTAGGTCGCTGCCGTGCGCCCCCTTGCTCAGCACCTCGACCTGCCCCTGGGCGATGATGAAAAACTTGTTCTCACCTTCTCCCTCGACTACCAGCTTGTTGCCGAGCGAGACCTGCTCGGTCTTGAAGCTCGCCGCCATCCTGGCGATCAAGGCATCGGGGAGCCGGGAAAATACCGGCACGCTCCTGAGCGATTCCGCCGAGAAACTCGCTCTCCCTTCGCTGAGGTCGATCTCGATCCGCTCTGCCTTGGAAAGCTCCACCTTGGTCCGGTTCACCCGGTAGGTGCCGCCGTTCACCTGCACCCACGGTAGCAGGCTCAAAAGCCACCTTGGGGTGATCGACATCATCTTCGGGCTTGTCTTGGTCGTGGTCGCGAGGTTTCGTGCGACTGCGGTCGTCACGCTTCTTTGCAGCAGGTTGTTTTCAGACATTGTTTCCTCCAGGTTCCGGCGGCCTAGCCATCAGGCCACGCCAGTAAGTGCGATTAAATTCCCAGACCGAAGTTGAAACCGCCCAGTTCGCGGTGCGCGTAGTCGTGGTAGTACCCTACCTCCACGTTCTCCAGTACGCCGATGGCGTCATCGGTGAGAACTGCGCAGGACGAGTAGAGCGACAGCAGGTAAGAGGAGACCCCGAGGTTGTCGGTCCCCATGAAACGGGCCGAGAGGCTCGGCTGGATCTCGCCGGGGATGCCGGTCTGGTGCAACCCGACGACCCCCTGGTCCGCCTCCCCGACCCGCATCAGCAGGATGCTGGTGGTGCCGAGCCAGCGCTGCGAGCTGTAGCGACTCTTGATCTCCAGCTTGTCGCACGGGATGAAAGGAACGCCGCGCCAGGTGATGACGGGGGTGCCAAAGACGTTGAGAGTGGGAGGCGGGGTGCCGCGCCAGGTGCATTCACGGCCAAAAGCTGCAATTGCCTTGGGGTGAGCCAGGAAGAAGGCGGGCTTTTTCCAGACCAGCGCCAGTAGTTCGTCGATGTCGTCCGGCGTCGGAGCGCCGTAGCGGGGGCTGATCCGGAAACCGGGCGCCGCCGAGTGTAGCAGGCCGAACTTCTTGTTGTTGACGATCTCCCATTCCTGGCGCTCCTTGATCCCCTCGATGGTGAGGCGCATTTGCTCCTCAAGCTGGTCGTAGGGACCGTTGAAGAGGTCGGAAACCCGGGTGTGCACCCGAACCACCGTCTGCACGGCGGAGAGGTTGTATTCCCGGGGAGTGGCGGAGTAGTCGACGAAGGTTTCGGGGATCTCGACGTTTTCCGCGAAGCCGGAGACCAGGTCGATATTTCTTTCGCCGTACTTGTTGACCGTGGTGAGGAGCTCCAGGTGCTCGTCCACCGCTCTCTGGAATTCCTGCTGCAGATTGGGGCTCTCGGCGAGGATGGCGTCCAGTTCGTTACGCGACAGGGTAAGCAGGGTGCAGGGTGTGATGGTGCGCACGGTGACGTCGGAGGTGCGGTTGGTCAAGAGTTCGATCTCACCGAAGTACTCGCCGTCCGTCAATAGGGCGATGCGCAGGTCGCTTCCGTGCGCCCCTTTACTGAGCACCTCCACCTGACCCTGGGCGATGATGAAGAACTCGTTTTCCTCCGCGCCCTCGACGATCAGGTTGTTGCCCAGAGCTACCGTTTCCGTCTTGAAGCGGGTCGCCATACGGCTTACGACCGTTTCCGGGAGGCGGTTGAAGAGCGGCACGCTGCGCAGCGCTTCCGGCGTGAAGGAGGGGGCGCCTCCCTCCAGGTCCACCTCGATCCGTTCCGCCCGCGAAAGCTCGATCTTGGTCCGGTTGACCCGATAGGTGCCACCGTTTACCTGTACCCAAGGGAGCAGGCTCAGTAAAAGGCGTGGGGTGATGGACATCATCTTCGGGTTGGTCTTGGTGGTGCTGGTGAGGTTTCTGGCTACTGCCGTGGTGACGCTTCTCTGCAAGAGACTGTCTGACATAGGCGCATCCTTTTGTTAGTTGTTGATGTTGATGTGATAGCTAGATGCAGAAGTCGAATTCTGCCCATTGTTCCATAAGCCGGCCCGGTTCTTCGGTTTTCGGCCTGCCGACAACCTTGGCGGGAATCCCGGCCACGGTGGAGTGGGGCGGCACTTCACTGAGAACCACACTGCCGGCGGCGATTTTCGACCCTGCGCCGATTTTGATGTTGCCGAGGATCTTTGCTCCGGCGCCGATCAGCACACCGTTGCCGACCTTGGGGTGCCGGTCGCCCGACTCCTTGCCGGTGCCGCCGAGGGTCACCTCGTGGAGCATGGATACGTTATCTCCGACTACGGCAGTCTCGCCGATCACCACGCTGGTTCCGTGGTCGATCAGGATCCCCTTGCCGATCCGGGCCGCCGGATGAATGTCCACGTCGAAGGCCTCGGAAATCCGGCTTTGCAGGTGTAACGCCAGTGGTTTTCGGTCCTGTTCCCAAAGCCAGTGGGCGACGCGGTAGGATTGCAGGGCCTGGAAACCTTTGAAGTTTAAAAAGGGGAGGGCCATGCTGCGGGCGGCCGGATCGCGCTCCACCACGGCCTCCAAATCCCGGCGGATCGCCTCGCGGATATCCGGGGATTCCTCGAGCGCATCGAAGATGACGTCGCGCAATGAGGTTGGTGTCAGATAGTGCGAGGAGAGTTTGTTGGCCAGGAAATAGGCGATGGCCGCCTCCAGGGAACGATGCTTGAGCACCATGTCGTGGAGGAAACCGGCGAGCATCGCTTCGTCGTTGGCAATCTGTTCAACTTCCCGGCGCAACCGTTTCCAGACCGGGTCCGATGCTTCCCTGTTCAGCGCGTTCATGGCTGCCTCCTGTGGTGGGCAAAAATCCGTTCCAGTGGGTTTTAGATAAAGAGGGTCTGCCCGCCATCGGACATTTCCAGAAAGCTGGCGACTCCGAGCACACCTTTAATCTCAGGGATGAAGTCCTCCCTTTTCAGTCCCAGTACCTGCATCGCCATCTCGCAGGCGTAAAAATTGACGCCGAGTGCCTTGGACGCCTCGAACAGTTCCTCAAGAGTCGCAACATTCTTCCCCCGCATCATGCCACTCATGAGCACCGGGCTGAGGCCGCCGAAGTTGAGCCGACTGAGCGGCAGATTTTTTCTGCCACCCAGCAGGAAGTTGAAAAAACGGTCGAGGAACCCCTTGCCGAGAAAACTGCGGCCGGGGTTATTTTTGACGCTGTTCAGCCCCCAGAAGGTAAAGAAGATGTTCACCTGGTAATTGACTGCCGCGGCACCTGAAGCCAGGGTAAACACCGCAATCGCCTTATCGAAATCGCCGCTCATGCTGATAATGGAGAGTTTTTTCCGCTCTGCCATGCCACCTCCTCCTAGCGGGAGTGCCGCTGATTGCCACGTCTTTTTTCCATTTTGCAGGACAGTACCAATTAAAATATTCCCTTGTCAATATAAAAATACAAAGTCTATTGATTTGATAGTCTGCTAAAGACTATTAAGCTGATAGACTAAGTAAATTTTTCTTGACAGGCGAAGCTAAGCGAAGTAATGTCGCGTCCAGGTCAGGCCGGAGTGACCGGAAAACGGTAGAACGGGCTCTGATTGAGACCAACAAAGGGACAGGACGCCGATGACAGCTTCGACAACAACCAAGAGAAAAATCATCACCCGGGCACGTGCGCTCGGAGCCAGCCTGGTAAAATTCGCACCAGTTTCGCGCTGGGATGAATACGACCAGGTAAACCCGGCTTATCGCCCCAAGGCGCTCTGGGACAAGGTGGAAACGGTCATCGTCATCGGGGTGCCGATGCTGCTGCCGATTCTGGAAAGCACTCCCTCCATCAACTACCAGGAGATGTACAACTCGACCAATAGCCTGCTGGACCAGATCGGTTTCCGGCTTTCGGTCTACCTGAACGATCAGGGGCACGCCTCCATTTTTATGCCGCGTGATGGCTACGGCAATCTGGAAATCCTGCTGGCCAAGCCTCCCGGATGTTTCAGCCACGTCTTTGCCGCAAAGTACGCCGGGATGGGAACCATCGCCTACAGCCACAACCTGATCACCGAAGAGTACGGACCCAGGGTGCGTATGGTCTCCATCTTCACCAGCCTGAAAATCGCCGGCGACCCGGTGTTCGAGAAGGATATTTGCATCAAGTGCGAGGTCTGCCGGAAACTCTGCCCCTCGCAGGCGTTTACTACCCGGCCCGACTCGGTCATAGCCGAGATGGACGTCGACTCCTGCACCAGGCACCATCAGGTGCTGCGCGGGGAAAACCGCTGGCCCTGCGGGGTCTGCGCCAAAGTCTGCCCGGTGGGTGCGGACCGCAAACTGTACGAAAGCGCCAATATCGGGCTTTATCTGAACGAGAAGGAAGCACTCGATCTGGATCCCGACGACCCGCGCTACCGCTCCTGGGTGCATCAACGGAACCACGGTTCTTCCGGGACGAGAATCTATTAAAGTGGCCAGTTAGCCGGCAAACCATCAAGCAGAATATTAAATAAAAGCGGAGGAACTACATGAAGAAAATCATCTTGAAACTGGCGGGATTTGCGGCCCTTGCTCTGGCGGCCTCGGTACTCGGTACGGGTTGCAGCAAACAGGGCACCAAGCCCGAGATTGTAAAGGTCGATTTTGCCTATTACAACCCGATCAGCCTGGTCCTCAAGGACAAGAAATTCCTGGAAGAGGAACTCGCCAAGGATGACGTGAAGGTGGAGTGGATCCACAGTCTCGGGAGCAACAAGTCGCTGGAACTCCTCAATAGCAAGAGCTCAGACTTCGGCTCCACAGCGGGGGTCGCCGCGCTGATCGGTAAGGCCAACGGCAATCCAATCAAGTCGGTATATGTCTACTCCAAGCCTGAGTGGACCGCCCTGGTGGTGCGCGGCGACAGTAAAATCACCAAAGTGGAGGACCTGAAAGGGCAGAAGGTGGCCGTCACCCGCGGTACTGATCCGCACGTCTTCCTTTTGCGCGCACTCGACAAGGTGGGGCTCACCGAGAAGGACATCGAACTGGTGCCGCTGCAGCATCCGGACGGCAAGAACGCACTTGCGAAGGGGGATGTGGCGGCCTGGGCCGGGCTCGACCCGCTCATGGCGACCGCCGAGGTAGACCAGGGTGCCAGGCTTTTCTTGCGCGACCCGAGCCTGAATACCTACGGCGTACTTAACGTGCGCGAGGAGTTCGCCACCAAGTACCCGAAATACGTGGAAAAGGTCATTGCTGCCTATGAAAAGGCGCGGCTTTGGGCACTCGCCAACCCGCAGGAGTACAAACAGATCCTGATTCGCGAAGCGAAGCTTAACGACGCGGTGGCTGCCAAGGTGCTGGAGCGTACCGATCTGAGCGACCCGATCATCGGCGAAAAACAGAAGTCGACCATTGCCGCAGCCGGCGGCGTCCTGAAAAAGAGCGGTGTCATCAAGCCTGAGACCGATGTGCCGGGTGTCGTGAACAGCCTGATCGATCCTCAGTACGTGCTGCGCGTGGTTAAAAAATAGCGGAGGGGTCCATGGAAGTTGTTGAAGCAGAGGTTGCTGTCATCGTTGACCCCGAAGTGGACCGGACCAGGGGCGCCAGGGGGAGCTTTCTCCTGGTGCCCCAGCAGTGGCAGGGAGCCATCGTTCCCCTGCTGCTGCTAATCGCCTGGGAACTTCTTTCGGCGGGCGGGATTTTGCCCGCCAACTGGCTGCCGGCTCCCTCGGAGATCGTCCGGACCCTGGTCGATCTCGCCAAGGGGGGAGAGCTCTTGCGCCACATCGGGATCACGCTTGCGCGCATCACCGCGGGATTTCTGATCGGTGCCACGGCGGCCACCGTCCTGGGCGGGGTGGCCGGCTCCTCACCGCTTTTTCGCCGCCTTTTCGATCCGCTGTTGCAGTCGCTGCGCAGCATCCCCTCCATGGCCTGGGTGCCACTTTTCCTGCTCTGGCTCGGGATTCACGAGACTTCCAAGATCGCCCTGATTGCGGTCGGGGTCTTCTTTCCGGTCTACCTTAATTTTCTCAGCGGCATCCTTCAGGTGGACCGGAAACTTTTGGAGGTCGGACAGATCTTCAAGCTGACCCGGACCGAGCAGTTGCGCCGGGTCATCCTTCCCGCCGCACTCCCGGCTTACCTGGTGGGGCTGCGCAGTGGTCTTGGTTTGGGGTGGATGTTCGTGGTCGCCGCGGAGATCATGGGGGCCAGTAAGGGGCTTGGATTCTTGATGATCGACGGTCAGATGACGGGGCGCGCCTCCATCATCATTGCCAGCATCATCCTTTTTGCCCTGTTCGGAAAACTGACCGACAAGGCGATAGACCGCGCCGGGAAGCATTTCCTGCGCTACCAAAATTTCTAGTGAAACGTCACAGCCGGAGCAGATCATGAGTGTAGAGCCAAGCGTCGTCGATAATCTACGGGTGAGCCACCTGCATAAGCGTTTTCGGGGGCAACAGGGGGAGGTGGTCGCCCTCTCCGACATCAACCTTTCCATCCGGACCGGTGAATTCGTTTCCATCGTGGGGAGCAGCGGCTGCGGCAAAAGCACACTTTTACGCATCATCGCCGGGCTGGAGCGCGACTTTGAAGGGGAAGCCTTACTGGACAGCGAAAGCATCAGCGGGCCCGGTCCGGACCGCGGGGTGGTGTTCCAGGAGCACCGGCTCTTCCCCTGGCTGAGCGTGCAGGACAATGTCGCCTTCGGGGTCGCGCCGGACGCCCCGGCCGAGTTGCGGCGCTCGGTGCAGGAGCACATCGCGCTGGTGGGTCTGAGCGGTTTCGAGAAGGCCTACCCGCACCAACTCTCCGGGGGGATGGCCCAGCGCGCGTCCATCGCCCGTGCGCTGGTGAATCGCCCCAAGGTGCTGCTTTTGGACGAGCCGTTCGGAGCCCTCGACGCGCTCACCAAGATCCAGATGCAGCAGGAGATCCTGAGGATCTGGGAAGCGGAGCAGACCACCATGGTCATGGTCACCCACGACATCGACGAAGCGGTCTTCCTGGGTGATCGGGTGGTCGTCATGTCCAGCCGCCCGGGCACCATCAAGAGGGTCATTCCGGTTGAGCTACCCAGGCCGCGTGACCGGGGGAGCTTCGACTTCACCAGAAAGAGAAACGAGGTATACCAGGAGTTTTTTGACTCAGTAGAGAAGATTCCCGATTACGCCATCTGATTCTCATGCAACCAACCTGAAGTTATTCTGAGTAAAAGGAGAATAATCATGAGCCATGTTTTTGCTGACAACTCTCAGTCCATTGGCAACACCCCACTGGTAAAACTGAACCATGTCACCGCCGGTGCCAAAGCAACAGTGCTCGCCAAGATCGAGGGGCGCAATCCGGCATATTCGGTCAAATGCCGCATCGGGGCCAACCTGATCTGGGATGCTGAAAAACGCGGCATTCTCAAGCCGGGGGGGACGGTGGAGATCATCGAGCCCACCAGCGGCAACACCGGAATCGCGCTGGCCTATGTGGCAGCCGCCCGCGGCTACAAGCTGACCCTAACCATGCCCGAATCCATGAGCCTCGAGCGCAGGAGGGTGCTGGCCGCGCTAGGTGCCAACCTCATCCTGACTCCCGCAGCCGCCGGTATGAAGGGGGCCATCAACCGGGCGGAGGAAATCGCCGCCGCCGAACCCGAGAAGTACTTTCTGCCCCAGCAGTTCAAGAACCAGGCGAACCCGGAGATTCATGAGAAGACTACCGGGCCGGAAATCTGGAACGCCACCGTAGGGACGGTCGATGTGCTGGTGTCGGGCGTAGGCACCGGCGGTACCATCACCGGCGTGTCGCGCTACATCAAGAACACGGCGGGAAAGCAGATCGTTGCCGTGGCCGTCGAGCCCAAGGAAAGCCCGGTCATTAGCCAAAAACTTGCCGGTCAGGAGATCAAGCCCGGCCCGCACAAGATTCAAGGCATCGGCGCCGGCTTCATTCCGGACACCCTGGATCTCAGCGTCATTGACCGTGTGGAGCAGGTGTCGAGCGACGAGGCGATCGAATTTGCCAAGCGCCTGGCACGGGAAGAGGGGCTCCTGGTAGGGATCTCCTCCGGCGCCGCGGTTGCCGCAGCGGTCAGGCTCGCCAAGCTCGATGAGTTTGCCGGGAAGACCATTGTGGTGGTGCTCCCTGACGGAGCGGAGCGCTACCTTTCCACTGCACTATTCGAAGGGATTTGACATGCCAACGAGAGGTCGGGGGATTATTCCCCCGGCTTCGCGTCATTCTTTACCGGAGCGAGCTGAAGAATCTCTCCCACCCGCGCACCATCCAGGGTTTCTTCTTCCTGCAGCGCCGTTGCCAGTGCCTCCAGGCGGCCGTGGGGGATGATGGTTACCTTCCCCTGTACCGTTTCGTGCACTTTGATCTGCTTCAGGAATGCGCCGCTGGCGGCGATCCACTTGTAGGTGACCTTCTTCTGGTTATTGCCGGCGAGTGCACTGCGAAAACTGCTGTAACTTATCTCGGCACTCTGTCCCGAGCCGCGCAGAAAATAGTTCATGCCGGCATTGATAAGGATAACCAGAAAAATTGCCAGGAGTATGCCGCGCACGTTTGAGCTATTCATGGATTGATCCTTGGAGAAATTTCCCTCTGGATGAGAGGTAACTGCTGCTGAGCTACTAATACTGCTCACGCAGACTTTGGCAACTAACATGCCAGAGAAACTGAGGCGTGGCTAAGAGTGTAACGAGATGATTATGCGGGATAAAATCCGGAAGGCAACAGGAGGGGAGGCGGGACTGTCATCATATACCGCAGTAATGTTAAACTTGGCGGATTGCTGAAGGTTGTTTTCTATTCGTCAACTGTGTCACTGTAGGGAAGGTCCCAACGTCGGGGCGCCTTCACGCACTTTTTTGCCGGTCCCTGTTAGCGGGAGAACGGCCCGGGAAAGGACGTCAATTACTCATCCCTTTGGGGGTCCTACCAGTTCTGATAAGCCCTAGCGGGGACGTTCAACGCTGGAGCTATTTCCCCTGGCAGCCCTCTGCCTCACTATGCTCATGACATCTTCTGGACTCAATTCTGTCCCTTTATGGGTTCGGCGGTCTTGCCTGACGATTTCAGGCAACGTAACTGATTTAGCATCGGTTTCACTCATGGCTTCCACTCCCTATTGAGTCCTGGCTCCTCGTCTTCCAGAGAGCCTCCCGCGCTTGGCCGGAGGCTCTCTTCTCGTTAATCCATGCATTTAGCTTACCTTGTGTTGAGTCGTGCCGTCAACGGTCTTTATTCCCTGATGGTCTGTGCTGTGAACCTTGTCTTTATGATGTTCGGTGACAAGAGCTTTATCCTTATTGTGGGCATCTTGATTTGAAGCATCTTTGCAGGCGGCATTTCCCTTGTGTTGATCAGTTCCATGATCCATTTGTCAGTCCTCCTTTGGGCGTTAACTTAATTACCTACTTATAGACTTAGTAGCAATCTGTAAGCCAAAGAGAATCGGCTGATAATAATAAGTAACTGGCTGATATTATGTTCATAATTTTTTGCCTGGATTGGGATGGCGCGAGGTTTCCTAAACGGAATCTGTCAGGTTAGACATAAATACCAAATATGGCGGGCCCTGGGCCCGGGCCGGATATGCGTTTTGAACTCTTCTCCAAAGGGTAGCCGGGAGTAACCCGGGTGTTAACGGTGTTGAACAACATCCCTGACTGCGAGTCATGATTCGTCATATATTGCGTCAATGTTAAATGTGATGGGTTGTTATGACTGCGTTTTTCCGCCTTACCATGTCTGTCGCAATATTTTCATTTATAATCGGATAGTTGCAGCACTGAGGGTTGCCTGTTCTGCATGGCACATAGGTTGCTATTATGATTGAGTACAAATCTGGCGCCCGGCTGTAAGCCTTTTCAACTTTTCCTTCGCACGCCTTTCATTGACTACGCGCCGCGTGCTGCCAATTCTGCCAGTTCTGCTCCAATCCTTGGTCGAAGTTATGATTCTCAAGACGATAGCAGTTACAGCCTTCCTGGACACATATAGGAGATAACATTATGTCACAAAACAGAAATGTTAACCGTAGGATCGTTTTAGAATGCACGCCCTGCAGGTTCCCCAACCAAGACGAATTTCCGCATGGATGAACTGGCCATTCCAACTCCCGCTGCCGGAGAGGTTCTGCTGCGAACCCTCTACCTATCCCTCGACCCCTATATGCGCGGGCGGATGAGCGATGCGCCGTCCTATGCACCACCCATCGCAATTAACGAGGTCATGGTCGGCGGTACCGTCTCCTGCGTAGAGGCTTCCCTGAATCCCGACTACCTGCCTGGTGACTTGGTCCTAGGTTTTAGCGGCTGGCAGGACTATGCCCTGTCGGATGGCAGGGAGCTCAGAAAACTTGACGCCCGGGCAGCGCACCCCTCGCTTGCTCTGGGGATACTCGGCATGCCCGGCTTTACCGCTTACATGGGGTTGCTGGATATCGGGCGGCCCAAAGCAGGTGAAACCCTCGTTGTTGCCGCGGCGAGCGGGGCCGTCGGTTCGGTGGTGGGCCAGGTCGCCAAGATTTCCGGCTGCCGCATGGTCGGTATCGCCGGCGGGCCGGACAAATGCCGTTACGTGGTCGAGGAACTCGGTTTCGATGCCTGTATCGATCATCGCTCCGCGGACCTTCCGCGGCTCTTGGCGCTTGCCTGCCCCCAAGGGATTGACGTCTACTTCGAGAGCGTGGGAGGCAAAGTCTTCGACGCCGTCCTTCCGTTGTTGAATGCCTGCGCCCGCATCCCCTTGTGTGGACTGGTCGCCCATTACAATGACCACGGCCTGCCTCAAGGACCGGACCGACTGGGCCTATTGACCGCCACCATCCTCAAAAAACGGGTACGGCAGTAGGGAAGACCGTGGTAAGCAGCCAGATGATTGATCGCGTCACGGCAAATCTTAACCGTGAGCCCTACGAGGTGCCGGTCGGCTTCAAGTGGTTCGCCGATGGCCTGCTGAGCGGCTCGCTTGGCTTTGCCGGCGAAGAGAGTGCAGGGGCCTCCTTTGCCCGCAGGGACGGCTCGGTTTGGACGACGGAGAAAGACGGCATAGTCCTGTCGCTGCTGGCGGCGGAACTGACGGCCCGAACGGGACGCGACCCCGCTGAGCTTTACAGCGAACTGACGCGTAAGTTCGGCACTCCCGCCTATGAACGGGTCGATGCGCCTGCGACCCCGGAGCAAAAGGCCCTTTTGGCAAAACTCACCCCCGGGCAGGTCAGGCTCACCGAGTTGGCCGGCGAGAAAATCCTGTCTGTGATAACCAGCGCGCCGGGTAACGGCGCCCCCCTTGCCGGGGTGAAGGTCGCGACCGAGAGCGGCTGGTTCGCGCGCGACCCTCAGGTACCGAGGATATCTACAAAATTTACGCGGAGAGTTTTCGGGGGATGGATCATCTGCGCCGCATCCAGGATGAAGCGCAGACCATCGTTAACGATGCCTTGGCGGTGCTCCCATAACCCCGGATTCCATCCAGGCAAAGAGTACCCGGGAAGCCCTGGGTACGGTATTCGATTAACGGGAAGGGCTTCCTCTAAGATTGACAGGTGATCCTTCACGGTTCCCCTAGTAACTAGCTGGACTGTCGAGAAAAAATATCATAGGAGCACATCATGAATTTGAACCGTATTACCCAGAAATCCCAGGAGGCCTTCACCGAAGCTCAGAGTAAGGCGGTGACCTACGGTCACCTTGAAGTGGATTGCGAGCATCTGCTCTGGGCGCTTGTCGACCAGTCCGACGGCCTGGTTTCCCACGCAAGAGCGTGGGGCGCTGCTTAAATAAACACCCTCCCCGTGAAGGGGAGCAACCTGACGGCCAAAAATAAAGCGACCTGACGGCAAAACAAGGCGACTTGTCGGCAACAGAATGCGACCAAACGACATCACTAAGCGACCTCACTCAGATTAGTTTTCCCCAAAAAAATGGCCGGCTCCCGTGGGGAACCGGCCATTTACTGCCCTATAGCTCAGCAGGCGTCAGTTCGCGACGTGGTTGTAGCATGCCTTCAGCGCATTGTAGTTGTAAAAGTGGCTGCCCGGAGCATAGCGAGCCGAATCGCAGCTCGGCTTGAAGTCGGTCTCCTGTTCGTTAAACAGCATCCTTACCAGCAGGTTGGCATTGGTGTCGCCGTACACATCCCACTGCACATTCGCCCCCGAACCGAACGACGCACCGCGCCAGGTGTTGTTGTCGTAACTATAGGTGTTGGCATTCGCCGTGGTAGTTCCGGCGACCTGCAGGCCGAGTTTGGTGGCAAAGGGAATGATTACTTCCGCGTGGGTAAAACGAAGCTTGGCTCCATGCGACAAGGTTCCCTTGGCAATGGCGTCGACTTCGTAAAAGAAATCGTCCTGAAGAACCTGCGCCATGGAGGAAGTGATCGGGCTGTCCTCGGTTATTCCCGGGCCTTTCTGGTAATAGCTCTGCACGTCGTCCTGGTACGCCAGCATACTGGCCTGGGCATCGGGAATGTACTGGGTGAAATCGAGGTTGTTGAGTTCGGAGGCCATCTCCGGAGCGATAACGTAGAGCCCGTACAGTTCGGAAGCCGCGTCGGTAAGGTTTTGAATCGTGATGCTCCCCGATCCGGTAAGGGTGGAGGTGTATTTGCCGTCGTCACTCGCGAAGCTGAAGGTGCCGGTGTTGGCAAAGCTGTAGGTGCCATTATCAATCTTGTTCACGAAGTCCGGGCTGAAGAGTCTCAGCAGTATGGCACTCGCATTGGCACGGGCGGCCGGACTCGTCAGGACCCCGTTGACTTTGGCAACCAGGTTCGCGTTGCTGAGGTAGCTCTGATACGCCAGGCTGTCCTGGTAGGTTTGGTAGTGGCGGTCGGTGGTATCGGTCACCAGGTCCGTTTTGGCAGCGAGTTTGTGGAAATAGAGCAGGAAACGGTCGATGCCGGCTGCCTGGGTTACCGGCTTGCCGGCCGGATAGGCGGTCAGCGCTGCGGTCTTTACGATCAGAGGATGCAGCGAGCTGTAGTTGTTCATAAGAGACTGGGTAAAAAACCCGCCGCTGTCTATGGCCCGGTTGACACCTGAACTGACGTAGAGAATCTGACGCGGCGCACTGTTCCTGCTGGCTGCCAGTTGTGCAAAGTAGCCGGGAAGCCTCTGCAGTAAACGGGCAGCCAGTTGCTGCTGCTCGGCTATGCCGATTTGCGACAGGTTGCCGTAACCCGGAGCGGTAATCCCTGCCACGCCGGTATCGAGCAGCGTGTTGGCTTTCATCATCTTCCAGACATCAGCCCGCAAACTGATACCGAGAGGCGTCAACGCCCCATCGGCACGCGCCTGCTCAATCATGTTCCAGACGCTCGCGCCGAAGCTGGACTGGCCGCGGCAACCATGGCGCACCACGGCTTCGGTGTATACCGGGCTAAAACCTGCCGGCACCTGGGAGTAGCTACCCAGAGCCTGCTGCGGCTGGTAGGGCGTCGCTGTTGTCGAGTACTTAGCCGCACTCCCGGCGACTGTCGGGGTAGGGGTGGAAGAGCCTGAACAGGCGGACAGGGTAATGACGAGGGCCGTTCCTGCTGCCCCGAGGATG
>Ga0209123_1001100_pt1 | contig 28847 bp, 23 predicted proteins | sample BarGraIncu00431A_FD_184500 | JGI IMG/M metagenome (GOLD analysis project Ga0209123, IMG submission 184500) | Arctic peat soil microbial communities from Barrow, Alaska, USA - Barrow Graham LP Incubations 004-31A (SPAdes) (version 2) | ecosystem: Environmental > Terrestrial > Soil > Wetlands >...
TAATGCCAGTAGGATGATAAGATCGTAAGTTAATAATCGTATTTTATTTGTAAGTTTGACCATAAATATAACCCATTTTGTAGCGCATTCATAAATAATTATTAATTTCAACGCAGAAAGTAAAAAGCCAATCTAAAACGATATAAAATGAAACTATCAATTCGAACAAAATTTACCTTGGGAATGGTGTTTATATTTATCATCATTCTTGTTTTGCTGGGATTTTCTGCCTTTTACCTGAATAAGTTATCCAATAAAACGAGTGCAATTCTTAAAGAAAACTATCTGTCGGTTGTTTATGCCCGCGAAATGAATGAAGGACTAACGATTGTGAACCAGGAAATCACGACGAGCTTCCTTGAAAGCAGAAGCATAAACAAACAATTCATTCAGAAAGAATTAGATACGGTCGACAAATCGTTGCAGTTAGAGAAAGGTAACCTTACTGAGCCAGGTGAAGATAAATTGGTTGCTGGCATCGAGCAAGGATTTATTGAATACCGGGATTCTATCACGAAATTTATGGGTTTAACACCATCGAATAACAAAGTTCTTTTTTTTCAACAGAAATTGGGTTCTCTATCACAGCAATTTGTACTTTTATCTCAAATGAATGGAAAGGCTATTGAGGCAAAAACCGACGATGCAAAAGTTTCATCAAAAAATGCCCTTACCGGTATGACAATTCTTGGCAGTTGCTGTTTTCTGATCGCATTTAGTTTTATTTATAGCTTTGCTTCCTACTTCAATGAACGGTTTTCCCAATTATTCAATGGAATCAAGGAAATCGTTTCAAGTAACTATGGTCAAAGGCTTTATTTCGATGGAGTGGATGAGTTTTATGAAATTTCATTGCTTTTTAACGAAATGGCTGAGAAATTATCTGCAAACCATCAGGAAAAGTCGGTACCTTTATGGGATGAAACGAATATTGAGGACAACTACACTGACAAGGATGAATTGAAGGATATTTTAATCAGAATGAAGAATATTGAAAAACAAGCTGAACAACTGGTTTCAAAAATTGAAAATAAGGATTAATTCATGGTATTTCCTGACGATCGCCCAAATCCGGATGATTTGCTGGCTTCGATGAAAGAAGAGGAAGCAAAAAGCAAACGCGGCAAACTGAAAATATTTTTCGGAATGTGTGCAGGTGTGGGGAAGACCTATACCATGTTGCAAGCTGCACAAATTGAAAAATCGAAAGATGCAGATATTGTGATTGGGTATGTTGAAACCCACAACCGTAAGGAAACTGCTGCATTGGTTGAAGGTTTTGAACTCATTCCACGAAAGAAATATTTATACAAATCGGCTCAGGTGCAGGAAATGGATTTGGATGCCATCATTGCCCGAAAGCCACAAATTGTATTGGTCGATGAATTGGCGCATACCAATGCACCCGGCAGTCGCCATTTAAAGCGGTACCAGGATGTACAGGAGATTTTGGACAACGGCATTAACGTTTATACTACGGTTAATGTACAGCATCTTGAAAGCCGTTCTGAAGTAGTAGCCCAGATTACCGGCATCATCGTCAGGGAAACACTTCCGGACGATGTTTTTGAAAGCGCTGATGAAGTTGAAGTGGTGGACCTCACACCTGATGAATTGTTGCAAAGGCTTGCAGAAGGAAAGGTTTATACCCCTGAACGATCAAAAGAAGCTGTTCAGAATTTTTTCAGGAAAGGAAATGTAACTGCTTTGCGTGAAATGGCTTTGCGCATAGTAGCCGATAGGGTGGACAAACAACTTCACGATTACATGCAACTCAAACGCATCCGGGGGCCGTGGAAATCAGGGGTTCATCTACTTGTTGCTGTAAGCTATACACCTCAGTCAACAAAATTACTTCGGTGGGCCAAGAACCTTTCCGACACGATGGGTGGTAACTTACAGGCAATTTATGTTGAAACATCGCATGAATTAAACGATAAAGAGCGCGGAAGTTTGGATAAGAACATTAACCTGGCCAAACAACTGGGAATCCAATTTCGCATTGTAACCAATACTGACATCGTCAAAGCAATTGTAGATTTTGCCCAAAAAGAAAATATTACCCATATCATTATTGGAAAACCACGTGATCGTAACCTGCTGGCATTGTTCATGTTGGGTAATTTTGTCAACAGGCTGATCCGTTACAGTGGTAACATTGACGTGTATATTCTTGGCTCCGATAAAAGGGTTGATGACAAGTTTGGTGAAAAAGCCTCCTTGCCCTCCTTTACATCCAGTATCAACCAGTATTTGGCAAGTGCATTGATCATTATTCTTACAGCCGGTATTTTCTTTCTGCTGAAGTCATTTGTTGGCTATCAGGTGGTGTCGTTCGCATTGCTGTTTATGGTCTCGCTCCTTGCATTTTTCTTTGGAAGAGGTCCCATTTTACTGGCAGCCATGCTGGGTTCATTGATTTGGGACTATTTTTTCATTCCGCCTCCCTATACCCTTCATGTTGAGAAACCTGAAGACATGTTAATGCTGGCCATGTTTTTCATTATAGCTTTGTTAAATGGTGTGCTCACTTCGAGGATACGGGGGCAGGAAAAGAAAATACGCATTCGTGAAGAACGCACACACGCCCTCTATCTGCTGGCCAAAGAACTTTCAGCAGTGTCGGGAATTGAAAATGTTTTAAATCTGGCAGTGAAAGATATCCGCAAATATTTCAAGGTTGAATGTGCTATTATTCTGAGAGATGACGCCAATAAGCTTGAAAAGCAAGTCAGGCACCAAACAACGCTCAACTTATCTGAGAATGAATTAAGCATTGCTGAATGGACTTTCAGACATTCAACAAAAGCAGGCAAATTCACCGACACGCTCCCCTCCGGGAATTATACCTTCTATCCCTTAAAGGGAAACAACGACAATATGGGAGTGATTGCCGTGCAACATAACAAGGTTTTTAGTCAGGGTGAAGACCAATTCTGGGAAGGTTTCCTTCCTCAGATTTCGGGTAAAATTGAACGAGAGTTCTTACGCGACGCAGCCAGGAATTCATTTATTCTGAATGAATCTGACAAATTGTACAAGACTTTGTTCAACTCCATTTCACATGAACTCAGGATTCCGGTCGCAACGATTATGGGTGCTTCGGATACCTTGATTGCACAAACCTACCCAACTAAGACCCGAAACATTCTTTACCATGACATTAATACTGCCGCTGTCCGTCTTAACCGTTTGATTGAGAATTTATTAAATATGTCGCGTCTTGAATCTGGAATGATGGCCATCCACATTGACTGGTGCGATTTACACGACCTATACAACAAAGTAAATCAAATGCTTTCTGTTGAATTGAAACCATTTAAACTTCACTGCGTTCTGCCTGATGAAATGCCGCTGGTTCAACTTGATTTTGGATTAATGGAACAAGTGCTCTACAATCTTTTGCTCAATGCCACTCAACATGCACAGGAAGGAAGCAATATTAGGGTCAAGTTCTTTTATGACAATGGATTCCTAGTCATTCAGGTGATGGATCGTGGACCAGGCTTCCTGGTGACCGATTTGCCAATGGTATTTAATAAATTTTACCGTGGCCAATTGGCAGTAGCAGGTGGTACAGGGTTGGGACTATCTATTGTGAAAGGTATGGTTGAAGCGCACAATGGAACAATTATTGCTGAAAACAGGGCAAACGGTGGAGCCATATTTACAATAAAAATACCAACAAAAATATCAGAAATTAGTACTGAACAACATCAATTAACAATATGATTGAGAACGAAACTATCCTGATTATAGACGATGAAGTTCAGATTCGGCGATTGCTTGAAATAACACTTTCGGCCAACGGGTACAAGATCATTTCAGCTTCCACCGGCCATGAAGGGATACAAATAGCCGCTACCCATACACCGATACTAATCATCCTTGATTTAGGTCTCCCGGATGCTGACGGCCTTGAAATACTTCTTAAATTGCGTGAATGGTATTCAAAATCAATCATCATACTTTCTGTCCGTAGTTCGGAAGAGGACATTGTGAAAGCCCTTGACCGGGGAGCCAGCGATTACCTCACCAAGCCATTTCGTACCGGCGAACTACTGGCACGTATTAGGGCCTCCATCCGCCAGAATCAGGGTACGCCGGGGAATTCTATTCTGATTTTTGGTTCGCTCGAAGTGGATCTGGCCAATCACATTGCCCGAAAAAACAACGAGATCATTAAACTTACTTCCACAGAATTTTCAATGTTGTCGCTACTTGCTAAAAATGAAGGCAGGGTGCTGACCCATCAATACATTTTAAAAGAAATATGGGGCATTGGTTATGTTGAACAAACTCAATATCTGCGGGTATTCGTAGCTCAGTTGCGCAAGAAAATTGAAGATGTACCCACCAAACCCAAATTGCTAATCACTGAATCGGGCATTGGATACCGCTTTGGAAGCTAATTGAAAATAGTAGCTGATTTGGTCTTTTGATGCAAATACAGGAATAGATTTCATTTCATCATAATACTTCGATAATAAATTGTTCTGGCCTCAAGCGACCCCGAGTCCCTGTGCACACTACTTTAGTAATATGCTAACGAACCCATAATTAACATTCTTCTATCTCATTCAGTGAAAATTTCTAATAGATATATCTTAACGTCGTTCGAAGGTCGTTCGAAGGTAGTTCGAAGGTCGTTCGATGATGGTTCTACTGTGTTCAAACAATCCTCGAATAGTTTTCTAATAACCAATGAATGATTTTACAATAATATACAGCCACCGTAGTTGTTTATTTGAAAGGTTGACACGACAGTACGATATGTATTGAACTACAATCGAGGTCTGAATTGTGCATGTATGAGTTAAGCACAAGAGAAATGTTAACAAGTGAAGATTGAATTATTATCAATTAATACTTTAATTGGGGTAGTGCAACTGTCTCCTTTTCAGCAGTGAGGACTGCACATAAAAAAAGCAGCACCCTTTCGAATGCTGCTATCCACCAATCCTTCAATTCTACAATAAATGTAGAAATCGGGAAAATCTATTGTTTGATCCAATTCACAATTTTTTCATCATCCGGCTTTACTTTCGAATACACCACATCAACGAGCTTGCCGGTTTCATCAATCATGTATTTCTGAAAATTCCACTTGACTTCCGAATCCTCTAAACCATTTTCGCTCTTGCTAGTCAGCCATTTATACAATGGGTCCATATCATCGCCTTTGACTGATATTTTAGACATCATCGGAAAAGTGACTCCATAATTCTTCTCACAGAATTCAGCAATTTCCTTATTGGTACCGGGTTCTTGCTTGCCAAAGTTATTGGCTGGGAAACCGATAATGGTAAACTTATCGCCTCCATATTGTTTGTAAATAGCTTCAAGTTCCTTGTATTGCGGGGTAAATCCACACTTGGAGGCTGTATTGACCACCATCACCTTTTTACCTTTCAGGCTCGAAAGGTTAAATTCCTTACCGTCAATGTCTTTTACCTTAAAATCATAAAATGACTTTTGACTAAAAGCCACAGTTGAAATGGCTATCAGGCTTATAAATAATGTGAGTTTTTTCATAAAAATGTCTATTAATATATTTTGAGAGTGAAACAAAAATGTACTGACAAAAGTTTATAAATTTTCAGAGATGTAATATGAATAAATTGATTTGATCATGGTGATTATGATTGTCAGGATGACGCTCCGAATATGGCACATGAGGATCATAATACACTATTCGTCATTTCAACAATGACATGACACTAGTAGTAATTATAGTTATCCAAATCAAATGTCATGGAGTACAAATCAAGAAGAATTATTTGAGCAATATAAACACCATCTTATGAATATACCAATGTTGATAAGTTTCGTACTTACTATTGAATCAAAATTCGTATATTTGATGCTTCAATGAAGAGGATTTTATGGAGAATTTTATTGTATCTGCACGAAAATACAGACCCGATACGTTTCAGACAGTTGTAGGGCAGGCATCGATTTCATCGACCTTGAAAAATGCCATCAAGAACAATCAGCTGGCCCATGCTTATTTGTTTTGCGGCCCCCGTGGGGTTGGGAAAACGACCTGTGCGCGTATTTTTGCCAAAACTATCAACTGCCAGAATCTTTCTGCAGAGATAGAACCTTGCAATCAATGCGAATCGTGCATGGCCTTCAATGGCAACCGTTCCTACAATATTCATGAACTGGATGCGGCCTCAAATAATTCGGTGGACGATATCCGTAATCTGACTGATCAGGTTAGGATTCCTCCGCAAATTGGGAAATACAGTGTGTACATTATTGACGAGGTTCACATGTTGTCTACTTCAGCATTCAATGCTTTCCTGAAGACCCTGGAAGAGCCGCCCCATCATGCTATTTTTATATTGGCTACCACTGAAAAACATAAAATTATTCCGACTATTTTATCACGTTGCCAGATATTTGATTTTAACCGAATCAAGATTCATGATATCGCAAGTCATTTAGCCAATGTTGCTAAAAGCGAAGAGGTTCAGATTGAAGGTGAAGCGCTCAATGTGATCGCTCAAAAAGCGGATGGAGCCATGCGTGATGCTCTTTCAATCTTCGACCAGATTGTCAGTTTTTCAGGAAAAAACATCTCCTACAAGGATGTCATCTCGAATCTGAATGTACTCGACTACGATTATTATTTTCAACTGGTTGATTTATTTTTAAGAAATGACATTTCCAATAGTTTGTTGCTATTCAATGAAATTTTGGATCATGGCTTTGATGGTCACCATTTTATAACCGGACTCAGTTCTCATTTCAGGGACGTGATGGTTTGTAAAGATCCAATCACTATCCAGTTATTGGAAGTGGGAGGCGATATAAAAGAAAAATACAAAGTTCAGGCCTCACATTGCGAAAACGATTTTCTGATTAGCGCCATGCAAATTGCCAACGAATGCGACTTTCAATACAAAGCCAGTCAGAACAAGCGATTGTTGGTTGAATTGGCAACCATCAAGATTTCACAGCTTACCTTAAAAAAAAAATAGCTGACGAACCTGTTGAAGAGGCCATTCTTCCGATCTTCAACCTGAATGATCCCACTGTGGCAATAGCTGTATCACCCTCTGAAAAGAGTCAGGTAGTTGCTCCTGCGAGGCTGGAGCCATTGGAAAAGCCTTCAGGCATGAAAGTGATCCGCAAAATGGGAAGTTCTTATACTCCGTCCATCAAGGATGCACTTTCAGGAAATAAGGATGAAAACAAGGTTCACGAAGATGGACAGAAATCGAACTTCAGTCAATATGATGAAGCTCTTCTTGAGCCTGTTACTCAGGAGTTGCTGGCTGAAAAGTGGAAGGAGTTTACAGAAAAGATGGCTGACCGTCCAAGTCTTTGTTCGGCCCTTTCAAATGTGCCTGAAATAAGGGATGGCAATAAATTGCTGCTCAAAATCGGTAATTCGGTTCAAGAAGAAGATCTCAGATTAATAAAACCCGAACTCATTTCATGGTTGCGTAAAGTTCTCAGAAATGCATCTATAGAATTGACTACCAGCATCGGTAAGATAGAATCTGAAAGAATGATTTTCTCGGATTCGGAGAAACTACAGATGATGTTGCAAAAAAATCCTGAACTGAATGAATTGAAACAAAAGTTTAACCTTGATTTTAGTGAGTGATTATTAATGGTTTACAAAATTAAAGTAGATTTTTTTACATTTATTGATGAAATAGAGTGCGTTACAGTTTTAATTTTTGTATTTTTAATGAAAATTAAGAACCAACAGCTATGATAAAGAAAGAAGTATTAGAGTCAATCAATAGTCAGATCAATGCTGAAAGCTATTCAGCTTACATGTATCTTTCAATGGCAGCTTATTTTGAGGAAATGGGACTTTCAGGATTTGCTAACTGGATGAAAATTCAGTATCAAGAAGAATCTGCTCATGCCTTGAAATTTTTCAACTATCTTATCGAACGCAAAGGAAAGGTATCGTTAAAAGCGGTTGCCCAGGTGCCTGTTGATTTTAATGGGATTGTTGATGTATTTGAAAAAACATTGACACATGAAATCCATGTTACCGAACTGATCAATCATTTAATGGATGTAGCCGTTGAAGCCGGTGACCATGCCACTCAGAGTTTCCTTAAGTGGTTTGTGGACGAGCAGGTAGAAGAAGAATCCAATGTGGAGAAAATTCTTGACATGCTTAAACTGATTAAAGGAGAAGGTAATGGCATCTTTATGATGGATCGTGAAATGCAAACGCGGGTTTTTGTTGATCCAAACGTGGTAGTTTAATTTTTCAAAAATATATTTTGTAAAAAGGCTACCCACAAGTAGCCTTTTTTGATAGCTGTAAATTCGTGTTTATTTTAATTATTTTAATAGCATTATGAACGAATTGATTGAAAAGACCTTCTCAGGTTTCTATGAAAAATGCAAGACAAATATTCCTGAGAAAGATCACTCTAAAATAAAAGATGCTTTCGCTTTTCTCCATGGGATTTTTAAAAATGAAACCTGGGAGACGGGCGAATCAATTGTGGTTCATTCAATTGAAGTGGCTCAAATTGTACTTCATGAAATTGGACTGGGGACCGATTCGGTGATCGCTGCCCTTTTGCACAATGCCTATTACAAAGAGGAACATATCAAGGAAGTTGAAATTCAATTTGGCAAAACCATCTCTTCGATCCTGGAAGGAATGGCAAAGATAAATGCACTGGGGACCGATACCGTCGAATTGCATTCGGAGAATTACCGTAAACTGATGCTCGCAATGGCTGGCGATGTACGGGTCATCCTGGTTAAAATTGCCGATCGCCTTCAGGTGATGCGCCATCTTGATGCACATAATGAGGCTGTAAGGGCAAAAATCACAAGCGAGACTGCCCATTTATATGCACCCCTGGCCCACAGATTGGGTTTGTACTATATTAATTCTGAATTATTGGATATTTGTCTTAAATATCAAAATCCAGAAGCGTTTAATACGGTCTCATTACGTTTGCAGGAAACAGATCGGGAAAGGGCAGGTTTTGTAGCTGAATTCGTAAAGCCCATTGAGAATAAACTGAATTTAAAAGGTTTTTCATTCGATATGAAGGCCAGGACTAAATCCATCAGTTCAATATGGAAAAAGATGCAGGCCCAGAAAGTAGATTTCGATGAAGTATATGATTTGTTTGCCATCCGTGTAATCCTGAATTCAGAATTGGAAAATGAAAAGTCGGATTGCTGGCAGGTCTATTCGATTGTAACTGAAGAATATCAATCGAATCCGAATCGTATGCGCGATTGGATTACGATCCCCAAATCGAATGGGTATGAGTCGCTTCATGCCACTGTTTTAGGTCCAAATGATAAATGGGTTGAGATTCAGATCCGTACCAAACGAATGGACGAAATTGCCGAAAAAGGGTTGGCTGCCCATTGGAAATACAAAGGTGGAACTGGTACTTCGGAAATGGAAAAATGGCTGGCCAATGTAAGGGAGATATTGGAAAACCCGGACTTGAATATGGTTGATTTTATCGACGATTTTGAAATGAATATTTATGCCGATGAGATTTTTGTATTCACTCCCAAAGGCGATTTACGCAAGCTCTCCGCCGGCGCTACTCTGCTTGATTTTGCCTATGAAATTCATTCAGGGGTAGGAGATAGGTGCGTGGGTGGAAAAGTAAACGGACGTAATGTTACGTTGCGTCATAAGTTAAAAAATGGCGACCAGATATCGGTTGATACTGCCAATCATCAGCGTCCTAAGATTGACTGGCTTGATTTTGTGGTGACCTCCAAAGCAAAGAATAGAATCAAAGCCAGTTTAAATGAAGAAGTTAAGCGGGAAGCAGAAAATGGAAAGGAAATTCTGCTGCGGAAAGTTAAAAACTGGAAAATTGAATACAACGACGACAGTATCCGTAAACTGCTGAAGAATTATAAGCTGAAACTGGCACAGGACTTATACTACCAAATTTCGATCGGCAAGATTGATCCGTTGGATATTAAAGAATTGCTGGTTGAGAAGAAAGAGGAGACAGCCAGGCAACTTGTTACTGAAATATTGCCCAAAGAGAAGGTTCAAGAATTGGAATTTTCGAGTGGCGATGATTTTCTTATCATTGATAACAATCTAAAAAATGTAATTTATAAATTGTCCCCTTGTTGCAATCCCATTTTCGGAGACCCCATTTTTGGTTTTGTGACCATCGGCGAGGGAATAAAAATTCACCGGGAGACCTGTCCGAATGCTCCGCAATTGTTAGAGCGATATCCCTACAGGTTTATTAAGGCCAAATGGCAGGATACAAAGAAAAAATCATCGTTTCAAGCTACCATCCGCATTGCAGGAACAGATGAGGTGGGAATTATGGGTCAGATATCCCATGTTATTTCCAAAGATATCAGCGTGCAAATGCGTTCCATCAATATTGATACCAACAATGGTGAATTTGACGGTACATTGCGTGTTTTTGTCAATGACCTGGAACATCTGGACTTCCTGATGAATAAACTTAAAAGCATCAATGGTGTTATAACAGTTTCAAGAGCTGACTAAATTATTTAATTGAAAATGAGCACTACTTTAATGGAAGCGAAAATGCTGTTCGATCAAAATGAACTGGTTGGTTCATTGGAAGTTGTGAACCAAATTCTTCTGACAGATCAAGGAAATCGAGACGCTTATTTACTTCGGGCACGTATTCAATATAAAATGCAGCAATGGGGAAATGTGCTAAATGATTATGGTTCAATATTGGAAATTGACCCTGGTAATCGGGAAGCAAAAGTTGGAATCGAAATGGTTAAAAACATATTAGGATATTTTACACCCGATTTGTTTAATCCTTAAATGAATGTAATTGAAGGATGAATTATTGTTTTTTAACAGGTATTATTCCATTTAGCTTGTTAATAAGTTGGGAATTTTAACGGCATTTACTACTTTTGGCTTAGATTTTGATATTGACAAAAAGTAAATTTTAAGTAGGAAACTAAATTAATAAAAGGTGATATGAAAAGATTTTTTTTAATTATTGTGATGTGTCTGGGTTTTATGGCTATCAATGCGCAGGTAGTTGAGAAAACATTTGCTGATTTAAAGAATGAAGGCAATACTGCCATTAATGCCAAAGATTATCAAAAGGCATTGGACCTTTATGAGCAGGCATTGGTAAAATTGGGCACTCAACCAATTGCAGATTCATCGATGATTTATAATATGGGATATTGTGCCTATAGTGTCAAAGACTACCAAAAGGCATTGAAATATTTTGATCAATCAATTTCAATGAACTATAAAAAAGTAAACTCATTGGTGTATGAAGCGGATTCATACAAAGCTATGAAAAAAGATGCTGAAAGCCTGAAAGCGCTGGAAACAGCTTTGTCAATTGCACCTGAAGATGCTAAAGTGAAGAGTAAATTGGCTGCCTACTACGTTAAAGCTGCAACAGGCTTTTATTCAAGAGGTAGCGCGATTATTACCAAAGTGAACAATGACATTACCTCAGGTAAAGTCAAAACAACTGATCCTGCTTACATCACTGCTGAACAGAAAGCCAAGGATGAATATGGTAAAGCATTGCCACTCATTGATAAAGCTTTGAGTTTTGATCCTAACAATGGTACTGCCAAACAATTGAAAACTGCTTGTGAAGCAGCAGTGAAAGTACAATAGGTTAAGTGTTTAAAAGTTGATGAGCAGTATGAAATAACCATGATAGCAATTAAGTATAACTTGCTATATGACAATAAGATTCAAAAACAGTTGAAGCTGTTCCCACAAACAAGAAAATAAATATTTCAAACACTATAATATAGGAGGCTGCCCGAAAAGGTGGCCTCTTATTATTTATACGCAGATCTATTTTTTTAGTAAATAAAACAAAAAGTTGACTGTAGAATCATTACTTTTGATAGTGTCTACTTTATAATTTGATAAATATATCTCTAATGTTTAAATGTTGCCTGAAAATAGTACGACAATCCAAATCCTTCACTGCGATTCTACTAATTGCTTCAGTGTTTATTTGCTCCTGCAATCAAGAAATTAATTACGATCATTCAGAGATTAAAAACACCAAGAGGAGTTATAACACCAAAAACGTAATCATTGTTGTTGTTGATGGATTAAGGTATTCAGAAGGATGGGGGGATTCGACTCATCAATATATTCCTTACATGTCCAGAATTTTAGCCAAACAAGGAGTGATAAGTACTCGTTTTTATAATATGGGTTATACTTATACTTCGGCAGGTCACACCAACCTGACAACAGGGGTGTATCAATCAATTGACAATTCGGGAATGGAATACCCAAAAAATCCATCCATCTTTCAAAATTGGAATCGTAAATACCACAATGATCAGATTAAATCATGGATCATTACCAGTAAAGATAAACTGGCCGTGTTGGGCGATTGTACGGATGAAAATTGGAAAGGGAAATATACACCCTCGGTAAATAGCGGAATAGATGGTATGGGGCTTGGCAGTGGTTATCGGAATGATAGTCTGACTTTGAAAACTGCAATTGAAATATTGAAGCAGGACCATCCCAATATCGTATTGATTAACTTCCGACAGCCCGATTATTCAGGACACTCAGGCATCTGGAATGATTATGTTGAGGGAGTCCGCAAAACTGATGAGTATGTTTATCGGATGTGGCAGTTTCTTCAAAATGATCGTAACTATAAAAACACAACTGCCCTATTTGTGACCAACGATCATGGACGTCACCTGGACAATGTCACCGATGGATTTGCAAGCCATGGCGATGATTGCGACGGTTGTCGTCACTTGAATTTTTTTGCCTGTGGTCCTGATTTTAGGAAAGGAACTATTCTCAATGTTTTCAATGAACAAATTGATATTCCTGTTACAATTGCTGAAATTCTGAGATTTACTTTACCCAACAGCAATGGAAAGGTGATGACTGAATTGTTTAAAAGATGATAAAATAAAATTTTAAATCATTAAAGTACAATAATTTATAAGAATTATCAAATGAATTGGATTGATTACAGTTTGGCAGTTTTAATCAGTTTACCCATTTTGGCAACATTTGTCCTTGGAGCATTCCTGGCAAGAAATGGGAAACATGCCCTAGGTAAACCTACCATTCATCCGGCCTTGTTCTTTAGTGGCAAATTTCTTCAGTTTGCGGTATGGGCATTGTTTGCATTCATTTCCTTTTTTCCTCAATACCGTAATTCTGTTCCATTTTTAATTCAGGATCAAACGCCAGATGTTCAAAAACTGTTGGCTGTAATATTTCTCATCCCGGCCAATCTGATCATCGTTCCTGCCTATCTTTCAATGGGTTTGATAACCAATATTGGTTTACCAACTGGAAAACATGAACTGCGAACCAAGGGCATTTATAAATTTAGTCGCAATCCGATGTATGCCAGTTTCATTTTCCTGAATACAGCTACTTTTCTGTTCCTGCCAAGTATTTTATTGCTTGTTGTCATGATTTATGGAATGGTGGTGCATCATTTTATTATTCTGGGTGAAGAGAAATATCTGGAAGGTGAATTTGGCGATGAATACCGAAATTACAAGAGGAGAGTGGCAAGGTATTTATGAAATTATAACGTGAGTTCGAAATAAGAAATCTACTTGGAGAGTTCTTTTTTGACCAAAGTCAGATTTCTTGATTCTAATTTATTCTTGGTATTTGAGACAGAAATAAATAAGCGATGATTAATGAGGAATTTGTAAGCCATGTTAAATAGTTTGTTTAATTTTCTAACTTTCCGCATAATATTTCTGATTCTAAGAATTAATAGTCATGAGAATAAAACAAAAATACATATTGAATATCATCTTTTTGATTGCATGTTTCTCCACAAGCACGTCGATGCGCTTTTTAGAAACCATACGGTTGTAAAATTCATCAGCGTAATGAATTACCACTGCATCACCTGTATATGGAAGTTCGAATAAAGGTTTATCATGGTTGTTGACTTTTGCGGTAATAATTTTTTGAATAAGGTTTAGTTGAGCGGTATATAATTCGTCCAGGTAACCTGCATTCAGCATGGTACGATGACACACCCGGTCGCAATAATTGCGATAGCTTTCCACTAAACGGTAATAACCAGAGTAGCGTCCTGTCGCGGGATTGGTGCGCATGGATACCTTGAAATACATGGGTGCAAAATAAACATCTAATTTGCTGATAACCAATACCCCCTTGTGTACTACAAATAAAAATTAAAAAATACAATTACTGAATATCAGGCAATTACAAAACACCAGCACTAAAAATGGCCACTTTAAAGGTGAAAAAAATTGAATTTAAGCCGATTTTTCTTTATTTTTGATTGAAACGCTGCAAGTTGGGTTAAGAAGTTTTCTCAGCAAAGAGAATAGGCTGAAGCAAGTTCGGTTGTAAACCCTGTTGTAGACTGCCTTCTTGGGATTGGTCAGGAACCCATATCCTCTTGTGACTCTTAAACCTAGGGCATTCTTTATTATTCTGGTTGGTGAAGTTCTTGCACCAAAGCTTTTCATCAAAGAAGGGGTTCTCATTCCAAATTTCATAACAGGTAATTTTAGAGAGTTATCAATCCACAATTATTTGTTATAAATTTACGTATAATTATCAATACAAATTGATAATTATATTATTTATTTTTAATCCTGAGCTGGTGACTCTTTTAGGTCACCTGCTCAGTAAAATCATCTTCATTTGGTATTAGTCACCTGCTCAGCTAAAAATACTGAGCAGGTGACAGCGGAAACGAACAATTATCTCTTGGGAATCAATATTTTAAAAACACTTCCTTTCTGAACCTGGCTTTCAACCCAGATTTTTCCACCGCACTTCTCAATAAATTCCTTGCAAAGCACCAATCCCAATCCGGTTCCGGATTCTCCATTTGTTCCTCTAGTTGAATATTGCTTGTCAATTTTAAACAATTTATCTATGTTCTCAGGCGAAATGCCAACACCAGTATCCATTACCGAAACTTCAACCCATTTGTTCAGCAAATCATCGGAAACCACTTTGCCTAATACAGTCACTTCACCCTCTGGAGGAGTAAATTTTAAAGCATTGGTCAGCAGATTCCGAATAACCATGTTGATCAGGTCCCGGTCGGTATTCAGGAATAAATCTTTCTGGATAGTAGATTTTACGTCTATTTTTTTCTCCATAGCATGTTGGCTGATCAAATGCAGGTTCTCATCTACCAATGTTTTTATATTTACCAATAATGGGTTGAATTCAATCCTTCCGCTTTGAGAACGCGACCAGGCAAGCAGATTTGCCAAAAGTTTATATGTATTCTCTGAACTTTCATACATCGCCTTGATAAATTTCTTTCGGGTGGGTTCATCATATTCATCGTATTCTTTAAACAATATCTCTGAAAAGCCGAGCAATGAAGTAAATGGATTGATCAGATCATGTGCAATGATCGAAAAGAATTTGTCTTTGGTGGCATTCAATTCGGCCAATGCATCATTTTGTTCTTTTATTTTATGTTCTCTAATTTTGAGTTCAGAAATATCAGCAACAATCGAAAAATATCCCCTTAGTTTCTGATTTTCATCCATGTAAGGAATGATTGTTGTATTTAAAAACTGATCGGTTCCATTGTTCTCACGAACACTCTCAAAACTGATGATTTCCCCTTTAGCAGCTTTCCTAATGTTGAATTCAAATTTTTCAAATGCTTTTTCACTGACCATTTCCCTGATTGATTTCCCATACATAGTTTCCACAGAAAGTCCAAACCAGTCCTCATGTGTTTTATTGACAAATCGGTAACACAGATAAAGATCCAGATAAGAAATCAAGACAGGCAGATTATCAAAAATCAGGCTTAAATTTTTCTGGCTAAGAGAAAGTTCGTAATGTTCAATCGTTTTTTTATCCTCTTTTTTACCATAAAGAAATCCAAGCAAAGTGCCAATTAATCCAAACAGAATTGGAATGGCAAGATGGTAGAAATCAGAATAAAAGGAAAAAATATCCAAATCAATCTTATTATCTTGAAAGACAACAATAAGAAGACTGATAAGACTTCCAACTGCAAATCCGATCAGCGAGAACAGATACTTGGTGTATTTTCTGATCACAAGTATGTCAAGATGAGAATTCTCATCAAGTAATTCAACAATATGCTTAATCTGACTATTTATCATTTTATTCTGTTAGATTTTACCTGACTGAATTGAACGATTCCAACAATCTTGTATTTAAGTTTAGATTCCTAAAAATAAATCAGAAAGGCAATGTTTGAATCTTAGACTTCATCATTTCAGAAAGGTTTATTGATCGTTTTGAAACCATTAAAATCGTGAAGCCAAAATAGTCAAATCTTTTATCAATTTTTGAAACCACTTCAAATATAATCGTTTTGGTGACAGAAATAATGATAAAAAAAAGAATGTCAATACTTTACTGCATGATACACATCATGACAGCGAATTCCAGCTATTTCTTATATTGAACTCAGATAGGATGAAATCAGCAATTGCTAAAAGGGACACTGACCCCGATTAACGGGAGACAGCCTTGCTTTTATTTATTATTATACAACCTCTTATTCCAGCATTGTAGCCATTAAAAATACGTATTCCATAGCAATGACGTATTGCAAGTTATTTTCACTTTTGACATTTCAATCCAAACTACAGGGTTACTTTGATGGAGGAAAGCGATTTTTAAAAATGGTCACACTGATGAGATTATAATAAATATTTACGCATACCTCTGTCACAAACCCCAAACCGCTGTCAACTTCCACTGCCACTGATCACATCCCATTTTCTCACTTTCTCTGTGCTCCTACCCGAAATATCAAATGACATGGAGAAGATGAGAAAATAAGAAAACTAAAATAGAACTCTATGAAGTGTAGGGAATGGAAAAAAGAAGGAATAAAAATCAGAAACCCGGTACGCAAATCATAGATCAAGAATCATACAGCCATCGGATGTCTAACAGACCTATAAACGAGGAGGCGATTGATGTGGTATTCAATAATAAATGGCTGCCCTTGTGAACAGCCATTTATCTGTTTTATCAATGACTTTTATATTTTATTTATTTCCGCAGCTTTTGCAGCTTGAGCGGCTTTTGCAGCTTCCGCTTTTTCAACAAACCAACTAAGCGGGTAGGATGATGGTCGTTCGAGAGGAACTCCATAAAGTCTGTCGAAAACCAATGATGCCAGTACACCTAAGGAGCGTGACACGCCGAACAAAACCGTATAGAAACTTGACTCCGTGATTCCGTAATGGTGCAGAAGGGCTCCACTAATAGCATCCACATTTGGCCAGGGGTTTTTAATTTTCCCGGTGCCTTCGAGAATGGGGGGAGCAACACGGTAGACTGCATTGACAATGTTGATCAGCTTGTCATGTTTGATGTATTTTTCGGCAAACTCCTGCTGCACTGTAAACCTCGGGTCGGTGATGCGAAGAACTGCATGACCGTAACCGGGAACTACACGCCCTTGTAAAAGGGTTTGTTCAATATAGGCAGCGATTTGTTTATCGCTTGGTTCATCGGTTCCCAGTTGTTCGATCATTTCTTCAAGCCAGTTCATTACGTCCTGATTGGCAAACCCATGTAAAGGACCAGCCAGTCCGACCATTCCGGCAGCAAATGCATAATAGGCATTGCTTAAGGCAGTTCCGACCAGATGGGTGGCATGTGCCGAAACATTTCCACCTTCATGATCGGCATGAATAACCATGTAAAGGCGTAACAGTCGTTTTACTTCAACGGAGTCAAAACCCATCATATGTGCCAGGTTTCCTGCCCAGTCAAGACTTGGATTGGGTTCAATATGGTTGCCGTTGTGGTAAATTCTTCTGTAAATATAGGCAGCAATTCGGGGAAGGCGGGCAATTAGGGTCATTACGTCTTCATACATAAAATCCCAATAGAATTTTTTGTTGACCCCTGCACGATAAGCTTTCTGGAATACCGAATCATAAGCCATTGAAAGGATGGCGGTACTGAATTGAGTCATCGGACGGCTGTTCTTTGGAAGAGCATCAATGACATCAAAAACGTGTTGTGGTACGTGCGCACGGGTGGCCCAATCTTTCGAAATATTAATTACATCTTCCTTTTCCGGAATTTCACCCACCATCATCAGATAAAATAATCCTTCTGGAAGTGGTTCGCCTTCATCGTCAAGTTTGGGAAGTTTCTGCTGCAATTCAGGCAGTGAAAAGCCTCTGAACCGAATACCCTCATTGGCATCCAATTTCGATGTTTCAGTAAGTAGTGCGGGTATTCCTTTCATTCCAGAAAGTACCTGATCAATGGTGACTTGACCTATTACAACATCTCCGTAATCTCTACGTATTCGTTGAAATTCAGCTAAATCTTTGTTAGCCTTTTCAAAAAACCTGTTTTTAATGTATTCCATATATTTGGTCTTAACTTTTGGTTTATAATCTAAATTCAGTTTCCTAAATTAGTGAATATTTCTGATAATTTCATCTGCAAATTCCGATGTTGATAATAAAGTAGCTCCCTTCATCATATTAAACAAATCAGAAGTAACTTTTCTTTTTGCAAATGTATGTTCTATGGCATCATATATATGTTCGGCCGCCTCGTCCCAGCCAATGTATTCAAGCAACATGGCTCCTGAAAGAATGAGTGATCCGGGATTTGCTTTTCCGGTTCCAGCGATATCTGGCGCTGTTCCATGTGTAGCTTCAAAAATGGCATACCCACTGCTGTAATTGATGTTAGCTCCTGGTGAAATGCCAATACCACCTACCATGGCCGCCAATTGGTCAGAAATATAATCACCGTTCAGGTTTAAAGTAGCAATGACCGAATGATCGAACGGATGCAATAGACTTTCCTGAAGGAAGGCATCTGTAATTACATCTTTGATTATTACTTTACCTGATAATGTCGCTTTGTCAAGTTCAGCTTTCGCTACAGCTTGTCCTTGTTGTTTTTCTATTAGTTGATATTGTCTCCTGGTGAAAGTCTGTTCTGCAAATTGTGTTTCTGCCATATCGTAACCCCAGTTTTTAAATGCACCTTCTGTAAATTTCATGATGTTGCCCTTATGAACAATGGTGACGGAAGGAAGTTCACGGGAAATGGCATATTCTATGGCAGCCTTGATCAATCTTTCTGATCCTTCTTTCGAAACGGGTTTAACGCCGAACGAACTACTCTCTGGAAACCTAATTTTATCGACCTTCATTTCATTGACCAGAAAATCGCGTAACCGTATGGCGTTGTCTGTGCCAGTCATAAATTCAATTCCGGCATATATATCTTCAGTATTTTCTCTGAAGATGTGCATGTTGACCATTTCAGGATTGCGGATAGGAGAGGGTACACCCTTAAACCAACGGATAGGACGCAGGCAAACATAGAGGTCAAGTGTTTGGCGAAGAGCAACATTCAAGGAGCGTATTCCTTCTCCCACAGGCGTTTCGAGTGGCCCTTTAATCCCAACAATGTATTTTTGAAAGGCCTCCAATGTTTCGTCAGGTAAATAACTCCCGGTAAGTTCAAAAGCCTTTTTACCAGCCAGAACTTCTTTCCAGAGTAATTTTTTGACGTCACCATACGCTGCATGAACGGCTGCATCAATCACCCGCTGACTTGGACCAGTGATGTCTTTCCCGATTCCGTCACCTTCGATATAAGGAATGACAGGCTCATCGGGAACGATTAAATGACCATTTTTGAATTCGATATGCTGACTCATCTTAAAGTTCAAAATTTCTAGTTCAAAGTTTCAAGTTCCAGATTCAAAGTTTCTGGTTCAAAACGAACGAGTACACGGAATGGATTTGTTTCTTATTTCTTATTTTTTATACTGCTTATCTGCTTTAGTCATGTAAAAAGTTTCATATGGTTGATATACAATCATTTAAAACTGTTTTAAAATTAAATAACAATTCAATCGTAATGTGTTAAAATATTACAAGTTACAGTCCATATTTGTTACATTCGCATGACTAAAGCAGATAAGCAGTTTTTTTATTTCATATTAGACATTGTACTTTGCACATTGGATATTTTCAATCCATCCAACCATCCAACCATTTAACCAATTTACCAAATTACCAAATTACCAATTTACCAATTAACGAATAGCGATTAACGATCCCGAATACTCGGGACCATCAACCCATCCACCCTATTTAAGTTTATTCTGCAAATTCGTATCAATGGCATCCAGGAACCCTTCAGTTGTCAGGTATTGATCGGTTTTAAGTTGATTGCCATAAATAAGCATGGCCAGATCTTTGGTCATCTTACCACTTTCTACAGTTTCAACACATGTTTTTTCGATTGCTTCTGCAAAATTGATCAGTTCCTTGTTGCCATCCAGTTTGCCACGGAATTCCAAACCTCGGGTCCAAGCATAAATGGAAGCGATTGGATTGGTTGAAGTCGGTTTTCCCTGTTCGTGTTGGCGAAAGTGACGGGTCACTGTTCCATGAGCTGCTTCAGCTTCCATTGTTTTTCCATCAGGAGTAATCAAAACGGAGGTCATCAATCCAAGGGAACCAAAACCTTGTGCAACGGTATCAGACTGAACATCACCATCATAATTTTTACAGGCCCACACAAATGCACCTTCCCATTTCATACAAGCAGCTACCATGTCGTCAATCAACCGGTGTTCGTAAGTGATTCCAGCTTCTGCAAATGCTGTTTTAAATTCGGCATCAAATACATCCTGGAAGATATCTTTGAAACGTCCGTCATATTTCTTTAGAATGGTATTTTTAGTCGAAAGATAGAGCGGCCATTTTTTTATCAAGGCCTGGTTCATGCAGGCCCTGGCAAAACCATTGATCGACTCGTCTGTATTGTACATGGCCATAGCCACGCCATCCCCTTCGAAATCATACACTTCGTAAGATGTTTCCTTGCTGCCATCTTCAGGGGTGAAAGTGATGGTGAGCTTACCTTTGCCTTTGGTGACAAAATCGGTTGCCTTATACTGATCTCCAAATGCATGACGGCCAATGCAAATCGGCTGTTTCCAACCTGGTACTAGTCGGGGGATATTACTGATGATGATGGGCTCGCGAAATACAGTACCGTCCAGAATATTACGGATGGTGCCGTTCGGCGATTTCCACATTTTCTTCAATCCAAACTCTACTACACGAGCTTCATCAGGAGTAATTGTTGCACATTTTACTCCTACTCCATACTTTTTAATGGCGTTGGCTGCATCAATAGTAACCTGATCGTTAGTTAGATCGCGGTTTTTCATTCCCAGATCGAAGTACTTAATCTCCATGTCGAGGTAAGGAAAAATCAACTTCTCTTTGATAAAAGTCCAGATCACGTGGGTCATTTCATCACCATCCAACTCAACTACAGGGTTGAGTACTTTAATTTTTTCTTTCATTAGTTTTTATGTATTAAACACATAGAAACATAAAAAACACAATTTAATATTTCTATGTGTACTATGCGTCTATGTATTTATTTTTAATTTATTTTTAAATTATTTATCAATCTCCAGATGGAACTATCGTTAAATGTTTTGTTTGCGAATTAAATCCAATGCCGAACCGGCTTTAAACCAGTCTATTTGTGATTGGTTGTATGTGTGATTAAGTATAATTAAATTCTTTTTCATATCAGAATGAACCATTTCAAGAGTCAATGGTTTGCCGGGTGCAAAATCTTTCAGATCAATAAAATTAAAGGTATCGTCTTCCTGAACTAGCTCGTAATCTTCTTCATTGGCAAAAGTGAGTCCGAGCATTCCCTGTTTTTTCAGGTTGGTTTCATGGATACGGGCAAACGACTTGACAATCACTGCCTTTACTCCAAGGTGACGTGGCTCCATAGCTGCATGTTCTCTTGATGATCCTTCTCCGTAATTATGATCGCCTACCACAACAGTTGGGATTCCTGAGGCTTTGTAATACCTTTGAACGGTTGGAACTTCGCCATATTGGCCGGTCATTTGATTTTTAACTTTATTTGTTGCATTGTTGAATGCATTGACAGCACCAATGAGCATGTTGTTTGATATATTGTCGAGGTGTCCGCGAAAACGGAGCCAGGGGCCAGCCATCGAAATATGATCGGTCGTACATTTTCCTTTGGCCTTGATCAGTAGTTTTGCACCCAATATGTTTTCACCGTTCCAGGGCGCAAAAGGGTAGAGCAATTGCAATCGTGAAGACTCAGGGTCCACTTTTACTACAATGGATGAACCATTTTCAGCCGGAGCCTGATATCCTGCATCTTTAACGTCAAAACCTTTGGCAGGAAGTTCCTGTCCTGTTGGAATATCTAATTTAACCAATTCTCCCAATTCGTTGGTGAGATAGTCTGTCAGCGGATTGAAAGTCAGGTCGCCTGCGATAGCCATTGCGGTTACGATTTCAGGAGAGGCAACAAAAGCATGAGTATTTGGGTTTCCGTCTGCCCGCTTTGAAAAGTTACGGTTGAAGGAATGGATAATTGTATTCTTTTCACCTTTCTCAGCTCCGGGACGCGACCATTGGCCTATACAAGGGCCACAGGCATTGGCAAAGACACTTGCGCCAATCTTATGAAACGTATCTATAAACCCGTCACGTTCAATTGTAAAACGTACCAATTCAGATCCTGGGGTAACGGTGAATTCTGATTTCGCTTTCAGCTTTTTATCGACCGCCTGTTGTGCCAGTGAAGCAGCCCTCGAAATGTCTTCATAGGATGAGTTGGTGCATGAACCAATCAACCCAACTTCAATTTTGGTAGGCCAACCATTAGCTTTGGCAACTTCGGCCATTTCAGAAATAGGTGTTGCACGATCGGGAGTAAAAGGTCCATTAATATAAGGTTCCAGTTTATCCAGATTGATCTCGATGAGTTGATCAAAGTATTTTTCAGGATGTGCATACACTTCAGGATCGGCTGTTAAATGTTGCCTGACTGTATTGGCCAATTCTGCTACTTCAGCGCGTCCTGTAGCACGAAGATAGCGTTCCATCGAATCGTCATATCCAAAAGTAGACGTAGTTGCACCCACTTCAGCGCCCATGTTGCAAATCGTTCCTTTACCGGTACATGAAATGGATTTTGCCCCTTCACCGAAATATTCAATGATGGCGCCGGTTCCGCCTTTAACTGTCAGTATTCCTGCAACTTTCAGGATAATATCTTTGGGAGCGGTCCATCCATTCAGTTTGCCTGTGAGTTTGACACCAATTAACTTGGGAAACTTAAGTTCCCAGGCCATACCGGCCATCACATCAACAGCATCAGCGCCACCAACACCTATGGCAATCATTCCAAGTCCACCCGCATTCACCGTGTGAGAGTCTGTTCCGATCATCATTCCACCTGGAAATGCATAGTTTTCGAGCACTACCTGATGGATAATTCCAGCGCCGGGTTTCCAAAATCCAATTCCATATTTGTTTGAAACTGATTCAAGAAAGTCATACACTTCCTTGTTGATTTTGATGGCATCATTCAAATCAGCCAATCCATTTTTGCTTGCCTGAATGAGATGATCGCAATGGACCGTTGTAGGTACAGCCGTTTTGCTTTTTCCTGAATTCATAAATTGCAGCAAAGCCATTTGTGCCGTGGCATCCTGCATGGCTACCCGATCGGGTGCGAAATCCACATAATCAGTACCCCTTTTAAAATCGAGCAATGGTTGCTCCTGATATAAATGTGCGTAAAGAATTTTCTCCGAAAGGGTTAATGGTCTGTTTAAATGTTTTTTGGCTGCTTCAATTTTAACATTTAATTCCTTGTAAATTTTTGAGATTAAATCCAGATCAAACATATAATTGGTTTTTTGTAATTATCAGATTACTAAATAAATTAATTCTTAATATTGAACAAAGTCTTTGCCTATTTGTTTCTTAAAGGTGTACAATATATAAAAAAATAATTGAACTATTATATATAAATGCGGATGAATAATGACATGTAAATTCGCAGTTCTTAAATGTTTATTACACCATACAACACATTAGGACTAGTTATCAATTTGTTAACTACTTTTTTACGATGAAATAAAAAAAAGCCGGCTGAATACAGACGGCTTTTTTTATAGTTAAAAAACGTGAAATTACATTTCTAGTTGAATGATCGTATCTATTGGTTTTTTCTTCGAATTTGGTATATTTAGGATGACTCCCGTCTTGGTTTCAGTGAATTTAACAGTCGATTGATCGTCGAAGAACCTGGCTGATTTTAATTTCTTGGGTAATTTACCAATTGATAGAGTTTCCTCATTGCAATCAAGTACATGAATCCAGACCTTCCCTTTTTTCTCGGTACTTGAACCCCATTTTGTAGGACTGATTGGCCCTTTGCGTGTTCCGTAAATGGTTTCTCCGTATTTTTCGAGCCACTTGCCCATTACCATCAGGGTATCTACATTTTCAGGCTGTATTTTACCATTGGGCATGGGACCCGTATTCAAAAGAAAGTTAGCGCCATATCCTGAAGCCTTTATCAATGTCTGAAGTAGTTGTTTGGTTGATTTGTAATTGTTGTCCACCAAGTTGAAGCCCCAAGAACCATTCATGGTTTCACACATTTCGAGTGGCAATTCAGACATTGTACCGGTATGGTTAAATCCCATAGAGTTTTCGCCGGGTAGATCACGCTCAAACATCTGGAAATCTTCACCTGGGAAAGGAAATTTGTGGTGATTGCTACCAACCAAAGCTCCCGGTTGAAGCTTATGAATCAATGCATAAGTTTCATCCAAACGCCAGGGGGCATCAGGTTTATCCCACATACCATCAAACCATATACCACCCACTTGGCCATAGTTGGTCAAAAGTTCCGATAATTGGGCATTCATATAATCAATATATTTGTTCCAATCACCTTTTTCGGGTCGTCCGGTAAAATCCATGCCCGTAGTACCTCTTGGGAAATAATCGGGATGATGCCAGTCAAGCTGCGAATAATAGAAGAAGAGTTTGATTCCCTGTTTGTCGCATTCGTCTTTCAGCATCTTTATGATATCCTTGCCGTAGGGTGTCCTTTTTACGACATTGTAATCACTTATTTTTGAGTTGAACATAGCAAAACCTTCATGGTGTTTGCTGGTAATGGTAATATATTTCATTCCCGCTTTTTTGACCATAGCCACCCATTCAGCAGGATTAAATGCCGTCGGATTAAAGAAGTTAGGGATTTTCTCATACTGAACGATTGGGATCTTTTTCTGATTCATGATCCATTCCGCAATTCCCTGATCTCCGCCACCTGCTAATTGGCAATACATTCCCCAATGAATAAATAAGCCGAATTTTGCATCCTGAAACCATTCACGGCTTTGAAGGTTCTTTTCAGTTGGCTGATATCCAGTCTGTGCCATTATACTTCCTGATAAAAAAATGGAAATAATAAATGCTGCAATTACATTTTTTAAGTTCATACGTATTGGTTTAGATTTTACTGTGCTGTATTGTGCTGACAAATATAACTATTTTCAAAATAGAAACAATTATTCATCCCCGAAATATTTTAGGTTCATCCTTAAGTATTTGCTATTGAGTCCTCCGAAAAGTCTAATACTGCCACGAAGTCTCAAATCCCGATATCTATCGGGATCAAAAATTAACCAAGTGTATGTAGTTAATAATCATCACTTTGTGTACCTTTATGACCTGGTGTTTTTGTGGCAATTCTCCGAAAAATCTATTTCTGCCACGAAGTCTCAAAGGCTCAAAGATTCAATAAGTGGATATAGTTAATAATCATCACTTTGTGTACCTTTGTGACCTGGTGTCTTTGTGGCAATTCTTACTTTAGTGTTTTTTCAGAGTTAACTCAATATTTTATCTGTCAAAAACGCTTTTCATACTTGTGACAATAAGGAGTTCCGTTTTCTTTGGCATAATATTTCTGATGATATTCTTCTGCCTTCCAGAATTTTGTTGCTGGTACAATTTGTGTAGTCACCTTGAAGCCTTTCAATTTTAAAAGTTCTACCAGATTCTCAGCAGTTTTTTTCTGATCCATATTCAGGTAAAAGACTGCTGACCGGTATTGATCGCCAATATCTGGTCCCTGACGATTCATTTCAGTGGGATCATGAATTTCGAAAAACAGTCTGGCCACGTTCTCATAATTTGTTTTTTGCGGATCAAATACAATTCTTACCGCTTCGGCGTAACCTGTTTTGTGGCTGCAAACCTCCTCATAGGTTGGTTTTTCTCCATGACCTCCTGTATAACCAACCTCAGTTGAAATGACTCCCGGGGCCTTTTGCATGTAATATTCGACCCCCCAAAAGCAGCCTCCTGCAAAAATTGCAGTATCAGTTTGGCTCATTTTAATTGCTGCCGGAATGAAAGTAAGGGAAATCGAATTTACACAGTGTCTCGTATCTTTGGGTGTAAAACCTTCACCCGTAAACACATGACCCAGATGAGCGCCACAATTGGCACAAATGATTTCGGTGCGCAATCCATCGGGAACGCGTTTAACAGCTCCCGGAATTTCATCATCAAAACTTGGCCATCCACAGTCGGATTTGAATTTATCATTCGACCGGTACAAAGGTGCATTGCAACGTTTGCAAACATAGGTTCCCGCCTCAGAAAAATCATTGTATTTCCCCGTAAATGGCCGCTCGGTTTGTTTATTTACAATGACAGCTTCCTCTTCCGGAGTAAGTTTATTGTAATTCATATTTTGAGATTTATTATCTATTTTCACCTTACCTGGGGACTGTTGTGAACATCCCTGTAATCCCAATAACAAGAGTCCTAGAATTAAAAGAATCGTTTTCATGTTTTTTCATTTCAATTTTAACAACTGAATTTTCAGAAGTAAACAATGAATAGAACAGAAAGATCACTTGTATTTCAACTATTTATTCAGGATGTAATTTAACTTGATTTCGATATAAACAGTTCGGCTTTGAACTGGAAGGAATTCAAGCTATTTCTTGAGCCTTTGGTTTCACCAAAGGTAACAAATATTAAGATAAGATGCAACTATATGGTACAATATCTTCTTAAAAAATGATCCTATCAGGATGTCCGTTTGCTATTACAATATTACTAATCTGTTGTAGTGCCTATATTTACATTTACAGGAATGGTAAAGTAGAATTTTGATCCTTTGCAGGGTTCGCTTTCGATTTCTATTTTTCCCCCATGTTTTTCAATTAACTCTTTACACAGAATCAGGCCCAACCCTGTTCCCTTTTCACCCTGGGTATCGGGGGTGGAATAATTTATATCGATACGGAATAATTGTTTCATGACTGAGGTGGAAATTCCAACTCCTGTATCACTTACCGAAACTTTTATCTCGTGTTGGTTTACCTCCGCTGTAATAATGATACTCCCTCCCTTGGCCGTAAATTTAAGTGCATTAGATACAAGGTTTCTAATGATTGTATCAATCATTGCCTTGTCAGCATAAACAGCTATTGCAGAGGGTAATAACTTTGTGATGGATATGGATTTTTGTTTGGCGATATCAATAAATAACAGTATGATTTCATCAATACTATCTTCTATTTCAAAGTATTCAGGATTGAATTTCATCCTTCCAGTTTGCGATTGCGACCATTGCATCAGGTTCGAGAGTAAATTCATGGCCCTCTTTGAAGAATTGATGATGATCTCTGCATATTTTTTAATGTTTTCAAAATCCTCTTGCTGAACCGTTTCCAGAAGAATATTACTAAACCCAATAATCGAATTAAAAGGGCTTCTTAAATCGTGTGCAAGGATTGAGAAGAACTTGTCTTTTTCAGCGTTAAGCTTCTGAAATTCAAGGTTTTTATTGCTTAATTCCTGTTCTGCTTTTTTACGTTCACTTATATCACTTATGGTTCCCGTCCATATAATATCCCTGTTTTCCAAAACCCTTGGAACCGATTCAAAATGAACCCAAATCATCTGTTGGTTTACAATGAAGCGGCCCTCCCATAAAAATGGAATCGTATATAAGTTTGCTTCTATATTCTTTCTGACAAAATCTTCTTTATCAGCTTCATAAATAAATTGATTGATTATACCGGGGCTCTTTTCAAAAATTTGTTTGTCTAAATTCAATTCCTGAAGAAATCGATCATTCACAAATTCAATACTGTATGGGGCATCATCTATACTAGACCACTTTTCTTCTTTGGTACCTCCTTCATAAAATACCCTCAAACGGTATATTCCCGAAGGAAGTGCATTTGCCAGGTCTAAATACAACCCACGTTCCACACTAAGGGCCTGATCCACCATCATATACTCATCGGAGGTCTTCCTTAGTTCACTCATCTCATTTTTTAACAGGGCCAATTCCAGCATGAGTTGTTGATTGGTCTTAGCTTTGGGTATCATTTAATTTTCATTTTACTGACTATTGAATCAGTTGCTATAGTCATTGACTATAACGGTTAAGACTATGTATCTTAATAGATTGCGTGTTTTTATCCTATCAACCTATACGAATTATTAAAAATACAGAACTTTCGGATTGCCTCTGAAACTTTGATATTTATACCTATGTATGAGTATTATTTGGTAAATATAATAAAATTATTTAAATATATAGGACAATATGAAAGGTTTAATATGTAGAAATGCGAAGTCGATATTCAATAAGGGTTTGAATGAACCGATTAGTTAACCTATTGTTGGGTTTTATTTTACAGTAAATTCTTCTATCAGCGTTATTTCTGATAACAAATTGTCGGAGGTCAGAAAAAGTTTAACCTGATTCTTTACATTTTCAGCCGATGCCAATTGTATTGAATCCAAAGTGCTAAGGGTTATATACTTATGCGTATTTGTTTGATTACTTAATCAGAGAATGAACCTTTGTAATCCTTTAATAAAGCCTGTGTTTCTAAGAAGGAAAAATCTGAAAGCTGCAAACGATTTACAGCTTCTTCTTCAAAAGTAACTGTAACTTTCACAGTTTTATTTGT
>Ga0209123_1001101_pt1 | contig 28817 bp, 25 predicted proteins | sample BarGraIncu00431A_FD_184500 | JGI IMG/M metagenome (GOLD analysis project Ga0209123, IMG submission 184500) | Arctic peat soil microbial communities from Barrow, Alaska, USA - Barrow Graham LP Incubations 004-31A (SPAdes) (version 2) | ecosystem: Environmental > Terrestrial > Soil > Wetlands >...
TTGTACCAACTCTTGCAATATTGTATACTAAAAATGTAGTTATTATAGCCCCTATAAAAGCGCTCATTGCTATCATACTCATTCCAAATAAATGACTTTCTTTTAAAAACACCATGGTTATAGTAGCCCCAAGTGCAGCCCCCGATGAAACACCCAGAACAAATGGGTCTGCCATTGGGTTTTTAAAAATACCCTGAAAAGAAGTGCCAACTACTGAAAGTGCTGCTCCTACAAGACAGGCTAAAAGTATTCTTGGCAGCCTTAAATTAAGCAATATAATTACAGATGTTGATTTAATTCCCTCTAAGGATATAAACTTATTCACTATTGGAATTTTACTCATTACAATTAAAGTCGTCTGTTTAAAAGAAATATTTGCTACCCCGAAGTTTGCGGCAGTAATTATTATAATTAAAAGCAGAAATAGCCCTACAACAAAAACTCTTCTATAATGACTCTTCTTTTCTATAAACGTCATACTGATGCAACCCCTTTTATTTGAAAAGTTCAGGATGAATTAATTTAGCCATTTCTTCAAGGCCGCCCGCAAGTCTTGGTCCCTGCCTAACTATAATATTCTCGTCAACCTCTAGTAGTTTACCAGCCTTTACTGCCGTTAAATCTTTGTAACCATTGGTAGATTCTATACCTTTTTTTGAATCATATAATTTAGAGCATATTATTACATCAGGATTCTTTTCTATTATCTTTTCTATGCTATATTCCCAACCAACTACATCTTTTGCAGCGTTTTCTCCTCCAGCCATTTCTATCATGTTTCCTATAAACGTATCTTTTCCCGCTGTGAAATCGCCCGACTTACCAAAACCTACTACATAATAAACTATTGGTTTATTTGCAGTTTTTACTTTGTCAGTTATTTCTGTTACCTTATTTTTCATTTCTGATATTATAGACATTGCTTTCTCATTAGCATTTACAACTTGGCCAAGTTTTGTCATAGTATCATATACTCCCGTGAAATTTTCTTCACCATAAAGTACTATAACCTTTATATTAAGACCTTCTAATTTTTTTATAACATCCTTACTAAAAAGAGTTGATGCAATAACTACATCAGGTTTTAATTCAACAATTTTTTCTATATTTGGTGCTAGTAAACTTCCAATAGAAGGAGCGCTTAGAGCCTCAGTTGGATAATCATCATAATCACTTCTACCGACAAGAGTTGAACCTTTACCAAGAGCATATATACCCTCTGTTATATTTGGTGCTATTGTAATAATTCTTTTTGGTTCCTTTTCAATAGTAACTTTTCTATTATATGAATCGACCACTTCAAGCGGATATACCGTAGCACCGGATTCCTTTTGAGTAGTACTCTGAATCGAGTTATCTTTAGTTTCATTAGTATCAGCGCTTTTACTGCATGCACTAAGTGCAACACAAATAAAAATTGCTAAAACCATACTTATTATAGTTTTTCTTTTAAACATTAGTTACCCCCATAAATTATAATTTATTTATTTTATTTTAATTTCAATACCGCAAACCACCATATAAACTTCTGAGGCTCTTGATGCGATATACTGATTTACTCTACCTGCAATATCTCTAAAAATCCTTGCCATCTTATATTCTGGTACAATCCCTGCTCCAAGCTCGTTAGTTACAAGAATTATTTCTTTTGAGCTTTTTTGTGACTCATCAAGAAAATCAGATACCTCCTCTAAAATTCCTTTTTCCATTTTATCTATATCATCACTGGTAAGAGCATCAAAATTATCCCCGGCATAGTCAAACATAAGATTTGTAACCATTATTGTTATACAATCGAGTAATATAACGTCAAACTGCATTTTGGGATTATTAAATACCTGTTTTAAATCCTTATAACCTTCAAAAGTGTCCCATGAATCCGGTCTTCTTTCCTTATGCTTTTTAACTCTATCCTTCATTTCATCATCAAATGGAATTGAAGTCGCAATATAAAGTACATTGCCTTTAGCCTCCAGGGCCAACTTCTCAGCATACGTACTTTTCCCACTCCTTGCACCACCCGTTATAAGTACAATTTTTCCCATAGTATTCTCCTCTTTTTGTTTTAATAATGGACTTTTAATTTGAAAAATCCAGAAAATAAAAAAAACCGCATCTAATCGATGTGGAATAATGCAATTAATTTTTACGTATTGGATAACCCAATATTATTGTTAATTCAAGCATTTCTTATCCCCCCTCCGAAGATTAAAACTTAAGTCTTAGGCAGGTTTACTGGCTTTAGCGTCATCTTACTCTCCAACCTTCTCAGTTTCCCAATGGTTTTTGGATTTCATCCTCTAATACAGTAGCGGTGGGCTGCAGTGGATTTTAACCACTTTCCCTTTTAACCCTATTTACAGGGCACCTAAAACTAATATTCAATTATTTTTTGAACTTATATATTAATTGTACCATAAAAAAACATTAACGCAATAAGGCTTAGCGTTATTATTTATCTATTTAACTATAATAATTTCATAATTAGTTTTGAAAAAATGTTCCCACTAAGGTCCTATAATCATAATATAATATAATTACCCTTCTATAGTTATTATTTTCATTAAAATTATTTATTAAAAACATAGATTACAGCTTTTTAAAAAAATCAGACCATTAATAAAGTATGTTTTTATAATTTAAAAAGGAGTTGTGTTATGGCAATACCACAAAACCCATATAAAATCAATTTAGATCAAAGTGCTAATAGTACATTTATTTTTAAAGTAATTTTAACAAAAAACAAAATACCAATAGACTTAACAGGCTTCAAATTGTCACTCACTATTTTTAAATTAGATGTTAACTTGCTAATAGATTTAAATCACATAGGGATTATTGATGCACTAAATGGAAAAATAACCATAACATTACCTACAAAGGAAATTGTTTTAATTGATACTTATAAATCACAAATATCAATAAATAGTAAAAATACAAAAGTTATAAACTTTCCACAATTTACATTTAAATCTATAATAGATAATTGCAAATTACCAAATACTTATGACCTTAATAAAAACTCTTTACTTAAAGGGAATTTACCGCAATACGTAACTGATGATACTGCCAAAACACAGGCAAAAGTGGCCGATATTACTACAAATGATACAATACAATTTGTTTTTGCAACTGACCTTCATGCTGATGACTATTTAAATTATTATTACCAAATTCAAAGTCATTTAAAGGCTGTTGTAAATATTCAAAAATATGGTGTATTAGATTTTATTATTATAGGTGGTGATTTGCATTCTGGTGTTTATCCAGATAAAGAAAATCCTAAAGCTAAATTAAGTGAGCTTGCCAAGACCTTAAATGATTCTAAAGTACCTGTTTTCGTGCTTCATGGCAACCATGATGATAATAGTTATTACGTGGCTCCTCCTATAAATCCTGTTATATCTAACATAATAACAAAAAAAGAATGGTTTAACAGAATGATTAGACCATTTATGAATGGAGAAATACATGACACCGATGATAAAATGAGTCTTTATTATTATAAGGATTTTTATGATAAAAAAATTAGAGTAATATGTTTAGATTCATCAGATTATCCTATAATTATTAATAGTGACGGCACTATGAAATGGTATGGTCAAAACTTTTACGGATTTGGTTCAAGACAGGTGCAATGGCTTCAAGCAGAGGCTCTTAATACATTAGATCGAACTGATTGGTCGGTTATAATACTATCTCACATGGCCACGCGAAATACAAATTTAATGTTTAATAAATATGATCCATACAATGGAGATTTAATTGAAGGGCTACTTAAAGCATTTATGAACGGCACTGATTTTGCGAGTTCTACTTCTGGTGATTATGGTGTTTCAATTAATGCAAGCTTTAAAAGCCAAGGTCCTAGGAAAATACTATCTTATGTGTATGGACATACTCACACAGATCAAAATAATAAACCCCTGGACTTAGGATGGAATTTCATTAATACCTCATGTTGTTATAGCTCAGGAATTAAAGCAAGAACTAAAAATACAGATAAAGAAGACCTGTGGGATGTAATTGTAATTGATAAAATCACTGGAGCTATAGATTGCTACCGGTACGGATATGGCGACGATAGGCACATATTGTAAATCTAAAAATATTTCAGGAGATGATTTGTTTTGAATTCTACTATCATTTTACTATTAATCCTTGCTGCTGCAATATTTGGCAAAGCTAATACAGTTGCTATTGCTACATGTATTTTACTTATGCTAAAACTCTTAGGTGTAGACAAGTATGTGTATCCCTCTATAGAAAAAATCGGAATGACGTGTGGACTTATACTTCTAATAGCCGCAATAATGATACCTATTGCAAATGGAAGTATTACATTTACAAATATTAAGGGTGTATTCACGTCTTGGATAGGTTTAACAGCTTTAATTCTTTCATTTTTAACAACATACTTAAGCGGACAAGGATTAAACTATCTCACTGTTCAAGGACACAGCAACATTATGCCAGCAATGATAGTAGGAGCAGTTGCCGCCGCAGCTTTTTTAGGGGGTGTACCTGTAGGTCCTCTTATTACTTCAGGCATGCTGGCTGTATTTGCAAAACTAATTCATAAATAACAGTACTTTCTTAATATAATCATTTCTGCCCTGCTAATTATGAATTGTTAACAATATTGACACCTAAGTGAAACAATTAGTTAGTAGTATATTAGTAGAATAGCCTTTTATGGCAGAAATGAGGCCCATTTGTTATGAGAAACAAAGACAAAAATATATCAGAAATGTCTGAAAATACTTCAATTTTTATTACTCTGTGCGTTGTCGCTTGTGTTCTAGCTCTAGTTGGAGTTAAAATAGTTTTAACCACTATGTAACATAGTGGTTAATTACTATATGACTAAAAAACAAATGCAGGATTTCTCCTGCTTCATATTTCATACACTTAAATTCAAATATAAGTATCTAATAACTTAAATAGCACTCTTACTTATTACATTATTAACCTGACTTGAATTAGTTAGATCACTCGTCGCTACACTAGTATCAGACTGCTCTTGAACTAGAGTCTGTAACAATTGTGTTAAGTCATTACTATTTGTACTTGGAAAAAGACTATCTGAACTATCTTCGCTTTCAACACTACCGATACTTGAACTACTACTTGCATCTTGAGTTGACATCATCTGCATCATTTGCTGCATTATAACTTGTTGAAGCTGCTCAGCCTTTTGAGTTTGCAATGATAAACTATTTATGCTATTAACTGTATTATCAATATTCGTAGCACTTGTAGATAATTCATTTGAAGTTTGATTTTGTGAATCGCTTACTATTTGGTTAAGCAAATCTTCAAAACTAGAACTAGCTGCTCCACTTGAATCAGTTCCTGAAACCCCTGTTGTAGATTGCGACGATCCAGTCCCAATAATTTTTAATAACTGTGATAATTGATTAACCTCCAAAACTATCCCTCCCATTTTATAAAACAAATTATTTATATTATTTATTTTACTCTCTATATTGATAATTATCTATACTTTTTTCGAAAAGGCATTTAATGAAAACATGTTATATATTAACAAAGTTCCCAATGGAAATGAAAGTATAAAGGTTGAGCTTTCAGATGTTTATTTGTAAACTTCTTAAGTTTTATTACATATTTCAGTATTTTTTTTATTTATACTATACAATAAAAAAATAAATATAATTATATAAGGTTGTCTTTAGTATAATAAATAAATCATAAGGGCATAATTTTAAAGCAGTTACTCTGAAGGGAATGATGACCTTATGATGTTCAACAAAGTAGAAATATGTGGAGTAAATACCGCGAAATTACCGGTATTAAAAGAAAAAGAAATGAAAGAGCTGCTATTTAGGATACAAAATGGTGAATATGCATGTCGCGAAAAATTTATTGAATGTAATTTAAGATTGGTTTTAAGTGTAATAAAGCGCTTCAATAACAGAGGAGAAAATGTAGATGATCTATTTCAAGTAGGCTGTATTGGTTTAATGAAGTCAATTGATAATTTTGATTTAAGTTTAAATGTCAGATTTTCAACATATGCAGTCCCTATGATTATTGGAGAAATACGAAGATACCTACGAGATAATAATTCTATAAGAGTTAGTAGGTCTCTGCGTGATATTGCATATAGAGCATTACAAGTTAGAGATAGGTTGGTTAATGAGAACAATAAAGAGCCTACAGTTACGCAAATAGCAAAAGAATTAGAATTGCCCCGTGAAGACGTGGTATTTGCACTAGACGCTATTCAAGATCCTGTATCTTTATTTCAACCAATTTACCATGATGGCGGCGATGAGATTTATGTAATGGACCAAATAAAAGATACTAAAAACCTAGACGACAGTTGGCTTGAAAACATATCAATTAAAGAGGGCATGAAAAAATTAAAAGATCGAGAAAAATTAATTTTAAATTTGAGGTTCTTTGACGGGAAAACTCAAATGGAAGTAGCTGATGAAATAGGTATATCACAAGCTCAAGTATCTAGAGTAGAAAAAACTGCTTTAAAACACATGAGAAAGTATGTTTAGGGTCCTTAATTTGGACCCTTTTTTTATTTCATTTAATCCATGAATTTATTTTTTCTTATAAAAATAAATAAATTTTCATATATAGGCACTTTTAATTAAATAAATCATATTATATTAATAAGCACTATTAGGAGGACATCTGTGTTTTTCATGAATTGTTTATTAGATATGATTGGAAATATTACATTCTTAACAGCTTATATCACTGGCAGTATTTCATTCCCACAACCACTAAGCGCCGAAGAGGAGAAATCCTACTTAACAAAACTTGCAGAGGGCGATTTACTAGCTAAAGGTGTCTTAGTTGAACATAATCTAAGACTAGTTGCACATATAGTAAAAAAATACTCCTATCCAGGAAAAGATGTAGATGACCTTATATCTATTGGAACTGTGGGGCTCATTAAAGCCATTGATTCCTTTGATGCTGAGAAAGGAACAAGACTTGCTACATATGCCGCTCGGTGCATAGAAAATGAGATACTAATGCTTATTCGCAATAATAAAAAAACCAAAGGAGAATTGTACCTACAAGATCCTATTGGAACTGACAAAGAGGGAAACGATATATCTCTCCTCGATGTATTAAGTAGTGATGATGATTCTATTATTGATATAGTAGAAAATAAAATACAAATTAAAAAACTTTATAGTAAGATAAACGTAGCTTTAATGGATAGAGAAAAAATGATTATTCAAATGCGTTATGGTTTACTTGATGGTAACCCTCGAACTCAAAGAGAAATTGCATTAATCTTAGGTATTTCTAGGTCATATGTTTCTAGAATCGAAAAAAAAGTACTGAAAAAACTTAATAAGGAACTAAATAGTTCGAACATTTCTAATAACTTGTAAAGAAATATAGGAACTTAAAACACAAAGCGAAATGGGCACCGCTGCGTTCTTTTCGCTTTGTGGTAATTAGTTAATTATGAAAATTAATATACTTAAAATAATTATTAAGTTGATATTCCCTTTACAAAACAAATGGGTAAATACATAAACCAATGACCCCTGCACCAATCATCACAAATATAGGATTTACCTTCCACTTTCTAAGAATAATAATTGAAAACACAAATACTGCCACCGATATAATATCTATATTTACGTTGTTACTTGATATACCCTTTCCATTCCAAAATGCTAATATTACCAAAGTTAAACCTGCAGAGGCAATCATTGCTATAACAGCTGGTCTTAGTCCATTCAAAACCCCTTGAACTATGGATAATTTTTTGTATTTATAATATAAATAAGCCAGGGAAAGAACAATAATACAAGATGGTAAAACACATCCTATCGTTGCCACAATGGCACCTGGCATCCCTGCAATACGCGTACCTACAAATGTAGCACAATTAATAGCTATAGGCCCAGGCGTCATTTGAGATATTGTTATTACATCTGCAAATTCGTTCATTGATAGCCAGTTGTGAATATTAACAACTTGGTTTTGAATTAATGGCATAGCAGCATAACCACCACCAATACTAAATAATCCAATTTGAAAAAAGCTCCAAAATATTTTCAGGTATATCATTTTAAGTCACCACTCTTTTTTACATATTCGGAATAATAAATAGAAATAGCTCCAATTATACCGCTTGTTAAAATTATTATAATAACATTAATGTTTAGAATAAATGTAGCTATAAAAGCACTTATCATAATCATAATAGGTAATAATTTTTTTTCTTTAAAAAGGGAAATAGCCATACTAATTACTACATCAATAATAACCGCTGCAACTCCGGCCTGCATTCCCCTTAGTATATATTTAACAATTAGACTATCTCTAAATGCTGTATATGCAACCGATATGATTGATAATATAATTAATGGCGGTAATACGGTTGCTATAATTGTTATCATAGCACCTAATACCCCCGCCAAACGATAACCTACTATTATTGCTGCATTTACTGCTATTGCACCTGGTGCTGATTGTGCTATAGCTGCTAAATCAAGCATTTCTTCTTCTTCAATCCATTTATATTCATCCACAAATTTCTTTCTCATTAGAGGAATAATAACAAACCCTCCTCCAAAAGTGAACGTGCTTAAATATAAGGTTGAAACAAATAACTTTAAATAGAATTTCATATCTTTTTTCATTTAATTCCCCCCCGCCCTAACAATTATAGCTCTTGCAAAACTATCCGTAAAATACTATTATATGATTATATCCATAACCATTTGGTTATGGATGTAATCATTTGTTATAGATATACGAAGGAGAATTAATTATGAACTTAAGACATATGAAAATATTTGTTGTTGTTTGTCAACAGAATAGTATTACACTAGCTTCTAAGAAAATGTATATTTCTCAACCTGCAATCAGTACTGCAATAAAAGAAATGGAAGATTATTATGGTGTTAAACTGTTTGATCGACTATCTAAAAAGATTTACCTAACCGAAATCGGAAAAGTAGTATTAAGTTATGCACTTCACATAACATCTCTATTTAATGAATTAGAAACAACTATACGAAATTCAGATACAATTGGTACTCTTAGAATCGGTTCTAGCTTTACTATAGGTTGTCATTTAATGCCAAACTATATCAAACAATTTTCATCTAAATATCCAAACATTCAAACCTTTGTAACTATAAATAATTCTGATATAATTGAAAATTTGGTAATAGACAACAAATTAGATTTTGCTCTCATTGAGGGAGTAGTTCACTCTTGCAATCTTATTTCCAAAAGTTTTTTAAATGATGAACTTGTAGTTATCTGTAGCTTGAATAATCCTCTTTTAAAAAAAGATTCCATTTCAATTAAGGATTTGTTAACTCAAAATTTCCTAATGAGAGAAAAAAATAGCGGAACACGTGAACTTGCTGATTCTGTCCTACTCCTTCATGGTTTTTCGGTGCTACCAATATGGGAAAGTGCAAGCACAGAAGCTATCATTAGCGGAGTTGCAAGTGGAATAGGTATCTCGATACTTCCCCTTCTTTTAGTTCAAAATTACATAGAACAAGGTATTATATGTAAACTAAATGTAATTGATATAAATTTAAAACGTCAATTCTATATTATTTATCATAAAAATAAATTTCTTACACCTTCATCTTTAGAGTTCTTGAAATTATGCAGATAATGAATATATAAATTTTTGATGTTTTATGATAATGACAGCATTATAAATTTCAAAAAAGGTGTAGATTATTTAAATAATCTACACCTTTCTTTATATACTATAAAATCAATAACACCTACACATGCATCTTAAGGTTATTTTTTTATTATATAAATAGATTTACATTTGAATCTTCAGTTTGCCCTAGGTAATATCCAACTCCACCAATTTTCACTCCATCAATAAGTTCTTCCTTTGTAATTCCCATAACATCCATGGACATTGAGCAAGCAACTACTTCCACTCCGCTGTCTATTGCTGATTTTATTAAGTCTTCAAGAGAACTTATATTTTTATTTTTCATTACTGATCGAATCATTTTAGCTCCAATCCCCATCATATTCATTTGGGAAAGTTTAAGCTTTTTACTTCCTCTTGGCATCATAAATCCAAACATTGAATCTATTAAACCCTTTTTAACGGATACTTTTTCCGGTTTCCGTATAATATTAAGCCCCCAGAAGGTAAATAATATGGTGACTTTACTACCCATTGCAACTGCTCCATTTGCAATAATAAAGGCCGCAATAGCTTTATCCAAATCACCGCTAAAAACTACCATGGTTTTATTGTTTTTTTCGCTTATATCTGAGGGAAAAGACCTATTTACCTGAGTTGTTTTGTTATCTTTTTTTTTTATAAAGGCATATACCATGCCTTTTTCTTTTCTTAAATCCATTAATTCATTGTTTGTTTTAGTACACCAAGATCTAATATCCTCATAAAATCCAGGGTCACTTGCAGTTACTTTTAATATTTGACCGTCATTTAATTCGTCAATACTCGCTTTAACTTGAATTAATGGTCCTGGGCAACATAGTCCACAAGCATCGAGAAGTTTATCATAATTATCTTTGCCATTCGCTTGTGTTTCTTTTATAACTTGAGTATCAGGATCTAAACTCTGGCCTTTTGTTTTACATGCTGCTACAGTTTTATTGGGTTTAAAACTTGAAATTGAAACTGATTTATATCCTCCAGTTAAGTTTTTAACCTTAAAATCCTTTTGAGTTAAAATTCTTGAGGCCACGTAACCTCTTAAACCTACCTGACAATATTCAATAATTTCTTTATTTTTGTCAAGTTCACCTATTCTTTCTCTTAAACTATCTACGGGGATATTTATAGCACCTTCTATATGTCCATTATCAAATTCTATTTCTGTACGAACATCTAATACTGTTGTATTTTCTCTATCATATGCCATAAACTCATCTGTAGTTAGTACATCCATTCTTCCAGCGAGCACGTTTTGAGCAACAAATCCTGCCATATTTACAGGGTCCTTAGCTGATGAGAAAGGTGGCGCATAAGAAAGTTCTAATTCTGTTAAATCATCAACTGTTCCACCAAGTCTAATAACTGCAGCAAGTACATCTATTCTCTTGTCAACTCCATCATACCCCACACCTTGAGCTCCAAGAATTTTGCCTTCATCATTAAAAATAAGTTTTAACGTCATTGGTAGAGCTGCAGGGTAATAAGAAGCATGAGATACTGGATGAACAAATATAACTTTATAAGGAATATTTAGTCTAGTTAAAGTTCTCTCATTATTTCCAGTACTTGCTGCTGTAAGTCCAAAAACCTTTAAAATCGCAGTACCCAATGTTCCTTTATACGTAGTGTTTAACCCAGCTATATTATCAGCCGCAATTCTTCCTTGCTTATTTGCAGGTCCAGCGAGTGGCACGGCAGTATTGCTTTTGTTTATAAAATCTATAACCTCTATAGCATCACCTACTGCAAATACTCCCTCTGCGCTAGTTTCCATTTTATCATTTACTAAGATATGACCTTTTGGGCCTACTTTAATGCCAGCATCTTTTGCAAATTTAGTATCAGGGAATACTCCTATTGCTAGTATTATTATATCAGTACTTAATTTTGCACCACTATTTAAAGTCATTTCAATACCATTTTCAGTATCTCTAAATGCTTTAACTCCATCATTTAAAATTATTTCAACACCATTATCCGAAATTTCTTTTTCAACATTTAGAACAATATCCGTATCAAAAGGAGCCAATATGTGAGGTGCCGCTTCTACCAATTTAACATCAAGACCTCTTTCTTTTAGGTTTTCAGCCATTTCCACGCCAACGTACCCTCCACCAATAACTACAGCACTGTTAATCTTCTTTTTATCCACATATGCTTTAATGTTATCAGTATCTGGTATATTTCTTAATGTAAATATTCTCTCACTGTTTATGCCCTCTATATTAGGTTTAATTGCTTTTGCTCCTGGTGATAACACTAAATAATCATAGCTTTCCTCGTAAGTTCCGCGAGCTTTACTATTAACTGTCACAACCTTTTTATTAATATCAATTGCTACTACCTCGCTGTTATTTCTTACATCTATATTAAATCTAGCATTCATGCTCTCAGGCGTTTGTACTAAAAGCTTATCTCTATCTTTTATTACTTCTCCTATATAATAAGGTAACCCGCAATTTGCAAAGGAAATATATTCATCTCTTTCAAACATAATTATTTCTGCATTTTCATCAAGCCGTCTAAGCCTGGCTGCTGTTGAAGCTCCACCGGCTACGCCACCTACTATTAATGTTTTTTTTATCATAATTATTCCTCCTTGTATTTTGTATTGCCCTAATCTATTTATTAACTCAATATTAAAATTGAATTATCTAGATAAACTATATCTCCAAGAACCTATTCCACGACTTAAATGGTAAATATTTTTAAAATCATTATTTGCCAGAGTTTCCACTGCTCTAGGGCTTCTTCCACCTGATGCACAATATACAAGTACTGGCTTATCTTTATACTTATCAAGCTGCGCGAGTTTCATAGGAAGAGTCTGAACTGGAACTAGTTTTGCTCCTGGAATGTGCCCATCATCATATTCCTCTTTAGTTCTTACATCTATTATAATGAATTCTTTATCACCACTTATAAGCTTATATGCCTCTTCTGCACTTACATTTTTAACCTTTGAATTAAACATAATTTATACCTCCCTTAAAATTCAATTTATATTTATATTTTTTATATTATTCATATTATTTACATTTATATATCTTAATATTACGTTATAATAATATATTAACACATATAAAATAAAAAACAATAGAAATTTCAAATTATTTTAAATATTTATTTTTACCATTTAACAAAAAAAATACACGGAAATTGTCCGTGTATCTAAAAAAAAAATTTTATAAGACGAATAAAGGTAGGGTCATGTGCCCCTACCTTTATATAAATAGATAATCCCCTTATTTAGATGTCACTCAAATACCCTTAAAAATACTCCTTAAGAAATCCTCCATTAAATTCAAACAAACCACTTTTCTATACTCAGCTGTAGATCTCTGATCATCAATAGGCACAATGATTTTAGAATACTCTTCCTTTATATATTCTACAACATTTGTAAACTCTACACTGTTAAGTCCCTTAAGTTTATCTTCCAACTCCTTTGACCGTACAACAGTGGATCCTACTGCTCCAAATGTCATTCTCACATCATTAATCTTTTCGACATCCAAATTATAGAGTCCTACAAAAGACGCTTTAGCAATAGCTGTAGATTTCCTTGTACCTACTTTTCTATAGTAAAATGATTTGAATTTGTTTACAGGCACTCTTATCTCTACTAAAAGCTCCTCTGATTTTAAATCCTTTTTTCCAGGACCTAAAATAAAGTCCTTTAATTCTATTTCTCGTGAGTTACCTAATCTTTCTATTATTAAAGTGCAATCTAAAGCATATAAAAGCGGAAATATATCTCCTGCAGGTGAGGCATTACATATATTTCCACCTATAGTAGCAACATTTCTGATAGCAGGATTTGCCATAGATAATATCACTTCTTTAAAGTATAAAGGGAGTAATACATTTTCTTGTACCTGCGAAAGTGAACAAGCTGCTCCAATAGACAGGTATTTTTCATTTATTTCAATATTTTTAAGTTCTTGCAAATGCCTTATAAACATAACATCATTATCAAAATAAGGTAAACACCCAGACCAATTTTTTCTTTTTACCATTAAATCTGTGCCACCCGCTAAAATTAAGCATTTTCTATTATTTAAAAGCCTTAGAGCTTCTTCCTTACTTTTAGCTGCATAAGTCTCTACCATAAACCCTCACCTCTAATTGATGCTAAAGAAATTGCTTCTATAATCATATTATATCCAGTGCATCTACACAGATTACCTGATATTCCTTGTCTTATATCGGGCTCACTTGGTTTTGGTATTTTACTTAACAAAACTTCTGTTGCCATTATCATCCCAGGAATGCAAAATCCACATTGCACGGCGCCTACTTCCTCAAAGGACTCTTTTATTATTTCATACCTATGTGTTTCTCTATATCCATCAATTGTAATTATTTTTGCTCCTTCTAGGGTACCTATAGGTACAAGGCAAGAATTTATAAGTTTCCCATCTATAATTACTGAGCATGCACCACATTCTCCTTCGCCGCAGCCCTCTTTAACACCAGTAAATTTAAAGTCCTCTCTTAGAATGTCTATTAGTCTTTTAATAGAGTCTGTTTCAACGCAGACATCTTTATAATTTAAATTAAAACTTATTTTAGTTTTTATTTCTCATCACCTCCATTAAGTATTCAGGAGTTACAGGAATTTTATATATATTATGTCCTATTGCATTTTGCACTGCAAGAGCATATGCCGCTGCAGCTCCTATCAGCGTAGTTTCACCTACACCTTTGGCTCCAAAAGGGCCATTTATATAAGGGTTATTTAAAAGTCTGCTTTGTATTTTAGGGAAATCCATAGAAGTAGGAATAATATAATCAGTATTAGTTCTTTGAAGTAATCTTCCGCCCTTATGCTGCATAACTTCCATGCCTGCATATCCAAGTCCCTGCACAATTCCACCCTCTATTTGTCCGCGTACAATTAGGTCATCAATTGCTTCTCCTATATCAAACACAGCATATATATCTGTAACAGACACCTCGTAAGTTATAGGATCAACATCAACTTCTACAACATTTGCTCCCCAAGCGTAAGTATTATAGGCATCCCCCTTAAATTTTTCATCATCCCATTCAAATCCTTCTGGGTGTTTATATTGTTTTATAATCTCAATTTTATCATCATTATCCATAAATTCTTTCATTTCTATAGCCGCATCTTGCAAAAGCTTGCCAACAATTGTGATTGTCCTTGATGCTACAGTTGGTCCTGAATCTGGGACTCTATTCGTATCTGGATTTTCAAAAACAACTCTGTCCATTGATACCTCTAGAGTATACGCAACTATTTTCTTTAATGTAGTCAAAGCTCCCTGACCCATTTCAACGTTAGATATAAGAATTTCTACAGTTCTATCCCTATGTTTTAATAATTTAACTTTGGCTTTTATAATATCCCGTTCACCAGAACCCGTAAATCCACATCCATGAAAAAAAAGAGAACAACCTATTCCTTTTAAAATTCCTTTTCCTTTAGGCGCTGCGCTCTTCTTTTTATAGTCAGACATATTTTCTATAGTTTCTATTATCTGGGGAAGCATTGTGTTCTCCCGAATTAACCCACCAGTAGATGAAGTATCTCCTTGTTTTAACACATTTAGTTTTCTAAACTCCAATGCATTTAACCCAATTTCCTTTGATACATAATCCATATGCATCTCTAAAGCAAAAAATGCTTGTGGAGCTCCAAACCCTCTAAATCCACCACTAACTACCTTGTTAGTGGCTAGTGCAACTCCATTTATCTTTATATTTTCAACGTTATAAACACCAATTGCCGCGAACATAGTTCTTTGAAGTACAATATTAGAAAGCCCCGCATATGCACCACCATCAATTTTAATATCTACATCCATACCTAATATTTTATTATCAGTGTTTACATAACTTTTAATCTTTATAATAGATGGATGTCTTTTAGTAGTTACTTCTATATCCTCCGCTCTGTCAAAAATTAATCTTATAGGTTTCTTGATCTTTAATGCTGCCACCGCTATCTGCCCAGCTATTAATGAAGGATACTCCTCTTTTCCACCAAAACCACCACCTGTAGTAGTCTGAATTACTTGAACCCTATTTTCTTTAAAACCTAATGCCTCAACCACCGCATCTTTAATAAAATATGGGCATTGCATAGACCCCCATATTTTAATTTTTTCATCCTTATATTCTGCCACTACTCCTTGAACCTCTAAATATATATGTTCTTGATAGCCCGTACTATATTCGCCTTCGTATACTCGGGCGTCACTATTTGTTACTCCATCAAAATTTCCTTTACTATATGAATACTTTGCATAAACATTATTTTCTCCAAATATAGGAGCCTTAGTATTGCATAAAGCCTCATCCATACTTAAAATAGGTTCAATTTTCTCATACACAACATTAATATTTGATATTATATTTATTATTTCTTCCCTATCAGGCCCTACTACCATTAAAATAGGTTCACCTATATAGTTAACTTCATCTTCCGCAAAAAAAGGCATATCATAAAATATTATCTTAACCCTATTCCTTCCTGGAACATCACTTTTATCTACAATATAATAACCATCAGGAAGCTCCGGAATCTCTATAGATACAATCTTAGCCCTTGCCTTTGTGGACCTAAAAGTTCTAGCATAAAGCATATCCTCAAACTCAATATCTGCTAGATACTTTGCTTCTCCCCCAATTTTCTCTGCAGCATCTACCCTCTTAACTGCTTTCCCTATCCTTTCATTTATCACCCCAGATCCCCCTTCTCTTTTATACTTTTGATAAGTTATTTAAGCCCCTTTAGGGCCATTAATATCTTCTCCGGTGTTATAGGAAGAGTCTTAATCCTTATTCCAGTAGCATTATAAATTGCATTAGCTATGGCGGCTGGTGGTGTGTCGATTCCTATTTCGCCTACTGATTTAGCTCCATAAGGTCCTGTGGGCTCATAACTATCTGCAAATTCTACTGTTATATTATTAATATCTTCCCTTGTAGGTATTGTGTACATCATCAAACTATTTGTTAAAAGCCTACCACTTTCACTATATTTGACGTCCTCGAACATAGCCATGCCAATACCTTGAACTAATCCACCTTCTACCTGTATTTTTGCTAAGTTTGGGTTTATTGTAGTTCCACAATCTACTACTCCTACATAATCAAGAAGCTTTATCCTTCCTGTTTCCAGATCCACCTCTACCTCCGCAAATCCTGCCATATATGGTGGAGGAGATTTTGTACCTATATAAGACTGGGATGATACCAATTGTTTTTGACCTTGATTGTAATATAATTGCTCCGACAATTCTTTAAGTGATATTTTATCTTTGCTCTCCAATGACTTGACGTATCTTCCATCAAAAACTACTTGGTTTTGCAATATGTTTAATCTTTTAGCCCCTTCTTCTTCTATCATTTCTTTCATTTGCTTTGCAGTTTTTTTAACTGCTTGCCCTGAAATATATGTGGTACTAGAAGCATAAGCACCACAATCAAAAGGAGTAAGGTCTGTATCTGAAGAGTATACTATTATCTTGCCTACCTCTACCCCTAAAGTTTGCGCAACTATTTGTGCAAGTATGGTATCACTTCCTGTGCCAATATCCGTAGCTCCTACAAGTAGATTGAAGAAACCTTCATCGTTTAGCTTTAAAATTGCAGAACCCATATCCATATAAGGTATTCCAGAGCCTTGCATTGCTATTGCCATGCCTACCCCTCGTACAGTATTTTTATCTATATTGATTTTTGGATATTTATATTTCCACTTCATAAGTTCCATTCCACGTTTAATGCAGTAATCTAATTTACAGCTTTCAATAGACATCTCTATGCCTTCTCCACCTTCTCCCATAATCTTAAATATTGGAGAGGTTTCACCTTGTTTTATCATATTCTTTTCTCTAAGAACTATAGGATCCATCCCTAATTTTTCTGCTAATTCATCCATAGCACATTCTAATGCAAAATTCCCCTGAATAGCTCCATATCCTCTAAAAGCACCTGCCGGGGTATGGTTTGTATACATAACCTTACCTGCAAAATGCACTGCATCCACTTTATTGTATAATGGCAAAGTTTTGGATGCGGCAACCATAAATACAGTAAGGGCATGTTCACCATAAGCCCCTGTGTCTGATAAAATTTCCATATCAATAGCTTTTAAATTTCCATCTTTATCACTACCTAAAGTAATGTCAAGCCTCATTGCATGCCTACAATAGGTAGACTCAAATACTTCTTTCCTTGTATAAATAAGTTTTGATGGTTTTCTTGTTTTAAGTGTTACTGCAGCTACTAAAAATTCCCCATGTATAGCCTGTTTACCACCATAAGCTCCACCAACTCTTGGTTTTATAACTCTAATAGCCGCAGCGGACATTCCAAAAGCTCCAGCGATTATTCTTCTCATATGGAATGGTGTTTGGGTTGAGGATATAATGTTAAGTCTTCCTTGGAAATCTATATAGGCTGTTGAGGCGTGGGGTTCCATTGCAACATGAGCTTGAGCTTGAGTATAATACCTCTCTTTAACTACTATTTCACATTTACTTAATGTCTCCTTAAGACTTCCAACATTCATTTCATATGTGCAAGCAGTATTTTTAGACGGATTAAAACCCATCGGGAACATTGAATGGCATTCTGGTTCTGGGTGCACTATTGAAGTATGATTTGCCGCTGTTTCAAAATCTAAAACCGCCTCAAGAACTTCATATTTCACATCTATAAGATCTAAAGCTTGCATGGCAATTTTCTCAGTAAGCGCTGCCACTACTGCAACCTCATCTCCTATATATCGCGCATACTCATCTAATATAAATTTATCATGAGGTGATGGCTCTGGATACCCTTGTCCCGCTCTGGTTACTATGTTTCTAGGTACATCTTTATATGTTAAAACACATTCAACTCCGGATAATTTTAACGCTTCTTGAATGTTTATATCTATAATTTTTGCAAAGTGATGAGGACTTCTTAACACCTTTATAATTAAGGCATTATGCATGGCGAGGTCATCAGTATACGCTGGCGCTCCCATAATAAGCCCTAAACCATCTATTTTGGGTACTGATTTATTAACCTGATTCATTTTTTCACTCCTCATCATCTTTTCATCTCCAAAAATTTTTTAATAGCCCTTAGGTGTCCTACATACCCTGAGCATCTGCATAAATTTCCTACAAGGTAATGTTTTATATCTTCCTCTGTTGGATCCTTAAGCTCCCGCGTCATACCTAAAATAGTTAAAGCAAACCCAGGGCTACAATATCCACATTGATCTACCCCTTCATCTACAAGAAACTGTGCTATTTCTAAAGCTTCCTTTTGCGCTCCCTCTATGGTAGTTATGTTATGTCCCTGGGCTTTTGCTGCGTAACAAGAACATGAAGGAATGGGGTACCCATCAAAAAGTACTGTGCATACACCACAAGAGCCTGTATCACAACCTCTTTTGACGCTCACAAGTCCAATTTTCCTTAGAGTGTCCAGTAACATTTCATCAGGCTCAATATCTATATTCCTTTGACCACCGTTAATAACTATATCAATTTTCACTTCATCACCTCCATCAATGCCCTTTTTACAAGAACACTACAAAGCTCTTTTCTATATTCTTTCGATGCCCTTAAATCTCCAGCAAATATAAGTTCATTTGCTGCTATTTCGCCAGCTTTTGCCGCATCATATTCATTCATATTTGACGATTCCATATAATTCATTGCTTTAGTTGCTAAAATCGCAATACCAGGCCTTGAACCGACTGCAATATTGTAACTCTTATTTTTTCTACAAACTGCTACATTAATAATAGAAAAATCGTTCGCAGTATTCTTCATCGACATAAATGATCCAATTCTATTATCCTTTTGAATTATTATTTTTTCTAATATATCCTTATGATTTGCCTTTTCTTTCAAGAAATTTTCTAGGTACATTTCTCCACTTTTATGTAATACTACGCTACAGTCCAGAGCTAATAATATAGTAATTAAATCTGAGAACCCATATCTCCCGTGAATTGTTCCTCCAATGGAAACTATATTTCTCATTTGCACTCCCATAACATCCTTTACAGTTATAGGTATTACTCCACCATAATAATTCTTTAAAATCTCACTTTTCTCCAGTTGCCTAAAAGTTGTAGTAGCACCGATTTCTATTGTTTTCTTATTTTCATGTATAAAATTAAGCCCTGTATTACACATATCTATAGCTAAATCAACATGTCTTTTCCCAAGCCTTATGTAAGCGCCACCTCCAATCACTACTGATTTTGGCGTTGAGTTAAGCATTTCATAAGCTTCTTGCACGCTATTAGGCTTTTCATATCTATTTATTATCAAACCCTACACCTCCCCCTAGTCATAAGGAAGCCTATAATGTATAGCTTTCAGCTTCCTTATCTGTTTCCTACTAAAACATTCCACTAATAGCATTTACGGGACATCTGACTTCACAAAGTCCACATCCAAAACATTTTTTTACATCTACCTTAGCTTTCTTATTTACCTCTATTGCAAAATAAGGGCATACACGTTCACAAATCTTACAGCCTATACATCTTTTAAATTGTATTTTAGGATATTTAGGTTCATAACTAACTTTTTCTTTTATAAGTTTTGAATTAATCACATCTTGCACGCTATTAAACCCATAATACTCAAGAGTTTTTGGTAAATTGCTAATGATCTTTTCATATAAATCCTTACCTTTAATCATTGCTGAGGATAACATTTGCACCGCATCCGCTCCCGCAAGTAAAAATTCTATAACATCCTGGGCACTTGATACTCCACCAACTCCAATTATAGTAAAATCCGGCACTGCCTCTTTAATTTTATTAACAATGGCAAGAGCTATAGGTTTTATACTAGGTCCAGAGGTCCAAACCTCTCCACTTTCGTTCCCAATTAATACTTTACGTTTTTCTATATCAATTATCATTGAAGGACCTAGAGAATTAATAGCAACTATGCCACTAGCTCCATTTTCTTTTGCCATTTTAGCAAATCCCACAACGTCTGGTATATGAGGACTTATTTTCATAAAAAATGGTTTGCTTGTGTTATAACGAATAGTTTTAACTATTTGTGCTATAACATCTAAGTCTTTACCTACATAGTGAGTAGAAATTTCAAAGGCGTCCACATACTCATTTAGCTTTGGAATCAAGAATTCCATATCCTCCTTTGAATAACCTACACTAGCTATAATAGGTACTTTTGATTCCAGTCTTAATTTAGGAAGTATTTCATCTATCCATTTTTCCGGTGGATACTCAGACCAAAGCTCAGCATTCATTATTTTATTATTGTCACCATATATACAAGGCCTTGGAACCTCCGCTGAAATAGACGATATTGTTTTAGTTACAACCGCTCCAACCCCGAAACTAGCTATAGCCATTATCTTTTCAAAATCGCCCACTAATGGTCCAGATGCAGGCATTAATGGATTTTCCAATTTCAAACCACAAATATTCGTACTTAAATCCATTTTATCCCTCCTCATTAATTATCCTCTACTCTTTTCCATAGCTTATCTGCCTCTTGCCTTGCATGCGAATACATGTCTTTAATCTCTTGACTAGTATTATAATTTTTCATTAAACAATTACCATCACAATAAACCTCTCTAGGATGGAAATTATCGAAAACTCCATAAACTACATGTGCAAGGGCATTTTCTTTATTTATGTTTGTTGGAGCATTATAGGCCGTAATAATCATATCTGCTTTATAACCCTTTTTAATTCGTCCAAGCTTTATCTTGAGCATCTTAGAAACATAATCATATCCATTATCTATAACATCTCTTAAATCTTCTAAAGTAAATGCCGTCGGACTCTTTAAATTGTTTTTCATTCCAAAAAATAAATTCAAATATTCCCTAGTTATATTTGTGCCAAGCCCGTCATTTCCAATGATACAAGGTATGTTCATGTCTTTTAACAACTTATAATTAGGTAGTCCTACAGCGTTATTCATATTAGAAGTAGGGTTTATCGCCACATAAACTTTCGCATCTCTTATTATTTTTGCTTCTACTTCATTTATGTGAACGCAATGAGCTAAAATAGAATTTTCTTTTAATAATCCGAATTTAAAAAACCTTTCAACAACAGTAATTCCATACTTTTCTATGCAATCATTCTCATCATAGGCGCTTTCAGCTACGTGAATATGAATAGGTAAATCTCCAATTCTCCTGGATATTTCTCCTAAGGTTTTATCACTAAGACTCATGGAAGCATGCATTCCAAATAAACTAGCAAACTTCTGCGAGGCCTTACCTGCAAAATTAATGTTTTCATCTATACATAAAGAGGTGTCAAATCTATCACTTGTTTCAAAACAAAATATTCCTCTTATTTTTAAATCGTCACATACACTCTTTTTTAGTTCATCTAAAGTTCCTGTAATATCAGTGCCACTAGCATGATGATCTATAATCGTAGTAACTCCATTATTTATAGACTCATAAGCTTGCACTAGGCCACTATAATACGTTGAACTTTTAGTACAAGCTTTATCAAGTTTCCACCAATACTTATCTAATATGTCTTTAAAGCTTTTAGGATTATATGGTAAATTCATCCCTCTAGCAAATGTAGAATAAATATGTGTATGACAATTTATAAGCCCTGGCATAACCATGCACCCACTACAATCTATAACCTGGCAACTTTCCTTAAATTCACTCATAGGTCCTACTTCTAATATTTCACTATCAAATAATACATATTGATTTTCGCTGTAGCAGCCTAGGTCAAATATATTGACATTTATTAATGCCTTCATTAATATTCAAGCTTGCGAGGCAAATACTCACCTTTTCCGCCTAAAAAAACACCATCTTTTACTACAAATTTACCTTTAGAAATAGTAGAACAAACCTTTCCTGTTATCTCAGTATTTTTATAAATATTATAATCCACATCTGAATGATTTTCCTTTATAATATATTGCTCATTCTCATCAAAGATTACTATATCTGCATCCGCTCCTGGAATCAGCGTTCCTTTTCTAGGATACAATCCATGCACTATAGCTGGGTTTTTAGCAAATTTATCAATTATTTTTTCTCCAAACTTCTCATACATAAGTGGGAATGAGTACTCAATACCACCTATGCCCATAGGGATATCATTAATAAATTCCTTATTTTTTTGAGCATAATTAAATGGGCAATGATCTGTACCTATTGTAAAAATATTGTCTATTTGATGATTTAGTTTTTTCACCTCTCGTTCACTTCTAAGTGGTGGAACCATAGTATACAAATACCCATCCCTTTGTAAATACTTAGAATTTGATAAAACAAAATAGTGTGGACAACTTTCAATTATAAAATCTTTATTTAATATAGAATTGTAATTTTCCCTAAGTCTTTCAACAGTTGTCCCACAATTTGTATGCACAATATACATACGTCCATCCCTGTACTTTGTCATCTCCGCAAGCTTTATAACCTCACTTATTTCAGCTAGAGCTGGTCTTTCACTTGCATGTTGCACTACATGTATTTTCTCTCCTTCAAGCACAAGACCATCGTTTTCTGCATGGGCAAGTATTAGAGTCCCCGTTTCTTTAGTAATTCTGAGTAAACTATCTATAGTTCTATCCTTTGTGCGCCTATTTGAACTTGAATAGGTTGTAAATAACTTTATTGTTGGAATCCCTAATTTTTTGACCTCATTTATAAAACCAACATGTTCCTCCTCTAAATCAGCTATGGTCGCATGAAATGCATAATCAATAACACTATCCGCAGCCATAACCCTTCTATCATCGAAAGTTTTTTTTAGTTCAATACTATTTTTAACTGGGTCCAAAAAGTCTATAAATGTTGTTATACCACCAAAAGCTGCTGCTCTTGAACCACTATAAAAATTATCAACCGATGTGAAATTTCCATTCTTTATATTAAAGTGAACATGCGGATCAATAAAACCTGGTAATACCGCTCTACCTTTTGCATCATATTCTTCTTTAGCTTCTAACATCCCATGAGAAATAGTTGATATTTTATTATCTTTTATATATAAATTCCCCTCATACCAATGCCCACCTATATATATCCTTCCATTTACAATTCCTAAATCAAACACTCACTTCACCATCCTCTCTTTTAATAGATCCTTCCTATAAACCTTGAATTTATCTTCCTCCCATGGTAAGAGCCATAACAGCCTTCGCCGTATGAAGTCTATTCTCTGCTTCGTCATATACTATAGAGTGAGCCCCATCTATAATAGAATTCTCCACTTCATTTCCTCTATCTGCCGGAAGTGCATGCATGTACAAAACATCCTTGCTCGCTATACTCATAATGTCCTGCGTGCATTTCCAGTTCTTATAGGACTGCAATAAATCATCTACTATAACACTATCTTGGTTGTTTACCCAACTTCCCCAATTCTTTGGAATAACCACATCTGCGCCCCGATAGGCTTCTTCCATATTGTGAGTTATTTTAAAACTTCCACCATTTTTGATTGCATTTTCTCTTGCTTTTTTTATAGCCCAATCTGGCAAATCATAACCCTCTGGATAAGCGAGTGTTACATCCATGCCATATCTAGGAAATAATAAACTCTGAGTTAGAGGTACAGATATTGGTTTTTTATGACTAGTTGCATAAGCCCAAATAATAGATACTTTAGTTCTTCTTAGATCACCAATCTTTTCTTTCATAGTCATCAAATCAGCAATTCCCTGCATTGGGTGATATAAATCACATTGCAGATTTATTATTGGAGTCGTAGACCACTTTGCAAGCTCATTTAAATATTTATTACCTTGCTCCCAAAAACAATTTCTGCAAGCAATGGCATGACCGTATCTTGATAGAATTATTGCAGTATCTTTGGCCACCTCTCCATGGGATACTTGCATAGTACTTGAATCCAAATAATTAGCATGTCCACCAAGCTGAGTTATACCAGCTTCCATAGAGTTTCTTGTCCTTGTTGATTGCTCAAAAAACATAAGAAAAACAGTTTGATAAGGTAAATATGGGGTTACGATTCCCATTGCAAATTTCTTCTTAAGATCCATTGATACTTCAAGTAAAGTGTCTATTTCTTCATTAGTCCACGTATCAAGAGTAATAAAATGTTTTCCTCTAAACAAACTTTGCATATAAATCATCCTTTCGCCTTAAAAATATTATGGAATAGTTAAAGATTATAGAGTTCATTAATCCTTTGCTATTTTATCTATATATAAAGTAGGAATAACTGCATACATAGCCGCTGCCTTCACTAACTCACTCTTAAATGTCCGTTCATTTGGAGAATGTGCTTCTTCTTCATGCCCTGGTCCAAATCCAATACAAGGTATTTCATATCTACCCATAATTGAAACTCCATTTGTAGAAAATGTCCATTTATCAACAACAGGTTCCTCGTTAAATAAAGATTTATATGAGTCAACTAAGGTTTCACAAACTGGATGATCCTTATCTAAAACCCAAGTTGGAAAATAAGCGGCTGTTGGATAAACAACTCCCTTATAAGAAGGTTTTTCGTAATCATACATAGAAACCTCAGCCCCCACATCTTTAACACATCTAAGGTTTCTTATTTGCTCTAAGGCATCAAAGTAAGTTTCTCCATTAGTAAGTCTTCGATCTATTGATATGGTACAGCTATCAGGCACCGCGCATCTTGAAGGAGAAGTGAAAAATATCTCGGACACTGCTAGCGTTCCTTTACCTAGAAAATCATCATAATGTAAAGTTTCATTAAGTTCTTTTAACTCGCTAAGTATAGGCGCCATTTTATAAATAGCATTTTCTCCCCGCTCTGGCGCAGAGCCATGACAACTTAGTCCATGAGTAACTATTCTTATCTCCATTCTGCCTCTATGTCCCCTATATATATTGCATGAAGTTGGTTCTGTAATTACAACAAATTCTGGTTGGATTTTATCTTCATTTATCATGTACTGCCAACAAAGCCCATCACAGTCTTCTTCTTGCACCGTACCTGTTATAAGTAGCGTATAATCACCAAACATGTCCAATTCTTTAATGATTTTAGCACCATAAATCATGGAGGCCATACCACCCTTTTGATCACTACCACCACGACCTATGATCACGTCCATATCTTCATATCCTTTGTATGGGTCATACTGCCACAAATCCTTATCTCCAATACCAACTGTATCTATATGCGCATCCATAGCAATAACATGTTTTCCATTTCCTATAGTCCCAATTATGTTCCCCATTTTATCTATGTCTATCTTATCAAAGCCAACCTTTTGCATTTCCTCTCTTATTCTTTCAATAACTCTAGCCTCATTACAACTTTCACTAGGAATAGCAATTATATCGCGAAGAAACCTTGATATATCCCCTTTGTATTCTTCTGCTTTCTGCATAACCTTTTGAAAATCTACATTCATAGAAAACCCTCCTTCTATTTATCCATATTTTTGTTAAATGTGCCTTAATCAAAGCTCGGTAGTTCATAACATCCATCCCAAAGTATATTTCTATAATTTACGGGATCCGTATCTCCTTCAGTACTAAATAGTAATACAATAGAATTTCCATCTAGTTTAAGTTGTTTTCTTATAGCCAAAGCATATTTTTTCTGCATGATAATAGATAACAGCCCTATACCGACAGCCCCGGATTCCCCGGAAACAATTCTCTCGTCATCTGCTATGGGATTTGCAAGAATTCTCATACCTCTCGCAGTTACATAATCGGGACAAGAACAATAACAACTTGCAAAATCTCGTAGTATTTTCCATCCCATAGGAATAGGTTCACCACATGCAAGTCCTGCCATAATAGAGTTCAGTTCTCCAGATACTTCATGAGGATTACCATCATCAATCGATGCTGACTTAAACATGCAAGCTGCATTTGTAGGTTCAACAATTGTTACAATAGGACAGTTTTCTTTAAATAGGTTAACATATGCTCCAAGGACGCCTCCAGCCATTGCTCCTACCCCTGCCTGCAAAAAAACGTGAGTTGGGGCTAATTCTCCTAAATCCGCTAATTGCTTAACTGCCTCATATCCCATATTAGAGTATCCTTGCATAATCCACTTAGGTATTTCAGTGTACCCCTCCCAAGATGTATCTTGCACCATTTGCCAACCATTTTCCTTAGCTTTTTGCCTTGCATATCTAACTGTATCGTCATAATTAAATTTCGTTACTATAGCCTTTGAACCTAGGTCTCTAATAGCCTGCACCCTCGCTTTCGCTGAGCCCTTTGGTAAATATACTACAGCCTTTAAATCAAGTTCTTTAGCGGTCCACGCCACTCCCCTACCGTGATTACCATCAGAACAAGTAACAAAGGTAATTCCCCCAATTCGCTGGCGATTCTCTATAGACTTTAAATCTTCAAAACTAGTATCTTCAATATGTACGCCTAACTTTTGACATAAAAACTTGCCAATTGCATATGATGCTCCCAGCATCTTAAATGAATTTAAGCTTGTCCTTTTAGATTCATCCTTAACATAAATGCTCTTTACACACAGATCAACCGCTAAATTTTTCAAATTCACTAGGGGAGTAATGTTATAATTTTTAATTGTCTCATGAAAATCTTTTACTTTTTCAAGTTCATTTCGAGCTAAAAATTCTGGATAGTTTTCACTTTTACCTAACTTAGAACTTTTAGGAAAAATGGCTTCTATTTTATCTTGATGCAATAAATCCACACATATCCCCGCCCCCATATTTTATTTATCAATACACAGAAAATCAATGTAGCAAAAAGTATATATCACTACAAATATATTGTATGAAATATATACTTTGAAAAGTACTAAATATTGTAATAATATAATCCTACCTCCAAACATATATTAGAAATGGAGCTTAAGGTTTTGATAAGAAATATCATATAGATAACAAGGAGGATAAAATTATGATAAAAAATTTAGTGTGGGGGCCTACTTTTGAAGAAATGCTAAATCCTGAAACAATACCAAAAGAAATAAGGGAAAAGGCTTTAAAAGCAAGAATTGAAACTCCACTGGATCCTATAAATTTGTTTAATATTAATTGGACCGATCATAATGGTGGAATGTGTTATATGGTCATTCCCAAGGAACTAACTGGAGTATCTGCCAATATAATAGTAATGTATAGTAAAAACTTTCCAACAGGTAGTCACAAAGTTGGCGCGACATATAGCGTTACCATGGAAAAACAACTAGCTGGAGAAATAATTCCTGGCATTGATACTATAGTTTTCCCATCCACTGGCAACTATGGTATAGGTGGTTCCTTTACGGGCCCTCGCATGGGTTATGATACAAAAATAGTTCTTCCAGAACTTATGAGTAAAGAACGTTTTGAAAAGATAGATTATTATGGCGCATCATATATAAAAACATCTGGCTGTGAAAGCAGCGTTAAAGAGATATATGATAAATGTTGGGAACTTAAGGCGCAAAGCCCAAACAACAAAATTTTAAATCAATTTGAAAGTTTTGGTAACTACTTGTTCCACTATCATGTAACAGGTAATTCAATAAACAAAGTAGTAGCTGAGCTTAAAGCAAAAGGGGTAGGCAATGGTAGAGTTTCTGCACTAGTTTCGTCAATGGGTTCTTCTGGCACTATAGCCTCAGGAGATAGACTTAAACAGTTATACCCTGAAACAAAAATAATCGGTCTAGAACCGCTGCAGTGCCCAACTCTATTCAATAATGGTTTCGGTGATCATGACATACAGGGGATTGGAGACAAACACGTTACTTGGATACATAATGTTATGAATATGGATGCCATGATGTGTGTTGACGATATGGAAAGCAAAAAAGGTTTACAACTATTAACAAGTGATGTAGGTAAAAATTATCTTGTAGATGTAGCTGGAATGTCCAAAGAAAATGTGTCTATGCTTTCACAAATTTTAGGCATATCTGGAGTTTGTAACTTAATTGGAGCTATAAAAACCGCCAAGTATTATGAAATGACCGAAAATGAAAATATATTCACCATCTGCACCGACACAATTGATAGGTATCACTCAGTGATGGAAGCGCTAGATAATGAATTTGGAATTATGGACAAGACTGAGGCTGCTGTAAGATATAACTGTATTTTCAAAAATGTTAAGCTAGATTACATCCAAGAAGGTACTTATGCAACTAGAAAGAGATGGCATAATT